>Ga0126373_10001523_pt1 | contig 16543 bp, 19 predicted proteins | sample PanSoiMetPlot_11_FD_92545 | JGI IMG/M metagenome (GOLD analysis project Ga0126373, IMG submission 92545) | Tropical forest soil microbial communities from Panama - MetaG Plot_11 | ecosystem: Environmental > Terrestrial > Soil > Tropical forest > Bulk soil | place: Panama | collected 2016-02-17 | reverse complement strand
GGCGGTTCCGGCCGCCCCGGTTGGGCGGCCGCTGCGCGGCGGGCGGCGGGCACGTCGCAGCACTCTGATGCCAGGCACGAGGCCCGGGCCAGCTTGCGGACCGACCACAGGCCGCTGGCGGCCAGCAGCGCCAGCGCGCCGCCCAGCAGCCAGTCCTGTCTGGTGGCGAAGAAATAGGTGACGGTCCCGGTGGTGCGCAGCTGGGTGGCGGCAGGCAGACCGATCAGGCCGACCAGGGTGGGCACCACCGGGCTGCAGCACAGCAAGCTGGGCAGCAGGCTGACCACCGCCGCCAGCGCGCCGGCCAGGCCGCCGCGGCCCGGCCGCCCGGCGCGGGCGGTGCGGGCGATGCGGCGCATCGCGTGCACCTGCAGCGTGACCACCCACGCCAGGCCCACCGCGAACCCTGCCGTGAACGCCGCGTAGCGGGGGCCGAAGTACTGCCAGTTGGCGAAGGACACCCGCTGGGTGTAGTCGAACGGCAGCAGCACCGAGTAGCCGAACCCCGCCGCCGCCGCCGCAACGGCGGCGAACACGATCTGGTTGACCCGGTCGCCCGCGACCTCCCTGGTGACGGCCAGCCACGGCCGCGCGGGTCCAGAGCCAGCTGGTGCAGTGCCGGCCGAGGTGCTGGTGGTGGTCATCGCGCCGTTGGCCGCGGGGCAGCCGCCGTTCGGGCATTCTCCGCCCAGCCGGCCGCGCCGGGCTCGCAGCACGCCTGGCTGCGGCGCCTGCGGCGGACGAGAATCACCGCGACCACCGCCACCAGCAACGCTATCCCCAGCCCGAGCCCGCCCCAGGCCAGCGCCCCGGCCGCGGCCAGGGCGGCGATCAGGAACGGCCCGCCGCAGCAGGCAACAGGAGCCAGCAGCAGCCACAGCCCGCCCAGCCCGGACCGCCCCCCACTATCGGCGCCTGGCCACGGGGCGGACGGCGGGGGCTGGCCCCCGGATTGCGGTCCCGCAGCCCATCCATCCAGGCTGGCGTCACCGCCACGGGTAAGCCCATCCAGGTATCTGTCGTCGCGCCTCATCCCGGCCCTCCATCCCGATAACACGCGCACCGGCCCGGCCGGCCGGTGCCCGGCCCGGGCGGCACCGCGCAACACGCGCTTAGCGGGCAGCGGCCCATGTCAGCCTCCCGTAGCGCGGGCAGGCAGGCGGGCCAGCAGCGCGCCCATCGTGCTCACCGGCACCGAGTTCTGGTAGGTCACGTGCCCGGCCGCATCCAGCAGAAAGTAGGCATCCGGTATGCCGGACGGGTCGAACGCCGCCGTCAGCGGCTCCGACGCCACCCCCCAGGTCCACCCGGGGTTGCCGAACGCCTTCCCAGCCGCCGCCTTACCGAAGCGGGCCAGCTCCGCTGTCCCCCCGGGGCCCGGGCCGAACACGCCGTACATACCCAGCACCAGGACCCGCGTCCCCGCCCGGGTGAACGCGCCCAGATGCGCGGCGACCGCCGGGATACTGGCCTCACAGCTCGAGCACCCGGCCGCCACGAACCACACCAGCACCGGCCGGCCCCGCAGCGAAACCAGGCTCACCTGCCGATGGTCAAGCAGCGTGAACGCACCCCCCGGCGCGGCCCGCGCCGTCGCGGCCGCAGGATGGCCGCCACCTGGCCGGCCCGCCGGCGCGGGCGCGCCGCCGGTGGCGGCCCGCACGCCCAGGACCGCGCCCAGCCCGAGGGCTACGGCGACAGCCCCGATCAGGGTCGCCTTCCCGGCCCCCCGCGGCCGGCGGCTCGGCTCCCCGCTGCTGCCTGCTGGCTCTGCATGCACGGTGAGAACCTCCACTCCAACCGGTCCGGTCGCACCCGCAAGGATACTACGACGGTATAGATTAATTCGACGTTATCATAGAACAACCTCCGGCTGGTCCCTGCCCTCAGGGCCTGGCGGCTGGACCTCGCCGCATGTCCGCGGCGCCACCGGTGTGCCTCACCGGGCGGCCTGTCGCCGGTACACCCAGGCAGCGGCCGCGATGAGAACGGCCCCGGCCGCGAGCAGCAGCCACGCGGCGGCCGGCGCTCCCGGTGCCGTGCCCGCAGCGGCGCCTGCCGCCCCGGCGGCCACGACGACGAGCAGCAGGCCTCCGCAGCACAGCCCCTATGAGTGAGAGCCCGGCGCCGGGCAGGCGCCCAGTCCGCCGAAGCCTGCCAGCGCCCGGCCGGCGGCCCGGCGGAGCGCGCCGCCGACGGAATCTGCTGCCGGCCCGCGCCCGCCGCGCCGCGGGAAACCGCGGTCGGGCAGGCCACGACGTTGACGGTCTGGTCCTTCCGGCTCGCGGATCCGGCACCCCGGCTCACGCGCCGGGGCTTCACCGGCGCTCATCGTCTGCCGCTTGCCTGGTTCTCAGGCGGCGCAGCAGGACAGCCGGTCCACGTCGCGGGTGAAGGCCTGGGCAGCGAGCTTAAGGGATTCGGCGGTGGTCAGGTAGGGGTGGAAGGTGGCGGCCAGTTCGGCGGCGGTGATCTGGTGGCGGATCGCCAGCACCGCGGACTGGATCACATCCCCGGCCCCTTCCCCGACCACCGACGCACCGAGCAGGATGCCGGTGGCGTCGTCGGCGACCAGCTTTGTCACCCCGGAGGTGTCACGGTTGACCAGCGCCCGGGGCACCGCGGTGGCCGGCAGGACCGAGGTGGTGACCTGGTAGCCGGCCGCCTGGGCCTGTTCCTCGGTGAGCCCGGCACCGGCGGCGGGGGGTGTGGTGAAGATGACCCGCGGCAGGCCGGCCAGGTCGGCTTCGGCGGCCTCGCCGAGCAGGGCGTTGCCGGCGGCCAGCGCGCCCTGGTAGGCGGAGACGTAGACGAACTGGGGCGCGCCGGTGACGTCCCCGGCCGCCCACACCCTCGGGTTGGTGGTCCGCAGCCGCTCGTCCACGGCCACGGCGCCGCGGGCGTCTGTCGCTACTCCGGCCGCCTCCAGGCCCAGGCCGACGCTGTTCGGTGCGCGGCCGGTAGCGACTAGCACCTCGTCGGCATCGACCACGATCTCTGTGCCGTCCACGCTGGCGCGGACGCGGCGGGTGTCCCCGTCCCGCTCCACCGCCAGGACCTGGGCGGGGGCGTGGATGGTGGCGCCCTGCCCGGCCAGCACCCCGGCCAGGGCCGCCGACACCTCGGGCTCCTCGAACGGGGCGATCCGGTCCGCCACGTCCAGGAACGTGACCGCCGAGCCCAGGTGGAGGAAGAACTGGCCGAGCTCCAGGCCGACCGCGTTCGCGCCGATGACCGCCAGCCGCCTGGGGACCGCTTTGAGGTCCAGGGCGGTGGTGCTGGTCAGGTACCCCGCCCCGGCCAGACCCGGGATGGACGGGGCCGCCGGGGAGGCGCCGGTCGCGATCAGCACCGCGCCGGGCCGGATCGCCCGCCCGGCCACCTCCACGGTGCCCGGGCCGGTGAACGCGGCGCGGCCGAGCAGGATCTCGAACCCGTAGGCGTCCACCAGGTCGGCGTACTTCTCCTGCCGCAAGGCTGCCACCAGCTCGTCCTTCTGCGCGACCAGCGCGGCCAGGGCGACCGGGCCCGCCGAGGTGGTGATCCCGGCGAACCGGGGGTGCCCGGCGGCCCAGTACGCCGCCCCGGCGGCCAGCAGCGCCTTGGACGGCACGCAGCCCACGTTCACGCACGTCCCGCCGAGCGTGCCGGCCTCAGCCAGGGCCACCCGGTAGCCCGCGTCGCGGCCGCGGATGGCGGCGGCGAACGCGGCTGAGCCCGCGCCCAGGACCAGCAGGTCATAGTCCGCGTCACCCGCAGGGGTCATCGGTGCACCAGGCGATTCGGCCCGCAGCGTCCCCGGGATGTATCCGGCCGCGGTGACCGCGGCGCGCAGCCCGGCCTCGCCAGCAGTCGTAGGCCAGGTGAAGCGGGCCACGCCGCGGCGAAAGTCGGCCGAGACGTGCTCCGCCCCCGCCTGTTCCAGGGCGGCGGTTACGTGGTGCTCGCAGTCGGTACAGGTCATGCCGGCCACCTCCAGGGTGGCGAGGCGGGATGTCGCGGTCATCGGTCGTCTCCTCCTTCACCCGGCGGCGGGCCGCCGACGAGGGCGCTCAGTACCAGCCCCGGCCGATCCGCTGGTAGGCGGCCAGAGGCCGGCCCCGTCCCCGGGCAGCGGGCGGGCGGCAGCCAGCAGCACGGCCAGCCGCGGGCCGGCGGCGCGGCAGATCACCCGCCGGCCGCCCGGCGAACGGGTCGGGGCCGCTGCTGAGCAGGGCCGGCGATCCGTGCATGCCGGGCCCGCGCCGCCTTCTGCTCGCCGGGGATGACCCGGTGGCGGACCACCGCTCCGGGATGGCCGGCCAGCGCGGCGGCGAGCCGCCCCCGCGAACCCGGCCGCGTTCGGGCAATCCGGGACGGCCAGCAGGGTCAGCTCCATGATCGGCTCCTCGCAGCGTTGCTGTCCGCAAGGCTAGGGCTTCCCCCTGGCTGGAAGGTCAAGTCCCCAGGCCACCGCGCGTCTCATCCGTGATGATCGAGCAGTAGCCGCGGCAGTCGGCCGGGTCGGTCGCCGCGGCCCGCCCGGCGAGTGCCACCAGCTGGTCACGGGCGCGCGCCAGCTCGGCCAGCCGGGCGTCCACCTCGGCCAGCCGCTTGGTGATCAGCGCGGTCACGTGCACGCACGGCGGCTGGCCGCCGTCGCGGATGCCCAGGATCTGGCCGATGGCATCCAGGGTGAGCCCGGCAGCCTGGGCGTGGCGGATGAAGCCGATGCGCTCAAGGACCTCCGGGCCGTAGTCGCGGTACCCGGCCGGGGTCCGGGCCGGGGGCGGGAGCAGGTGCCGGTCCTCCCAGAACCGGATCGTCTTGGCCGGCACCCCGCCCCGGCCGGCCACCTCGCCGATCAGCATCCGCGCCCCCTGGCTGCCTCAGCCGTGTTCCCTTGACATTCCATCTGGCTGGAAGGTTTAGCGTAGCACCCGGACCAGCCCGCTGCGACACCGCGGGCCAGCGGCCGGGTCCGCGCTCAGCCGGAGCGTCTCCCGGCTGTCGTGCTGCGCGGCCTGACCTGGCGGAAAGGGAAACCCCATGACCGACCTGACCGATCTCACCCGGTTCACCGACGGCAGCATCGCCGGCCGGCAGGAACGCCTGCCCGGCCCGCTGCGCGACCTGCACCGCGCCGTGCTGCGCCGGTTCCTGGAGACCGGCGCCCCGCCCACCGCGCGGTGGCTGCGGCAAGCCGCGGTGGATCATGGCCTGGACGCCGGCGCCCTGGACGAACTGGCCGCCGCCGACGCCGTGCACGTGGCCAACGGGGTGGTGGCCGTTGCCTACCCGTTCTCCGGCACCCCCACCCCGCACCGGGTCGAGCTGGACGGGCTGCCCGCGGTGTACGCCATGTGCGCGATCGACGCGCTCGGCCTGCCCGCCATGACCGGCCGCGACGGCCGGATCACCTCCGCCGACCCGCACGACGGCACCCCCATCGCCGTATCGGCCCGCGGCGGCACCTGGTCCTGGAACCCGTCGTCGGCGGTCGTGGTCGCCGGCCGGGCCACCGACTGCGGCACCGAGTGCGGCTCGTTCGAGGCGATGTGCCCGCATACCGTCTTCCACGCCAGCGCCGAGTCCGCGCGCGCCTACCTGGCCGCACACGGCAACCTCGATGCCCAGATCCTGGGCCAGGACACCGCCATCGAGTACGGCCGCCTCAACTTCGGCGCCCTGCTCACCGGCCCGGCCTGACCGGCCGCTCATCAGGAGGAACAGCACATGACCACGCAGCAGAACACGACCCTGGACACGCTCGCGGACGCGCTCGCCGCCGCCCTCGGGGAACTCGACCCGGCCGGGCAGCGGCTGGCGATCGCCCTGTACCGGCTGCTCGCCGCCGGCCGCCCCGTCGCGGCGGCGGACCTAGCCACAGCCAACGGCCTCCCCAAGCCGGCTGTCGCCGAGACAATCGGCTCCTGGCCCGCCGTGTTCACCGACAGCAAGGGCAGGGTGACCGGGTTCTGGGGCCTGGCGACCACCGAGCTGTCCCCGGCGCACCGGTACGAGTCCGGCGGGCGGGTGCTGTACGCCTGGTGCGCCTGGGACACCCCGTTCCTGCGCGCCAGACTCGGGCAGGCGGCACGGGTGACCTCGGCCTGCCCGGTGACCGGCGAGCTGATCCAGCTGACGGTCACCCCGGACGGCGTCACCGGGGCCTCGCACCCGGAGGCGGCCATGTCGTTCCTGAGGCCCGACGGGCCGTTTGACTCCAGCGTGATCGAGAGCTTCTGCCACTTCGTGCACTTCTTCGCCAGCAGGCAGGCCGGCGACCATTGGACCGCCGGGCATCCCGGCACCTTCCTGCTTACGCTCGCCGAGGCGGCCGACCTCGCAGCCCGCGGCAACCAGCGGATGTTCCCCGACGTCCTGGGGGCACGCTGACGGCCAGGACAGCTACGCAGCTAGAACATCGGAGGCGGGCAGCAGGCCCAGCCCTCATTAAGGAGAAGCCCAGATGCTAGAACCCCTCTTCGACGCAGAACTCGACTACCAGCCCGGCATTCCACCGCTGACCAGCGACGGCGACGGGACCCTCATCGGCAGCGGCGACGGCGCGGTCCACGGACCGAAGCTGACCGGCAAACTCGAATGGACCCTGTTCGAACACGGCGGCGGCACCATGTGCCAGATGGCGCCGGTGGCCAGGATCACCACCGGCGACGGCGCCCGCATCCGGTTCGAAGGCCGCGGCTACGGCATCCGCCGCAGTCAAAGCGACCCGGCCTGGCGGGTCGCGGCGACCCTCTACCTCACCACCGACGACAGCCGCTACTCCTGGCTCGACGGCGCACTGGCCCTGTGGGAAGGCGAGTTCAACGAGGCCACCCACCACGCCCGGTACACCGCCTTCCTTCAGACGGCCGCCCCGGCGGCCTGACCAGCCACGCCAGCCCCGGACCGCCGGTCACTCACCCAGGGGCAACGGTGTCGGTGCTCATGCCGGCGGGCCCTTCAACTCCGCAGTGATCGAAAGCTGCCCAGCATTCCGCCGCGCGAGATCACGGGCGGAGAAGGCGGCGGCGATGCGCCGCCGGGTGCGGGCCAGGCTAGCCAGGCTCGGTGTCGCCGAGCATGACCCGGCCACCTGGCCGGCGCGGATGTCACCCGGCTGAGCAAGGCGATCAACCGAGACCTGGTGTTCGCCGCGCTCGGCTCCCCGGTCGTCCGCGGCGCCGTCGACGACCTGCTAGGCCCCGGCGCGTGGGACCCGCCGCGGGCGGCCCCGCACAGGGAGCGCCGGGCGCCGGACAGACGGCGGAACCGGGTCAGGCGGGACCCTGCTGCCGGGCGGATCGCCGCGCCTGCCGCCGACTGCGCAGGTCCTCCAGGCGCTCACGCGATGCGGGGTCGCGCTGGCGCAGCGTCACCGGCAGTTGCTTGCCCATGAACCCGCCCTCGTGACGTCCGCGGTAGCCCATGCCCCGGAAGAACTGTCGCTCGGTGCCGCGCGGTCCGCCGAGGATGATCCCGGTGACGCCGAGGCCGCCCGCGGCCTGCTCGATCCGCTGGATGAGGCGGCGCTCCAGGCCCAGCCCGCGATAGGGCGGCAGTACGGCCACATTGCGCAAGGTCACAGTCCGGCATCCTGGCGACGAGTCCTTGCGGAATGCGAACCCGGCGCCGATCAGCTGCCCGTCCAGTTCTGCGACCAGCAGCAGCGGCCGGTCAGCGGGAAACCGGCGGGCTAGCTGCAGGAAGTACCGGTCCTGCTCCAGCGCGGGGGCCCGGCGGGCGCCGATCAGCTCGAAGGCCCGGGCCAGCTCCTGGGGCGAGGCCACCGGGCGGATCACCACCGCGATGCTCTGCCGGAGCCGGGCCCAGGAGGCGAACCCGTACTGGCGGGCGATGATCAGCTGGGCGGCGGTCAGCGGGAACCGGGCGGGCGCCGGGGAACCGGCGGCGCCGGCAAGCCGGGGATGGAACTCGTGCACCGCTGCGAGTGCGCCCGGGTCGCCGCCGCGGACCTGGTGTTGCAGGTCCCTGGCCTGGTTTTTCAGGTGTTCGAGGCTGGGGTCGCTGGGAAGATCACGTGCCGGCACGATGGCCTCCTTTCCGCTGGCTGGCGTCCGCGTGTCCAGGCCGAAAAGGAGACTCATGCTTCGGGGCATGTGCGGATTCCGGCCCAAACCCAGGGAACTTCATGTCGTCGGCCGGGTCGTGTGCCGGGCGATGCCAGCCGCGGATCACCCGCGGCGGCCCGTTCCCGGGAGTGAATTCCGTGACGCACCACATGACGGGCAGCACCTGCCAGGGCCCGCTGGTGCGGCGCCCGGTCCGGGTGAGCACCTCGGCCGGGCCCTCGCCCGCTGCCGGCAGCTGCATGGCCGTGAAGCCGACCTCGTCGATGACATCGCCCGCGAACAACCGCGGGTGCGTGCCAGGCTGGCCGGGCAGAAGGCAATGTCTCATCATGGTCGCGTGCTCGTGGATCACGATTTCCATCCGGACGAGCCGACGGTGCGGATCTTCCGCACGCCGTCCCCCGGTGTGCTGCGCCTGGACGACAGCGCCGCGGTCAGCCAGGCGGTCTACGACGGGGTCGTGCTGCGGCATTACGCGTTCGCCGATCACTGGTTCAAGGTCAACGTCACCGCTGACCTCGCCGGAGTGCTGACCGAGACCGGTGATGGCACCCGCAGGTTCGCGGTCAACTGCGACATCGCCACGCCGATGGAGCGAGAGGCAGACAGCACGTTCGCCGTCGACCTGTTTACCGACGTCCTGGTCCGCCAGGACACCAGGTGCCACGCCGTTGCCGACCAGGACGAGTTCGCGGAGATGCTCGGCCGCGGCGTCATCTCGCCGGCGGAGGGCCGCGGCGCCGAGCGCGGGCTGCGGGAGCTGCTGGTACTCATCGGGACCGGGCGGCTGCTGGGGTGGCTCGGCGAACTCGCGCCGTTCGGGCCGTGCCAGCCTCCCCGGGCACTACCGATGCAGCGCGGCCCGGTACCCCGCCGCCTGCGGCCAGGAGTTCGCCGGACTTGGTGACAGGGCACCGCCGCGCGGGATGGCAGCAGCCCGGGGTCAGAGAGGCCGTCGTCCAGCGGGGTCGCGGGACGTCGCGGCAGGGCCGGCGCTTCCCGCCCGGCCGCCGGGCTCGCCGTCATGTCGATCCGGCGCCTGTGAACCTGGGCTCCTTGATCGCGCCCGGGGGTCCGGAACGGCAGTTCACCAGCGGATATGAGGCCGGGCCCGGTCGGGCAGCTGGCAGCCGTGCTCGCAGCGGCGCCGGGTCGCGGGCTCTTGCCCGGGTCCGCGTTGGCTGGCTACCGTGGGGCTGAGTCACCAGGCGAAGGGAAATGGCTGTTAGAACCTAGCCGCCCCGGATAAGGCGAGCTGGCCACGGGATGGCCCTCGCCTGGTCTGGTGTGCCTGCCTGATCCCGCGCCTCACTCCCCTACGGCGTGCTGGCATCCGGTATCTGCGGCCACCCGCACGTGCTCCGTGCGACTGCGTCTCCACCGTCAGGCACATCAGCGGAGCGAGAATGGAGGCGAGTCAGCGTGGATAAGGACGCGCTGGTCAAGCGGTACGAGGCGCTCGGCGACGAGAACGACTTCCTGGCGGCCAGGCGGCTGTTCGAAGCCGAACTCACCGAGCAGTCCGGCGCACTGGATCGCCGCCAGTACGGCTACCTGCTCGAATGTCACGGGCGCCGCGCGCTGCGGCGGGCAGTGGGCCAGTACGAGCAGGCGATGTCGCTCGACCCGGGCCAGGACCAGGTCTGCTACCAGTGGATGCACGCCAAAGCCGCGCTGGGCGAGCCGGACGACGCGATCACCCGCTACCGCGGCCGGGCAGCCAGCGCACCCGGGGACGTGCGCGAGCGGCGCCTGCTGTGCAGCGCCTACCTCATGGCCCGCGACTACGACGCGGCCAGCGAGGTCATCGAAACCGGGCTCGGGCTGGCGCCCGGCGACTAGAAGCTGACCAGCGACCGGGGTGAGGTGAACGCCGCCCGGGGCGACCAGGAGGGAGCACTCGCCGACTGGCGCCGCGCGCACGAGCTCAGCCCGGAAGGGGAACTCAGCATGGTGTACTCCAGCGCCTTCCTGCTCGAGCACCAGGGCGGGCTGGCCGAGGCCATCGGGGCGTGGCGCCACATCCTGGAGTATGCCGACGCACGCGGCTGGGAACTGACCGCGGTGTGGCCCAGGCAGGAACTCCAGCGGCTGCACAAGCTGATCGAAGACCGCCAGCAGCCCGGCCGCTGACGCTCCATGGCTGGTACAGCGGTCGTTCGCGCCCCGCCGGGCGCGCTGGCCAGCTGAGCTGCCCGGAGTGTCACGCCGGAACGGAGGGGCAGTCGCCGCCGCGCCGGGATCAGCTGCCGAGGCCCAGGAGGGCCGACATGCGGTCCCGGTAGTTGCGATAGGCACTCAAGTGCCATGCCTCCCGGATGGGGAAGACCCGGCCGCCGGGGTGAGCGTCGAGCCATCCCCGTGCCGCCTTGGCGGAGGAGAACAGCGGGGCCTGCGAGCAGAGGTCGGCGTCGCAGGCGTCGGCGTCGATCTGCTCGCCGTTGCTGGCCGCCTCGGCGCAGGAGTACAGGGGCGACTGCGGGCCGGGCAGCGGCAGCACGGTGCCCGCGGGCTCGGCGTGCTCCACCCGCCTTGGGGTGAACACGAGCCGGATCGGTGTCCCGGTCACCGGGCAGGTTTCCTCCACCTGAAGAGACGGCCGGACCAGGGGTGCGTAGAGGAAGATGTCGGGCGCGCACCCGGCCACGCCGAACCGGCGGTCACCGATCCGGAGCTGACGCCGCGGAGCCGCTCTCGCACGATCGGGGCTGACGGTGATGAGCCCGTTCTCGACCCGCGTTCCGAACCCGCCGCCGCCTTCCCTGGTCATCCCGTACTTCTGCGCGCGTATCTGGGCCTCGCTGACAGGCAGGTGCAGGATCTCGGCCAGGCGGGCGATCTCTAGGGGCCGCTCGCCGAAGTTGGTCAGCCCGATCACCGCATAGCCGAAGGTGAGGGGCTCGATGGTAGTCGCCCAGTCCAGTTTGGCGAGGAAGTCGGCAAGGCCCGCGTCGTTGCCGTGCTCAATGGTGCTCATGTTATAAGTCCTTTCGGTGATTGCGGACCGATGGTGTGCGGCTCGTCGCAGCTTCGGCCGGCCGGCCGGGCGCTGCTCACTGATTGCCGCGGGCAACGGGCAGGCGCGATTGGCCACGGCCGCCCGGTGATCAGTTGCCGGGGCCCAGCAGGGCCGGCATCCTGTCCCGCCACTCCCGGAAGAAGCTCAGATCCCACGCCTCCCTGATGGGGAAGACACGGCCGCCGGGATGACCGGCGAGCCATCCTTGAGCGGCCTCCGCGGAGGAGAAGAAGGGCCCCTGCGCGCACACGTTGGCGTCGACCTCCTCGATGTCGCCGGCCGCCTCGGCCGGGGCCAGCTGCTGTACCGGGGGCATCGGCAAGACGGTGCCGCCGGGGTCGACGCTCTCGACACGGTCTGGGGTGAACACGATCCGGATGGGTGTTCCGGTCACCGGGCAGGTTTCCTCCAGGTGCAGGCAGGGGCGGACCAGCGGCGCGTAGTAGAAGACGTCGGGCGCGCACCCGGTCACGCCGAACCGGCGGTCCCCGACCCGGACGTGACGCCGGGGAGCCGCTTTTGCGCGCTCGGGGTTGACGGTGATGACCCCGTCCTCGACCCGCGTTCCCGGCCAGCCGCACCGCCGGGCCAGCGCCTCGGCCTCGCTCACGGTCCGGCCCGACACCCCGGCCAGGCGAGTGCTCTGAACCGGGTGCTCACCGAAGCTGGTCAGCCCGATCACCGCATAGGTCACCGTGACCCAGTGGTTGCCCTCGAACGCGGCACGGAATGCTGTGCGCCATCCAGCCGTGAACTCGGCGAGATCTGCGTCGTTGTCGTGCTCGATGCTGCTCATAACGGTCAGTCCTTTCCCGGCGATTGCGGATCGATGGTGTGCGGCTGTTCGCTGCTGCGGTCGGCCTTCGTCAGTAGCGGCCGAGGGTGCCGCGGTTTTTCGCGACGTGCTCGCCGAGGATGAAGGCGCCGATGCCGGCGAGCAGGTACGCGGCTGAGACGGTGAGCAGGGGTACGAGCCCGCCGCTGCCCCAGGCGGCGGTGACGGGGCGGTGGGCGAGCATGGTGTTGTAGAGGCTGCCGACGCCGTCGGTGGCGGGGAAGGCGTGGCCGGCGGCGCTCCACCAGCGGGGGACATGGATCAGCGGCAGCGCGCTGGCGCTGAAGAGCATCACCATGAGCAGGACGAGGTCGTTGACGATCTGAATGCGCTTGTAGACCAGCGTCGCTCCGGCGATGATCAGGGACAGGCCGATGGCGGCGGTCATGATGGCGGCGGCGGGCAGCAGGGCCGCGGCGGTCCAGTGCAGGTGGATGGTGACGAACGGGGACACGATGCCGTAGGTGGCGGCAGCGACGAACAGTGTTTCCAGGGTCGCCGCGGCGACCCGGCCGGCGGCGGCGACCAGCCAGGGTGGTAGCGGGGAGAGGTGGACCTGTTCGATGGTGCCGGCCTGGATCTCGCCGAGCAGCCGCCAGAACATCTTCACGACCTGCATGTAGAAATAGGTGAACGGCACGAACCACACGATCATGGCCGAGGTCGTCTGGCTGTTCAGGGACCAGTCCACTCGGCCGCTCGCCAGGTTCTCGCCCTGGCCGAGCAGCGGCCCGAGCAGAATGACGAAGACGGCGAACATGGGCAGTTCGATGAGGATCTGGAGCCGTTCGGACCAGGCGAACCGCAGCCCCTTGCCGATCTCGTTGCGCAACGCGATGGTGGAGGCGGTGTTCATCGCGGGCTGAGCCCCCCTTCGCGCTGAGCGTGCCGGATGTTGATCACATACAGGCCGAGACCGGCCGTGACGACGGCCGCGGTGTGCACCAGCAGCCAGGGCAGGGTGCCATCGGACCAGGTCGCGGCGAGCCCGTGGCCGGCCAGGACGGTATTGACCGACTGGACGCCCAGGGCGGTCGGGATGAACCTGGCGAAGATCTCCATCCCGTGCGGGAAGAGGCTGACCGGGACGAGCATGCCGCCGAACGCCATGATCACCATGTTGGCGACGTGGGTGATCGCGCCGATGCTGGGAACTCGCACGACCAGCGCCGTCATGATCAGGCCGTAGCCGAGCGCGTCACCGATGGTGAGCAGCACCGGCAGCACAACGGCCGGGTGCGGGCTGATGTCCAGGCCGGCACCGAAGACGAAGATGATGCCCAGGACGATGGCCGCGGCCAGTCCCTCGACCGTGAGCGCGGTCATCCGGCCAAGTGCCTGCAGCTGCGGGCTGGCCGGGGACAGCCGGGTCTGCTCCAGCGTGCCGCCGTTGATCTCCTCGGCGATGCCGCCGGTGCCCTCCACCGCGGCGGTGTTCGCGAAAACCACGGCAAGCAGCGCCGGCACGGTGCGGGTCATCAGGGTCTTGATCAGGTGGCCGCCGCCGATGAACAGGCTGATGCCCAGGTAGGTGAGACCGAACGTGGTCGCCGCGACGACGACCATGAACCGGCGCCGCCACATCAGCCGCAGCCCTTTGCCGGCCTCGTTGCCGAAGGCACGCAGCGCGAACCAGCGGGGGGCGGGTTCCGCGGTCCCGGTGCCCGGGATCGCGATGGCGCTCATGTAATGACTCCCGCTCGTTCTGCCTGTTCACCCGCGCGTGGGGACGCGTTCGGGGCCTTGGATCCGATGAGGCGCAGGAAGATCTCCTCCAGGTCCGGCTGCGCCTGGGTGACCGACCGCAGCGGCACGCCGGCGGCGCGCAGCTCGTCCAGGAAGTCGTGCAGGCTTGGCTGGTCGGCGTCCCTGAGCACCACCCGCGTCGAATCCGCGTCTGCCGCGAGGGTCGCGCCTGCTGGGAGCCCCACGGCGACGTTCAGCAGCCCCGCGACCCGGACTTCGAACCGGTCCTCGGCGAACCGGGACAGCAGCTCGCGCGTGGGCAGGTCAGCGATGATCGCCCCGTCCCTGATCACCGCGATCCGGCCGGCGAGCTCCTGCACGATCGGCAGCTGGTGGGTGGTGAGCACGATCGTCTTGCCCTCGTCGGCGGCCAGGTGCGCGATCCAGTCCTTGACCGTGCGCGCCGCCTCGACGTCCAGGCCGATGGTGGGCTCGTCGAGCAGCAGGATGGGCGGGTCGGTGATCAGCGCGGCCGCGATCGCGACCTTCTGCTGCATGCCGCGCGAGTACGAGCCGACGGTCTCGTTCCGCCGCTGCCACAGCCCCAGGTCGTGCAGGAGACGCTCCGCGCGCGGCCTGACCTGATGCCCGCGCAGGCCCTTCAGCCGGCCGAAGTACATCAGGTTCTGCCAGGCGGTCAGCGGCCAGTAGACGTTGCGGGACCCTTCCAGCACCGCGCCGATCTGCCGCACCGCGTCGGCGCGCCGCTTGCCGACGTCGTAGCCGTTCATCCGGATGCTCCCGGCCGTGGGCAGCACCAGCGCGCAGGCCATCTTGATCGTGGTGGTCTTGCCCGCGCCGTTCGGCCCGAGCAGCCCGATCACCTGACCGCGGGGCACCGTGAGCGTGACGTCGTCCACCGCGGTGAGCCACTTCTTACCGCTCCGGTACCGCTTGGTCAGCCCCGACAGCTCGATCGCCGGCCGGCCATCCGGCGTGCTGCCGCCTCGTCGGCCGTCCGCCATAGCGATTCCTCCTCCTTTACTGATCACCCTTATGGTATAAGCCAGAGATTCATGGTAATCTATACGGCGTAAGCTTGCAAGTGAAACCCAGATGAGGAGGCACCGTGGCGCCACAGGCTGCAGCGGCGGCGGGCACGCCGGCGGGCACGAGCGCGGGCCGCATCGCCGGCCGGCCGCGGCTGACCCGGGAGCGGGTGCTCAAGGCGGCGCTGGAGTTCGTTGACGCGAACGGGCTTGCCGCGCTGTCGATGCACAAGCTCGGCGCCGAGCTGGGCGTGCAGGGCATGTCGCTGTACAGCCACGTGGCCAGCAAGGACGCGCTGCTGGACGGCATCGTCGAGGCGATGACCTGGGAGGCGCAGCTGCCGCCCGCCGACGGCGCGGACTGGCGGGACGCGCTGCGCCACCTCGCCGCCGAGATCCGCGGAACAATCCTGCGCCACCCGGCCGCCGCGCCGCTGCTGGTCAGCCGGCGCGTGATGCCCACCCGGCGGCTGGAGCAGACCGACGCCTACGTGCGGCTGCTGATGCGGGCCGGGTTCACCGAGGAACGGGCGATGGACGTGCTGCGCACCGTGGTCATGTACGCGCACGGGTACGCGCTGGTCGAGGCGTGCTTCACCGCCTGCGCCGGGTGCGGCCCCTGGCCGCAGGACGAGCTTTCCCAAATGCGCCGGGTCACCGACATGGTGCCCCGCGACGCCCCCGACCACCTGCTCCGGCTCGCCATGCTGTTCTGCGGGCGGTGCAACATGGACGACCAGTTCAGCCTCGGCATCGACCTGATGATCCGCGGCCTCGACGGCCAGGACGGTGACGCCGGCCTTTGATTCAGGCATGAGCCCGCCGGCGCGGGTAGCGCAGATGCCCCCCGCCGACGGCACGGACTGGCGGGAAGCCACGGTAGAGGAGGAACAGGCTGTGGAGATTCACAGCGGCGACCTGCTGGCAGTGGCCATCGTGTCCGCCATCCGCCAGGGCAACGTCGATACCGTCGGCACTCTTCTCGCACAGCACACAGAACTGGCCAGGGCTCGCATCCGCGACCCCGGCGGAGGGACTTCTACGCTGCTCCACGTCGTCACCGACTGGCCCGGGTACTTCCCGGGCGGACCGCAGATCGTGCGCCTGCTAATCGACGCCGGCGCGGACCCCAACGCGGCGGTGACCGGGTCCTGGCACGCCGAGACCCCGCTGCACTGGGCGGCCAGCAGCGACGACTCCGACGTGGCTGCGGCGCTCATCGACGGCGGGGCCGACATCGAAGCCCGCGGGGCCTCGATCGCCGGCGGCACGCCGCTGGACGACGCGGTCGGGTACGGCTGCTGGCATGTGGCCCGCCTGCTGGCCGAGCGGGGCGCCCGGGTGCAGAGCCTGTGGCACGCCGCTGCCCTGGGGATGACCACCCGAGTCGAGGAGCTGCTGGATTCGGACCCGCCGCACAGTCCCGAGGAGATCGACCACGCGTTCTGGCAGGCCTGCCACGGCGGACAGCGCCGCACCGCCGAGTACCTTCACGCCCGCGGAGCCAACATCGATGCCATCCCCGACCACTCCAAGCACACCCCCCTCGACATCGCCCCCGGACCCGACACTCGCAGGGAAGCAGTCATGTCCTGGCTCCGCGACCACGGCGCCAGATCCGCCGCGGAGCTACCCGCGGACTGACAGCCTCCGACCGAGCCAGAACTGACCGCTGTATGGGAGGCAGCAACTCGCGCGGCAGAAGCTGGTCGAAGGCCGCCAGAAGCCCCGCCTCTGAAGCTCGGAGGTGGTGTGGCGGCCGCTCGCGGCCCCGTCGCGGCGCGCCGCCGGCCGGGCACGCCCGCAACAGCGCACTGGCTCCTCCTTGGCGGCCGCCCTGACTTCAGGCGGTCTCGGCGATGCATCACGAAGTGCT
>Ga0126373_10001522_pt1 | contig 16551 bp, 12 predicted proteins | sample PanSoiMetPlot_11_FD_92545 | JGI IMG/M metagenome (GOLD analysis project Ga0126373, IMG submission 92545) | Tropical forest soil microbial communities from Panama - MetaG Plot_11 | ecosystem: Environmental > Terrestrial > Soil > Tropical forest > Bulk soil | place: Panama | collected 2016-02-17 | reverse complement strand
CCTGGAGCCACGAAAGTGACGGTATCAGCGTTCAGCTGGGCTTCCGCCGACTCTCGATCATCGATCTGAGCGCAGATGCGGACCAGCCGTTCCACAAGGATGGCCTGACCATCGTGTACAACGGCGAGCTGTACAACTACCGGGCGCTGAAGGCTGAGCTGACGGCACGTGGCTCGCGCTTTACCACGAAGTCGGATACCGAGGTAGTGCTTGAGGCGTGGCGAAGCTGGGGCCCTGCCGCCCTAGACCGGTTCCGCGGCATGTTCGCGTTCGCGCTCGTCGATGAAAGGGCCGGCGAGGTGATACTCGCCCGCGACCCGCTCGGCATCAAGCCGCTGTATTACCTGCGTCGCGGCAATGGCATCGTCTTCGCGTCGGAACTGAAGGCGCTGGTCGCCGCCATCGGCGCGGAACTGCGGATTGAGCCGGGTGCCCTGGTCGCGTCGATGCTCTACTACTGGCTGCCCGATCAGCGGTGCGCGATCGACGGCGTTGCCAAGCTTCCGCCTGGTTCCTGGGCGGTGGCTCGGCCGGACGGGACTGTGACAGTCAGGAAGTACTGGGATATCGCCGAAGTCGCCGCCCAGGCATCGGCAGGCTCGCGGGCTGACCTGCGGGAGGTCATCGAGGAATCGATCACCGCGCATCTGGTGTCTGACGTCCCTATTTCCTCGTTCCTGTCGGGCGGCCTCGACTCGAGTATCGTGACCGTCCTCGCGCATCATGCCGACCGCAATGTCGATGCCTACACCATTACCTTCCGGCCCGAGGACCAGCGACTCGAGGCGATGCCTGACGACGCTGTCTACGCACGCAAGGTCGCCGCTCGTTATGGCATCAAGCTGCACGAGATCGAGATCTCGCCGGACATCGTGGACGTGCTGCCGCGGATGGTCGACGTGCTGGACGAGCCCATCGGTGATCCGGCTGCCATCAACACGCTCCTCATGTGCGAGGCGGCTCGCGACCGCGGCGTGAAGGTGATGCTGTCCGGGATGGGGGCGGACGAGTTGTTTGGCGGCTATCGCAAGCACCTGGCCTGCGTCCTGGCTAGCCAGTACCGCCGGATTCCAGGCGTCGGCCGTGCTATCGTCCGGTCGGCCGTCGATCAGCTGCCGGTCAGCGCCGGCGGTCGAGGACTGCGGTACGCGCGGTGGGCTAAACGGTTCCTGACGTTCGCGGAGTTGCCGGAGGAACCGCGTTTCCGGCGCAGTTACACGCTCTACGATCCAGCCGAACTCGCCGCCTTGGTCAGTCCCGACCTGGCCGGCCACGTGGCACAGGTGATCGAGGAGCACAGCGCGGTCTACAACGACAACTCGCTCGATGATGAGGTCAACCGGATGTGCCTGGCCGACGCCCGGCTGTTCATGGCGGGCCTGAATCTTGCCTACACCGACAGAGCGAGCATGGCGGGGTCGATCGAAGTGCGCGTCCCGTTCGTCGACCCGGTCGTGGCGGCGGCGGCATTTTCGATCCCGGGCAGCGCGAAGATCCGACGGCGCCAGGGCAAGGTCGCGCTTAAGCAGGCCGCACGGGACTGGCTGCCGCCAGAGATCATTCACAGGCCCAAGGCCTCATTCAGCGCGCCGTTGCGCGCGTGGGTCCGCGGTGATCTCAGGGAGTTCATCCTTGATGTGCTTGTTGGCGGCGAGCTGGTGAATTCGGGCATGATCCGCCGCGAACCGCTGCTGCGGATGATCGCCGATGAGCAGGCGGGTCGCGAGGACCGGTCCAAGCAGATCTGGCAGCTCCTGTCTATGGAGCTGTGGTACCGCAACGCCCAGGCACAGGGCGTCGCGGCGTGAGCAAAACGCGGGGTGTGCGCGTCAACGCGCCCGAGCAGAGGACGCCATGAAGCAGATAGCACAGAACTACAAGAGCGGCGAGCTGACCGTCCTCGACGTTCCGGCTCCGGCATGCCGTCCGGGCGGCGTCCTCGTGCAGTCGCTGTTCTCGCTCATCTCGACCGGCACAGAGATGATGAAGGTCAGCGAGGCCAGCATGTCCATGGTGGGCATGGCGCGGGCCCGGCCTGACCAGGTGCGCAAGGTCCTCGACTCGGTCGCCCAGCAGGGCATGCTCAACACCTACAAGAAGGTGATGACAAGGCTCGACTCGTACACGCCGCTGGGGTACTCGCTGTGCGGCGTAGTGGTTGAGGTCGGGCGCGGCGCTGAGGAGTTCCGCGCAGGCCAGCTCGTGGCGGCTGCAGGTAACGAGCACGCGTTGCATGCCGAGTACAACTGGATCCCGGTGAACTTGTGCGTCCCTGTGCCCGATGGCGTCTCGCCGGAGCACGCGGCGTTCGCCACCGTCGGGGCAATCGCCATGCAGGGCGTCAGGCAGGCGGAGACGCAACTCGGCGAGGCTGCATGCGTGATCGGCCTCGGCCTCGTCGGCCAGCTCGTGGTGCGCCTGCTGATCGCTGCCGGAGTACGTGTCGTCGGCATGGATATGATCGAGGACCGCTGCCGGTTGGCCGAGAAGGCCGGCGCGGTGCTCTGCGCGCCCCCGACTGAGGACGGGATGGTCGCCATAGAGCGTTCGCTCGCCGGGCTCACCGACGGCCGCGGCGCCGACCACGTGCTGCTGGCTGCTGGCGGATCGTCCAATGGACCTACCGAAGCGGCGGCGAGGCTGGCCCGCGACAGGGCCAGGGTTGTCGATATCGGCAAGACCAGGCTGGATCTCCCGTGGAACGCCTATTACGACAAGGAGCTGGATGTTCGCTTCTCCAGGTCGTACGGCCCTGGCCGGTATGACGACTCCTACGAGCTCCAGGGCATCGACTATCCGGCGGGATACGTGCGGTGGACCGAGCGCAGGAACCTGGCTTGCTTCCTCGATCTCATCGCGCACAGTGACCTCGAGGTAGATTCGCTGATATCGGGGGTCTTCCCGGTCGAGAACGCAGCTAAGGTCTATGGCGACCTGAAGTCCGGGGAGCTGTCGGCAGTCGGGGTCCTGATCGAGTACCCGGCGCCGCAAGCGGACAGCGCGCCGCCGCCGGTAAGTTACGGCCCGGCGCCAGACCGGCGGGTACCGAGCCGGACAGCGGGAGCTAAGCAGCTTCAGGCCGGCTTCATCGGCGCGGGCAATTACGCCTCGTCGATGCTGCTCCCGCATCTGGTCAAGATGGGAAGTGTCAGCCTCGCCCACGTAGCAACGACGCGCTCGCTGTCCGCCGTTAACGCCCGGCGCCGCTTCGGCTTCGCGACGGCATCGACCACTGCGGATGCCGTGCTCGACGATGACCGTTTGGACGCGATCTTCATCGTGACCCGTCACCATACCCACGCAGACCTCGTCTGCCGGGCGCTACGTACCGGGAAGTCCGTCTTCGTAGAGAAGCCGCTCGCGCTCACCAGCGAGGAGCTGGCGGGTATCGGAGAGGTGATTGCTGAGACTGGCAACGACAGGCTGATGGTCGGCTTCAACCGCCGGTTTGCCCCGCTGCTTGCGCAGATGAAGTCCGCCTTCGGCGGACCGGCCTCGTCTTCTCAGACGCGCTACCTGGTCAACGCCGGCCAGCTCGACGCTGACAGCTGGTACCTCGACACGGAGCTGGAAGGCTCGCGCTTCATCGGCGAGGGGGGCCATTTCATCGACGCGCTGAGCTGGTGGGCCGAGAGCCTTCCCGTCGAGGTGTTCGCGGCTCCCGGTCCTGAGACTGACGATGTGCACGCGACGCTCCGCTTCGAGAACGGGAGCATCGGGCTTATCAGCTATACAACTGCCGGGAACCGGCGCTTCCCGAAGGAGACCCTGGACGCCACCGGAGGGGGCCGCAGCGCCAGGCTTGACAACTTCCAGCAGGCCGCCGTCTGGTCTGGCCGGCAACGCAAGGTCATCCGGTCGCGCGGCGGCCAGGACAAGGGTCAGGGCCAGCAGGTGGCAAGGTTTGTTGACGCCTGCCGGACCGGCGCTGGAATGCCGATATCGCTTGACTCATTGTTCGCCACCACCCGAGCGACGATTGCGGTTCGCGAAAGCCTGATCACTGGCAGGCCGGAGCGCGTGTGAGCGCGTTGCAGTTCTCTCAGCTCGGCTGGTACACACGCCGGGCCAGCCGGATGTCGCCGGCTGAGATGGCCTGGCGCGGCCGGGACAAGGCTCTGCAGGCCGTCTGGTCTGGCCGGCAGGTGAGCCGCGGCCAAACTGCGATCGACGTATCAGTGCTCCCTGGTGACCTCCGGTTCGCTGCCGTCCTGCCTGGCAAGGCGGCCGCCTGCGTTCCTCAGGCCGCACGAGCTGGCGTGCTGGCCTCAGCGGACCGGCTGATGCAGGGCGAGTGGGAAATGCTAAGCGTCGTCAGGACAGACCTAGTGCAGCCAGACTGGTTCCGCGACCCGGTAACCGGCAAACGAGCGCCGTCTGATTCCTACGCCTTCCGCATCAACCATCGCAGCGAAGAAGCAACCGGGAATATCAAGCAGGTCTGGGAGCTGTCCAGGCTGCAGCACCTCACGTTGCTGGCCACGGCGTGGTTCGTGAGCCACGACGAGTCGTATGCCCGGCGGGTCGCCGATCACCTGGATTCATGGTGGCGGGAGAATCCGTTCCTGTCCGGCGTGCACTGGACCAACGGCATCGAAATCGGCATCCGGCTGATAAGCCTGACCTGGATCAGGCGCCTGCTGGCGGACTGGCCGGGTGCGCCGGGTCTCTTCGAGCACAATGAACTGGCCATCCGCCAGATCTGGTGGCACCAGAAGTACCTGGCCACGTTCCGGAGCCGAGGGTCGTCGGCTAACAACCACGTGATCGCGGAGGCTGCCGGGCAGCTCGTGGCGAGCTGCGCCTTTCCGTGGTTCCCGGCCAGCGATCTGTGGCGGAAGACATCCGCCCGCCTGCTAGAGCGCGAGCTCCTGCGTAACACCTTCCCGTCCGGAGTCGGCCGCGAGCTCGCCTCCGACTATCAGTGCTTCATCGCTGAGCTCGGCATGCTGGCCGCGGTAGAGGCATCTGCAGCTGGCTGCTCTCTGAGCGCCCGTGCCTGGCAGCGCCTCTGCGCGACGATCGACAGCGGGGCTGCCCTGCTTGACGAGCGGCTACGCCCGCCGCGGCAAGGCGACGGCGACGACGGTCGCGGGCTGCTGCTCGACATGCCGGCCGCCAACAGGTGGCCCTCGATGCTGGCGCTCGGAGAGGCCTTGTTTGGTCGGCTGGACTGGTGGCCACGCACGCAGCCGGACGCTGGCAGCACGATCATTTCCGCCATGCTGGCGGAGGCTGTGAAGGTGGCCGGCCGGCCCGCTGAGCGCCCGTGGCACTTCGAGGACGCGGGCACGACCTTGCTCCGTACCCGCGGCAACGACGACCCGGAAATCTGGTGCCGCTGCGACGGCGGACCGCACGGGTTCCTGAAGATCGCGGCGCATGCGCACGCAGATGCGCTCTCGGTCGAAGTTCGCTACGGCGGAGTCGACATTCTGGCGGATCCTGGCACCTACTGCTATCACGGCCAGCGTGCGTGGCGCTCGTACTTCCGGTCTACGGTCGCGCACAACACTGTCGAGGTCGATGGGCAAAACCAGTCGAGCGAAGGCGGGCCTTTTCTGTGGCTCAGGCACGCCAACGCGACAGTCATCGACGTTCAGGACATTGGCGACGCCGTCGAGTGGAGCGCAGAGCACGACGGATACCTGGTGCTTCATCCGGCAGCCTGGCACCGGCGGTGCGTTCGCCTGGACCGGGCATCACGCAGCATCGACATTGCCGACGAGATTAGCGGCGGAAGCCATGCGGTCCGGATGGCTTATCATCTCGGGCCAGACGTCACCGCAGAACTCGACGGGACACGGGCGACTCTGCGATGGGCTCGTGACCAGGCCTGCGGTGCGGCACGGCTGGAGCTTCCGAATTCGCTGAGGTGGTCCCTGCACAGAGGCGAGACAGACCCGATCCTGGGCTGGTACTCCGAGGGCTTCGGCCACCGCTCGCCGGCTTTCACACTGCTCGGGCACGGACGGACCGAGCCGGGCGAGCCACTGAGCACACGGCTTGAATTTCTCGGCGTGAGTTCCGCAGTAGTGCGGGCGGGGCCATGTCCCCGGCTTTGTGCCCAGTGACCTTTACTTTCTGCTGACCATGAACGCGTCCGAGCGCTGCCTGCCGCTGCCGCACGGCCGGAAGTTGCTCCGCTCTGGAAGAACTTTGTCAGCCCCAGATGTCACGCTGAGCGTTGAGCATGACGCGCGAGCCCAGCCGGTCGATCCTGACCGGGAACTCCTTCAGGCCGGCCAGGCTTGCCCGCACCGCCCGCTGATTCTCCATCGGGCAGATGACGAGCAGGAAGCCGCCTCCGCCTGCTCCAGTCAGCTTCACGCCTGATGCGCCCGCATCGAGAGCCCGGCTGACTGCGACGTCGACGTCATCGTTTGACACTCCCGAAGCGAGCTTTCGCTTGGCTTCCCAGCTCTCCCTTACGAGCGGGCCGATGGCATCGACGTCGCCGCCGCGTAGCCGCTCGGCGGCGAATTCGGCAAGGTTGCGCAGCAGATCAAGCTGGGGCTGGGTGGATTCCACGTTGGCGTTCTGCTCGGCGAGGATGGGCGTCGCGCTGCGTGTGATGCCCGTGTAGAAGAGCATGATCTGCTCCTGCAGCCTGCGCTGCTCCGTGGCCTCAAGCTGTATCTCCTCCGCAACGACCTCGGCACCTGGCCCGAAGTGGAGGTCGCGGATTCCGCCAAAGGCGGCGATGTACTGATCTTGCTTGCCAATCGGCTTCCCGCAGCGGTCGATCTCAATCTGGCATGCCGACTCGGCGAGCTCAGCGGCAGTTACCTGCTGTCCCTGGTAGGCGAACAATGCATGCAGCAAGCCGACAGTTACCGCCGACGACGATCCGAGTCCTGAGCCGGACGATGGTATGTCCGCCAGAGTGGTGATTTCCACGCCGCGCGCCACACCCGTCATGAGCATGGCCTCCCGGACGAGTTCATGCTCAAGGTCCTCGATGCAGGAGACGATCTCCTTCTTCGAGTAGTTGACGTAAATTTCGTCGTCGAAGCGCTGCTTCACGATGACGTAGACATACTTATCGAGCGCGCAATTGAGAACTCGACCGCCGTGGTCACGATAGTAGCTAGGCAGGTCTGTCCCGCCGCCGAGCAGGCCGATGCGCAGTGGGGTCTGGGTAATGATCATCGTGCGGCCAGTGCTGGCCAATCCTTTCGAGCTTGCTGGTACGCCTCGACGGTGCCGATATCCCGGAAATAGCACTCAACGGGCACGGCCCTTGCGCGCCCTACCAGGCGCGGCAGCAGGTGGTACCCGATGTCGACGGGCAGCGCGCTGTCGATCTCGTCGAGCACTGCCGGCTGGAATGCATACATGCCCGCATTCACCAGATCTGAGACGGGGTCTGCGGGCTTCTCCTCGAAGCCGACTACCCGGCCGTCCTGGCCAAGTTCTAGCACTCCGCCAGCCGATGGATGCTCGGAGTGGAAGGCAGTCAGGGTGGCAATCGGGCTCCGCTGGCGATGAGCGTCGATAAGGGAGCTCAGGTCGAAGCTCGTCAGGTTGTCCGCGTAACACACGAGGAACATCTCTTCGCCGTCAACCCACTGGCGGTTAGCGCGCAGCGTACCTGCGCTGCCGAGCAATTCCGGCTCGAAGAATGTGTGCACGCTGGGCGTGCCGGTACGGTCGGCGAGATGTGCCGCGACGACATCTGGTAGGTAGTGCAGGTTGACGAGCACTTCGTCGACGCCTGCTCGATCGAAGGCGTCAAGCCAGATATCGAGCAGCGGCCGGTCGTCGATTTCGACCATGCACTTCGGAATGTTGTCGGTTATCGGCCGCAGACGGCTGCCGAGTCCTGCCGCGAGCAGGAAGGCCTTCACGAGCCCGCCCTCCCCGCCAGTCCTGCCCTCCGGACGACGCCTAGCGCGCGCATCCGGGCGTTGGCCTGGGCGAGGACATCGTGGAGGCCGTCCATGCCCTCGAGCCAGGCGGCATAAGCCGCTACCGACTCAGCTGGTGTTTTCCGCGGCTGCCACCCGAGTCCGCGCAGTGCGCTGATGTCCGACAGGATGTGCCGGGTGTCGCCGAAGCGGTACTCGCCCGTTACGTCAGCCGGCTGGCTCGAACCGTACTGCCGCCTCACGATGTCTGCGAACTCGCTAGTGGTGACTGGCGCTCCGCCGCCGACGCTGAATACCCTCCCGGCCGCACGCTCGTCTGCCAGCACGAGAACGTTCGCGCTGACGACATCATCAATGTTCACGTAGTCGCGGATCGCCGCGCCGTCTTCATAGACGGTGGGCGGAGTGCCCAGAAGGTAACTGAGACAGAAGATGCGGCAGGCGCCCGAGTACGCGTTGTATACCGATTGGCGCGGACCCTGGACGATGCTGTAGCGCAGCGCCACCGTCGGTATGTCGTACCTGCGGCCGATGTTGATCGCGACCATTTCCTGAGCGAGCTTCGACATGCCGTAGACGTTCTGTGGGTTCGAAACCCGCTCGGGCGTGGCCTGCATCTCCAGCTTGCCGCCGCACTCCGGGCACGGGATGTCCCACTCCCTCGCTGCGAGGAAGCGTTCAGGCCGCATTCCTGGCAGTTGCTCGCCATCAGCGGGGCACCAGTAGAGGCCCTCGCCCATCGCGGACTGCGAGGAGGCAACGACAACGCGGGCGATGTCAAGCCGCTCAGCAACGATGATCTCGTAAATCAAGGCTGTCGAGACCACGTTCACGTCGGAGAAGCGCGAGAACTCCGGCAGGTAGTCCTGGTAGGCCGCGAAGTGGTAGACGGCGTCGACTCGCCGGAGAAGGTTGGTGAGAAGATCTCGGTTCCGCACGTCACCCTGGTAGAACTCAACTCCAGGGCTGAGGTAGGCAGGCTGCCCGTTCCTGTGTACTGGCGGTGTCAGCGCGTCCAGGACCACCACCTCGTGGCCGAGGGCAAGAAGCCGGTCGCAGGTGTGCGACCCGATGAATCCAGCGCCACCGGTTACTAGGATCTTCACTTATTCCGATGCCTCCTGCGATCTGCAACCTCGCGGTACACGTCGAGAGTCGACTCGGCCGTGGTAGCCCAGGTGAACTGGTTAGCCCGCCTCAGGCCCGCGTCTTTAAGGCGATCGCTGCCAGAACCGACGGCCTCGACTATGGCTCGTGCGATGGACGCCGGATCCTTGGGATCGCAGAGAAGCGCCGCCCCTCCTGCGGTCTCGGGCATAGCACTGGTGTCTGACGTCACGACCGGACAGCCGCAGGCCATGGCCTCAAGGATGGGAAGCCCGAACGTCTCGTTCAGCGATGGATAGGCGAATGCGTCGGCTGCCTGATAGAAACGCGCCGTGTCTTCAAGCGGAACGCCGCCCACGAAGATGACGTCGTCCGCGATGCCAAGTTGCTCCGCGAGTGAATGCAACTGAGCTACGTATTGCTTATCGCGGCCAGGGCCGACGATGACCAGATTCCGGCCCGCTGCATCCCGCCTGGCCAGTGCCCAGGCTCGCAGCAGGCCCTCACAGTTCTTGTACGGCCACAGCGACGACACGAACAGTACGAATGGTTTGGTGATGCGGTAGGACTTCGCGGCCCACGCCCGTGCCGCAGCAGCGTCACCCGGCTTGAAGAGGTCGTGATCAACTGCCTCGGGGATCATCCGGAGCTTGCTTGGATCGACCGTCAAGTGCTGCTGTATCTCAGACCGCAGACTGGCCGAGTTGATGATGATCGCATCTGCCAGCCGGGCCGAGCGCGGATAGTTCATTCTGCGGTAAGCGCGGGCCAGCGGGGAGATCGCCTCTGGGGTAGTGAATGCGTGCAGCGTCTTCATGTGGATGACGAGCGACCAGGACGGGTTCACTGCCGGCGCCATCAGCGTATTGAACACGTCGATTCTGGAGAGGGGCAGCCGCACTGGCGAGTAGAGATGCTCAGAGAGAGTGCGCAAGTTGCGCTTCTCATTTGACCAGGGATAAGTGATATACGAGACGTTCGGCCCGTAGCCGGAATGCATGTGCCGCGACTTCGGGCTCACGAGCAAATGCAGCTCCTCGCCAGGCGCAAGCTTGCGAGCCATTTCCGGTATCACCCGGGTCCAGAACCAGTGAGCCCCCGATGGATTATCCGGATCATCCGTCAGAAGGTTGATCGCCACTCGCATTCGAGGCTGGCCGCGACCCGCCGCGGGCGTCGTCTTCCTGGGAGACGTTCCTGACGGACTTTGGGTAACCGTTGTCGGACTCTGGATCGTTGTTGTCGGACTTTGGGTAGCTGTTGTGGCCTTGGGGGAAACTGTCATGGCCTCAGAAAACGGTAGACGGGATGTTGTCAGCGTCAATGCGCGATTGCCGGATGTACTGGGCGAGGGAATGCATGATTGCCTGGTGCAAATCTTCGACGACACCGTAGTTCGCGCCGTTGACGTGAATCGCCACCTCTGCGATGTCCATTGCCCCGCCGCCGCTGAAACCGGTGAGCGCGATGGTGTGCAGGTCGTGGTCGCGAGCCCAGGAGAGTGCTCGCAGGATATTCGGGGACGATCCGGACGAAGATATAGCGATAAGAACGTCGCCCGGCGCCGACTGCGACTGGAGCTGGTAGGCGAAGATATCTTCGTACGCCAGATCGTTCGCGATCGCAGTGATCAGCTCAATACTCGAACTAAGGCTGACGACGCGCGGCACGAGGTCAGTAGCCGTCCGGATGCCTTTGAGATGATCGCATTGCAGATGGTTGGCAATGGCGGCGGACCCGCCGTTGCCGCACGCGAATACCGTTGCGCCCAGCGAATACGCGGCGACCAGGATCGCGGCTGCCTCGTCAAGCGCTGCCGGATCGACTGAGCTTCCTGCCCGGGCAGAGTTCAGCGCGTATGCTTCAAAGTACGAGCCAGCGCTGACGTACGGTTCTGTCGGGAATCCCAGCTCGAGGTCCTTGGCTGGGGCTGCAAGCGCACCAATATTATCGACAGTGTTCATTCTGCTATCCGCTCCAAAATAAACGAGACCGAAGCAGCAAGGCTCGGGAAGTGCCAGACGCCGGGGCGAGTGCAGTCGTCGGGTCCGAGGTAGATAGCAGACGCCCCGACCGCTTCGGCGAGACCGACATCCTCAGGCCTGTCGCCTACTACCCATGAGTTAGCCAGATCCAGATTCAGCGCGTCCGCTGCAGCGTGAGCCATGCCGGGCCGGGGCTTGCGATCATCGCTCGGGCGAGCGAAAGCGTCGACGATCCCATCTGGATGGAACGGGCAGTACAGATAGAGATCGATGTGAGCGCCGCGGTCCTGCAGGTATTCGGCGATGTGCTGGTGGACTAGCTTGACGTCGCCGGTGCTGTAAAGCCCTCGTGCCACGCCAGACTGGTTGGTGACGAGAGCAACCGGCACATCTGCTTGATTAAGCTCGGCAATTGCCTCAGCTGCGCCATCGATGAAGTTGACCTGATGAACAGACCCGACATACCCGTAATCGACAATGATTGTTCCGTCCCGATCGAGCAGCACGCCGGGGCGGGGAAATCGGGCTTGGTGGTGGGCGAGTGTGCTGGCGAAACTCCTCGCCTGGGCCGCTGCCGTTACGTTGTCATGGCTCGCGCCAGCTAGCGCATGCAGCAATGCGTCACCGCCCCTTCGCCCATCCCCGCGCGGGTTGCCGATCTGTGTCTCATAGGAACACCTAGCCAGCGGCGCTGATACGCGCCGGGTTTGCGTATTCACCGGATCCGCAGCCCGCGGTCTTGATCCTCGCCTGGGCGTATCAAAATCAAGCGGCAGAGGATCACGTTAGTGAGCGGCGGGTACGCCGCCGGTCCGCAAAGTCTGGGGTACACCTAATGAAAGTCTTGGTTGCTGGCGACGCCGGTTACATCGGAGCTGTCCTTGTTCCGTTCCTGCGCGCGGCCGGGCACGACGTCGATGGGCTGGACCTTGGGCTCTATGACGGATGTGATCTCGGGCCCATGCCCGCAGGCGTCGGCGTGAGCCCGCCGCGTGACATCAGGGATGCGAGCGCGGCCCAGTTGCTCGGATACGACGCGGTGATTTGCCTCGCGGCGCTGTCGAACGACCCGCTTGGCCACCTCAATCCGGCAGTCACGTACTCGGTTAACCTGGACGGGACGTTGCGCCTCGCCGAGGCCGCCAAGCAGGCCGGCATCGAACGCTTCCTGTTCGCGTCGTCGTGCAGCCTGTATGGCGCGGCTGGTTCAGCCGGCGTGGGCGAGGACGCCGAGCTGCTGCCAGTGACACCATATGGCGAGACCAAAGCCCTGGCGGAGCGCGAACTGTCGCGGCTGGCCGATGATAACTTCAGCCCTGCCTACCTGCGCAATGCGACGGCCTACGGCGCTTCGCCTCGGCTGCGGCTGGACATCGTGGTGAACAACCTGACTGCCATCGCGACCACGACCGGCGATGTGCGCCTGGAGAGCGATGGCTCGCCGTGGAGGCCGCTGGTCCATATCGAAGACATAAGCCGTGCTTTCCTAGCCATGCTTGAGGGTCCGCGCGATCTGGTGCATAACCAGGCATTCAACGTCGGTCGCCCAGAAGACAACGTGCAGATTCGCGACATAGCCGAGCTTGTGCGGGACGCTGTGCCAGGTTCCACCATCTCGTTCGCCGACGGCGCCGGGCCCGACATCCGAAATTACCGCGTTGACTTCTCCAAGCTCCACGACACCTTCCCTGACCTCGCGCTGAGCTGGACTGTCAAGGCCGGAGTCGATGAGCTCGCCAATGCCTACATGGAGCATGGTTTCACTTTTGAGGACTTCATGTCATCTCGCTTCGTACGGCTCAGGCGCATCCGCGAATTGATGGCTGCCGGGACCATTGACGAAACGCTACGGCGGCCGGCCATCTCTGCCACGTCTTGATCCGGCGCACCCCGTAAAATCGCGGCACTGGGCCCCGAAGCGGGCCGCCAGGCCGGGCGTCACCTGCTGACAAGCCGATCGCCCGCGAGCAGGCGAGCTGCTCAATTGCCGATGCTATTTGCGCCCTGCAATAGTCCTCACGGATCGTAATCGCACGACCACTAACAGCCATAGCCGACCGTGATCTAACTGACCGTGAACAAGGTCACTAACCGCGGCTGCTCCGCTAGTAGCGCGGAATTCTGAAGCACTCGGCTTCTATCACGGGCAGATCACGAGGCCACGTGATCGCCTGTCTCTAGCCCGCTGACCTGCGGAGACATCGGTAATTCCGAGGTGCAGCAGCAGTTCCCGAGTGCCCCAGTGCCCGGTCCCTGGGCCTTCATTCGAAGATCATCTCAATGCAGAAATTCCGAGTGAAGGCTTAGAGAAATTCTATTGTTCCGACAGCCTTCGTCCGACTATTCCGTTAGTCTCACCGACTGTTATTTGCTGCGTAAAACTCTGTCCGGAGTTCTACGCGGCACCGCCGAATCCCTGGCGGTCAGGGAGCCGGGGACCCACTATGCGTGTCCCTTGGGGTGAATCGGCGGGCCGCATCCGCATCGAGCGGTCGCGGTCCGCGGTAGGGCTGCTCCAGCCCGAACCCGTCAGCTAACCCGGCAGGCGGCAGAGGAGAAGGAGTACTGCATGGGCGCTTCACGGCCCGGAAAACACTCAGCCCGCCGGTTTGGCGTGGCCGACCCTAGCGACAGACCCCAGCGTGGCCTGCGGTTCCCCTCTGGGCATCGGATGCCTGGCCGGCCGAGGTCCCTGGCGGCCTGGCTCGTCTCGGCGGCGGCGCTCGCGGGGTCATCGGCGCTTGTTGCCACGGGCATAGTCGGCGGGTTCAGTTCGGCCGGCCAAAGCGCCGCCCAGCTGACCGCGAGCGACCAGCCGGCCGGAACCGAGTTCGGCGCATCGGTGACCGGGCTGACCAGCTTGACGCGAGAGACCAGCGCGTTCGGCCATCTGCCGATCATCAGGACGCCTTACATCGGAATACCGTCCCCGACTGTGTGGACGCGCGGCCCGGCCGGCGTGAACAAGTCCTCAGTCGTCATCAGCTTTACCGCGCCGCCCGCCACGATTCTGTCCGGCGCTGACAACCGGGCGCTGGCCCGCCTCTTTGCCGCCGCCCCGACCGGGTCGCCGGTTTACTACTCCTACGATGGCGAGCCCGAAACCGCCATCGGCACGCACATGTTCACTGCGACGCAGTACCGGCAGGCGTGGGCGCACGTCGCCAGGATCGCCAGCCAGGCGAAGAACCCGGACCTGAAGTCGACGCTGATCCTGCGGGCCACTGACGCAGCTGCCGGAAGCGCCCCGAGCTGGCACCGCTACCTGCCCGGCGGCAGCGTGATCAGCACCCTCGGCTGGGATGCTTACCCGGCCGGAACGCTGTCGGGTAACCACCCGCAGCTGACGCCGCCGGCCGCCTTCATGGGCCCGGCCATCGCGGCGTCCAAGGCCGCTGGGTTGCCGTTCGGGATCTCCGGGTTCGCGCTCGGCACCCAGGCGGGCCGTCCGGCCTGGCTCACGAATGTCGGTAACTACCTGATGAGCAATGGCGCGCTCTTCGGCATCGTGCGGACGATACCCAGCGTGCCAGCGACGCAACTCACCGATGCTGGCTCGATCGCGGCCTGGAAGGCGCTAGTGGCCGCGTCCGGGACCGGTCAGCCGGTGCCAGGCTCGCCCACTCCGGGGACGCCGACTCCGACCCCGAAGCCGTCGTCCTCGGCGCCCGCCTCGCCCACGCCGACCCCGAAGCCGTCGTCCTCGGCGCCCGCCTCGCCCACGCCGACCCCGAAGCCGTCATCCTCGGCGCCCGCTCCGCCGTCCGGGCCGGTCTGCACCACCAGCGCGCAGCAGGGTTCATGCGGTCCGTACCCCGACTCGGAGATCACCGGCACCACCTCAGACACCAGCATCGGGAACGATGTGTGGAGCCCGATCAACGGATGGTCTCAGACGCTGCACGTGACGAACCCGAGCAGCTGGTATGTGACGGCCACCGGGCCCGCCGGTAACACCGGAGTGGTGTCGTACCCGAGCCTGGGCGCGCAGTACGGGCAGACCACCGGGAAAGCGACTCCGCTGTCCGATTTCAAGTCCATGTACTCGTCCTTCAACGAGAACATGAACGCGAACAGCGGGACCAGCGCGTGGGCGGCCTATGACATCTGGCTCGGGCCGAGTTCTGGCACGCAAGCGACCCACGAGGTGATGATCCAGCACGACTTCGCCAACAACGGTGCCTGCACTCCCGAAGCCAGTGCCACGTTCGGCGGCTCTGGCGGCGTGCCCGTGCAGAAGTGGAACCTGTGCCAGTTCGGCTCGGAGCTGGTCTGGAAGCTGACCGGCGGGAACGAGCAGTCCGGCAGCGTCGACGTCCTGGGCATGCTCAACTGGCTGGTGAACCACGGGTACATGGAGAACGGCACCGGCCTGTTCTCCATCGGCTACGGCTGGGAGATCTGCTCGACTGGCGGCCAGAACGAGAAGTTCCAGGTCAACAACTTCTCGATCACCGCGACGAAGTAACACAGCTCGAACCCGGATGGCCAGGGCCTGGCCGTCCCGGCGCACGGGGTCGGCTGGCCGGCAATCGGCTGGCTGACCCCGCGCGGCGTTATGCCTGCGGTGCGCCGAACACCAGCATCGCGTCGTCCGGAGGCGCGCCGAACGGGTCGACGACGAGTTCCTCGTCGAATGACGTGCCGTCCGCGATATTAACGAAGTCCCGGATAGCGGTGCCTGTGCAGTGCACATCGACCAGCGGCGCGCCGCTGCCCTTGACCAGATCCCTGGCGTCTACGGTGCGAAAGTCGATGCTGTACCGGGCCAGGCCGGATGTGTTCGGGATCGAGTGCAGGTGGGCGCCGGAGAACAGCAGGATGCCACCGGGCGGAGGCAAGACGATCAGGTCGTTAGCCGGCTGATGATCGACCGCGGCCGGCCGCGCCTGCTGTTCCTTTGCCACTGACGCGGCGGTCGTCCGCCGCTGAGCATTGTTCCGGTAGTAATCGAAAGTGTCCGAGGTATTCGGGACAGCCTGGTCGAAGCTCGGCAGGTCGAAGATCATGGAGTTGTCGGGGCGGACCTGGAAGATCGGCATCGACCAGTTCAGCTGCTGACGTGGCGCGATGTACCACACGTCGCGGTGCCACGGGAAGGCGAACGCCACGCCTGAGGTGAGGTGGCCCTCCGGGAACGAAGTGCGGGCTTCGGCAAATCAAAGTGGGTGTGCTCAGCTGGAAGCCCGGCCTCGGTGATGATGTCGCAGACGAGCTTCTTCGACCGGTCGTCGTGGATGAAACGGGGCTTCCAGACGCCCAGCATCTTGGCCATCTCGGCCGGATCGAAATGCTCGTGAGCATGCTCGGGGTCGTGCGGCGCGATCAGGTTGCCGCCGTACAGGCTCTGCCGGAGCTCGTGGGGTGACAGGCCGGGGTCAACGAAGACGGTCATTGCGGTTCTCTCACTCTCACGGTTGTCGGGTCGGCAGGTTGCGCGAGTATGACCGACTTGGCACAGGCGAATGCCTCGGCGTAAGGAGCTCTGCACTCCATGCCGCGCAGCCGCGCGAGCCCGCGGAATACCTCGTCATCGCACCAGTCGCGCGCGTGCTGGGACGGGAAGCACTTATGCAGCAATTCCACAT
>Ga0126373_10001521_pt1 | contig 16556 bp, 13 predicted proteins | sample PanSoiMetPlot_11_FD_92545 | JGI IMG/M metagenome (GOLD analysis project Ga0126373, IMG submission 92545) | Tropical forest soil microbial communities from Panama - MetaG Plot_11 | ecosystem: Environmental > Terrestrial > Soil > Tropical forest > Bulk soil | place: Panama | collected 2016-02-17 | reverse complement strand
CGCCCACGAGGGCAGAAACGCAGTCGGCCGCTCCGCGCGGTCCGGACAGCCACGAGCTGATCCGCGTGCACGGCGCGCGCGAGAACAACCTCAAGGACGTCAGCGTCGAGATCCCGAAGCGCCGCCTGACGGTGTTCACCGGCGTCTCCGGGTCCGGTAAGAGCTCATTGGTGTTCGACACGATCGCGGCCGAGTCGCAGCGCCTGATCAACGAGACGTACAGCGCATTCGTGCAGGGCTTCATGCCGACGCTGGCCCGGCCCGAGGTTGACGTCCTCGAAGGTCTGACGACCGCGATCATTGTCGACCAGCAGCGGATGGGTGCTGACCCTCGCTCCACGGTTGGCACCGCCACCGACGCCAACGCGATGCTGCGCATCCTCTTCAGCCGGCTAGGGCAGCCCCACATCGGCTCCCCGAACGCGTTCTCGTTCAACGTCCCCTCGGTTCGAGCAAGCGGTGCCATCACGATCGAGCGCGGTGACAACAAGACCGTGAAGGCGACGTTCAGTCGCGCGGGCGGCATGTGCCCGCGATGCGAAGGCCGGGGCACGATCTCCGATATCGATCTCAGCCAGCTCTTCGACGACGCCAAGTCGCTTAACGAGGGCGCGATCAATGTTCCCGGCTACACAACGGGCGGCTGGAATTTCCGCCTCTACAGCGCGTCGGGATTCTTCGACCCGGACAAGCCGATCAAGCAGTTCACGAAGACCGAGCTGCACGACTTCCTGCGCCGCGAGCCCATCAGAATGAAGATCGCGGGCATTAACATGACCTACGAAGGGCTCATCCCGAGAATCCAGAAGTCGTACCTGTCCAAGGACGTCGATGGGATGCAGCCGCACATCCGCGCCTTCGTCGAGCGCGCAGTCACCTTTACAGCCTGTCCCGAGTGCGGCGGCACCCGACTCAGCCAAGCGGCGCGATCGTCGAAGATCAAGGGCATCAACATCGCCGACGCTTGCGCCATGCAGATCAGCGACCTCGCCGACTGGGCGCGAGCGCTCGACGAGCCGTCCGTCGGGCCGCTGTTGGCGTCGCTGCAGCAGACACTTGATTCGTTCACTGAGATCGGCCTCGGCTATCTGAGCCTCGATCGTTCATCCGGCACGCTGTCGGGCGGCGAGGCGCAGCGCACCAAGATGATCCGCCACCTCGGGTCGTCGCTCACCGATGTCACGTATGTCTTCGACGAGCCGACCATCGGGATGCACCCGCATGACATCCAGCGGATGAACGAGCTTCTGCTTCGGCTTCGCGACAAGGGCAACACGGTCCTGGTCGTGGAGCACAAGCCGGAGGCGATCGCGATCGCCGACCACGTCGTCGACCTCGGCCCGCTTGCGGGGACCGAGGGCGGACAGGTGGTGTTCGAAGGCAGCGTCGAGGGGCTCCGCGCCAGCGGCACGCTCACCGGACGGCACCTGGACGACCGGGCTTCGCTGAAGTCGTCGGTTCGGGGGCCAGCGGGCGCGCTAGAGGTCCGCGGTGCCTGCACGCACAACCTGCAGAACGTCGACGTCGACATCCCGCTGGGCATGCTGGTCGTCGTCACTGGGGTAGCCGGGTCTGGCAAGAGCTCGCTGATCGATGGCTCGGTGGCGCGACGCGACGGGGTCGTCTCCGTCGACCAGACCTCGATCCGCGGCTCGCGGCGGAGCAACCCCGCGACGTATACCGGGCTGCTCGACCCGATCCGCAAGGCCTTTGCAACGGCTAACGGCGTAAAGCCGGCTCTGTTCAGCGCCAACTCCGAGGGCGCGTGCCCGAACTGCAACGGCGCCGGCGTCATTTACACCGACCTGGCGATGATGGCGGGCGTCGCCACTTTGTGCGAGGAGTGCGAGGGGAAGCGCTTCGAAGCGGAGGTCCTGACGTACAAGTTCGGCGGCCGGGACATCAGCGAGGTGCTGGGCATGTCGGTCGTGGCGGCCAGGGAATTCTTCAGCTCCGGCGAGAGCAAGAATGACGCTGCGCGCAAGATCCTCGACCGGCTTGCTGACGTCGGGCTCGGCTACCTCAGTCTCGGCCAGCCGCTTACTACGCTGTCCGGCGGCGAACGCCAGCGGCTGAAGCTGGCCACCCATATGGGGGAGCACGGCGGCGTATTTGTGCTCGACGAGCCCACCACGGGCCTCCACCTCGCCGACGTCGAGCATCTGCTCGGCCTGCTCGATCGGCTCGTCGACTCTGGGAAGTCGGTCATCGTCATTGAGCACCACCAGGCCGTTATGGCGCACGCCGACTGGATCATCGACCTCGGCCCGGGCGCCGGCCACGATGGCGGCCGCATCGTCTTCGAGGGCACGCCCGCTGATCTCGTCGCAGCTCGGTCCACCCTGACTGGCGAGCATCTCGCCGCATACGTCGGAGCCTGACCGGCGAGAGCTCGGCCTGCTGGCGGGCGGTCCCCAGGATTTGATTAAGTCCCGGCCATCAGGGGCGCCGATCCACGCCTCATCCGTCTCATGAGTCACATTCGAGGCCGGATGCTCAAGTTTCCTGCAGCTTTCTTCGGGTACTGAGCGCGGTCGAACCCTTACTGATCAGCTTCAGGTCGGGGGCAGGTCAGGAGAGCTATGGGCGTCGCATGTCTCATCATGTTGATCCTTACCGCCGGCTTCGGTCTGTTCCTGGCGATCATCTGGCTGATCGAATACGACAACGACTTCCAGGCGGCCTCAGCGACGCGGCTGCCGCCGCTGGTGCTGACAGGCCACGCACTGGCGGCAGTCAGCGGCCTGACGCTGTGGACCGCGTACTTGATCTGGGATAGCCACAGGCTGGCCTGGTTCAGCGCGATAGCCCTGGTCGTGGCGGCCACCTTGGGCCTGTTCATGGCGATTCGCTGGATCGGCGTGTACCGCGCGAAACGAGCCAGCGACCGGCTGGCCGGGACCACACTGGCAGCCCCGATTGCGGCCGGCAGTAACTCGCCCCGATCGGCATTCGTGGGGCCGCCAGAGCGCAACTTTCCGCTGCCCGCAGTGATCATTCACGGAGTCTTTGCGGTCACGACCCTGACGCTCGTGCTGTTGACCGCGCTCGGCTAGCCCGCGCGCCGTCGGTTCGCAATCTTCCGCGTCGCATAATCAAGCCGCGGTGAGTGTGCCCCGTGGATCCCGCAACCATCTCAAGCCCGCCGCATCAGTGAACTCGATTGCGACCAGCCACTTCGTTTTCTCGGCCGCGTCCTCCGGCCGGAAGACGTCTTCCGACCGGAAAAGGTCGGGCGGGATCGTGGCATGGTGCTCGCCAGGCGCGATCACGTGTATCGGGTTGGGAGACGAATAGCGCTCGCCCTGGCGCCATGTCAGGCCGCTCGCCGCAGGCACGGCAACGCAGAACGAAACCCGGACGTCATAGACCGGCAGGGCCGACGCGTTGGAGATGATCGCACCCCAGGTCAGGAACGGTTCGATGCCGGGCCTCTTCCCGAACCAGGCCGCGACCAAGCTGGCCTGACTGCGGCGCCGCTCATCCTCAGAAAGTCTGCGCTCCTCAGCTGCGACATGGTCCCGGCCCAGCTCAACACGCAGCACCTCGTACGCCACCAGGCCCGCGAAGGCTGCGGCGAGGAATGCGGCGAGGGCGATCGCTACGAGCACCCAGGTGGCTACATCACCCCAGCGGGCTTGGCCGCCAAACACAAGACCCACGATCAGCAGTACGACGGCCACGACGGCGGCACGCCACCGCCACCGGAGCGCCAGTTCCTTCACGACTCCTAACGGGTCAGGCCTCATGGCGACGGCGTCCGCCCGGCCGGGAGGAGCCCAGTCGCTCTTGGCGGCGGGCCTCCGCGCCCGTCGCAGCCGATCCGGTCGACGGCTTCCGGGCCCGCCATCGACGTCGGCCCGCGGCAGCGAGTCGCCACCTGACATTATTGGCGCTCCTCTTGGCCTCAGCGCCCGAGTCGCCTCGTGGCGCGATCCCGGAAGGATGGCAGCGGCCTCATCTCCCGCCAGCCGGGGTCCTCGGGCGACGCGTACTGCGACGCCAGAGTGCCGAAAGCAAGCCAGCCCGGCTCCCAGTCGTCATCGCGGCTGCCGGCATGCCAGCACGCGTCCGGGTCAGGTAACGCGGATGGGAACCGTGCGACGGTCTCCGCTGCCCTAGCGAGCGCGGCGCCGTGGAGAGCGGCGAGGACGTCGGACGGCGTTCTGCCCCGGCCAGTGACTACCTGGTCATAATGGCCGCAGCCGTCGGCGATGGTCCGCACGCGGCTCACGGAATCGGTGATTTGCCGCATGGCGACACGTTACGCCGCCGACCGCGCATCGCGGGTAGGCACGGCCGATTCCGCCCGGCAGATCCGCACAGTTCACGCCTATCTCAGGCAGCCGCATGTGGCGCAGGCTGTCACTGACTGCTGGCATCTGCGCGCCCGCGCAGATCAAAGAGTCGCGGAGTGGAGCCGGTGAGCGGGATCGAACCGCTGACCTGCCGTTTACAAGACGGCCGCTCTGCCAACTGAGCTACACCGGCGGGGTCGTGCTGATGCTAGCCGAAAGGCTGAGCACCGCGGCGTCGGCAACATCACTAGCGACCGCTTTGCGTTAGTCCTGTAGAACTCACATGACAAACGAGAGAATAGGTGAAATTACAGTTAGTGATGTGATGAACTGTTGCAGTTAAGACCGCGCCGTTCGGTCGGCCCGGCCTTGGGGGGTGGACTTTGAAGTCAGCAGCACTGGCAGTGCGTGCGATCAAGGTGACCGCGGCGGCCGCTCTTGCCACGTTAGGTTTGGGTGTCGCTCAGATTGCGGTCGCGGCGCCGTTCGCATCGGCGTCGAGCCAAGTCGGCTGGATCCGGCTGGCACACTTCTCACCGAATACTCCGGCCGTCGACGTGTATCTCTACTCGTTCGGCAACTCCAGCGCGCAGCTTGTACTCCATCACGTTGATTACGGCACCGTGTCGCCCTTCGAGCAAGTCGTTGCCGGGGACTACACAGTCGCGATGCGCGCGGCCGGTGCGGCTTCCAGCTCCAAGCCGGTGCTCTCGACAGCAGTCACCATCGCGGCGGGCCACGCCTACACCGTGGCAGGCGTTGGCCCAGCAGCTGGCATCCGGCTTGAGGTGATTCCCGACCAGCTGAGGACGCCACCGGGCAAGGCGCTGGTGCGAGTCATTCAAGCCTCGATGCAACAGGACACGGTGACCGTCACCGCGGGGAGCACGACGCTGGCGTCGAACCTCAAGTTCGGGAACGTCACGTCCTTCGTCACGGTCGGTCCCGGGACGTGGTCCGTGCAGGCCAAGGGCGCCAGCAAGTCGGTCACCGCATCGATCAGGCTGGTCGCTGGCACTATTCACACCATCGTCGTCCTCGACGAGCCGGGCAAGTTGGTTATTGATGATCTCCTGGATGCCGCCGGGAGCAAGGTCGCACCAAATGGTGGAGCGCAGACCGGCTTCGGCGGTACGGCTGCCCGGCCGGGCGCGACGCTCGCGCCCTGGGCGGCCGCAGCTATCACGGGCCTCGCCATCACCGTGACCGGTACCGCAATGCTGACCCGTAGACGGCGGCCTGCTCGACATGCGCGCTGAATTCTTCGGCCCGCCAGACGACCCGGAGATAGCAAGCCACGGCTGGCCTGCGCGGGTTCAAGTTGGAGATGACTGGCCTGCGCGAGTTCAGGTTGGAGACGACTGGCCTGCGCGAGTTCAGGTTGGCGATTACGGGGCATCGCAGATTCGGGCTCGCGACGCCGACTCGCCACAGAACCAGACCGCACCTCGCGTCGAGCCGCGTGACGCCCGGCACGTTTCGCATATTCGCGTGATCCGGCGGCCGTGGGCGGCTGTGGTCGCCGTTGTGGGCGTCGTGGTGATAAGCCTAGGCGTCGCTGGCCTCTGGTGGGCAGGCCACACGGGGCAGTCAGCGACGCCCGTTGGACATCCGCCCGTCACGCCGATCCCGGCGGGCCACTATGCCGCGGCGCCCGAGGCCAAGACGCAGTTTGTGCCCAGGCCGACGGGCCTGGTAATACCTGCGATCGGTGTCCGGACGACGCTGGTCCGTCTCGGTCTGACGGCAACCGGCACGCTACAGGTCCCATCGAGTATTGGCGTGGCCGGCTGGTACACCGGTAGCCCACGGCCCGGCGCAATCGGGTCGGCTGTCATCGCCGGGCATATCGACTCTGTCAGCGGACCTGGCGTCTTTTTCCGGCTGCGGGAGATGCGGCCAGGTGAGCTGATCTACGTCGAGCGCCCACACGGCTCGATGGCAGTCTTCAAAGTCACCTCCGTACGGAGATTCCTCAAGGCGAAGTTCCCGACCGCGGCGGTGTACGGACCTGTTCCGAACGCGCAGCTCAGGCTCATCACGTGCGGCGGCACATTCGATCCATCGACCGGCCACTACATGAGCAACGTCGTCGTCTTCGCCGTGTTGCAGCCGCCGTCCTCGTGAGGGGACCCGAGAGCCTGGCGCTGCGCCGCCGGCTGAGCCTGCCATTATTGCCGGATGCCACTGTTTGCCTTCGAGGGCAAAGTGCCCGTCATCAGCCCAGCCGCTTGGATTGCGCCGACCGCCACGCTAATCGGTGACGTCCACGTCGAAGCTGACGCTTCGATCTGGTACGGGGCTGTCCTCCGCGCCGACTTCGGCACGATCATCGTCAGGCGCGGGGCGAACGTCCAGGACGGGTCCGTGCTCCACGGCGGCACGGACCCGATCACTGAGGTCGGCGAAGGCGCAACGGTCGGCCACCTGTGCGTTGTGCACGGCGCCGTACTCGGCACCGAAGCACTGATCGGCAACGGTGCCAGCGTGCTTGACGGAGCGCTGATCGGGAGCAGGGCGCTAGTCGCGGCCGGCGCCACGGTGCCCCCCGGCATGCAAGTCCCGGACGGCATGCTCGCCGCCGGAACTCCGGCGCGGGTCGCGCGCGAGGTCAGCGGCGCGGCCAAGGAATGGGTCGACACGAATCCGCAGGTGTACCGCGAGCTCGCACGCCGCCACTCCAACGGCGTGCGCCCCGTTTAGCGATGGTCGACGCCCGCCCTGGTCAGGCTCGGTACGCCTGCGCCACCTCACGCAGGTGGTCGTGCATGCCGCGCATGAGCTCGCCAGCGCCCGCACGTCCTGGCAGCCAGTCCTTGCGCAGTTTCGCGACCGAGGTGTAGTTGGTGTCGACCACGTTGGCGAGCGGCGCTTCGACTGCCTGACTCAGGTACTGGTAGGCATCTAGCGGTGACAAACCGCAGTGAGCGGACACCCATTGAACCAGGTCGAGCTGGGCGATCCGGAACGCGTCCTCGAGCGGCCGCACCGAGCCAGTCGACATGATGTGGGTGTCGGATTCAAGCCGCGGCCACGGCGTCGAGACGCCCTTCAGCAGATCCACCACTACCACCGTGTCCATAGCGCACTCGACCGCCACGCCGCACGTCTCGCCTTCGCCTTGGCGGGCGTGCCCGTCGCCGATGGACATCAGGGCGCCTGGCACGTTCACGCCCAGGTAACACGTAACGCCGGCCCGCATCTCTGGAGTGTCCATGTTGCCGCCGAACGCGTCAGGAACTAGCGCCGACCGGACCTCGAGGTTGGCCGGCGCGACGCCGACCGTGCCGTGCATTGGATTCAGCGGCAAATCAGCCGTCAGCTCGCTGTCGCGTGCCGCGAACCGGCACAGCCCGGCTGCGCGGTCAAGCTCCCAGATCCAGACGACCTCGGGCAGCGGGTCCTGGAGCGTTGCAGTCAGATGTGTCGAGGTCAGCGACCCGAACAGCGGCACTGTCGTGGACGCCGCCCAGTCCCTGGCGGGCGTAATGGAGATGAAATGCACGGCGATCGTGTCGCCGGGCTCGGCGCCATCGACGTAGAAAGGGCCGGTCTGCGGATTCAGATACGGGAATTCGCACACTCGCGAGACCAAGTCGTCAGGACCCCTCACGCGACCGGCGAAGCAGTCTTCGGTGAACAATTCCAGGATGGTGCCTGGACTGATGCGCGCGACGGGCTCGGCACCGCCAAATGTCCAGGCGTATTGGTCCTTGTCCGGTCGGAACGCCAGTACCTTCGGGTCGGTCACGCAAGCCTCCATTGCTGAAGCATCGGCCGCGATCTTCTTGCGGCTCCGTTCCCGTCGTTTTTCGAAGTTTTTATTCAGAGCCTAGCCCGAGTAGGGCGGAACTGGGGAACTCGATGAGCTTCCCAAAGTTCACCTGTGACGCTTTTGGCGATGTGTAAATGACCGCTATGATCACGCACGCGACCATTAACTGATCTTTCCCCTACTGCGCACATTGCGACATAACCGCGACAGCGTCGGCGTGGAGCGGGAGGAGAGACCTGATGACGGATCAACCTGCGACCGCCTTAACGAGCGCGTCGACCGGGCCTGCAGCGCGACTCGAGCCAGATGCAATCGGTGTCGCTCAGGACACCGTCATCGGCATGGCCTCGTCCGCCCCGGCTGGGACGGTCGGGGTTGCGCTAGCCTCGCTGGCGGCTGTGAACTACGGTGGCGGGCTAATCCTGATCGTCACAGCGATTCCAATGCTGATCATCGCCAATGCTTACCGCCGTTGCAACATGTGGAACGCGAACTGCGGCGCCACCTTCGAGTGGGTTGGCCGCTCGATCAGCCCCTACCTCGGCTTCCTGGCCGGCTGGCTCATGGTCGCGGCCTACATCATCGGCACGGTCGCCGAGATCCTGCTCCTTGGGCCATCCGTGCTGGCGGTGTTCCAGAAGACTCCGACGACCAGCGCCTGGGCCTACATCGGAATCGGCACCGCTGTCGGCGGCGTCATGCTGATCGTCTCGATCGTCGGTATCCGCATCACCGCGCGCACCCAGGTCTCAATCGCGCTAGTGGAGTACCTCATCCTGATCGGGCTGGCGGTCGCCGGACTGTTCTTCGTGCTCGGTCACCATCACGGCTCATACGCGATTACCAGTGACTGGTTCAAGTTCCACGGCTTCGGTCCCGCCATCTCGGGCTTCCTGATCGCGGTCTTCGTCTATGGCGGCTGGGACGGCACGTTGTACGTGAACGAAGAAGTCAAGCACCGCCGGGTTAACCCCGGCCGTGCGGCCATAATTGCCGTCGCGCTGCTGGCGATCATCTACACGCTGTCGCAGATCGGGTTCCAGGGCGTCGTGTCGCCGAAGGCACTTCAAGCCAACTCCGCTAGCGCCCTGGTCTACGTGGCGCAAGCACTTGGTGGTGGCTTCTGGGGCAAGATGATGGCACTGGCCATCGCGCTGTCGGTCATCGCGACCACCGGCACCGGCATCGTCCTCAGCGCCCGGATCGCGTACGGCATGGCTAGCTACCGAGCGCTGCCAGGCTTCCTTGGCAACGTGTCCCGCCGGTTCAGAACACCCGCTATCGCCAGCGCCGTCGCCGGCATAATCCTCCTTGCCGTTTTCTGGGTTTACGAGCTGGCTACCTCGGTGCACAACGCGTTCAACTACGTCATCGGCACGACCTCGCTGCTGTTCGCCATCTTCTACGTCCTCACGGCGCTGGCCATGATCACCTACTATCGCCGCCGGGTCGTCAGCAGCGTCTGGGATTTCACCATCCTCGGCGTGCTCCCGTTCCTCGCGGCCGGCTTCCTCGGCTGGATGTTCGAGCAGACCATTCAGCGGCAAGCTCCGTGGCCAGAAAGGTGGGCGCTGGTCGGCATTATCGGGCTCGGCGTCGTCTTGATGCTGGTAGCGCGGGTGTTCTTGCGCTCGCCGTTCTTCCAGATTCCGCGTGAGAGCGAGCACCTAGAGTCGGTGCGCAGCAGGCACCGGGCCTAGCGGCAAAGCTGGGCCTAGAACCCGCCTGCACGGACGCGAATCAGCGCATCGTGCAGGCGGGTCTTGCTTCCCACGACGTCCACAGCGGCCGGTAACCGTGCCGCGCCCAAAACGGCGCCGACAGCGGGTTCGTCTGTTCGTAGTGAAGCAGCGTAGCCAGAGCGCCGACCGCGTCCGCTGATTCGCAGCCACCCTCGGGTTCGGCCACAGCCGGCGTCGGAAGCAGCCCATCGGCCGACTGCCACCGCACCGTGATGTCTGCGAGCAGCCCCGGGCCAGCCGAGCCTGTTGCTGCCGACATTCGGCCCTAGCGATTCCCCGCGCCGACAATGACCGCCAGGCTCTCCCGCGCGGCTTTCGTCAGGGGGTCTGCGGGTGCCAGGGCGCGCTCGCCCCGAGTCACCGTGTCCGCCAGTATGGCGCTTGCATCCGTCAGCCGGCCGACGGCGTAGTACACCCGGCCGACGTTAAGTGCTGCCGAGAGCGTCTCGGGGTGGTCGCCGCCGAGAACCTTCGTCATGGATCGATGCACCTCTTCGAAAATCTGCACGGCGAGCGGCATCCGGCCCGCCTGGTGGTATGCCGACGCCAGTGCGGCCTTGGCGCGCAGAGTGGTCGGGTCTTCGGCTCCGCGGCTGCGCTGCAGGTCCGACACTGCCTTCTTGTACTGCGAGAAAGCCTCTCTCGTACGCCCGTCGGCAAGATAAGCCTCGGCTAGGAGCTGGCGGGTCTGCATGGTGTCCTGATGCTGCGGACCCAGGCCACGCTCGCGCTCGCCAAGGATCAGCCGGTACAGCCTGATCACCTCAGTGATCTCGCCCGCTGCGCGGTAGCCCGCCGCGACTTCGTCCCGGATCACCGCGCATTCGATGTGCCCTGGGCCGTAAGCTCGCTCGGCGTCATTGAGCGCGGCCGTCAATACGGCGATCGCGTCGGCATAGCGACCGGCGGTCACGAGCACCCGGCCCAGCCGAACGCGGGCAGCCAGAGACCGTGGATGGTCGGGTCCGAACGCCCGGCCCCACTCGGCCATGATCCGCTCGTACCACGCGACGGCCTCGGACACGCGCCCCGCTTTGACATACGCGCCGGCCAGCCGCTCGACCGCGATCATGGAGTCCGGGTGGCCTTGGCCGAATACCTGGTCGCCGGTCGAGGTCAGTTGAGTCCAATACTCGACCGCCGGGCTGGTCAATGAGGCGTCGTCGAGACTCTGCCCGGCGCGCAGCAACAGTGGGTGCAGGCCATTTCTCCAGAGCAGCCCGCCGGTCGCGCGGCGTAGGTTCCCTGCGCTCGACCGCAGGCTCTGCCCGAGCCACGTTCCGCGCTCCGACTCCGGCCATATCTCCAGCAGCGCCGCGGCCGCTGCGAGCGCCGACTGCTCGATCATGGTCGGTGACATCGCGCCCCGGACGGCGCGCTGAAGAATCGGGTTCATGCGGACGATCGGTGGCTCGGCCGATCTATCGATGCCGATCAGGCCCGCCTGGTCGAGCACGACCAGCGCCAGCCGGACGCGTTCGGCGGCCTGCGCGGGCGGAACCGACGGGCCCGCAATGTAAGCCGATGCCGAAGGGGCGGAGAACACTGAGGCGGGAACGCCGTGACCGTCCACCATCGCCGCCACGGCGAGGCACGATTGGGCGAACCCGCCTGGTATTAACTGATCCGCGTGGTCGACGGCGAGCGTCCACGTCACGCCTGCCGGTGGCATCGGCGAATCCGGCGGGAGGTTGAAGACCTCGAGACGGCGGTGGAACTGCTCGCGGTACTCGACACAGGTCATCCAGGAGCTGCCGATCGTCGCCGTTGCCTGCGCGAGCGCTAGCGGCTGACAGTCCAGATCTTCGATCAGGTCAATCGCGCCGCGCCGCTGGTCGGGATCCGATGACAGGCGGCCCACCAGGTAACTCATCGCCTCGCGGCGGCTAAACGGACCGATCTCGACGACGAGGACGTCCGGCAGGCCGGCAATCGCCTGGGTGTTGGCGGTTGTGATCACCACCTTCCCGGCCGGCCCGGCCGGCCAGAGCCCGTCCAGTACCTCGCCCTCGGGCAGGTCATCGAGCACGACGAGCCATTTCTTGTCGGTCCGGCTCAGCCAGCTCAGGAAGCTGGCGGCTACCGACTCAGCGATGCCGGGCAGACGGGTCCCGGTAATCAGGATCGCAGTCTCGACGTAACCGGACAGTATCGACGCTGTGCTGCTCGCGTCGATCCACACCAGCAAGTCAATTGATCGCGAACGCCATTGCGTTTCGGCGAAAAACGCAGCGAGCTGAGATTTGCCGTTGCACCGGAGCCAGTCTTGTGGCGAACCCGCACCCAGACGACGGGATCGCGGCGCGAGGGCGATCATAGGGTTGCGGTCAAGCGCCATTGCCAGATCGGGTCCGGTTTCCGGCCGCGTGCTGAATCTATCGGCCAGCGGTGGCACCCGACCTGACCGGACCGGGAAGTCGACGGAGGTTACCAGCGGGCCGACTGCTGGAGCTGGTGCGGGGCTGTCGGTTCCCGCTGTGACGTTCATTTGCACCAACGAACCGCCTCGGTAACCGATACCCGCTAGAAATCAAAACATTACGGGGAACGGCTTCAGATTGGCCGGTGATTGGCGGTTTAATGGGCCTTCATTTCGGCGCTGAACGCCTAGTCTGTAAGCTAAGTGGCGTTAGCTCCCAAACGGCACATTGTGACCGTTGACATCACCGACCACGCCGCTCGGTGTCACGCTGACACTGCCGATTGTCAGCCCGAGCGGGAGCTTAGGGATCTGCACGGTCAGACTCTGTATTGATCCGCGCAAGGACGATGGCAACCCGCTGCTTCCGACCAGGCTGACGAGCAACCGGTTGCCGCTCAATTGACTTACCCGCCAGGTAGCCGAGCCGGATGTGACGACCAGGTTCAGGCTCGCTTTCACTTCATGCGGGCCAGCCTCAGTCAGGTTCAGGCCGGCTCCATTGAGTAGCGAGCCGAGCGGACCGACCTGTTGGGCCAGAGTGTTGCCTAGCGAGGCAAAGCTGATGAGCGCAGTGCCCGACAGGCTGCTGATAGTGCCACGCGCCGAGGAATACGAGTTCAGCCGGACGCCATTGGCCGTCACGTCGACCTTGGTGATCGTGACCGGGCCCTCGGGGAGGTTCGTCGTGCTGATCGATACTTGCTGGAAGTTCCTGCTAGCCACCTGCGTCAGGAACGGAAAGCCGCCGATGGTGACGTCGGGCCTATGAGGTAGCCCTTGCTTTTGGATCTGCGCGGCCAGGATGTTCTCGCCAACAGCCCTGGCGGCAAAATCCAGGACGACGAGCAGCACGATGATAATGACGACGACGAAGAGGTACCGGCGGCCACGGTGGCCGCCGCGCGCGGACCGGGGCATGCCCCGCGTCACCATGCCGCCCATCGAAGGCGCCTCATTGGCCCGATGCTACGACATCTCGCAAATCACGAGTCCGGCCGTCGACCGCTCGGGAGACAGGGTGATCGCCCGGTCCGTCCCGGCTGCATGTTTCGCTAAAGTCGGCCAGCGTCGACAATGCGGCGCAAGAAGCGGCGGGTGCGCTCGTCCTTCGGATCGGTGAATAGCTCGGCCGGCGGAGCCAATTCGATGATCATGCCTTCCTCAAGGAAGCACACGCGGTTGGCGATGTCCCTAGCGAAGCCCATCTCGTGCGTCGCAATCAGCATGGTCATCCCGTCGGCGGCGAGTCCTCGGATGACATCGAGCACTTCGGCCACGAGTTCGGGGTCGAGCGCGCTCGTGACCTCATCGAGAAGCATGATCTGCGGCTGCATTGCCAGGGCGCGCACGATCGCTACGCGCTGCTGCTGGCCACCGGACAGCCGATCCGGGTACTCACCCAGTTTGTCCAACAGCCCGAACCTGGCCAGCAGTTCCCTGGCGGCCTCTTCCGCCTCTGCCTTCGGCATGCCCAGGGCCTTCGTTGGCGCGATCGTCACATTCCGCAGCACTGTCATATGCGGGAAGAGGTTGTAGGACTGAAACACGATGCCCACCTGGCGGCGCACCCGATTCGCATCAATGCCGGGGCCGGTGACCTGCTGGCCCAGCAGGACGATGCGCCCCGAGTCGATCGGCTCCAGCAGGTTTATGCAGCGCAACAGCGTTGACTTCCCCGAGCCGGACGCGCCAATGAGGCAGACGACCTCGTGTGGCGCCACCTCAAGGTTGATGCCGCTCAGCACGGGATTCGGTCCGAAACTCTTGTAGACGTCCTCGAGGATCATCGCGCCGGGCAAGGAATCGACGGTCACGCCACCGCTCCCGCGAGTCGCCGCTGCCGGTCCCGATCGATGAGATGGTCGGTAAACCTGGCCAGCGGAATCGTCAGCACGAGGAACAGGATGGCAGCCACGGTCAGGCTGGAGTAGTTGAAGACCGTGCTGCCATAAATCTGCGCAGCCTGGTTTGCCTCGATGGCGCCAAGCACACCGACCAGCGCGGTGTCCTTCTGGAGGCTAATGAAGTCATTCAGCAACGGCGGGACGATGTTGCGGATGGCCTGCGGCAAGATCACGTACCGCAACGCGGCGGCTTGGGTCAGGCCCAGCGACCGAGCCGCCGCGACCTGGCTACGGTGCACCGAGTTCAGTCCCGCGCGGTAGACCTCGGAGACGTAGGCCGAGTACGACAGCGTCAGGGCTATGACGCCATAGACGGCATAAGACTGACCGGAGATGAGCGAGAGCCGCAGCGCCGGCAGGCCGAAGCCGACGCCGTACACGACCAGAAGCAGCGGCACCCCCCGGAAGAAGTCGACGTAGATCGTCGCGAGCACCCGCAGCGGGAAAAGCACAGGTCCGGTGGACTGCCTGATCAGGGCGATCACCAGCGCCAGGATCAGGATCAGCACCTCTGCAGCCAGGAACATCCGGATGTTGAGCCAGATCGCAGCGCCGACCGAGTAGTAACCCTTCTTCGGATTCCCGATAAAGGACTGCCACATGTCGTGCGGGTCGAAGAACGTGTGCCGGACCTGGCTGCTCCCCGGTGCAGCCAGGAAGATCGCGACGAGGGCGGCCAGCACTACAAGCGTGCTGATGGCGGATACCACGCCGGCCCGGCGCCCGCCGCCCGACAGCAGCCGCGGACCACGCCCGCTAGTGCTGAAAACCGGCGTGCCCGCCGCCGACAGAGTTGACGAAAAGTTACCGGGCTCGTACTGACGGTTATCCGGACCGAACGCTGGGTCGTTGCCGATCATTGCAAGGGTGTTGGGGTGACTGGCGTCACTAGGGCTCGATGGTTGGCACCGACAGATAGATCTGCAGGTACTGCTTCTGGAGTGCCGCCAGCGTCCCGTTGGTCTTAAGCGTGGCGATGGCCTTGTTAACGCAGCCGACCAAGGGGTTGCCCTTGGCGAAGAGAAGCCCGTAGTGCTCGCCAGTACTCGGGAATTGCGCAACCATCACCGAGCCCGGGATCTCGGAGGACGAGATGAACTGCGCCGTCGGTGTGTCGGTAACCAGAGCCGCGATCTGGTGGGTCTGCAAGGCCTGCTTCACGTCGTTGAGCGTGGAGAACACCTTCGGCTGGCCCGTCGGCTGAATGCTGCCCGTGATGAAGGCAAGGCTCGTGGTGCCAATCTGGTCGCCGTAGACATAGGTCTTGAGTTGGGCCGGCGAGTGGTTGGTCGCGATCGGAGAGCCCTTCAGCGCCACGAGAGCCTGCTGAACGTCGTAGTAGCTGCTCGAGAATGAGACGGCCGTGGCTCGTTGCGCCGTGTAGGAGATCTCATTGGCGTCGAAGTCGAACTTCTTCGGCCCCGGCGCGTAGGAAGCGTTGAAAGGCTCGTAGGCCCACCGGACCTGACCCGGCCTGAAGCCGAGCTGGTGCGCGATCGCATAAGCCACCGCGCTCTCGTAACCCTTGCCATCGGAGGGGTTGTTGTTGTCGAACCAAGGCGGGTAGACCGGCTTGTCGGTGGCGACGGTCAGCACTCCGTGCTGGTACAGATGAGACTGGATCCCGGCGTAGGTGCAGCTCACAGCCCCAGAACTCGTGGTTGAGGCGGGGCTGCTCCCGCAGGCCGCCAGTCCCGCGGCGGCGGCAGCCAGGGCCGCGACAAGGGCAACCCGACGGATCATCGCTCACTCCGTTCACAACGGCAGTTCCATGCTTTGGGGCAGCTTATATGGCCGGACTACCCGTCTGTCCTATTTCGACAGAGGCGCGTCGGCCAGATCGCAGGACTCGTGCGATAGCTAGACGGTGGCGGAGGCGAGCTTGGGCCGATACGGCGCCGTGCCGAAGATGTAGATCGGCGTGGACCCGATCTGCACGTCGTTGTGGAACCACTTCACGACGTCAGCGGCGATCCGCACGCAGCCGTGTGAGTCCGGATACCACGGGACGGGTTCGCCGCCGTGGATGGCGTAGACCGTGCCGATGAAGAACACCGGATTCTCCAGGACGCCCAGCGGCGCGGTGATGGTGCCGGGTAGGTATGACAGCGCCGTGTAGCTGCCGTCCGGCGTGACGGCGTTGGCGCAGTTGTTTGGCGCTGCGCAGAAGTAGTAACCGCCGCCAGACGAGATGTGCAAGATCAGGTGCGGCTGGTTGTGCTGGTACAAGATCAGCACCTGGATGCCCAGGTTGACCTCGATGCGATCGGCGCCGCCCTGCGGGTACTTCGACAATGGCTGCCGGGGATGCGCCAGCGCCTGCTGGAACGCGGCGGTGATGACCGCGTTGCTGCGAGCGTTCATCGGCAGGCCCTGGACTTCCTTAAAGGCCCACACGGCCTCTCGGAGGTCGTT
>Ga0126373_10001520_pt1 | contig 16559 bp, 12 predicted proteins | sample PanSoiMetPlot_11_FD_92545 | JGI IMG/M metagenome (GOLD analysis project Ga0126373, IMG submission 92545) | Tropical forest soil microbial communities from Panama - MetaG Plot_11 | ecosystem: Environmental > Terrestrial > Soil > Tropical forest > Bulk soil | place: Panama | collected 2016-02-17 | reverse complement strand
GGCTAGCCTTCGACGTGGGCCTCACACCGGTTACGATCAATCACGAATACGCCAAGTGCTGCCGCCCGCCGGATCTGCTCCAGCGTCGGCGCCTGCCGATTGCGAGGCGCGGATGCACAACGAGCAAGGCAATCTTCGGTATTTTGAACAGGACCGCCCTCACGGAGATGAACTCCAGAGACTTGCCGCCACGCCATCGGCCAGAGACAGCTTGACAAGCACAGAGGCATGGCGTAAACAGAATGTACATTCTGTTATGATGCAACATGCGACCACACCAGTTCAGTCGGACTGCCGAGTTCATGGCGCTCTTCCGCGCAATCGAATCCGCACGGCCGGCAGGGCAAAGGCTGTTCCACGATCCGTTCGCCGCCGCGTTCGTCAGCGCCCCCCTTCGACGTGTCGTGCGATGGTCGGCGATCCCGATGCTCGCTTCGCTCCTGCGAGGGGTGATCGACCGCTTTTGGCCGGGTGCACGCACTTCGGCCGTGGCACGTACGCGGCTGATCGACGATTGGATCGCAGACAGTGTCAGGAAACAGCTTCTCGTGCTCGGCGCGGGCTTTGATAGTCGCGCTTGGCGGCTGCCGATTCTCGCTAAGCTGCCAGTGTTCGAGCTCGATCACGCGGCGACGGCCGCTGAGAGGAGGCGGCGCATCGCGGCGCTCGCGGCCGATAGGTCGGGTGTCATCTCGATCGCGATCGACTTCGATCGCGGGCAACTGCCCGAGGTCCTAAGCGCTGCGGGGTTCGATCCGAGGATCGTCACCACAGTTGTTTGGGAGGGGGTTACGAACTATTTGACGGCCGATGCCGTTGCTTCCGCACTGTCTTGGGTCGGAACGCTCGCGAGTGGAAGCACGTTGATATTTACCTACATTCACCGCGATGTCCTTGCCGATCCGGCGCGCTTCGAGGGCGCCCGCAATATCCTCATGGCGGTCGCCAGTGCAGGCGAGCCGTGGACGTTCGGGATGGCCCCCGAAGCCTTACCGAGATGCCTGCATTCCCGTGGCTTGCGCCTGCTGGAGGACCTCGGGGCAGACGACTATCGCGCCCGCTACTTCGGGCCCAAGGCGCACAAGATGCGGGGGTATTCGTTTTACCGAACCGCCCTTGCAACTGTCGCATCCACTGATGCCTAGAATATCGCGAGCCAAGGCTGACACCAGGCGGCGCCAAATCATCGAGGCCGCGCTCGCGTGCTTTGCACGACACGGCTTCCACAAGACAACGATGCAGGACATCGTCACACAGTCAGGGTTAAGCCCGGGCTCGATTTATTGCCATTTTGCCGGAAAGCACGACATTATCGTCGCAGTCGTGGAGGAGCGGCACCGTCGTGAGGACGAATTAGTACAGCGGGCGTTCGAGAAGCCAAACTTCGTGGATGCACTCGATCAGCTTGCGGCTGACTTCGTCGATGCGCTTCGTCTGCCGGAGGAGCGGGCGTGGCGCCGCCTGACCGTCCAGCTATGGGCGGAGAGCCTGCACGATAGCCGGTTAGCGCTGGCTGTTCGCGACGGGGTGGAAAAACCGAGAGCCATGCTCGCCCGCATGGTGCGACGAGCCAAAACTCTCGGAGAACTCCCAGGAACGCTCTCGGCGGACGCCACGGCGCGCCTATTGATCGCTTTCTTCCAAGGGCTGGTGCTTCAGGTCGCCTGGGATGGGAATTTGGACGTGCGGCCTTGCGTTACGGCACTTAAGGCACTCATGCGCTCGAGAGCTTAGGCGAAACGCTCGCAGCCGGCGAGCGCCTTTGCGTTGCAGACGCGCCACGGACTCATGGTGTTCGAATTGCGAGATCATGTGGCCTATCTGTACGCCAGTCGGACCAACTATGGACCGATTCGCGAGGTGACGTGGGCCGTTGAATTTCCGGTAGGCACAACTGCCTCAAGCGCGGTTAGATGTGCCGCGAAGAAGCATGTCCGCAATTTGGGCCGGTCTTGGTGTGGAGGACTGAACCGGCTACCCAGACGGAGACCGCATTGCAGGTGGCCAGAAGCGTCAAGGTCGCATCCAACGTGTCGAGATCCTGGCGGAACTCGCCCTCGCGAACCCCCTGGCGAAAGAGCGCCTCGATAGCGTATCGTATCCCCTAATCCGGCGGCCGATGTTGTGGCGCGCCTCGTCTCCCAGATCCTTTCGAATCTCCTGAAACACTTTGAGGAAGCTTAGCCTGTGATCAAGCGTTGATAAATGCAGCACAATGACGCCGCGCACATTTGGTTCCGAAGTCTCAAACTTCAGTCTTTTGTCATTCAGCCGGAAAATGCCAGATGCGAGTCCATTAGCCGGTCAGCGATCGCGGTCGTTGTCGTTGTGTTTCGGCGCTTTTTGCCTGGTTTCCTTCTTACTGTCGCGGGTAAGCGCCGATATGTCCTTGGCGTCACGGAGCACCTCGGTCATGCGACCGAGGCTGCCGCCCTCGATACCAATCTCCTTCATCAGCGTGTCGATCATCGGCGCCTGAACACGGTAGCGCAGAGCGGAATCAATCACTTCGTCGGTGACGTTGCGGCTCGGATTTCCGCCATTGACGCCGTCGACGTGAAGAATCTTTATGCCCTCGATCTTCTCCAGCGGCTTGACGCTTTCGCGCACGATGCCTTCGATGCGCTCCAAAAGCTTTTCTCGCAGCCGCGCGGTGCGGGCGGCCTCAGTCAATATGTTTTCGGCTTCGTTAAGCTGACGGGCACCCGCTGCATCAACCTCGTAACGTTCCGCGGCCGCGAGCGCGCGAATTTTCTCCGCCTCCGCCGCTGCTTCGGCGGCGATCTTCTGCGCTTCGGCAAAGCTTCTTGCCGCACGCATTTCCGCTTCGGCCTTTGCTGTGACCCGAAGCGCCTCGCGCTCGGCCTCGCGTTGGGCGGCAATCATCTCGGTGAGCTTTCGGCGCTCGGCGATTTCCCGCTCGCGCGCGGTTATCGCCTGCTCCTCAGCCTGGATGACCTTGACGCGCACCGCCTCGGAAGCGGCGATCGCGGCCGAGCGCTCGGTGGCCTTTTTGGCCAATTCGATCACCTTGATCATTTCCGCCATTTCGACCAACTTGTCCCGCTCGGTCGCCAACGTTCGGACGTCGCGATCCTTGGCGATCCGCGCCTCTTCGATGCCGCGCTCAGTGCTGATGCGCGCACGTTCGACCTCCTCGGTGGCCGCAATTTCCGCCTCCTCGAACGCTTGCCGTTTGGCAATCTGCAAGCCCTCGAGATAGCGTTCACGCTCAATCCGAATCTGGTCGAGCATCCGGTCCTGCGCGATACGCTCCGCTTCGGTACGCTGGCTCTCGACAATCTCAGTGCGACGCTTTTCCGCCTCCGCTTTAATCACAGCGAGCGTCTTTTCCGCCAGCGCAATTTGCCGATCAAGCTCCAAAATCTCCAGCGCCTTCTGGCGCGTGATTTCCAATTCGCGTTGCTCGCGCTCGCGCGCGATCCGAGCCGTCTCCAATTGCAGTTCGAGGTTGATCTGTTCACGCTCGGTCTGCTCCCGGGTCTTCAGCTCGGCCTCATCTAAGGCACGGCGGCGAGCGATTTCGCGGCGCTGGGTATCTTCCTCGCTCCTGATGCGCTCCTGGGTGATCGCGAGCTGTTGCACCAGCCGCGCTTTCTCGACTGCTTGGCGTGAGGAGAGCTGCGCTTCCTCGGATTCCTGCTCGCGCAGCGCGCGCTCCTTGGTGAGTTCGGCCCGCTGCACGGCGCGTCGGAACTCGACATCGCGCTCCTGTTCGAGTCGGGCATACTCGGTCTCGCGATCGATCTCGAAGACTTTCTTTTGCGCTTCTAGATTCTGATTGCGGATGTCCACCAGGGTGCGCTGTTCAATCTCGTTGCGCATCTTGCGTCGCGTCTCGATCGACTCCGTGAGCTGGGTGAGGCCTTCGGCATCGAAGGCGTTCGACGGATCGAAGAACTCCAAGCTGGTCTGATCGAGATCGACAATGGCGACGTTCTCCAGCTCGAGGCCATTGGCGGCGAGCGCTTCCGCGGCAAGATCGCGAACCTGATTGGCATAGTCGCGGCGCTGCTCGTGCATCTCTTCGAGCGTCATTTGCGCGGCAACCATGCGCATCGAAGAAGCAAATTTGCCTTCCAGCAGGCTGCGGATGCCGTCCTCTTGCAGCGTGCGCCGGCCGAGCGTCTGCGCCGCCGCAGCGACCGCCGGCTTGAATGCGCCGACGCGTACGAAAAAATCTGCGATAATGTCGACGCGCATGCGGTTGCGGGTGATCAGCGCCCCGTTCTCGCGGCGCGTCACCTCAATGCGCATGACGTTCATATTGACCGGCGTGATTTCGTGCAGCACTGGAATGACAAAGGCGCCGCCATTGACCACGACCTTTTCGCCTAAGAAGCCGGTGCGAACGAACGCGGTTTCTTTGGTCGATCTGCGGTAGAGCCAGCGCAGGATATAAACCAAGATGACGGCGGCGATCGCCACCCCGATCAACCACAGCAGCACTTCCCCAAAAGTGTTCGCACTCATCTCACTCTCCGCTTGTTGAGCTGGGCGCTCGCAACCGCCCCCATTGATGCCTCGTACTTGATTCGGTTTTACGTCGCTCTGCCACTTTGGCCTTGTTGCCTTTAAGCCCTCCGGCTGATCGGGAGCGCGATGGATCTAAAGGCATCAATCACCGCGTCGACAAAAGCCGTGTCGTTAATATTGGCTCGCACCCGTTCGACCACGCGTCTGCTCGTTGGCCTTACCGTTTTCTCAATCGCTTCGAACAACGCGGCATCTGCTTCGGGATCATGAAACGGTGCGCCGGGTCTGTCGAGCATCGACACGCCTCCTTCAGGAAGCAGAAAACGCACCGGGCCTTCCATCAGGTTTAGCCGCTGACCGATCCATTCCCCTGCGGCACGGTTCTCATCCGGGGTCGTGCGCATCAGTGTGACGTGGGGATTGTGCATCACGAACTTGCGGCTTAGGCAGCGCGCCGGCACCGTGTCGCGCGGCCCAAAATTGACCATATCGAGCGCGCCGACCGAACCGACATATGGCAAGCCGGTGCGGATCGGTGCACCAAATCGGTCGCGATCAGCCGGCAGGACCCCGCCGACCAGCATGTCGGCGACCTCGGTGGTGGTAAGATCTAAAAAGCCGGCGAGCAGTCCAGAATCCCCGAGGGCTTCCATCGCCCGACCGCCAATGCCGGTGGCGTGAAAGACCAAACAGTCATAGTCGGCTTCGAGCCGCTTGGTTACAGACTGCACGCACGGCGTAGTCACACCAAACATGGTGATGCCAAGCGCCGGCCGGGCGAGCTTGCGTTTCGCCTCATATGCTTCTCGCGTTGGCATCTGCGCAACCATGCCGGCGAGCGCGTGTGCGGCATTACCGAGCACTTGCTCGGTAATGGAATTGAGACCCTGCACATCGGCGACGGAGTGGAACATCACGATGTCAGCGGCCCCGACATAGTCTCGCACGTCGCCGGCAGCAACCGTTGAAACCATGACTTTTGGAATGCCTACGGGCAAAGCGCGCATTCCCGCCGTCGCCAGCGTTGTGCCCCCCGAGCCGCCGGCGGAAATGATGCCGCCAATCCGCGACTCACGCGCGACCCAGCGTGCAAAGGCCATCGCCATAGCCGTGACCGCCTGACCGCGGTCGGACGAAAACACCGCCGATGAGCCGCCAGGAAGCATGCTCGCCACTTGCAGCGGTGTCACGTCCGCCGCCGACGGTTTGCCCGATGTTGAAAGATCCACCGTGCGCGTCGGAATGCCGAGCGCTTTGAGTCGGTCGCCAATGAATTTGAGTTCGCGGCCTTTGGTATCGAATGTTCCGACCACGAAAGCGGTTCGGCCAATGCGTTCAGAGAACGGAATGGCAAAAACGCTACGATCGTCGTCGCATGCGCGCGAGGCTTCGACAATCGCTTGCCGCAACGCCGTCGCTGGCATTTTCCAACGATCGGGCAGCAGGGCGCTTGGCGGCGGGCTGTCGGGCGCTGCCACGGCCGAACCGACGCGCGCGCCTTGTCCGCGCTCGATCTGATACACCGCCGCCAGCAACGTCTCGGCGTTCTCGCCGGACGCTGCTTCCGGCGGCGGCGGACTTTCCTCCTCTTCCTGGCGGCCCACACCAAGCAACCGCTGTTGCAGTTCGCGATCGGCGGCGAGTGCACGCGATTCCATGACGCGGTTGATGCGGCCGTTGACCATGATGGCGACGTGATCGGCGACGCTGGTCGCCACGCCGATATTCTGCTCGATCACCAGAACGGCCATCGCGCCTTCCTCTGCGAGTCGCACCGTCATGGCTTCGACTTGCTCAACGATGACTGGCGCCAAACCTTCCGTCGGCTCGTCCATGATCAGGAGCCGTGGATTGCCGAGCAGCGCGCGGGCGATCGCCAGCATCTGCTGCTCGCCGCCGGATAGTTGCGAGCCGCCGCTGGTGCGCCGCTCATATAGGCGCGGAAATGTCTGATAGGCGCGGTCGACGGTCCAGGCCGCATCCCGAGCGCGAGTGGCGACCAAGCGCAGGTGTTCGTCGACCGAAAGGCTCGGCCACACGCGCCGGCCTTGCGGCACGTAACCGACGCCGTGTCGGTGGATGACATGCGGCTCGAGCCGCGAGGTCTCGCGGCCGAGAATGCGAATACTGCCCGCGCGCGACGACTTCAAACCGGTGATCGTATTGCAGAGCGTGCTCTTGCCCATCCCGTTACGGCCGACAACGGCAAGGACGCCGTGATCGAGCGTTATCGAGACGCCCTGAATGGCATGGCTCTCGCCGTAATAAACGTGCAAGTCCTCGATCTTGAGAGCAGGCTTGGCACTGCCTTCAGCCATGGCGCCCTCCGAGGTAGACTTCCTGCACCTTCGGGTCGTCTTCGATTTGCTTCGGCGTTCCCTCTTTGAACAGACGGCCATTGTGCAGCATCGTGACGTACTCGGTGACGCGCAGCGCCACATCGAGATCGTGCTCGATAATGATGTAGCCGATGTGCTTCGGCAACGCGTTAAGGATGGTGACAAGATCCCGACGTTCGGTCGGAGACAATCCGGCGGCTGGCTCGTCGAATAGGATAAACCGCGGCGCGCCGGCAAGGGCCAGCGCAATCTCAAGTTCGCGCTGCTGGCCGTGGCTCAGGCTCGCCACCCGTGTATCGCGCATCGCTTCCAGGTGGACGGCATGCAGGATGGATTCCGCCTGCATCATGGTGGGTTCGTCGGAGCGCGGGCGCGTCAGCGCAAAGCGGCCACGGGACACGCCCCGGCAGGCGAGATACACGGAATCGCGGACACTCAAGCCGCCGAATAGCTGCGATATCTGATAGGTCCGCCGCAAACCGCGGCGGATGCGCTCCTGCACCGGCAGTGTCGTGATATCTTCGTTGAAGAAGCGGATGCGGCCGGCCGTCGGCATGAAGTCGCCGGTAATGGCGTTAAACAGCGTGGTCTTGCCCGCGCCGTTCGAGCCAATGAGCGCGCGCCGTTCACTGGCAGCGATCTTCATGCTGACGTTCGACAAGGCGACCAGCGCGCCGAAGTGCCGCGCTACGTTTTCGAGCTCGAGCGCGTAAGCTCCAGACTCCTCAAGACGCGCGGCAACAGACACTTCGGTCACTGGCTGTCTCTCGTGCCGAGCGGCTATGGGCAGCTCGGATTATCCCGCCCGACCTTGCCGAGCTTGAGGAATTCGTCCTCGGGCATGCCCAGCGTCTGATTCACCTGCGGGATGACTTTGATGAGTTTGTTGTAAAGCGCGCCGTCGGCGTTCTTGGCGACTTCCGTCAAGAAGTTGTCGGCAATCGCATTGCGGTTCTTATCAAGCGAGACTTTTCCGGTCGGCGTTTCCAGAACCAGGCTCGCCAGCGTCGTCCGCAGCCTGGTGCCGCCATCGGACACGTCGGCATTGACCTTCTGCAGGCCCGTGAGCAGCGCCGTCATATTGATGTAGTAGCCTTGCGCGAACAACGACGGGGAGGGGAAGGCGTTCGGCAGCTTCTTGTATGCCGCGACAAATTTCTTCCACGCCGGAGCGTCGTTGTTATCGGCGATGGGGCCAGCTGACGGGGTGCCGATGACGACATCGTGGATCTTGCCCTTCGAGCCTAGAATTGTTTGATCAACGGTGACGGAGCCACCGATCAACGGTGCCTGCCCACCGGCCTGCTGATACTGAGTCAAGAAGTTGATCGAGTCGGAGCCACCAAGAACGACATAGATCGCGTCGATACTGTCCGGCATCGCCGCAATAACCGACGAGAAATCCTTGGTGCCGATGGGCACCCAGAACTTCTTGACCACATGGCCGCCGGCCTTGCAGAACGGCGCCATGAATCCGAAAACTTGCGTGTAGGGGAACGAATAGTCTTCCGCCAGCGTCGCGACTTTTTTGTAACCCTTGACGTTATAGGAATAGTCACCAAGACCGGCCATCCATTGCGCGCCGTCCGTGGAAAAGCGGTAGAAGTTCGGCGCCGGATCGCGCAGCGTCGTGTCCTGTGCCGCCGATGTGCCGTTGACGATGGTCACGTCTGGCTTGGTCTTGGCGTAATCCTTGACCGCCAGGCCTTCGTCGCCAGATAGCGGCCCGACCAGTACTTTCACCCCGTCCTGCTCAACGAGTTTGCGCACGGCACGGACCGCGCTGTCCGGCGAGCCATCGGACGAGCCTTTGAGGATCTCGATCTTCTTGCCGCCAACCTTGCTGCCGACATCGTCGACGGCCATGAGCGCGCCTCGCATGCTGTCGTCGCCGAGGACCGCGAAGGCGCCCTCGAAGGTGGCGAGCACGCCGATTTTGATGGTGTCTTCGGCCGTGGCGATGGACGGGATTGTCAGTCCCGCCGCCAGGCCGAGGCCCAGAAGCGCGCGTCGATTTAAACTCATTCCATCCTCCCTTGTGTGGATTGTGTTAGTGCACGTAGTGCCGCTCCTCCCGGTAGGCGGGAATGCAGAGACTCTTGAGCGAGCAGCGGGCTGATTCTTGCCCACAGGCCCAGGAGACCATCCGGTGACACGAAAACGATCGCCAGAAAGACCAACCCGATGAGCGTGTTGAAACGCTCTGCGCCAACGATGTCGATGGCGAATGTCTGGATCAGGATCACGAACACGGCGCCGAGCAGCGGGCCTATCGGATGGCGCAACCCGCCGATGATGGCGATCACCAGGACCTCGATGGATTGGCCGACATCGACAGTGCCGGGCGAGACGCGGCCGTTAAACCAGACCAGCAAGACTCCGGCGAGGCCGGCGATGATGCCGGAATAGAAGTAGGCGACGACCTTGTGCGCGGTGATGTCAAAGCCGACGGCGCGCATCCGCCGCCCGTTGTCGCGGATCGCCTGCAACGCCAAGCCGAACGTCGAGCGCGAACAGTACAGCACCGCGGCGTAGCAAGCCGAGGCGACGAACAGGCATAGATAATAGAACGGCACCGGCGCGCGCCAATCGATACCGGCAACGTGCGGCGTCGGGATGCCTGCAAAGCCGGAATGTCCGTTGAACAGCGCGTAGTTTTGCTGCGCGAAGTAGAAGAAGGCTGCGGCGATCGCGAGCGTAATCATGATCGTGTAGATGCCTTCAGTGCGCACGGAAATCGCACCGATGATCGCCGACGTAATCGCCGCCAGCAGTACGGCGAATGGCACCAGCACCCACCACGGCCAGCCAAAGCCATACACTTGCATGTTGTTGGTGCCAAAGATCGCCACCGTATAGGCGGCGATGCCGGCGCTCGTGATCTGTGCCAAGCTCACCATGCCGCCATAGCCCGCCAACAGCATCATCGATAGCGCCAGCAACCCCCAGATCAGCGAATAAGCACCAATCTGGGTGAGAAAGAATTCCGAGGCGACGAGCGGATACAACAGCAACGCCACGGCAAGCACGCCCTGCGCAATGCCGAACTGGGCGGATGCGACTGCGGCCTTGTTTGGCTGATCGAGCGCCAGGATGGGGGCGACCGACGGCCGCGCCTTTCCCATAATCCCCTGCGGACGCAATGCTAGTGTCACGACCATGATGATGAAAGTCAGGACGATGCCGTAGGTCGGCAGATAGACGAGGCCAAGCTGCTCAGCTAAGCCGACCAGCAAAGCGCCGATCGCGGCGCCCGGAATCGAACCCATGCCGCCGACAATGACGACGACCAAAGACGCGAGCAGGTAGCGAACGTCCTCGCCCGGCGCCAGTGACAGCGCAGTGCCCCCGACGACGCCGGCGAAGCCAGCAAGCCCGGCGCCGACGGCAAATACGATGGCGAAGACAATGTGCACATTGACACCCGACGCGGAGAGCATCGCGCGATCGTCGACGCCGGCGCGGATCATGGTGCCGATGCGTGAGCGCGTAATCATCAACCACAAGCCGACACCGATGATGATGGCGACCGCGAGCACGACTAGGCGATAGAGCGGATAGGTCATCATCACCGCGGTGCCATTCGAACGGATCGCCGTGATGATCGGAAGCTTCACCGCTCCATCGAGCCAGGACGGCACCCCGATCTGATAGGTAATACCGGTCCAGACCGCGAGCATCAGATCGGCGGCGACGATCGAGATACCGAGCGTCACCAAGGTCTGCCGCAGCTCGTCGCCTTCGAGGCGGCGGAAGATGAAGAGCTGCATCAGCAAGCCGACAATGGCGAGCCCGACGAAGCCGGCGCCGACACCGAGGATCCAGATGCCGGTGCGTTGCGATACCTCATAACCGATATAGGCCCCGAACAAGTAAAGCGAACCGTGCGCGAGATTGACGTTGCGCATCAAGCCGAAGACCAGCGTGAAACCGCTGGCAACCAAGAAATAAAGGCCGGCGAGCGTCACGCCGTTGAAAATGGAGTTGATGAACGCCTTCTTGGAAATGAGAATGGCGTCGAGCCGGCTCGGCCAGACGGCGAAGAGCAGCCAAGCGACCAAAGCGGTAGCAAGAACCCCGACAAGGGCCCATGCCTGCCGCCCGGTCAATCTGGGCGCCGGTTGCTCAACAATGCTCATGCCGTCATTCGCAAGCGCTGCTGATTCATTCGCGGGGCCTTGTGGAACTTGCCGTCCTTCATGATGGCGAGGATGCGGCTCTTGTCCTGGAGGATGCGAACGTCCGCGACCGGATCGCCGTCGACCAGGAGCAAATCGGCCAGATAGCCTTCACGCACCAGCCCAAGATCGTTACCCATGCCCATGATCTCGCCACCATATTTGGTGGCGGCTTGCAACGCTTCCATCGGCGTGAAGCCGAGCATATCGACGAAGGTCTGGATGTCCTTGGCGTTGGTGCCCTGCGGCGTCCAGGCAAAACCATAGTCGCCGCCGATGCAGATGCGGATGCCGCGGCGGTGCATCTTCTTCATGGTCTCGATGCACATTTCCAGCTCGCGCTCATAGAGCATGGCGACCTTCGAACCGGGCTTGATACCCCACGGCTCGGCATGCCGTGCGGTGTTGATCAGCCAGGCGATGCCCGGGGCGACGAAATGCTTGTCCTTGTTCGCCTCCAGCAGGTCGAGCGCTTCATCGTCGGCAAAGGACGCGTGGTAGATGTTCTGAATGCCATGACGGACGCATTGCTTGACCGATCCCGATGAGCGGGCGTGCGCCGACAGCACTTTGTTCCGGCACTTTGCCTCCTTCACCGCCATCGCGACTTCCTCTTCGGACATTGGCGTCTCTTCGGCACCCAAGCCAGTGATCTCCTCGCCCGAGAGGTTGAGCTTGATGGAGTCGACACCGTATTTGATGAGTTGGCGGACGGCACGCCGGACCTCCTCCGGACCGGAGACGACGATGCCGAGATTGAGACCCTCGTGCGGAATGTGGGACGGCGCCGAGTCGCCAAGTCCGCCGATGGTGGTGATTTCCGGTCCCGCCGCCAGATAACGCGGCCCTGGAAAGCGCCCTTCATTGATAAAGCGCTTAGCGACGACGTCGAGCCGCGGCTTCGCGGCCGCCGCGCCACGCCCGGCGGTGAAACCAGCGTCGAGCACGAGCTTTGCCATCTCCATGGTGACGAGCATGTGCTCTTCCAATTCCATCATCTGGATCGGATCGATACCGGGCGCGTTGTTCCACGACAGATGCAGGTGCGCGTCGATCAGTCCAGGCATCAGCGTCGCGCCCATGCCGTCGATCACGGTCGCACCGCCGCCGACCTGCATCGGGCTCGCGCCGACGCGCGAGGAGCCCCGGGACACCTGCTTGATGCGGTTGCCCTGGATGAGCACTTCTCCGGTATAGGGATATCCACCGGTGGCATCGAGCACACGCACGTTGGTGAATAGGATCGGCCCATTGCCGCCGTTCCAGCCGTTCGTATCATAGGCCATGTTGGGTCCTCCTTTGGCGGCGCAGCAGATGCCGCGCGCATGTGTCAGATGGGAATTCCACGGACGAACTCCGACAAGAGTTTGCCGCACTCCTTCGATTTCTCGATGGGCGTCCAATGGCCGCAGCGGTGCAGCACAACCGTTTTGGCGTTGCCGATCTTGTCGGCCAATTCCCGCGCGACGCTGGGTGGGCCGATCGCGTCTTCGTCGCCAGTGACGATAAGAGTCGGGCAATCGATCAGCCGGTGATCGGCCTTCTCGGCTTGCGCCAGCGCTTCACAGGAACGGGCGAAGCCTTCGGCATCCTGACGCATATGGCTCTCGCGGACGAACGCCACCGCAACTGGATTATCGTTGGCGGTTGTGGTTGACAGCACCGAGCCGGTCAATTGGTCCGCGACCGCGCACATGCCTTCCTGGCGCGCCGTTGCTGCGCGATGACGCAGCCTCTCACGCGCCGCATCCTGCGGCTCCAAGATCGGACCAAACAAGGTGAGGCTCGCGACCCGCTCGGGACGGCTCGCCGCCAAGTGTTGCGCAATCAGAGTGCCGAAGGAGTGGCCGACGATATGCGCGCGCCCGACACCGAGATGCACGGTCGCGTTTTCGATCGCCTCAACCAAGAACCGCACGGTGAGCTGCTGCACCGGCAGCGGTGATCGTCCGGCTCCCGGCAGGTCGAGCCGCACGATGCGAAAGCCTGCCAGCAGCGCGACGATCGCCTGAAAGCTGTTGGACGTGCCCCCGAGGCCGTGGAGCATGACGATCGGCGGACCGTCGCCGTCCGAATCCACGGTCATACCCATGAGACGAATGGAGGTCATGTGGTACGCTCCACGATCTCGTTCTCGAGGACGCCGATGCCGCCGCCTTTGAGATATTTCGGCGGATCGAAGCCGATGCCGACACCGGCGGGCGTTCCGGTAGTGATCACATCGTCGGGTTGCAGCGTGATGCCGGCGGACAGTGTTTCGATGATTTTCGGAATGTCAAAGACCAGCAGACCGGCGTTCAAGCTCTGCCGCAGCTCACGGTTGATGCAGCATTTAATCGGCGTGTTGCTGATGTCGATCTCGTCGCGAGTGACTGAAAATGCGCTCGTGGGGCAGAACATGTCCTGCGATTTGCCGATAAGCCACTGGCTGTAGCGCGCCTGCAAGTCGCGGGCGGTTACATCGCTGATGCTCGTGTAACCCCAGACATGGTCGAACGCGTTCTTCGCGTCGATGCCGCCGATGATGACCGTTAGTTTTGCTTCGGACTCGACGGCCTTTGACACTTTCGGATCGATAACCACCGCACTGCCGCATGCGATCACCGATTCCGGCATCTTGAAGAACATAATCGGGTTATCTGGAACTGCGCTGTTGGCGCTGCCGGTGTCGAAGCCGCTGTGGGCGAATTCGTGGGCGTGCTCGTAGTAGTTCTTGCCGACGCAGAAGATGTTGCGCCTTGCCACAGGAATCGGCGCCTCGATCGTCGTCTGGGACACCGGTATCGGCGATAGCGCCGGCGGCATGACGCCATTGCGGCGGATCAGGGCGAGAACCCCGTCCTGCGCTTCCGAAAGGGCCAAATCGAACAGAGCGATCGACGTCCCGTCCTTGGCAATCTGCCCGACGCACCGCTCTCCGGCAGCCGAGACCGTAGCGACCTTCATTCACTCCCCAATCTGAACCAATTTTGTTATGTTGGGCTGATTATCGGTCTTTTGCTAAGCATTGCAAGCCCGATATATCGCCCACAAAATTGCCAGTTGGCAGCCAGGACGCGTTTATTATAATTGGTTCACTACGGGTCTAATATAGGGGTAGCAGCCTTGCCGAAAGTGGTCGCCAGCGCCATCGAAGGATCGTTGCGCAAACGTATAGCCGCCGGTGAGTGGGCGACGACCAGGCGACTGCCGGCGGAGCGCGAGCTCGCCGCGCAGTACGGCGTTGCGCGAAACACACTGCGGCGGGCGGTCGACGCCATCGCCAGCGACGGCACGCTCGAACGCCAAATCGGCCGCGGCACATTCGTCAACGGCGAAACCGCCGAGCTCACTGACATTGTGCAACGGGTCACCGGCGTCTCGCCGGCCGACCTCATGGCGGCACGGCTTATCGTCGAGCCGCAGGCGGCGGCGATTGCCGCCAAGAACGCGAGCTCCGCTGACCTACAGGCTATCAGGGAAGCTCATCGCCGCGCCAGTGAAGTGGCTGAGAAAGATGACTTCGAGCACTGGGACACGCAATTCCATCAGCGATTGTTCGCCGCAACGCGCAACGAACTGTTGGCTAGCATTCACGACATATTGCAGGTTATTCGCACCCGTAATGCGTGGATTGAACTCAAGCGCAAGACATTCTCAGAAGACCGCCGCCGCGATTTTTGCGCGCAGCACGCGAGCGTTGTCGCGGCTCTAGAAAACCGTGATGCTGAGGGTGCCGCGGAAGCGATGCTCCGACACATCGAGGCAATCGAGGTTGCGCTCTTCGGACGCCGATAGGACGCGTGTAACCTCCGCGGTAAATGACCGCAGCGTAAATTCAACAACGAAGGGCGGCCAACAACGGACATGTTGGCCGCGAGATCGTGGAAGGAGTCCCGGCGGACGTTTTCCGCTCGTCTGGCCGTGCGTCGCAAGAGATTTTTTGTCGATGCATCGTTGGAGCGTTTCCCGGCCAGATGAATATCAACGTGAGTGCGATCTCAATAGCAGACGCGCCTCAACCAGGCCATTTTGGGCCACCAGCATCCGCGAGAGCCGAGTGGCGGTTGCATCGAGAGTGGTTCGAACGCAGCGCTCCGGCGGATTTGCGTGGCGTCGTTTTTCGGGCTTGCGGAGGTGCGCAAGTTTTATGTCTGTCATGAGCGGCCGCTCGACACAAGCGGCCAGGTAGTCGCCGAGTCGCCTCCTTCTCACTGTCGAGTTGATGACGCAGCGGTCTTGAGCTTCAAGTCTGCGCCCTTGAAGGTACTGACCATCGCGACCATGAGCTCATCATGCGTCTCATACGCGTCAGAGTCCCTGTATGGCTCGGCTAAGAACTCGGCCTCGGCCTTCCATTGGATGTTGAGGGTTTCACCCACAGTGAAGGTCTGCTCGGGGGTGAACTTCATGCCGCACAGGCCCCCCTGATCATGAGGTTTGACAAAGCCCGCAAACAACTCGGCGGCCTTTTGTCGCCCTTTCACCACAACACCATCGGGCAAGTTGAGCTGATAGTCTTCCGGATACTGGGCCATGATCCAATTCCAGTCACACTTGTTGAGCGCGTCAAGATGCTCGTCGATCACCGCCTGTGGCGTCGGCTGCCTCTGGAGTGGAGGTAGCTTATCGATCCAGATCCAGAAATTATCGCACGGCGATGGTGACGAGTTCACAGCGAGCGCAGGAAGTTCAGCACGTTCTGCTGGTCGCTGCTGCTCAGCATATTGAAGGCACTGATCACCTGGTTGGCTTCCGAGCCGCTGCTGGCGTGGTCCTCGATGGCGGTCAGCAAGTTGTTGGTGCGCCCGTCGTGCAGGAAGAATAAGCGCTGCCCGACGCCCCATAGCGGCGCACTACGGAACTGGAACCCATTGGCATTTCCCTGCGTGACTCGGTCGGCGAGCCCGGTTCCCATGCTGTGTACCGCGAAGTCGCTGAACGGCTGGTAGGTAAAATTGGTTATCGACGTCACTTGAGTGCCACCGAGCGGGGCCGCATTCCCCGTTGTTTGATTTTGGATGTGACAGATCGCGCAGCCGATATTGATGAACGTTTGTTGTCCAGAGGTGATCGATGCGACCGATGCCTTGGAGGGGGACGTTGCTGCGCTGGCCGCGGCCCCTGTGGCTGGCGGCAGGACCGAGGCTACCATAACCGTCGTGGTGGCCGCCGAAGCCGTCGTGTTGCTGCTGGCCGATGCGGTCGGCGACGCGCTGGTCGATGTTGCCGGCGTTGGAGGGGCCAATAGGCGCATGAACATGGCAAAAACCACGATGTCCGACGACAAGTCTGCGGCGGTGCTCCCGCTCGGGTCAGCGTCTGTCAAATTGGTCGTGTCTTCCGGGAGGGGATTGAATTGGCAGCTCGGGGTGGTGTCCCGCTTAAAGGGAAAGTTATCGTTGGTGACCCCCTCTTCAACGTTGTAGGCCTCGCCAGCGAAAACCAGCAGGGACGGGTTCTGCGCCTTCCAACCGAAGCGCGTGATCGTGCCCGTGTTGCCGCTGACATTGAAAGTGCCGGAGATGCCCAACGACGTCTTCTGGTGCGCATTGGCGGAGAAGGC
>Ga0126373_10001518_pt1 | contig 16564 bp, 17 predicted proteins | sample PanSoiMetPlot_11_FD_92545 | JGI IMG/M metagenome (GOLD analysis project Ga0126373, IMG submission 92545) | Tropical forest soil microbial communities from Panama - MetaG Plot_11 | ecosystem: Environmental > Terrestrial > Soil > Tropical forest > Bulk soil | place: Panama | collected 2016-02-17 | reverse complement strand
GAGCGAATACGCCGATTTTTGGGGCTCACGTCCTGATGCGCCTACGGTCAGAAACTTTGCTTTCGCTCTGTCGAGAGATCCCTGGTTCTGGCAATTCGGCGACACTCTTCGATTTCGCGTCAGCGCAAGTGTGGCACATCGTTATGTTTAATTTTGACTTGTAAGTTGGTGCTCGGCACCGCGGAACAATTCGCGCATGGCGCGAATCACCATGCGAACGATCAGGAGAATTGCCGCCACCAGGATGAGGGCCAAGGTGCCCGCTATGTAGGGATGCCTTGTCGCCAGCCACGTCAAGCTAATCGCCAGAACATCTTCACCCAGACTCAGGCTGATGTTGGAGAACGGCTCCGGCGAAGGGGTAACCGCGGCGCGAGCCGCTGTCTTGCCGCCGTGCGCAATGAGAGCAACAAGAGCGCCAACCAACGCGGCCAGAAGTTGATGTTCTGGTGAGAGTTGGGCTGTGGCGCGATAGGCTAGCAAACCTGCGACGGGCACACGAATGAAGGTATGCAGTGCGTTCCAGATCAGGTCGAATGCCGGGATCTTGTCGGCGAAGAATTCGACCACAAACATCGCTGTGCTGGCGGCAATGACCGACCAGCTTTGCAGCAGTTGCAGACCGACGGGAAGGGGAAGATGCGCGAAGCGTGCCAATAGCCCGAGCACGGCAACTGTGGCGTACAGGTTCAGCCCGGCAGCGAATCCTATCGCGGCAAGAACCGCGAAGAGTTCAGGCGGGGGAATTTTCAGGACATCCAGCATCGGAAGCGCAACCCTGTAATCTTACCCCGTTGGCGCCGATACAGCCGAGGCTCCGCACTTGGTGATCCGAAACGCAAAGGGCCGCTGTGATCAGCGGCCTTTTTCCATTACTTCGACTTTTTGATTACTTCGAACTTTACAGCGTGGACTCGATCTCAAAACCCCAGGCTTCCAGGAGAGGCTCGGGGATGTACTTCGAATTCTTGTTGCGGCGTGCCCACTCTCGCAAACGAGTCGACCGCAAATACTGGTCAGGGGAGAGCTTGTATTCCCGCACAACCTGTTCGAATTCAGTGATTGTTGGGGTAATGGGGCCGATCGGCTCCGGCTTGCCCCAGTTTGGATTTCCGCGTCGCTTTGCCATGAACAATTGCCTTTCCACTCGGGGGAATTATGAACTGCAAAACCCCTTGCCTAACTATAAGATTCTTCGGTGCGGCTGGAGGATTCTTGGAAAAGCACATCGTGCAGACACAAATGTCCGCCATCCACCTAAAAGCCCACAAACACCAGTCAGGAGCCAGATATGTTAGCGGCAATTTGTTTAGAAAGTCAATAGATTTCTGCGTTTTAATAGCGCCGAGTTCCTTGCAAGTTATTGCACCTAAGCGCTTTAGACGCGATTGGTTCTAATTGATCGAGCCAAACTGAGCATCTAGTGACGGCTGCCCGTTCTGGCCAGCCCTAGGTGCTGGTTACGCCAGTAATCTGCACAGTGAGGGTGGACATTGCTCCGCCCCAGCCAACGGAACTAGAGTTCAAGAAAAGGGAGTATGGATAGTCGTCGCGTCTTTCCGGAACCAGGCAGATCATGGCTTTGAGATCGCTGTTGCTTTGTTCAGACGAGAAGATCGTGCGGGTGCTACGCCGTGTGCTTAGCGACCTTGAGATCGACGTCGATTTGTGTCCGAATGCCGATGCCGCATTGAGGAAACTGACCCGGCAAAGGTTCGAGGGGATTATCGCCGACTTGGCTGACGAAGGGGCAATGGATGTGCTGCGGAGCGCACGTGCGGCGCCGTGCAATAAGCAGGCCGTGGCGGTTGCAATCGTCGAGCCCGCGGTTGGTTTGAGGGCAGTGTTTGAGCTGGGCGCTCATTTTGTGCTTTACAAGCCGGTATCAAGCGAACGGGCAAAATCGAGCTTTCGCGCGGCCCGGGCATTGATGAAGAGCGAACGGCGGCGGAATGTGCGGGTAGCTGTCCAGATTCCGGTGGTCATGCGAAGTTCCGAGGCAGGCGGAAATATGAAGGTGACCACGGTCGATCTGAGCGAAGGCGGCATGGCGGTGGTCCTACCGAACCGCAGGCGCCCGAGCGGGTGCTGGCAGATTGCCTTTACTTTGCCGGGAACAGGCGCGTCGTTGGAGATACAGGCAGAGTTCGCGTGGGAGGGCACAAAAGCGCAGGCAGGACTTCGGTTCGTCGACATCACTCCGCAAGCAAGCACGCAGGTTCGTGAGTGGCTGAGACAGAATTCTCCAGATGCCGAACAGGAGGATCCTCCTATCCGTTGTCAGTTGACGGATCTGACCATGGGAGGATGTTATCTGGAGATTTCATCACCGTTTCCAGTTTCAAGCCGACTGACAGTTTCCATGCGAGCCGGCGAGGTTGAGCTACGTGTCCAAGGTATCGTTCGGATCATGCACCCAGACCGTGGCATGGGAGTGGAGTTCACACAGAATGCGTCCGAGCAACCTTTCGCTCTCGAGAAGTTCCTGAGGGTGCTGATCGAAAACCGCACGCTGTCGCCTGAGTTGTTTGTGCAGCCCGAAGGGCTGGAATCTGATAATCAGACGCCCAATCCGGCCGAGGTGGACAGCGGTGACCCTTTGTTGCAACTGTTTCGTGGAGAGGCGCTCTCTGCCGAAGCTTTTCATGAGGCCTTACGTAGTCAGCGTGGGGTTGGGCCACAGGCTCCATCTACGGAAACACTCGCGACGCACGCCTGAACCCTGACGAAGACCTCCGCTGAGACTTGCCTCGTGGCCCCCGTGGTTACGCTAGAATAAACGCGCGCCGGGATGGCGAAATTGGCAAACGCAGCGGACTTAAATCCGCAGGGACCAAGAGGCCTGGTGGGGGTTCGATAAAACATTCTGGCGGTCCAACCGAAAACCCATTCCGGGGGGAAGAACCCACTTTGAAATTCGGCAATTTTCCGACTCTACGGCAACCACAGTGGCCGTTGACTGGCCAATCCTCATTAAAGAGACTGCTCCGCTAGTAATTCCCGCAAAACGCCGAGAATTGAGCATGAAAGCGTGAGACTCTCGCTCCGAATCTCGCTCACCGGTCAACCGAAGATGAAATACAGGCGTTGCTGGATCAGTGTTCCAGCTCGGATGAGCGTGACGATATCAACCCGAAGTACTTGGACCGACCTGGCCAAGGTAAACACATGTCCGTCAAGGGGTTCATCGACAAGCTGATGGCGGTTCGCCTTGGGTATCCGGTGGAAACAATCAACAAATATGGAAACAATCAACAAATATCGGCGCGCCGCCACAGGAGACACTGATGCCATTAGTTGTGCTTGAACGGATGCCGCGCCGTCACTCTCAAACGAATGTCCCCGGTCCTCAGACGGTTCTTGTTTTTCAACGGAGCGCTGTTTGAATTTGCTGCTCAGTTTCGATTTCTGAGACGGCAGTTGGACAACAATCAAGGTAAACTGAGAATCCCATGCTGGTCTGCCTGGGCTGGAGCTAGCCAAATGCCAAGTGCGACAGTATGACGCGAGAAGTCCGAGGGGAACACTATGTCTTGGTTTCTTGCTATGGCATTCATTTTCACAGGATTCTTAACGCCGCTCCCCGTCGTTCCTTCCTCTTCATCGGCAGGCTTGCTGCTCGTCGCCAACAAAGACGACCGGACTCTTGGACTAATGGACCCGGATAGCGGTCGGGAGATTGCGACCATCAGGGAGCGAAATGTTACCGGGCATGAAGTTGTCGCGTCACCCGACAGCAAGCGGGCGTTCGTGCCAATTTATGGAGATTCAGGAGTCGGATTGCCGGGCACGGACGGGAGCACGATGGATGTGATCGACCTCAGTGGGCGCAAGGTAATCCATACTATCGACTTTGGGCATGGCGTCAGGCCTCATTGCGCTGTGTTCGGTCCTAAAGACGGTCTCCTGTATGTCACCACTGAGCTCGACAAAGCCGTTAGCATCATCGATCCCGCCTCGCTGGCAATTATCGGGAGCGTTCCGACCGGGCAAGCAGAGTCCCACATGCTGGCGATCAGTACAGATGGAAGCAGGGGCTACACTGCGAATGTGGGTCCGGGGACAGTGTCTGTGCTCGACTTGGCAGGAAGAAAAACCCTCACCGTGATTCCCGTTGCCGAACACGTCCAGCGCATTTCCCTTTCTCCTGACGGGCACTGGGCATTTACGTCGGACACGGTTAAACCTCGGCTGGCGGTGATCGATACCGCAACCAACAAGGTTGACCATTGGGTCACGCTTCCCGGCACGGGATACGGCACCGCCCCCACGGCAGACGGGAAATGGCTGCTGGTCGCGATCCCGAGCACGAATCAAGTTGCTGTGGTCGACATCACTACAATGCGGGCTGTGAGGACGATCAAGGTGCCGCCTTCTCCACAAGAGGTGTTGGTACGACCAGACGGCAAGGCCGCTTACGTTTCCTGCTCGTCCAGCCATCAGATTGCCGCTATCCAAATCGAGGATTGGAGCGTGAAGCTGATCGAGGCCGGGCGCGGGGCGGATGGTCTTGCATGGGCAAAGTGATTTTCCGCTATGAAGTCGCGTTCCCAAGGCTGGCGAAACGATTCTTCCACCCAGAATGTCCTCTGATTGCGAATTTGATTTTCATACAACGAACCGCTCGTGATCTGGTGCGTCAAGGGCGAGAGGGAAAGGTGCCACAACCGTCGATTCAAAAGAGAGGAATCTGCTGGCTACTTTCGGTTCCAGCGCTGAGCCCTGCGAGGAATTAGGTACGCACGACACGAACCAGACGATCTCACTCAACATGGCGACGTGGCCGATGATGGTTTCACCGTCTCAGCACCCCCCAAGAACAAACAGGACTCGTCGGAGTCGCTCCGGTCTTGAAGTTGGGAGATCTGCTTCCGGATCTGCTTGTTGCGTTCTTCAATTTCTTTGCTTCTTCGGGCGTCAGCCGGAGATAAGGCATGCGATTCAGCCGGTGTGTTGCAATTCGAGCAACTGCATTAATTCCTTTTTCAATTGATCGACTTCCTACTGCGGTCTCCTTAACCCCGTGCAGCAATGTTAGGTTTGTAATCCCTACTAGTCGTCGCTCTGGAGCAGGCTCGCGACCGCAGCTTTCCGCGCTGCCAATGCGCCCGCAGTGTCAGTTGTTTCTATAAGCCTTTCCAATCTTTGTTCCATATCAAAGACAAGACTTCATTCCACTCACATACTTCCACTCCGGCACTCCCCGACCAGTCGGAGCAGCTCAAGGGGAATGATGCTTACCCGAGGGAAAGCAGCCATCCGCGAGATTTCAATCTGTCTCATCAGACTATGAAATACACCCGTGTGAGATTCCGGAAAGACCGCGACGGAAACGTCTTCGCGTTCGAAAAATGCGGATGCGAAGCCGACGCGAATACGTTCCGACCGTGTCGGAAACATCTGGGAGATAAGCAGCAAGAGGCCAGGCTTCAAGCAGAAGCTCTATATCACTGCGTTCAGCAGCTCCGCAAGAAGTTCAGTGACTGAGGGCGATACGACTGTCGCTACTTCTTTCAGAGCCGAATCTCTTCTTTGGACCAAGTCTCAATATTTTCGGAAAAACCAGCGGCGTCGCGGTGCGTGAACTTGGCACTCATGTGAATCAAACTTTTCGCGAAGTAGTGCTTCCGCACCAAGAGCAAGAGCAGCCTTCAGCAACGAAGATGGTGTGGACGAGGCGATGCCAACACTGGAGGCGATTCAGATTCTTGCTTCTATGAAATTGCTCTGCCCATCTGCTCCAATCAAGTGGCGCAGGGTGAATGTAGAGAGTGAAATCGAGGCACCAACGGAGTTGGCGTGGAGATTTTCCAGTCATTGACGCGCAGCATTACGTCCAGAGCCGCCGCGTTACCCTGATTCGACTTCTTAGCGACTCCAGGCACAGATCGGTTCGCCGTTTGCGTTCTGACCCCAATAGACGCCCTGTTGGCACCTTTCCGACGGTTTGTCCGTGGTTTCCTGAGCGTTCTTTCGTTGAGAGGACGTAACCGCCGATGCAGGGTCTACCGCAGCAGCTGGAGCGGTGAACTCTGCTTTCGACAAGTCCGACAAGACAACGTCAGCGGGATGGCCGTTGGAAGTAACTCGACAAGATTTCTCTCGTTCCTCGAACGCCAACTCCCCGATTTTTTCGTGAGACCAGACTCTTGCGAGCGGTAAGAGCACCTGCTTCGCAAAGTTCGCATGCGTGCGAATGTTGAGCACTGGTGCTTTCGGATCGGGGCGATCAGGCCACCACTTGTGCTGTGCCGCTAGAACCTCGGTTTTCGTAATCGCATTTTCGCAGGTGGTGTTGATCACATGCGTTCCGCCTGCAAGAGCCGGAATTGCGGCCAGCAGGATGAAGCTGAGACAAAGTGCATTTCGCATTGTTCCAAATTCCTCATTGCAGCTATGGGCGAGTCGGTGTGGGCGATCTTTGTTCCCGTTGGAGGATTGGGAGATCAAACTTTACGATCCTCCCCTCCTCGAGATTAAGCGTATTACGAATCTGCGAAGACCGTCGTTGCCGTTGGGCAACGATCACTTGACGGCAACAGCCAGGCTCGGTTGAAAGTTCGAAGCTGCGCAGAAATTGCAGTTTGATTGCCCACGGGTAACGACGATAGTTGCGGCTACTCTCGATTTACCCCCCTCCACAATTGGACAAAGAACTGGAACAAAATCCCCTTGCATGAAGCAAGTAGAAGTACTTGTGTTGCCCTGAAAGTTGCTATTGCGGTTCAGGGTGTCAGTGAACCACCGAAATGTGACGGTGAGACGATTGTCGTTAACCGACATGGAGCACTCATTTGGACTAGCGTGCCGTTCCTGCGCTGGATGTTTACGGTCCATGCCAGGAAAGGCGGTGCGCAGTGATGGAATGGTAGTTCCTGTCGAAACTGTTGATCGCAATTCCCTCTATGATCGCGGTCGTGGCGGTGTTGGAAGCACTGCTCGATTTTGTTGATCTGTAACGGAGTTCCTCTGGAATGCAGGATTAGCGGGCAAACGCAGGTAAACAGAGTGCCTGAATTTGTTTACCGGCATCCCCCTGTCAATTCCGTCAGCTGTACTTCGTTTACATCAGTGAAAAACTCATCTGTATTGAAAGCCACTCCGCCACGACGAAGGCAACACGCGAGCTAGCCAGAAGTAGCACCCAGCTAAGGTGGGCCTTCGCACCTAAAATCCATTCGGGTTTCGAGGAATGTGTCATGTTTAGAAATTTGCCGGAGGCCATGGTTGCCCGCATACTCGCTGCTGCTTCCCAGTCATATTGCGTAATGATTCCCCGGCGCAGCGCCTCATCGTCGTCTACCCGGGCCTATTTTGTATGTCTCGACTGCGGGAAGGAGTTTCCCTACGACTGGCGTGAGATGAAGGTCCTGAAACGCTTTCCTGCTCGGCACGATCAGCCACCTGACTTCGCAACCAAGCGTTTCAGCTTGCTCTCAATCGAATGTGCATCGTACTCCGGCTTGAAGTCCGAAAGATGACCCAATGCTGTGGGGGAAGCCAACAGTCGCTATGATGTTGCTGGGCAACAGCAGGCTGATCCGGCAAGGGGAGAATCTGTCTCCACCTCTGCCCTCAATTGTGAGGCAACAATGGCGAGCCCTTCGACTAGCTCGGAAGCGAGAAGATGGATTTCATTTCGTGGGCACAGGATTTGTGGTTAAACGTTCGGATAAGACCTACATCGTGACCTGTGCGCATGTGGCCGAAGCTGCGCTAGTCGCGAAGAACTCTGAGGTAGACCTGGCACTTCTCGCAGTCGATGTGTCAATCTCTGGTAGTACTCAACAGACGACGATCGACGTTAGAGAAGGAACGGAGGTCTTCGTTGTCGGTTTCAACGATCAAAATAGGCAGAAGGATAATCCGCAAATCCAGAGTGAAGTTATCACGACAGTCGGGTGGTGGGAGGATAGAGGGTATCGCTTATTTACGTCTCGAAGGACTACAGTATCGGCGCCTCACGCCTTATTGATCTCCGGCTCGAATTGTCAACCGGGCGAAAGTGGGAGCCTGGTTTTTCGGAGTAAGCGGTCAGATCTTAGCCTGACTACGTCATTCACCCACGACTATGGTTGTCTTGCAACCGCTATACCCGCCCTCGTCGATTTGCTCGAACCGATAGAACCATTCGAGTAAATGCAGCAGCCTGCTCTCACGCAGGTAAAAAGGCTGTGACCAGCCACTACGAGGATGGAATATGAGTGAACAACCTGTCTCGTTGGACTTGGCAACAGGACGGCGATTCGTGCGTGCCGTCAAAGATTTCTTCACCTCCGAAGTGCGCTGGCGAGCCCGGGCACTGTTTGGCTTGCTCATTGTCTTTGCGTTGGCAGTTAACGGTCTGAACGTGGTCAACAGCTATGTCGGCCGCGACTTCATGACGGCGATCGAACACCACGACCAGTCCGGATTCATTCGGGAAGCCATTCTCTTCGTCGGCGTGCTCGTGGGATCAGCTGTTGTGGCGGTCCTTTACCGATTCACCGAGGAGCGGCTTGGCCTGTTCTGGCGCGTATGGTTGACGGAACGAATCATCGGCCGATACCTCGCGAACCGCACTTATCTTCACCTTAAGGAATCGGGGACGGTCTTAAACCCCGACCAGCGCATCTCCGACGACGTTCGCGTCTTCACTACCACCGCCCTCTCTTTCACGCTTATGTTCATGAATGGAGCCCTCGCCGTCCTGTCGTTCTCGGGAGTGCTATGGACCATCAGCCCGCCTCTGTTCGGTGTTGCCATTGGGTACGCGGTCCTTGGAACGTTGGCGGCGATCTATCTTGGTCGGCCACTGATTGGGCTGAATTACCGTCAGTCGGACCGGGAGGCAGCGTTCCGCTCGGACCTGATCCACGTGGGCGAGAACGGAGACTCGATTGCCCTCTTGCGGCACGAAGACCGACTGACGAATCGCTTGCTTAGGCGGGTCGACAGCTTCGCGGACAACTTCCGGCAGATCATTTCGGTGAATCGTAACCTGGGTTTCTTTACAACTGGATACAACAATCTAATACAGATCATCCCGATGCTGATCGTGGCGCCGCTATTTATTCGCGGGAAGGTGCAATTCGGCGTCATCACGCAATCGGCAGTGGCTTTCGCTCAGCTGCTCGGTGCCTTCTCTCTAATCGTTAACCAGTTCCAGTCCCTCTCCACATTCGCCGCGGTCATCGTTCGGCTAAGCGCACTGGTCGGAGCGACTGAGAAAGTGTCGCCAACCGCGGCCCAAGCGCCGGTTGCGGTTGTTGGAATCGACGGGGGCATCGCATACGAGGGACTGACACTCTGGTCGCCCGAAGAAGGCCAAGAAATGATCAAGTCCCTGACCGCCGAGATACCGCGCGGCACGAGGGTGCTCGTTATCGGGCCGAACGAAGCATCGAGAACCGCCCTGTTTCGTGCCACCGCCGGCAGCTGGCCTGCCGGCGCCGGAAAAGTCGTCCGCCCACCGCTAGACGAGATCGTCTTTCTGCCCCAGCAACCCTATCTGCCTCCGGGGACACTCCGAGAACTTCTTATACCTTGCGGTCAGGAACATATTGTTACTGACGAGCAGATCCAGAGTACCTTGGCAGATGCAGGTCTAAGCTCCGTCGAAATGCGGGCTGGTGGACTGGATACCGAACAGGATTGGTCGGCCATCCTCTCGCTCGCGGAGCAGCAACTGCTTGCTCTTGCCCGCCTGATTTTCGTCCGCCCTGCGTTCGCTATGCTTGATCGAGTGACTGCGTCCCTCAAACCGGTACAAGTCCGCGAGGCCCTGCGGCGTCTCTATGAGAACTCGATCACGTATGTAGCGTTCGCAGACGAGCTCGAATCCGCCGAGTTGTACGACGCAGTGCTCGAAATCGGCGCCGAGGGCGAGTGGGACTGGAATCGAACCAGCCAGGCTGCTTAGCGTCCGGTGATCCCTGCGACGCAACAAAAGATCACTCCGCAACAGGCTGCGCCTGGGGACCAAATGTTAAAAGAAAACGCCAAATCCAAAGATCGGTCCGTGCAAGGTTTGACTGATCGTGAGGGTTCTATCGGCCACGGTGGCTGGCGTTGACGTGCATGCCGCCGTAGCCCATATCCAGTTCGAAGTGGCGGGGCAAACTGCCATTCGGCGCTTCCCGTGGCTGTAATGTCGACGTCCGACCCCGCGCCGAATCCTCTTCCGTCGCCGTGAACAAGAATTCTCCACTTTCGGCCAAGCTGGCGACGATAGCTGTGGCTGATCAATGGGTCCCAGATCCCGAATGAGCGACTCTGGGCAAAGCATAAGTTAATCGCGCGAGTTGTGGTCAGCCGCCGAACGCCTCCTGGGCTGAGGTCCGTCAGCTAATTCGCTTTCTTTTTTCCGAGTAGACCACCTAGAGCTCCGGTCGCACTCTTGGCCGCGCTCGGCTTACCCGACACAACGTTGCCCAGAGCTCCCTGAGCCACGCTCCCAGCCACGCCCGCCACGTCCGGAACAAACTTCGGGTCCAAAGTTGTGCCTGCAATTGAAAACGGAATGCCACCACCTTTTCCCCCGACCAAGCCCGCTCTTTGTGTCAGCCCTCCCGCCACTCCGCCCTGCAGGTCGGCCATCATTTTGAAGTCGAGCGCTCCTGCTGGGCTGATTGTTCCCCCTCCAGTGATGACCCCGAGTGCAGGAACTGTGACATTGATGGCGTCTGCCCGCATACCTTCAGGAGCAACACGTGCATTCAGGCTAGCATTTTGAATGGACGTGTCGCGACTGGGCGCGGCCTTCCCGGTGAAGGTAGACAGTGCACCCAGCTTTGAGCCGAGATCAAATCCGGCCAGCTGTGTGTTGGCGAGGCGCACCGGACCTGTGATGACGAGTTTGTCGAGCGGACCGCTAATGCCTAACTCGGCGGAGAGTGTTCCGCCCTGGAGTTTCGATCCCGAGGGAAGAACAACTCCTAGCGCCGGCAACATCGTTTCCAGTTCATCGACGGGCATTCCCGGCGCATTGAGTCGCAGGTTCACGACCTGCGCCTGCCCTTGCGTTTGAAAGCTGCCGGTGAGATGGGCGTTGGCTTTACCGATGGCAACATCACCTTGCGAGATCGTGCCAGCCTGCCGGTCGAGGTCAAGATTCGCGTCGTATTTGATCGTCACCGCCTTCGGGGCTGGCGATCCCTTAGGAGAAAGTTTGAGCTTGTCGCACGTGACTTGGCCCACAGACTTGGCTTGGCTACCGTTTGAATTCAATGTCGCTTCGAAACTAGCCAATCCTCCGATGCCGCTAGCTGCGTCGATGAATCCCGAGGTTGCCAAGTTCATATTGTTAGCGTTCAACGATGCTTCGAGAGGGGTTTTGGCCGCATCCTGCTGGTTAATCGGGCCCGCCTTTCCTGAGACGTTGGTATTGCCTCCGCCTGGGAGTTCTGCTGTCAGCCTGAAGGGGAACTGCGACGTGAGGGAAAAATTCTGCACTTCGACATTTACCGTGTCATACACATGCGGCTTGGCACTGGAGTTCGCATTCCCGACGCTTAGCCGTCCATCGTTTATCTCCAATTTGGCAACAGAGAAGTTTCCGGCCGACGTAGACGGGGACGTCTGCGACTTCGGCGTTTTGTTCGTACTGGCCCCTCCCATGCTCGAAAAATTCCACGTACCATTGGCCGCTTTGAGCAAAATGATTTGAGGCTCATTCAGCACAATCCCGGTCACGGTCAACTGTTTGGAGAAGATAAGTGGCATCAGTTCGACACCAACCTTAAGAGATTTCGCGGTCATGAACGGAGAATTACTAAAGGCAGGATCGTCGGCAATGCTGATGTTCTCAATACCAACGCTGCCTGAAAGAATTGAGAGGCTCAGATCCCCCAACTTCACTTGACGCCCCAATGCATTTGTCACCTCCGACTCAATCTTTGGACGGAAGCTGTTTACGTTGATAAAGAGTGGAAGGAGAATCATTAACAGGAGAAAAACTCCAACCACGATTCCAGCAACGCGCAACCATCGTTTCTTCAATGCCGCATGCAGGTGCTGCTGAATGGCAGGGCGGTTGGAAAAAGACCGAACTATTTCAAGGAATGGCTGCTTTGAATCCCTTGTTACAGGTCCAGTTGGCTTTTTTGGGGTCGAATTTGTCTCAGGAGGGGGGAGAGGTCGAGCGGCCATAGTGTCCTCCACTCAAAGATGTAGGAATCCCGGAAGTGGTAACTCCATCGCAAGCGGACAAGAACTGCCAAGAGTGACAGTAAAGGAATCGACAAATAGCAGAAATGGAGCGTCGGCGGTACCTACTTCAACTCAGCGACTGTTTGGCGCGACAAATTGTTGAGCCAAACGATCCAGGGTTGGGATTACGTGGTACACATCAATAACGGGAGTTGGTCTGACGTGAACTTTGCTGCTTCGACGGTTCGGGTGAGCCGAAAGCCCGATCGAAATTGGACACCGAAGGCACACAAAGAACGAGAGATTCCAATTCCGGCAACGCTGGAGAAGAAGTTGAAGGCATGGAAGGCGAAGGCTGACAAACTGCAGTCTTGTGTTCCCAGTCATCTGGGTGCAATCCGAAACTACAGTTTCTGGATTGCCTAAAGGCGCGCGCGGAAACGTGCAGAACTCGGCACAGGCGATTTCTGGCTGCACCAGTTCCGTTCTACATTCGCAACCAGGAGACCAGACGGGAAACATAGTTCTCCGCGTTATCATGCGTGACCTGAGTGAGTCCACCCGAACAGTTCGCACGATCCGCGCGTTGGAAAAGCAAGTGTCGGGAGGTCCGGGGCTGTCAATTTCACGCTTGAAAAGATAGCGTACTGACGCGCATTGACGCGGTCGGCCGTAACATGATGATGGTCGATAACTTCCATTAAACGGCGCTGCAAGCAGACACAGAGCTCCATTATGGTCTGCCAAACGGGGACTCCTCCTCCGCTTTTGCACGGGGCAATTCTGGGCTGCCGCCATCCTCCGCGCTCAAAAGCCCCCGCCGCAGGTCACTGCCCGATCTTCTCGCACGCCATCACACACGGATCCCATAGATAAAAACCCGAATCGGCTTCGACTCTCGTCCGAAATAGGGTTTCTCCCGTCCCACCCGCGGCGACGACGCCGTATTCCTGATCTTGATCCATTGCGATGTAGGGTCGTGCTTCCGCTTCGCGACGATGCCTTCTAGATCGCGCTTGCAGGTGAGCTTGAGTGGGACAAAATGACGCATGCTTGCTTGGAAGCGACAAAGTGTCCTGCTCCTCTTCCCGTTGACAGCAACTTCTCCTTACTCTTGAGTAACTTGCCTACTTGCCCTTTGGACTCTCGCTTGCAAGTTCATCAGCAAACGGCCCATCTACAACAGGGGGGTTCCGATGAAAACGAAAGTTACTTCGATCGTGCCGCTGCTTCTTTTCTTGGGAACAACAGTGTGGGCGAACGATCATAAGCTGTCACCTGACTTGAAGGGCCGCCATTCAAGTGCCGCTATCGACGTTATCGTGCAGTACAAGGTCAACCCGGCTCAGAAGCACCGAGACAGAATTGCCTGGCATGGCGGAGTGCTAAAGCAGCGCCTGCACACAGTCAAGGGCTTGTTGGTCACTGTGCCTGCATCGCGGGTGAAAGAGCTTTCGGATGATCCAGACATTACCTATGTCTCGCCCGATCGGCCAGTCACGAATCAGATGAACAATGCGGCCGTTGCCGTGCTCGCGAATTATGCCTGGAGTCTTGGCCTCGATGGCTCGGGTATTGGCGTTGCAGTGATTGACAGCGGTGTCCATGGAGCGGACGACCTCAAGGACGCAAAAGGACACAATCGAATCCTCTATAATTACGACTCGCTCGGAGGCGGAACCGACGACCAGTACGGTCATGGCACTCACGTCGCCGGAATCATCGGCGGCAGCGGCAAGGATTCAATTTGCTCCAACTGCGACGTGACGATTCGTGGAATCGCCCCGAACGTCAACATCATTAATTTCCATGCGTTGGGACAAACCGGGCAGGGCACTGATAGCTCTGTCATCGGCGCTATCAACAAGGCTATCACGCTGAAGGACCAATACAACATTCGCGTGATGAACCTATCGTTGGGTCGACGTGTGTATGAAAGCTATACGCTGGATCCGCTCTGCCAGGCAGTGGAAGCAGCATGGAAGGCCGGAATCGTTGTAGCTGTTGCTGCAGGTAATGACGGACGCACGAACTACTCGGCTCTTAACGGATATGGCACGATCACCGCTCCAGGTAACGACCCGTATGTGATTACGGTCGGAGCAATGAACACCAAAGGTACGCCTGATCGCTCCGACGATGTCATGACCTCCTATAGTTCGAAGGGACCCACCGCCATTGACCACGTCGTGAAACCGGACTTGGTCGCACCGGGAAATCGCGTCGTTTCATTGCAGACGGGAGGCTACCTGCAAAAGAATTATCCCGGCAATCGTCCTGTCGTCAGCTACTACCAGAGCACAACGTCCGGCGGTTTATCGGACAAATACTTCATTCTGAGCGGCACGAGTATGGCAACCGCAGTCGTAAGCGGCGGCGCGGCATTGCTGATCCAGAAAAATCCAACCTTTACACCCGATCAGGTAAAAGCCGTGTTGATGAAGACGGCTTACAAGACTCTGCCACATTACTCAACGGTGGCGGATGCGGGAGTGACGTACACGATTCAGTACGACGCGTTCACGGTGGGCGCAGGCTATCTAGATCTGCAGGCGGCCATTTCGTTAACCGACATTCCGCCTACAAACTTGAGTGCACAGTCTCCGACAGCAACGTACGACGCAGGCTGCGGCTGCGCTTACTTCGTGCAAAATAATTCCACGCTGGGAGGCACCAATGCGCTTTGGGGAAGCAATGCTCTATGGGGCGCCAACCTATTCATAGATACGCAGAACGCATCATGGGGCAGCAACGCACTTTGGGGTAGCAATGCACTCTGGGGCGCCAGTAGCCTGGACGCTTTCAACGCCCTATGGGGCGCTAACGCTTTATGGGGAGCCACGGTAAGCAATGGCACCCAATCCCTCTCCGTAGATGTAGACGGAGAAAATTGAGAGGAGAGTGATCTGGCGACAGCTCGTTCGTAACGCAGGTCCCGCTAAGAGGCCAAGCGCGCACAGACCGCGCATGGTTGAGCCAATCCCCAGAATGTGCCGGTTGTCATGTTGGCGGCACAATTTAGATCCCGAGATTCAAAAGAAGATATCTGGGCCTAGATGGCAATACGAACTGGACAAACAAGCTGGCCAGCTACTGGGCGTTAACCGGTCGCGGCCGACAATGGGAGCCTATCGGCTCGCACGCGATTGGGCAGATATCCCAGAGGTATACATCCAGATCTGCTTTCCGTTCTCGCGCGAACAATACTTTGTTGGCCACGCGCAGTTAGTCAAGATACGTCAAAACGGCATGCGCGCACTGGGTGGGGAGAGAGAAGTCTTTCGGACACTACTTCGACTCAGTGGTGCCTTTGCGCGGACTTGGTTAGGATCAGCTTCCGCTTCAGCTCTTCCAGCCCGACTTCGGCTTCTTGGATCAGCACTTCTAACATCTCTTTACCGACACCACTGCCTACATATCCACGCATTTGCTGGAGGCCAAGGAGCATGGATTCCATCTGCTGCATAAGCGCGCCGACCGTCTCGACATCCCCGCTCATTATATTGAAAAGGCGCAATCCCTATCGGACGTTGGGCCTTTACCCCTCAATACCACTCTCCCCAAAGGGGAAGTCTACTCCGGAACGCAGAGATATTCAGCTACGCTGCGACCTGATCGGACTCGCTCTCTGAATCGTCTTCAGCTAGTCTTTCCAGCTCGGCATCAGGGATTGGGAATTGCGCGACGCCGCACTCCAGGCATATCAGAATCTGAGGAAAGACAAACTCAGCCGGCCTGGTCGAACTATCGATGCCCGGAAAGTGAATGCATATTTCGGATGGAAACTCGCGTTGATTCGCAGACTTGCAGAACGCGCACTGATCCGACATACGGCCACCCGATCACTCATGAGCTTGCCCCTTCCGCAGCCCAGAGTTCCCCATGTGATGAGCACAATCTTACGCTCATGGGTCAAGAGCGGTGTTAACTTTGTGTGAATCTATGACACAGATAGACCCAACCAAGGTTCGATTGGGCCGTTGCTCTCTCAGGGGTTGATGAGGGTTAGTTTCTTATCGTGGCAGCTTGACCTTGTGGAGCGGCTACATCAACCAACGGTATCGAGACACTCCGTGACCGGGTGGCATCGCAGCCCGGTGCAGTCGCCACAGATCAACTCCAGAAGAAGTCTCCACCTCAAGCCCGTGATCCAGCAGATCGATCATCTGCTCCAGCGCAAACCCGGCTTGTTGCCCCGCGACAGCTGGTTTGCCAATGGCGAGTTTGTCGCTCCATGCCTCCCCCAGAGTTGTCTGAGAATCGCACGATACCAACGCCGGGTCGGTGATTCAAGTCACACCGGCTTGTCAAGAAACGGAACCCCGGCTTGCCTCAGGCAGCTAGTTCCGCCCTCCTCCAGAACAGACCCTAGCTGCCAGTCGGAAATCCGCATTGCCGGAGTTCCAGCGCGATTATGGCTCTTTCGTTGGGAGTC
>Ga0126373_10001517_pt1 | contig 16569 bp, 8 predicted proteins | sample PanSoiMetPlot_11_FD_92545 | JGI IMG/M metagenome (GOLD analysis project Ga0126373, IMG submission 92545) | Tropical forest soil microbial communities from Panama - MetaG Plot_11 | ecosystem: Environmental > Terrestrial > Soil > Tropical forest > Bulk soil | place: Panama | collected 2016-02-17 | reverse complement strand
TCGCTGCTGCTCGTGTACTGAAGAGTGAGGGATCCGTTCAGCGAGAAGATCGCCGCGCCGGAATCCCCGCCATTGTTCGCCCTGTCCGTGCCGTCAGCGGAGACTCCGCCGACGCCCCTGTCCACATCGTTACCGGTGAAAGTGCTGTTGCGGACGATAACCGTACCCCTGTCATTGAAGATGGCGCCTCCGAGAGCTCCGCCTCCACCGCCACAGCAACTGCCGTTACCACCCCCTCCGAAACGACCCCTGTTTCCGGGAGCGCCGTGCAAATCAATGCTGGTGCCGATGCCGAAGCCTGCGCCGCCGCCAAATCCGCCATTTCCTCCATGAGTGCCAGTGAAGGTAGACTGGACTGTTCCTGAGGCGCCCCCGCCCCCGCCAAACCCGCCATTGCCGCCACTGCCGCTCGAGTTCGAGCCCGAGACTGGCACGCCGAAGCCGCCGCCAGCCCCACCGCCACCGTAGGAGCCATCGGCTCCATCTCCTCCATCGAGGGAGAAGAAGCCGCCAGCGGATTCTCCTCCACCACCACCGCCACCGCCGGGGCAAGTGGCACCATGGCCATGATTGTCGTGACCGCCTGCGCCGCCGCATAGAAATGCACCACTGCCACCGTCTCCGCCAATACCGTCTCCACCATCGAATATGGTGCCACCTCCTCCACCGCCGCCACTCGTAAGAGCTCCACTCCCACCATTCCCTCTGGAGCCTCCACCACCGCCACCAGAAAGTCCGCCTATACCACCATTGCCGGATAGACCGCCGCCACCGCCGCCACCACTGCAAGCGTTGCTGCCATTGCCGCCGGTGGCAAAATTGGCCTCAAAGGTGCTGTTTTCGACGTCGAGTGTTGGCACGCCCGAATCAACCGTGCCGACATAGATCGCTCCGCCTGCGCCAAGGCCTCCGCCGCCTCCGCACGATCCGTCGCCACCTTTTATTCTGAAGCCCTTGATGTCGACGCCTACGAGCGTCAACGCTCCTGTTCCGGAGACGGTCCTGTTGTCCAAAGTGTCAACGATAGATGCGCTCCCTACGGCGAACAACCGAGAGTTTCCGGTTCCCATCCATTGCAGGGTTGCTCCGTTTCCCTGGATGGTGATGTTTGTGAAGATGATCGGCGTCGCCGTGAGCCCGAACGGGTTATGCGCATCGCGATCCCAGAAAGTATTGAAGGAGTACACCGTCTTTTGCAGGACGATCGTGAATGGCGCGCTAGCGCCTTGCAGTACGCATCCAGTCGTATAAAAACGGTCTGGATCAGTCAGGTTCAAGGCTGTGTTGCTCCCAAATTCCGCGGCATAGATTGCTTCCTGCAAAGAGCAATTGCCGGCGTCGGTGACACCCTGCTGCGTGGTTGTGACCTGAATCGTGGTCTGGGCCTCGGTTAGCTGAGCGGAACCCAGCGCGAGTAAAGGGGTCGCTGCTAAGGCGATCCGGTAACCAATCTGAGTCAAAAAGCGAGTTATCTGGCTCCCATGAGAGCCAGTCAATATGGATTTCTTCATGTGCAGTTCCATCCGATAGCTATGAATTTTGGGGGAGGGCCTGCGGAGGTTATATTGCGGTGGGGATTCTGAGTATGTCAGCGGAATGCAAACTTGTTGCAATCCTTTTGTCCGAAGAGAGGTTCGTGCAGTGGCGCGCGCCTTCCGGAATGAAAGGAAGACATACCCTTATTTCGCGGAATCAGTGTAAGTCACGAGGCGCATCACCGAGATTGTGGAAGGCCGTGGCGAAACGCGCCCAATTCATCCAGCGGAATTCCTGTAACCATCCTCAGTACGAAATCTATGGTTGCGACTACGATTCGCGAATAAGGCTCCGTATCCATAAAAGAAAGAGCGTTCATCTTTGATGATGAACGCCCTTTCTGGTTGCCGCGAAAAATGTAGCGATTGTTTAGTGACGTGATGTGTCGTCGTTCCTCGGTGTGCGGGGGCGTGGGGCGAATGTCGTCCACTTATAGGCTTCCGCGGCGTTTGGATCTGCCGGAGCGTTCCAGAGGTCGGCTTCCATGCCGTTGAGGTCGTAGACGATCTTGCCGTCCTTCAGGGTCATCTCGCAGACGAGTTTTTGGGTACCGTCGAAGCGGCGGTTGACCATGTCGGTGAAGCCGAAGTGGCCTTGTTCTAGACGAATGACGGCGACGTCGGCGATGGAGCCTTCGGAGAGATTGCCGAGTTCTTCGTGTTTGATTTCATGTGCGGGATGGGAGGTCATCTCGGCGACTGCCTCTTTGAGCGAGAGGCCGATTGCCATCATCTTGCTGGCGACGTTGAGCTCGTCGTGGGTTGCGCCGTTCATGCTGCCGATGTGGAGGTCGGTGGAGATGGAGTCGGGGATGAAGCCATCTTTGACCATGGGGACGGCGAGCGAGAACTTGAAGCTGCCGCCGCCGGTGCCGGTGTCGAAGAAGACGCCGCGCTTGCGGCCTTCGATGAAGGCCTTGCTGGGTCCCATGGTGACGGGGTCCTGCTCGTTGCGAAGCCCGGAGTACATGTGGGTGTAGATGTCGCCGGGGCGCAGTTTCTTGGTGAGCAGGTCGTAGAGCGGGCGGCTCTCGGGATGGTTCGTTCCGAAATCGACCATGACGGGAATGTTGGCTTTAGTTCCGGCGATGACGGCCTGCTCGACCGGTGTCCACTCGGGCCCGGCGTAATGTGCGGTCTTGATGCCGACTACGACGTTGGGATACTTAAGGGCCATCTTCGCGGTAGCCTCGCCGTCCATATCGGCCAGGTTGTTTTCGTACTTCTCGCCGCGCATTCCGGAGCCGACGATGTTGAGCATGGCGAAGACTCGAGTCTTGGAGCGGTCGATGATGCGATCTTTGAAGTCTTCGAAGTTCTTCCAGCCGGAGCAGCCCGCGTCGACCACAGTGGTGACTCCGGCGCGGAAGGTAAAGCCGTCGGGCGGAATGCTGTTGTCGCCAGCGTAGGAGTTGCGCTCACCAGGGTTGATGAAGGCGTGGAAGTGAATGTCGATGAGGCCAGGGGTGACGTAGAGGCCTTTGACGTTGATGGTCTTGAGGGCAGAGTTGGCTGGAATACTGTTTGCGACTTTGGCGATCTTGCCGTCTTTGATGGCTACATCCATGACGGCGTCGACGTGGTTTTTGTCGTCGAGGACGTGGCCACCCTGCAGGATGAGGTCGTAAGCGGGAGCCGGGGCCTGGGCGTAGGCGTTGGCGCCGAGCATGAGTGAGAAACTGACGCAACAACATGCAATCGATCGTTTGCTGAACGGGTTCTTCATTGGGGTCCTCAGGTTAATGGAGATTCCGAGATGGCGGTGGGTCACGCGCGTGATGCCTTCCACGTTGCGTTGCCGTACTCGCCCATGTTTACGGTTCCTGCGATGTCGTTGCCCTGCACTTTGCCTTTGAAGGTCCAAGGGACGATATTTCCTGGGACTTCCATGCGGCTGTGGAGTTCGATCTGATCGGCGTGAATGGTGCCCTTGAACTTCGCGTTATATATCTCACCGGTCTGCGTTCCGGTGAGATCATTGCCGCTCTGCTCCAAGGTGAACTTCTGATCACCGATGCCTCGCGGATACTGGATGGTGACGGCCCATGCACCCTGCACCTTTGCAGGAGTTCCGGTGGGTATGACCGGATCCTCGTAATGACCGGGCTTGGTAAGGCCCTCGTAGATTGCGTCGGCGATGATTTTGTCCTCACCAGGATCCATCATGTAGGGCATGATGGTGACGGAGCTCTTCATCTCGTCGGGACGATGCCCTGAGCCTCCGCCGACAACAATCCGCGGAGTTCCGGCATCGAGACGTGCGACCATTTCGGTTCCTGTGATCTTCAGCACATTGGCGTCCCAGTTGATGCGCAGACGCGGAGCCTTGTTGGAAAGATCTTCAGGCTCAAGGTAGTCGAAGCTGGTTGAGGGCAGAGGCTTCAAGCGGTCTTCGATGTTCTTGAGCCATGATCGCCATTCGCGCTGCTCTGCTTCGTGATCGCGCTTGTACCATTGCTGGACTGCAGCGAGAAGGCCCATGGCTTCTTCTTTGCTGCACTTGAGCGCGCGGCCGTAGCAGTGGTGAGGTGCCGCTTGGTAGTACGCGGCTTTGCAGAGATCCTTCTGGCCGATCATCATGCCGGAGGATTGCGGTCCGCGGAGGCACTTGCCTCCGGAGTAGCCGACGAGCGTTGCCCCTGCGGCGATGTGGATGTTGGGAACGATTGGTTCTTCTGCTGCTGCATCGACGAAGACGGGAACACCTTTTTCTTTTGCGATAGAGCAGATGTTCTTGATGCTGAGCGGCCCTTTTTCGGCAGCGGGGCTGGAGAGAATGTAGATCATCGCCGTACGGCTGGAAAGCTTGGAGCGGAGTTCTTCTTCGGAGTTGACCTCGACGAGGTCGGCGCCGACCATGCGAATTCCGAAGTCGTACGGGTTGCGGGAGTGCTTGGGGATGATGACCTGATTGCGATTCTTGATGTAGGGGAGCGCCTGACACTGCTCGATGTTTGTGCCGGTCATGCAGGCGACGGTGGCGAGACAGATGGCGGCTTCGCAGCCGGTTGTGGCGATTCCCCAATCGGCCCCGGTAAGTTTGCCAAGCTGGGCGCCGATGCCGTCCATCATCTCGTCCAGCTGGACGAAATAGAAGGAGGCCTCGTACATGGCCTGTTTGACCTGCGGGAGAGATCGGGAGCCGCTGATGATCGTGAACGTGCCGCGACCGTTGATGATGGGGCGGACTCCGATGCGTGTGAAGAGATTGTCGGTGTCGGTGCCCTCTCTCACGAGTTTGTGTTGAGCGGAAGAGTCAACCGGCGGAGCGGCACTGGCGGGGAGTGGGGAGACTGCGCTTGCGGCTCCCAGCGCGGAGAGCATACCGGTCTGCTTGAGAACTTCTCGTCGCGACCAGCGGGTGTTTCGAAAGAGTGACATGGACTTGCTTTCCTTTGCTCGTGTTGCGGTTAACAGGGAGGGATCCGATTAGATGTAAGCGATGAGGTCGATCTCGACGAGCGAATCACCGGGGATACCGCCAGCGGGAGCAATTGTTGTGCGCACCGGCGGAATTGAACCCCACTTTCCGGTCGCATAGACATTGTTCATCGCGGTGTAGTCCTTGAGGTCATTTAAGTAGACATTGACTTTTAGAACCTTGTCCATTGATGAGCCAGCGTTGATCAGATTCTTCTCAAGCTCATCCAGCACATGCTTCGTGTGCTCTTCGATCGTGCCTTTGAAATGCGCACCAACGCCTGCGAGAAAAAGCAGATTGCCGTAGGACACAGCGCTGGAAAATAACGGGGCCTTAGCCGGTGTTGATGGAATTCTATCTGCCTGAGTTTTGGGAGGATACGATTTCTTCTCCAGTTTGCCAGAGACCTGTGCCTTGGCGGTCTTTGACAGAGCGGCCCCACCTGTAGCCGCAATCGCTGCCTTAGCCGCGTTCTTGATTAGACCTCTTCTGGACTGCTGTTCCATCGTGTTTGCTCCTTTTGAATTGGATGCGCGAAAGGTTAGGCCTTGCCGCTGCGGAGTACTTCACGCAGGCGGCGGCCGACGATCTCTGCTTCACCGGGCTGGAGCATCCATGTCCCAATAACAATGCTGTTCTCGCTTGAGTGCGGCCCCATCCGTCCGGCCGAGCCGGTGGCTGGGTTCAGTTCGATGGGAGGACGCTGCTCGCGCAGCTTCGCCTGGACCTGTTTGGGCGTAAGGCCGACGACCGCCGGATCGTAGTCGAGTATGAGGTGAGGGACGTGGTTTGCAACCTCGGGAACGTAGATGTTGGTCTTCATTGAGGGAACATCTTTGACCATATCGATGATGGTGTTGGCGCGACGCATGTACTCGGCCTGGTTGGCTTCATCGCTTTGCTCGAGAAGCCAGTCGATCGCAGCCACCATTCCAACGATCTGCTCCTTGGCTACTTTCATGCCACGACCAACGGCGTCAGAGTTGGGATTGTTGTTGGCGACGGCGAGGTCAGTGAGGTTTTTCTTACCGAGCAGAAGACCGGCGTTTTGAGGGCCGCGAATTCCCTTCCCACCGGAGAAGCAGACCAAATCGAATCCCATTCCGGTGTAGTTCCATAGATTGGAAATGGGCGGCATGTCCGCGGCTGCGTCCAAGTGGCAGGGCACGCCGTGCTGATGTGCAACTTCAAGCCATGTTTTCCGGTCGATCTCGCCTCCCTCGGCGGCGTTGAAGAAGTTGGTCATTACTGTCTTCGGCGTGAAGGCGCGTTTGTAGTCGTCTAAAGTCACAACCTCGACGATACGGACTCCGCAGAGAACCATGGCGTGGTCGTACTCGTAGCGATGAGCCTTCTGGACGATGACCTCGTTCTTGAGACCACTGACATCTTCAGGAATCTGGTTCGCACGAAGGTTATTGGCCGAGGCGACGCAGGCGGCGGTGCCGAGAGTGAGAGCGGCCGACGCTCCGGAGGTTACAACGGCTCCTTCGCAGCGCAGACGCTTTGCGATGTATTCGCCGGAGGCCTTTTGGAGATCTTTGAGAACGACGGGATGGAGAGCAGCCTGTGCGACGGCCCGCTGTACCTGAGGGGGCATCACGGCTGCGGTGAGGTAGGTGTAAGTGCCGGCTGCGTTGATGATCTTTTCGACACCGAGTTTTGCGTAGTAGTCGTCCGCTGTGCTCGAGGTTCCGTTAGAAGTTGCCGCTATGGCTTCCGGTGCTTTTCCGAGAACGGAGCCCGCTCCAAGAAGAGCCATCGCTGATTGTGACCAGCGGAGAAAACTGCGGCGGCTGAAGAGATTGTGTTCGCTGTTGCTGGACATTGCTTACCTCGAATTACTTTGCTCGGGTCATGGTCTCGACGACCAGAACCATCTGAACGGAAACGAATACGGTTGTCATGGGACAAATGGCTTAATGAGTTTCTAGATTTTTAGATCCTGCCGAATTGCTTGACTGCCTCCTCGATCGAGTGAAACTTCTCGATGAACGGGTACATGGAGTGCTCGCTGTTATCCAGTTTTTGAGCGAGGACGAGAACTTCAGCGGCGCGCTCGCGCGGGACGACGACCACGCCATCCTGGTCAGCAGCGATGATGTCGTTGGGATTGACCTTGACTCCGTCGCACTCAACGGGAATGTTCATTCCGCCGAAGCGATAGTGGCCGACGGAAGTGGAGGGCACGGGGCCGATCGCGTAGACGGGGAAGCCGATTCTCTTGAGTTGGGGGAGATCGCGAACACCTCCGTCGATGACGGCACCTGCGAATCCGCGTGAGAACATTGCTGTCCCCATGAGACCGCCCATTCCGGCGATGTCAGCGCCATCTTCGACCTTCATGACATAGACCGAACCGGGCCCTCCGGTATCGATGGCCTTGAGCATTCCGGTGAGGGCATCAGCATCATGGTTCTCCTGCTTGACGAGCAGGACGGTAAGGGCCGTTCCGGCGAATTTGGTCGGAAAGATCGACTGCATGCGGTGAGACATGTAGCGTTTCTCGTGGAGAAGCTGCTCGATGGCATCGGACACGGAGGCGACTTCTACATGCCGATAGGCTTCGACCATTGCGGCTGGATCGGCCTGGTAGTCGGCGGCAGTCTTTGGGGCGTCGGCGTGGACGATAAGTGTAAGGACGGTGGCACAGAGGATACTTGCCGCCACGGATATGCCAGCACGGCCTGCGAAAAGGATGGATTTCACTGCAACAACCTCGCGATAACTGAGAGCCATCCTACTGGAAGATTCACATCGTCGCGCGATTGAACCATTCCACTTCATTGATTGAGAGTGCGCGAGCCGTCGAATCTTATTCGACGGCTCGTATAGCTAGTTAGAAAACGAACTTGCCGGAAAGTTGAAGGACGCGCGCGCCAGACAACTGACCGGGGATCGTCTGCACAGCAGTTACCTGCCCGAATCCGACGGTACCAACTGCATTTGAAGTCGGGATGGAAGATTTGCTCAATGCCGGGGCACTGTTCGTGGGATTCTGTGCACTGGGATGATTGAAGACATTGAACGCCTCGAAACGGAACTGGAATTTCAAGCGCTCGTAAATCCCGAAATCCTTGAAGACTGACAGATTCGTGTACGTAAAACCGGGTCCGTGAAGACTATTTCTCGAAGTGTTCCCGAACGCAAAGTTGTTTACGGTTACGCCATTAACAATCGACTGGGGAGCAACAGGAAGAACATAGGCTGTGGTGTCAATGCAGGACTGAGTGTTGTTATTGATGTATGTTTGGGTGCTGCAGTTCTGGTGCGGCTTGTGGGCGAAGCTGGGACGCTGAGTTCCCTGGCTCATATTTGCCGAGTTGTAGTTAAGGACAACGTTAATCGGCACTCCCGTCTGTAGATTGACTACAGCGTTGACCTGCCAACCACCCAATGTTTCCTGCGTCAGCCGATTGGAGCCATTGAAGTTAGGAAGCTGATAGCTCAACAGACCAACGAAGCGATGTGTGATATCCCAGTTTGACGGACCGTAATCAGCCCTTGGGTTGTACTGCTGCGAGAGCGTACCGCCGCCATTGGAGTCCGATGAAAGATCGAGATTCTTAGACCAGGTGTAGCTTCCCTGCCCGGCCAATCCGTGGAAGAGGCGCTGACGAAGAATTGCAGTCAGGCCGTTGTAATTAGAGTAGGCGTCATTCTCGAGCGTACGAATAGACCCGAAGAGCTGATTTGGCCGCTGCGAGTTGGTCGTGGGGACGGTCGCGGAGGAAGCAGGAGGGGCAAGCGGCTCGTTGTTATAGTAACTGCGATCAAGGTGCAGCGCGTGCGACCCAAGATACTGAACTTCGGCTCCAGCACCTCTCCAGAGTTCATAACCGACGCTCAGGTTCCATTGGTAGTTGCGCTGAGTCTTGTTGTTGGGATCGTAGTTGACCACGGCAACGTACGTACCGGGGACTCCGGCGACCGGGGCTGTAGTTCCCGCACCAGGAGTTGGGTTTGTAAACGTAAGTACGTTAGCCGCAGTTGTGCTGTACGTCACTGCGGCACCGAGCGGATAGTTGCTGGTCAGCAAAGTAAAGCTGTTGAGCTGATTCGCATTGTAGTAGATGCCAAATCCACCTCGAGCGACGAGTTTGTCGGTCGCGCGATATGCGAAACCGAAGCGCGGTCCCCAATTATCATGAGTTGGGTTAGCTAACTCCAGGCCCGGGGTTGGGACGAAGCTGTTAGCTGTTAATGCGGTGGACGGGAGAAGAAGCGCAGTTTGCGCCGGGTTCAGAATGCGAGCGAAACCGTTGAGACTGTAGGGAACAGTGGGGAGATCGTAGCGGAGGCCGTAATTGATGGTGAGATTCGGTAGCGCCTGCCAGTTATCCAGAACGAAGAAACCGTCGCGCCATTCAGCAACCGATCCTTTGATCGTGCTGACCGGAGTAAAGTCGTTGTTCGCAATACCGAGCAGGAAGTCCGCCGGCGCCCAGCCAGTTGTCGTGCCAACTCCAGCATTCGCGGCGGTAAAGTTGAACTGCCCAAGTGAGATGTTTGTTGCCGCGCGTCCCAGCGTCAGCTTACGGAGTTCGATACCGGCCATGATGTTGTGCTTGCCATGGGTGTAGCTGACCTGATCGAAACCATCAATCGTGCGATCGTCCTGGAACCAGTTCGTCCCATTGTTTCCAATGTTCATACCGGTGGCGTTGGAGACCTGAATGTTGGGAATACCGGGATTCCCCGTGGTGGTGTCGTAGTTGAACCCCGGGATGCCAAGCTGCGTTCCAGCGTCCTTGGGACCGTTGATGTACCAGTAGTTCACGAAGTTCGTGGTCAGTTTGTTGAAGCCAATATGGAAGTCGTTGATAAAGTGAGGGGTAATGACGTGGGTGTAACCAAACGCGAAGTTTCGACTATTGGCTGGGCCGTACGTGCTATTAACCGGGACCTGGTTTCCAGTTTGGTAAGTGAGGTTCTGCCAATGATAACGACCAAAGAGACTCACTTTGTCACTGACTTTAGCGTCAACCCGGTCAAGTGTTTGAGCGATCCATATGTTACTTGGAAACACGGCGCTTGCCAGATTATTTGTAACTCCCGAAGCATTCGGAAGCGGAACATAGGCGATGTACTTCTGGGCAATCTGCGCAGCCGCGGTTGTCAGGCGACTCGCTGGAATGATGTTTCCTTGAAAAGGCTGGCCGTTATTAGGGTCTCGGACAATCGTACTTGGCAGCAACTCGGAGAAGTCACCGGACCTCATCTTTGAGGTTAATACGGTCGAGGTACCAGTGGATTGCGCCTTCTGATTCAATTTCTCGTACGAACCGAAGAAGAAGACCTTGTTGTGACCATCGAATACCTTGGGGATGAAGACGGGGCCACCCAGCGCGAATCCGTACTGGTTGTAGTTGAGGCCGGCCTTCCGCGTTGCCGGGGTGGTTGAAGTCGCCTGCCTGTCAGTAAAAAAACGGGCATTCATGTCTGAGTTTTTGAAATACTCATACACGGTACCGTGCAGATCATTCGTTCCGGATTTGCTGACAAGATTGATATGCACTCCCAGGTAGGCGCCGTATTGGGCTGGGTAGTTGCCGCTCTGCATCTGAACTTCGGAGACCATGTCGGTGCTTGGACGTGCCGGCGTGACGTTGCCGAGATTATTCATGATGGAGACACCATCGAGCGTGATGTCGTTCTGCGTCTCACGTTGTCCGGCCCCGTTGAAGTCTTCACCCGGAGGGTTGCCGGAGTAACTGGTCTTGATTCCAATGGTGACGTTTGAGGCAAGCGCTGCGACCTCAAGCGCGTTGCGGCCATTGATGGGCAACTCATCCACCTGCTTGGTGGCAAACGTCTCGCCAAGGTTCGCATCATCGGTCGCGATAGGTGGCGTGCTGGCCGAGACAGTGACCTCTTCAGACACGGAGCCGACAGATAAGGTGAAGTCAGTACGCGCAGATGTGTCGATGGCAACGATGACCCCTGTTGTCGTCACCTTTTTGAAGCCCTTTTGCTCTACTGTGATGTCGTAGGTTCCACTCTTAATGAAGGTGATTGCGTAGTATCCCTCGGCGTTCGTGATTGCCGACGAAGTGACCTTAGTAGATTCTTCGACCGCAGTTACTTTCGCTCCATTAACTGCACTACCCGTCGCGTCGACCACGGTACCTACGAGTGCGGTGTTGCTTGCTATCTGCGCCCGAAGGAACAGAGGGCTCAACAGAACTGCGAGACAGTAGACCAGTGCTTTCTTCACGGTGGCTCTCCTGATTTTTTGACCAAAAGGTCAATGCGTTCATCGGCTCCACAATGCGGGTGAACCGTAGGCTATGCCGTTAGCAACCCGCTTGGGACTGTTTCTTGAGTGGGATCATTCGATTACAGCGGTGAGAATCTGTCATCAGGCAGTTGTCAGCTTTTAACGTAGGGCAAATGGCCTACCCCGTTCTGACATGTCAGATTTGTTCATAGGCAAGCCTCTGCAACCGAAAGTTGATATCCACTCGCAAGGCTCGCTCCCACATGGACTTGCCGACTAGTCGAGGTGCACGAGACCACGCTGCAGCGCATAGATCGTGGCCTGGGTGCGGTCCCGGGCCCCCATCTTGTCAAGTAAGGAACTCACATGGATTCGAACCGTCTTTTCGGCGATCTTCAGGTCTTCGGCGATCTCCCGGTTGCTGCGCCCGCGCGTTATTCCGGCCAGGACCTCGGCCTCGCGCGGCGTTAGATCTACAGCGGGCATTCGCTCTGCTAACCGATCGAGGGCACCGTGCGGCAGGTAACGGAGTCCTCGGTCGACATTCTGAATTGCGTTCAGGAGTTCCTCGCCGCTGGCGTCCTTTGTGAGATACGCCATTGCTCCGCTGCGGACAGCGCGATAGATATCTTCGCTTCCCTGGTAGTTCGAGAGCACGACGATTCGCGGATTCAGAAACTCTTTCTTGAGTTGGACTATGACGTCGAAGCCGCTGACACGCGGCAATCGAAGGTCAAGCACCACCACGTCGGGACGAAGCGAGCGATACATCGCGATGCCGCGTTCGCCGTCGCCCGCTTCACCCACGATTTGAATCTGTGGATGGCCAGATAAGACTGAGTGCAAGGCCATCCGTGCAAGAAAATGATCTTCAATGAGGAGAACGCGGATCTGCTTCATATTCCAATCCACCTTATGACGTGATGCTCCCGATTGACGGGCTGGTTCATTGCGTTGAACGAGACCCGGACGGTGACCTCAGTTCCACAACCGATCGACGTCTGCAAACGGAGGCTGCCGCCTAGTTTGCGTGCACGTTCTTCCATCACAGGAATTCCGAAGTGGCCTCGACCGGAAGTCGGGCGATCAGATGGATAAAAACCTATGCCATCGTCACGGATGGTAAGACTAAGTGAATCGCTCTCATACCTCAACTGAATGATGATCCTTGAGGGTTGCGCATGTCGAATTGCGTTCGAGACGGCTTCTTGTCCGATGCAAACAAGGTGATGGACGCACCCGGGAGCGAGTGGCACTTCGGCGCCCTCTACGTTAAGAGTCGTATTGATTGACTCAAACAAATGGTTTGCTTTGAGGGTTCGCGAGAGTGCCTGCGAAAGGACGTTGGTGACTTCATCGGTGTCGCGAAGATCCCAGATGATACGACGAGCCTCAGCCTGACAATGAGCTACCATGCTTCGGGCCAAGTCACATGATTCCGCTGCCGGAGTCGACTCGGTGCCGCTGTCATGAAAGAGCTTCGCTGTGGCCTCAAGTTGCCAGGAGATCGCTGCGAAGCCAGCCATGAGGGTGTCATGGCACTCGCGCGCAATCCTGTTGCGCTCTTCCAGCACGATGCCGATGCGACCCTTCATCAGCTCAAGGCGGCGACGAATTAGATGTGCGATAACCAGAGTCGCAATCGCCGTCAGGGCCAGATAGAAATACCACGTTTCGAAGAAGTGCGGATTCTGGCGAACGGGTAATTGCGAGATGGGGGAGAGCCAATCCTCTCCGCTATTGCGGGCTTGCACCTCAAAGGTATATTTCCCAGGTGGGAGTCTGCGATAGCGTGCAACGCGCAGTCGCGTGGTTGTCCAGTCTGAGTCGTAGCCGGTGAGACGGTACCGGAACTCAGCGTGCCCCAGATTTGACAGAAGCCTGGAGTTGAAAAAGAACAGGATATCCGGTTGGCCTGCTTCGAGATCAACCCGATTGCCCGTAGTTACATCGGCGGCACTGGGGTCGTTGGAAAGAGTCCAGCCGCTAATGGTTGCAATCGGAGTGGAAGAATCTGCGTTCTCAGCCACATCTGTCGTATGAACGAAGCCTCTGGATGTCACGAACCAGAGGGTCCCGTCAGGCATGCGGGTTGATGCGGGTTTCGATGCCCCGCCGACCTGGCTGGAACGCATCCCGTCTGCTTTGCCGAAGATCACCGCCGACATCTGCTGTTGCTTGCGATCGACCACCGCGCGCATCTCTGAGATTGAGAGTCGTACGATTCCTCGCGACGTACCGAGCCACAGATGACCGTCGTCATCCTCAATCGCCGTGTTGACCAAAGATTGCGGCAGACCACTTGTGGCTGGAACTGGTGTCGCTTGCTCGCCTTGAACAGAACTAAGACCACCGGCTTTGGTCCCCACCCAAACGTATCCCTTACTATCGGCGACCAGCGAAAGCACATGCGGATTCGAGAGCCCCGAGACCGGAAGGACGTTGTCCTTACGTATGCGAAAGAGGCCTGTACTGGTTCCGACCAACACAGACCCATCGCGATCGGCGAGCAGGCACGTCGTCAGCTTCGATTCAAGCATATGAAAGCGAAGCTCGGGATCAGGTTCACCCGACGGAAAATGGAGGACCCCTGTGTAGGTCCCAATCCACAGGCCTCCGTCGCCGTCGAACAGGATCGAACTTACGGCATTTCCCGGCGACTCTACGCCTAACAAATAGTGATGGTATGCGCGTCCGTCGTATCGGTAGATGCCGTCGAACCATGTTCCAATCCAGACGTGTCCATTTCGATCTTCAGCAAGCGCTCGAATCGGCATGGACGGATCCATCCCAGGTGGATTGGCCGCGATGAGTTGTCCATTGTGACGCCTGAACAGGCCTTTATCCCATGTACCGAGCCACAAATCTCCACGGCTATCGGCGAACGCAATTGCCGAATAACCTGGAGGAAAGCCTTCTGGACTTCCGTAGGGAGCGAGCGGGCCTTTGCGCCATCGACTCAATCCTCCTTGATTCATTCCGATTCACAAATTGCGCTCGTCGTCGAGGAACATTGAGCGTACGGCATCGTCGGGAAGGCCATCGCGCGTCGACCAACGAGATAGTCCATCGGGACCAATGCGAAATATTCCGTCCCGGCGGGTACCGACCCAAAGATTGCCGGTTACATCTCCTTGCATCACCGACACCGGACTCGGGACACTCGCCCGAACGACCTGATCGTAGCCAGCAGACAGATTGGTGGCCACATTCTGCGAATCGCCGATGTTACGCGGCACAAGCTCCAGTATTTCGGTCGTCGTACCAACCCAGATCCGATGCTGCGGGTCACGAAACACTGCCGCGGGCGTTCCGGAAGATGTGCGGAGCGGAAATCGTTGTACAGCGCCATTCTCCCAATGGAAGAGGCCTGAAGAAGTAACGAAAAACATCCCACCGTAGTTGTCTTCGGCGAACGGCGAAATGATGTCTCCTGAGATCATGCCACCGGCGGATAGCGCCTCAAGGCGATCGTTGACAAATCGTTCAATACCGTTTTGGGTGGCAATCCAGAGATTTCCGCGGGCGTCCAAGTTGAGCATTCGAACTCGCTCGTTGAGCCGGCCGGCCTGCTCGCTGATGTTGGTTGTGCCTGAGGGCGTACGGTGCAATACCCCACGTCCGTCGGTACCAATCCATATATCGTCGTTACGGCCATAGACAAAGGCGTTGACCGCCTCGTTCTCCATCAGGCCGCCTGGTTCTATCGGCATGCTCTGAAAACGCTGGCCGTCGAACGTCGCCATGCCAGATGAAGTTGCCAGCACCAGCATTCCGTCCGGCCGCTGCGCAATCATGCGAACGTTGTTCTCTGGAAGTCCGTCTTCGACCTGCCAGTCCTGCTTCTGGTACTCGGAGAGGCGAAGAGTCGAGAACGGCGGCGATGCATAAGAGATCGTTGCCAGGGCAAGAACGAAGAGCACGCGCGCAACGAGCGGGGGCGCTATCGCTAATGCCTTTGACCGGAGTGATACAGGCGACTCTCTCAAGCTGGATCCCATGGTCCACACCGCTGCTATCTGCGCATCATATATCCGCGTTGGCTGTCCGTGCGCGTGTCCAACTCCAGCGGCCGCTCGGGATGTACGGTAAGCCAGCAGATGGCGCCGAGTATGGAAAGAGCCGCGGCGACCCCAAAAGATGTAGTCCAACCGAATTGCCGTGCAATCCAAGGCGTGAGGGAGGCGGTTACAGCACCTCCGATCTGGCCACCCATATTTACCATGCTGGAGAAAACTGCCGAGCTGCGGCCCGCGATATCGACTGAGACGGACCAAAAAGAACTTTGCGAGAGGTACAGGGCGCCGGCGCCTCCCGCGAGAATTACACCAGCAAGTTGCGGGCTGCGGACTTGTGAACCGAATATGAGAAACACGGCACATAGCACCAACGCAGCCGATGCCAGAGCGCAACGCCCGATGCGAAGCCCAAAAGCTCGAGTGAGTTGGTCACTCAGGACACCACCTACGAGACAGCAAAAAGTCATCGAGAGGAACGGAAGCATGGCGTAACGCGCGCTGGCTTTGAGATCGAATCCACGCACCTGGGCCATGTAGAGGAAGAACCAGCTGAAGAAGATCCACGCGATGTAACCGAAGCTGAAATATCCGGTGATGAGTGCCAGAAGGTCACGGCGATGAAAGATGGCGCTCCAGGAAATTGCCGATGATGGTGCCCCGCGGGGAGATTCATCAGTAGCTGAGGTGGATGCTGTTTGACCGTAAGACAAACCGTCACGGATCTCACGAAGTTCTGAGGCAGAGACCGCGGGGTGCTCCTCTGGAGTGTCGCGCGAGGCGTACCACCAGACAGCTCCTGCTATTAGACCAACGACTGCGCTGAACCAAAATGCGGCGCGCCATCCATGATTGCCGATGATCCATGTGAGCAAGGGTGGAGTGAGCCCACTGCCTGCCCCTACTCCGGCGAAGATAAGGCCGTTGATAAAACCTCGCTCCTGCATGGGAACCCAACGGGCCACGAATTGGTTCGCTGCGGGATAGATTACGGATTCTCCCGCGCCGAGAGCGAAGCGGATGGCGATCAGCAGCATGACCGCATGGGTTATGCCAGTGGGAAGAACAGCAGTTAGAGCAGTCGCAATTCCCCACCAAAGCACACCGAGAGTGAGCACCTTCCGCGGGCCGAATCGCGCGGCAAGCCACCCGGCGGGCAGTTGGAATCCTGCGTACCCGACAAGAAAGGCACTGAAGACCCATCCCAACCTCAGATCGCCCAGACCATACTCATTGCTGATTTGCAACCCAGCGATGGAGATGTTGGTGCGATCCAAAAAGGCGACGCCACTGAGGACGAACAACCAGAAGGCGAGGAAGAAGCGAACTCGCGTACCACGTTCTAAAAACATCTTTCTCCGGGGTTTGGCGATTTGC
>Ga0126373_10001515_pt1 | contig 16582 bp, 14 predicted proteins | sample PanSoiMetPlot_11_FD_92545 | JGI IMG/M metagenome (GOLD analysis project Ga0126373, IMG submission 92545) | Tropical forest soil microbial communities from Panama - MetaG Plot_11 | ecosystem: Environmental > Terrestrial > Soil > Tropical forest > Bulk soil | place: Panama | collected 2016-02-17 | reverse complement strand
CGCTCATGCCCGGAATGGTGACCCTCTTCCTGCTGTCGTTCATCGGCACGTGGAACAACTACTTCCTGCCGCTGGTGCTCCTCGGCACGACGACAAAATTCCCGCTGACGGTGGGCCTGACTGCCTGGGCAAGCGAGCTCAACTCGCCCGGCGCCGGCCAGCCGCTGTACCCGGAGGTGATCCTCGGTTCGCTGATTTCCGTGCTGCCCATGCTGATCCTGTTCCCCTTCCTGCAGAAGTACATCGCGCGCGGGCTGACGTTCGGCGCAATCGTCGGCGAGTGAACCTGAGGTGTCTAAGACCATGGACCGCGAGGTCGTGACAGATCCCGACAATGCCCGTCCCGCCGAGGCAGCCTCCGGGCCGTTCTCCGGCCAGGTGCTCTACGGCGGTGATTACAACCCCGAGCAGTGGCCGAGAGAGGTCTGGCGCGAGGACGTTCGCCTCATGCAGGAGGCGGGCGTCAACCTCGTCACCGTCGGAATCTGGTCCTGGGCTTACCTCGAACCGACGGAGGGAGAGTTCGACTTCGGCTGGCTGAGGGAGGTGCTCGACCTGATGGGTGATGCCGGCATCGGGGTGGACCTCGCCACGCCGACGGCTGCGCCGCCACCCTGGCTAACGACGCGCTATCCCGACGTGCTGCCGGTGGACGAGCGGGGATCTCGGTACAGCCATGGAAGCCGACAGCACTTCTGTATCTGCAATCCGACCTACCGGCGCCTGGCCGACCGCATCGTGCAGCGCCTGACGGAGGAACTCGGCGATCACCCGGCCGTCCAGATGTGGCATGTGCACAACGAGTACGCCTGTCATGTCCCTTACTGTTACTGCGACCACCACGCCAGCTCGTTCCGTTCCTGGCTTGAGCGCCGGTACGGCTCTGCGGACTCGCTCAACGACGCCTGGGGCACCGCCTTCTGGAGCCAGCGGTACAACGACTTTGCCGAGGTAGTGCCCCCGAGGCGGACTCCGGCGCTGGCGAACCCGAGCCAGCTGCTCGATTACAAACGGTTCACCAGCGCGGTCTTCCTGGACGAATTCCGGATGGAACGGGAGCGGCTCACCGCGGCCCGGCCTGAGCTCCCGGTCACGACGAATTTCATGGGCTTTCACAAGCCGCTCGACTACTTCAGCTGGGCCCGCGAGATGGATGTCGTCTCGACCGACAACTATCCCGATCCCGCTAACCCGGATAGTCCGGCACTGTCCGCCATGCACTACGACCTCATCCGCTCGCTCAACAAGACGGTGCCCTGGATCGTCATGGAGCAGACCACCTCCCGGGTCAACTGGCGAGAGCGCAACGTGCCGAAGGTTCCCGGCCAGATGCGGGCACTCAGCTACCAGGCCGTCGGCCGGGGAGCCAGCGGGGTGCTGTTCTTTCAGTGGCGGGCGTCACGAGCGGGCGCCGAGAAGTTCCACTCGGCGATGGTGTCCCATTCCGGTCAGGCGTCACCGGTCTGGCGCGAGGTCGCTGCGCTCGGCCAGGAACTCGGCCGGGCCGAAATCGAAACCGAGGCAGCGGTCTCGGCGCGTGCGGGCATGGTGTTCTCCTGGCCTAACTGGTGGGCCGTGGAGAGTCCGGCAGCCCCGGCGCACGACTTCAGTATGCAAGATCACCTTGCCTGGATGTATCTCCCGCTGTACCAGCGCTGCGTGACGCTGGATTTCTGCCAGCCGGGGGAGTCGCTCGAGCGCTACGAGGCCCTGGTCGTGCCGAGCCTCTACCTCGTCACCGCAGACGAGGCGGCCAACCTGGTCGGCTACGTCGAGCGCGGCGGGACGCTCGTCCTGACCTACTGGTCGGGCATCGTTGACGAACACGACCGGGTCTACCTCGGACCGTACGGCGGACCGCTGCGCCCGCTGCTGGGTTGCGACGTTGTCGAGGTGGCCCCGCTTGCCAGCGCCGATGTCGTCGAGGTGGAGTGGGCTGACGGCGGGCGGACGACCGCGAGCTACTGGGTGGACATCGCCGTCCCGCGCGACGGGGAGGTCCTCGCCACCATTGCCAGCGGTCCGTGGGCGGGATCCCCGGCGGTGGTGCGTACCCGTCGCGGTGAGGGCTGGGCCTATTACATCGGCACGAGGCTCGATGCCGACGGGCTGCAACGCGTCTACGACCTGATTCCGGCCCTGCAGGGCGGACTTGCCGGCGGTGATGCGGACCTGGCCAACGGCGTGGAGCGCGTGACCCGCCGCTCGTCAGGCCGTGAGTATGAGTTCCTCATCAATCACGCGGACGGGGAGCGCAAGATTCAGCTCGACGCGCCCGGTCACGACCTGATCGGGGATCGCCTGGTGGACGGCACGCTGGAAATCGACCAGCAGGGAGTGGCGATCGTACGCCGCGAGGCATGATGCTGGCTTGTGGCCGTGCGTAAGACCGCGATCCGGCTGTCGGACGGGCGGGAGCTGATCTACTTCGACACCGACGTGCAGCCTGGCCGCGACGCCGTCGACCGGCGCGGGCTCGCGCCCGCCCGGCCCGACTGCGAGCTCCGTTTCGATCCGCTGCAGCAAACGTGGGTCATGTACGCGGCGCACCGCCAGGACCGCAGTTACCTGCCGTCAACCTCGGACTGTCCGCTGTGCCCGTCGACCGAGGCCAGGCAGACGGAGATCCCGGCCAGCGACTACGAAGTCGTCGCCTTCGAGAACAGGTTCCCCGCGCTGGCCCAGGGGTCAGAGCGCAGTGGACCGGCGGGCCAGCTGCTGGCCGCCCGGCCGGGCGCCGGGCGCTGCGAGGTGATCTGCTTTACCAGCGACCATGACGCGTCGCTGGCCGACCTGAGCCCGAGCCGCGTCCGCCTGGTCACCGAGGCGCTCATCGACCGGACCGGCGAACTGGGCAAGCTTTCCGGTGTCGAGCAGGTGTACTGCTTCGAGAACCGCGGCCGCGAGATCGGGGTGACGCAGCCGCATCCGCACGGCCAGATCTACGCGTGCCCGTTCGTGACCCCGCGCACGAGCCGCATGCTGAGCTCCGTCAGGGCTCATGAGCGGCGAACCGGGCGCAACCTGTTCGACGACATCCTCGCTGCCGAGCGCGCCGCCGGGACCCGGATCGTCCGCGACGGCCGCCACTGGGTGGCCTTCGTCCCGCACGCCGCGCGGTGGCCGTACGAGGTACACCTGTATCCAGCGCGGCGGGTGCCCGATCTGGCGAGCCTGCGGCCGGCCGAGCTTGACGAGCTCGCCGACTTCCAGATCGACCTGCTCGGCCGGTTCGCCCGGCTGTTCGCGACGCCCGCTCCGTACATCTCCGCATGGCACCAGGCGCCGGTGCGCACCGGGCGGCAGGATTTCGCACTGCATCTGGAGCTGTTCACGCTGCGGCGCGCCGACGACAAGATGAAATACCTGGCCGGCGCGGAGTCAGGAATGGACGCCTTGACCAGCGACGGGCTGCCTGAGCGCACGGCTGACCGGTTGCGGGGGCTGCGCTGATGAGGGAACGGGGTGCTGCCGATCCGCGGCCGTGCGTCGGACGCGGTCGCCCGGGCGGAACCCGGTGACTGTCCCTGCGCTCGCTGACCGCGCGGCCGCGCGCTACCGCGCGCACTACGGCACCGAGCCGGACGGGGTCTGGTTCGCGCCCGGCCGGGTCAACCTCATTGGTGAGCACACCGACTACAACGGCGGATTCGTGCTGCCGTTCGCGCTCGGCTCCGGGGTTGCAGTGGCCGCCAGCCGGGTAGCCGGCCAGGGGCTCACCGTGTGCTCGCGTCAGGAAGACACCGAGCCGGTCACGGTCAGCATCGATGCACTGACGCCGGGGATAACGAACGGCTGGGCGGCTTACCCGCTCGGGGTGGCGTGGGCGCTACGCGAAGCCGGCCACCAGCTGGGTGGCGCCCGCGTGGCTGTCGACGCGGACCTGGCCATGGGCGCCGGCTTGTCGTCGTCGGCCGCCCTGGAGTGCGCCACCGGCCTCGCGCTGTGCGAACTGCACGATCTGCGGGTGCCGCGGCATGAGCTGGTCTCGCTGGCGAGCCGCGCCGAGAACGACTTTGCCGGTGCGCCGACGGGGATCATGGATCAGTCCGCCGCCCTGCTGTGCGAGGCCGGCCACGCGCTGCTGCTGGACTGCCGGAGCGGCGCGACGGAAGCGGTGCCGCTGGACCCCGGGGTGGCCGGGCTGACGCTGCTGGTCATCGACACCGGTGCTCGGCACGCGCATTCGGACAGCGGGTATGGCGAGCGGCGCCGGTCCTGTGAGGAGGCCGCGCGGCTGCTTGGTGTCCGCTCGCTGCGCGACGTGATGGACCGGCCAGCGGACGTGGATCTGCTCGCTGACGCGAGGTTGCGACGGCGGGCGCGGCATGTCGTCACCGAGAACCAGCGCGTCCTCGACGCAGTCGCCCTCATGCGCCGCGGCGCGCTCGCCGAGGTAGGGCCGCTGCTGACGCAGTCGCACGCGTCCCTGCGCGACGACTTCGAGGTCTCGTGGCCGGAAGCCGACGTCGCGGTCGATGCCGCCACCGCTGCGGGGGCGCTCGGGGCGCGGATGATGGGCGGCGGCTTTGGTGGTTCTGTGCTCGCGCTGGTTTCGGAAGACCAGCGCCACCCGGTCGAGGCTGCCGTCGCCGACGCCTACGTCCGGCGCAGCTGGCGACAGCCTGCGGTCTCGGCGGCTGTACCGTCCGATGGCGCAAAGCGGCTCCGCTAGGCACGCAAATATATTTGTACGACGACGTACACAGCCGTACAGTTGAGCCATGGCCATCATGACGGTGTCAGAAGCCCGCGCCTCGCTACCTGAACTGCTCACGCGTGTCGAGCAGGGCGAAGAGTTCACCATCACCCGGCACGGCCGCGCGGTAGCGGTCCTCGTCCGTCCGGACGTCCTGCGCCCTCGGGCCGCAGTCGTGATCGAGGAGGCCGCACGACTGCACGAAAGACTCATGGCCGCTCGCGATGAGGAACTTTCTATTGACCCCGGCTTGACCCCGGAGGAGGCGGAGGAACTCATCAGGGAGATCCGGGCCGGACGCGACAGCCGCTAGATGGACACCTTCGATGCGGACGCTCTCATCTACGCGGCTGTGCCCGGCCATCCAGAGGGCCGTCGCGTGCTCGGCCTCTTTCAGCAGGCCAGCGGCACGCTCATCGGTTCCGGCTCGGTCTTGTTGCTTCCCGAAGTCTTGAGCAAGCCGCGCCGCGAGGGATCGCCTAAGCTGCCCGCCCTGGAAAGCCTGCTGGCTCGCATCGACATGAGGCCGGTAGACCTGGTCATCGCCGAACTCGCCACGGTATTGGGGGCCAAGTACCGGCTGCGCGCCGCAGATGCCACACACCTCGCGACGGCCGTCAACCTCGGGGCTGACCGTTTCATCACCAACAATCAGCGCGACTTCCCGCGCAGCATTGCCGAGGTTCAGGTCACGTACCCAGCTGACCTGCCCGACATCTAGTCAGCGAGCCGGAACGCTAGCTGCGTCTGCCACCGGGTCATGTCCGGCTGCGCCGCCGGGTCGGTCAGGTAGAACTCGACGCGGCAGCCCCACTTCTCTCCTTCGTCAGTCTGCGCGACGTCCCAGGCCAGTCCCTGCGCCTCGGCCCACTCGAGGAGCGCGGCAGTGGCGGCCATGAGAGTGTCCGGTGCGCCGGTGTGGGTCATGACCGCAAACCGGCCTGCTGGCAATCTCCCGGCTCGGATATCGCCGGCATCATCGATAGCGGACACCACCGGCACACCGGCTTCAACAAGAAGCTGCCGCTCCATGTCGATCACGTGGTAGCGGAAGAAGGGCGGTCCGGCCGGCGCGATGCCACGAGCGCCGAGCCAGCCGAAGATCTCGGGAAGACGGTCGGCCACCGAGCCGACGTCCGCCATGGTCACCCACGACGAGATCCCCACGTACGGCTCGGCCGCCCGGTGGGTGATCTCCGGCTCGAGGTTCATTGGCTCTCCTTGCTGTCAGCCCGCCGATGTCGGCGAGTTCTCCATTCCTAGACCCTCCCACGATGTCAGGGTCAACCCGGTGCGCCGGACTGCAAGACGTGCACGGGACGAGGCAGGGCTAGAGTGCTCCTGTACCGCACGGGTAGCGGCTGCGTTCTCTGCGTGCCTATCGAGGAGTCCTGCCATGTCGCCCATCCACGTGCGGCCATTCCACCGCCGCGACCGCGATCAGCTCACCGACCTTGTCAACGCCCACGCCGCGGCGGTGGTACCGGGCCAGAGCCTTTCCGTCGCCGCGATGCTCAGCCATCTGGAGCGTGAGCCAGGCGAGTTCATCGTCGACCCCTGGGTCACCGACCGCGCGACCCTGGTGGCGGAGCAGAACAACCGGATAGCCGCCGCGGCTCACCTGCTCCGCTACGGCGACGGCGAGGACGTCGGCGTCGCGTATCGCGGCGGCGGGGAGATTCGCTGGTTGTTGTTCTGGCCCGAGGGACCCGTGCGCGGCAACCCGTGGTGGACAGCCGGAACGCAAGCCGCCAGCGAGTTGATCGCGGCGTGCATCGCACAGTTCGATCAGTGGCACGTCACCAGCCAGAGCGCCGGCGGCGAGCTGCCGGTGCCGGGTGTCTACGGCGTTCCCGAACAGTGGCCGCACGTCAGCGCGCTGTACGAGCGGGCAGGGTTCGTGCACAACGGCCACACCGAGGTGGTCTACCTGGCCCGCGTCGCCGACCTGCCGCGGCTGCCTAGCTCTCCGGTCGCCGGGCTCCAACTGCGCCGGACGGTCGGGCTCAACGGCACTCGGCTGTCCGCCGTTCTCGCTGGCGAGGTCATCGGCTACATCGAGGTGGAGATCCGCGCCGAGGGCGAACGGCTCGCCCGGCAGTCAGGCTGGGCGGACGTCGGCAACCTGCACGTCGACGAGCGGTTCCGGCGGCGCAAGCTTGCGACCTGGTTGCTGGGCCAGGCTGCAGAGTGGCTTGAACTGGCCCACGTCGACCGGCTGCTGGATTACAGCTACCTGGACGGGCCAGACGCCGCGGGGCAGACCTACGACGACTACCGGGCCCTCCTGGAGGCGCTGCCGTTCAAGGTGCTGACCTGGACCAGGCGCGGCTGGACCAGGACGACCCAGAGCTGACGGGAAACAGCAGCCGACAGCGCAGACAGTCGGCCATATGGATTTGGTCATGCCTGTTGCGGCGGCTTCGCCGGGTGGGCCAGGCTCCAGTCATGGAATATGTGATGGCGAGCCGCTGGTCGCTGATGGAGCGCTTCGAGATCACCGACGCGGCTGGCACGCCGCAGTTCGAGGCGCGCGGGCACCTCGGCTCCAGCATCACCCTGCACGACAGCCAGGGCCAGGAAGTCGCCGACATCCGCAAGCACCTGCTGACCGATACCCACGAGGTCTACGTCGGTGGGCAGCGTGCAGCGCAGGTGCGGCACGCCGGCATCTTCGGCGACAAGTACGACATTGAGTCTGCGTTCGGTTACCTCACTGCGCGCGGCCGGTTCGACGGCGGCGACTACACGGTCAGCCGCGAGGGCGTGCCGGTTGCCCGGATGGTGCGCAAGTTCTCGCTGCGGGAGAAGTTCGCCATCGACGTCGCCGACGGCGAGAACCAGGCATTCCTGCTCGCCCTCGTGCTGGCCATCGAGGCCATCCATGACGAGCGCCGCGAACACCACGGCGGCGGCTTCGGCGCCAACCTGGCAGGCGGGGGCATCGCCGGCATGATCGCCAGGGACGTTCTGTGACGGCCTGGTTCTCCGTGAGCCGCGGCGCAGGCGCACAGGGCTGACGGCGCGTGCTCGTCGCCGAGATCGAGACCCCGGCCCTGCTCGTGGACGCCGACGCGCTCGACCGGAACATCGCCGCGATGGCGCAGTCGCTGCCGGGCGACCGGTTGCGGCCGCACGTCAAGGCCCACAAATGCACCTCGCTGGCGCGTCACCAGGCAGCGGCCGGTCACCTGCGATTCACGTGCGCGACGATCCGTGAGTGCGAGGGCTTGGCCGCCGCTGGTCTTGGTCACGACTTGCTGCTGGCCAACGAGGTGCTCGATGCGCGGCGTCTCGCCGGCCTGATCGCGACCGGGGTCAGGGTGACCCTGGCGGTGGACTCGGCCGACACCATCATCGCGGCTGCCGACGCGCGCGTGCGTGAGGTGGTCATCGATGTGAACGTCGGGCTGCCACGCTGCGGCTGCGCCCCGGCGGACGCCGGAAAGCTGGCGGACCTCGCCCGGCATCACGGGCTGGAGGTTCGCGGCGTGATGGGTTACGAAGGTCACGCCGTCGGACTGGTTGACGCCAGCGAACGGGCCGAGCTCTGCGAGGCCGCGATGCAGTTGCTGCTTTCCGCGCATGCGGATGTAGGCGGTGAGCTGGTGTCGGCGGGCGGCACTGGCACGTACGCGCTCAACACCTGGGCCAACGAGATCCAGGCCGGCTCCTACGTGCTCATGGATACGGCCTACGGCAGGCTGGGACTGCCGTTCGAGCAGGCCGCGTTCGTCCTGGCGACGGTCATTTCCAGCTCGCCGGGCTGGTCGGTCGGCGATGCCGGCCTGAAGGCCTTCGGGATGGATCACGGGAACCCTGAGCTGGCGGACGGAAAGGTCCTGTTCTGCTCGGACGAGCACGTCACGGTCACGCCGCCGCGGCCGGTCGGTGACCGGCTCTGGCTCATGCCCGCGCACATCGACCCGACAATGGCCTATCACGAGCGCGTGTACCTGTTCTCCGGCGACGAGGTCGTCGATATCTGGCCGATCGACCTGCGCGGCTGGTGATGGGGGTTCACGCCCAGAATTCGGTCGCAAGCAGTAAGTCGATCGCCTGGCTGACGCGTTAGCTCGGTATGGGGCACGCGCAGGACGAGTTCGCGGACTTCTACGGGTCCAGCAGGGATTCCTGTCTGAAAGCGGTGACGGCGGTCGTCGGTGATCGCCTGCTGGCCGAGGAACTGGTCGCCGAAGCTTTCGCGCGGGCCTGGACATCATGGGAGAAGGTGCGCCGGCATCCCGCATCGCAGGCATGGGTGGTGCGGACCGCACTGAACATGGGCGTGTCCTGGTGGCGGCGACGGCGGGAAGTGCCCCTGGCCGATCATGATGGCGCCGCTCCGGCCGACGTGAGTGGTGTCGACCCCGTCCTGATCGCGGCGCTGCGAAGGCTGCCGACGCGCCAGCGCGAGGTTCTCGCGCTGCGCATTTTCCTCGATCTGGACACCGAGAGCACAGCGCAGGTGCTGCGGATTGCGCCGGGCACGGTAACGGCGCACCTGTCTCGCGCCGTCACGGCGCTGCGCCGGGATCTCCCGGCTGCGAGCACCGACGCGAACGCACGAGAGGTCTACCGATGAATGAGCATGCCGATGTCATGTGCCAGGTGCGAGAGTCATTCGCCGGGCTGCGCATGGATACGCCGGTGGAGAACGTCCTCGCCCGAAGCCGCGCACGCCGCCGCCGCCGCCTCACAGGGATGGCCGGCGCGGCCGCCGGGACGGCGGGCGTAGCGGCGGCCCTGATACTGACTGCTCCGGCCCATCCCGGCAACTCGCCGCGACCAAGCTCCACTTCCGCGACGCTGGCCGCGTTCTCGGTGACCAGCGGCCCCGGCACAGCCACCACGCTGATCCTTCACAAAGGCCCGCAGTACGCTCCGCTGGACCCCAGCGCGCTGCGTCAGGTCCTGGCTCAGCACGGGATACCGGCCCTCGTCACTGTCGGCACCTTCTGCCGACCGGCGGCCGGCCCGCTGGCGGACGGTTTTGGTCAGTTCGTGCACCCATCGACTCTGCCTGACGGCTCGGCCGAGATGGTGATCAACGGCGCAGCCATGCCATCAGGGACCCGGCTGAGTATCGGCTACTTCCCCGGTCACATCAGGCTGGCGGTCCTCGGGAACGCTGCTGCCCTCTTGTGCAGCAGCAGGTCCGGTCAGCCTGCAGCCCATCTCACCCCGTCAGGGATCCCGGTCCACAGGTGACAGACTCAATGACACAGACGTCAGCGGTGATCGCCGCTCCAGCCGAGCCGATGACATCGGCGGAGCGAGCCAGGTTCGAGCGTGATGGTTACCTGATCATCCGCGCTGCACTGGGCCCGGATGAGGTCGCGGCCGCGCGTATCGCGCTCGACCGGGTGTACGCGAGCGCGGCCAGAGCCGGCTCGCTGGGGCCGGGCGGCTCGATGCACCTGCTCAGCGCGGTCAGGAACTGCCCAGAGGTCGTCGGGTTGATCGACCACGCAGCCACGTTTCGGTACGTGTGGTCGGTCCTTGGCTGGAACGTCCACATCCACCACTCTCACCTCGATGTTCATCCGCCAGTCAGAGAACGCGCACCGTTCCGGTTTGAGTGGCACCAAGACGGCGGCCGGCAAAACCGCGAGGTCGAGACGACACCTCGGCCGCGGCTGTCGGTCAAGCTGGCGTACTGGCTCTCCGACGTCTCCGAGCCCGGCCGCGGCAACCTGAAGGTCGTTCCCGGTAGCCACGTGCTGAACTGGATCGACGGCCCGCCCCGGCGCGACGTCGTGTGGCCGGACCCGGACGGCGCCATCGAGGTCACCGCCGAGCCTGGTGACGCGGTCTTCTTTGACCGCCGGATCTGGCACGCCCGGTCACCGAACCACTCCGAAGTCACTCGTAAGGCGGTCTTCTTCGGTTACACCTACCGATGGACCGCCATCCGCGACGACATCGGTCCGATGCGCGGGCGTGACTGGTCCGGTCAGCTAACCCCTGTTCAGCGGCAGCTGCTCGGCGGCGTCGAAGGCGGCGACGGGGATCACGCGTGGGGCCACTATCCGGATGCCACCCCGCTGTACGGCTGGCTCAAGGAGCGGGGGCTGCTTGACCCGGCGAATCCGCCACTCAAACCCTGAACCACGGGCAACCGGTAGCATCCGCTCGTGGCGAGCATGTCTGGATGGGTTCGGGGATATCTGCGGCGGCTCGGCATCGGCGAACCAGGGTCCCCGTCCATCGACGGCCTGGTTGCGCTCCACCGCGCGCACACCGAGCGCGTCGCCTACGAGAACATCGACATCTTCCTCGGCCGCCCGCAGGGCATAGACCCGGCCGAGTCGATCGAGCGGATCATCCGCGGCCGGGGTGGCTACTGCTTCAACCTGAATGGCGCGCTCGCCACTCTGCTGGAAGCCCTCGGTTACCGCGTCTGCTGGCACGCTGGCGCGGTGCACCCAGCCGGTAGGGAACCGCTGCCCGGCGAAATCCGCAACCACCTGGCCGTCACCGTCCAGCTCGACGACGAGACCTGGATGGTCGATGCGGGCCTCGGCGATGCGCACCACGAGCCGATGCCGCTCCGCTCGGGAGATCACCGGCAAGGTCCCTTCACCCTTGGGCTCGCGCCCCTTCCGCGGGTGCCCGGTGGCTGGCGGTTCACCCATGACCCCGCGCTCAACCACTCGCGGCCCGAGATGGACTTCACCCTGAGCCGGCTGCACTGGACGGACTTCACCGCCAAGCACACTGAGCTGTCGACTGACCCCGGGTCACCGTTCGTGCGGGTCTGCCAGTTGCATCGCCGAGACGAGCAGGGCGCCGACAGCCTGATCGGCTGCGTGCTGCAGCGCGTGGAGGGGCCCCATGGGCGGACTGAACGAGAGCTCTCGAACCAGGCAGACTGGTTCGATGCCGCCGCCGATGTGTTCGGCTTGCGCCTGGACGACCTGAACTCAGACGACCGCGACCGGTTCTGGCAGCGCTTGTACACGTCGCATCAGGCGTGGCTCGCAGAGCGGGAGCACGCGGTGAACGCCAGCTGACGACACGCAGCACTCGATGGATCCTCAGCCACGCACGGTCGCCGAGTCAGGGGGTGGTCGATCTCAAGACGGCGACCGACCGCGTCGGCGATCCGCCGCAGGTCGTCATGGTCGGAACTCACCACGAGGTCCCCGCGACGCAGCGCACCATCGACGACGCAGGCATCGACCACATCGGTTGTCGCTGCCTCGGCCGCGAGCGAGCCCGCGGATCGGGCACGTGCATCATGGAGACCCTCGACATAGCAACCAGCCAGCAGTCTGGCCAACTGAGCTTGGCGCCCGGATCCTCGCCAGGACTGTGCAACCACAGCTGCCGGAGCAGTCGGCACTTCTCTGTGAACGAGCAGGGCGCGGTGGCGAGCCCACATCCGGCGTTCGCCCTTGTCAGCTGCGATTAAGGCACCGCTGTCGTACGTCACGCCCATCAGGCGCTCCGGCGTCGGGTTGGAGACGCGCCGGGTCGCCTCGTCGCGCGGGCAGCCCAATCGTCGGCCTCGGCGAGCTCAGCCGCGGTGAATGCACCATGCTCGCGCTCGAACTCAGCGACTGCAGCTTGCCCCGCGCGGATAGTGAACTCTTTCCGGGCGGTCTCAGCTACCCATGCGCTCTAAGTCAGGCCCGCCTCAGCGGCGGCCGCCGCGATCTCGGCGTCCAGGCCGGGCGGCATCGAGATTGAGCGCTTCCTCCTGACTGCCATGCTCGAGATGGTGCAGCGGTAGGACAGCATCGGAATGATCACTGCGTGGTCAGCCGCGGAGGTGCAGGCCTCGAGGCGTCGACCGGAAGCCCGCTGACTCGAGCGCGTTCGCGAGTGGCGAGTCGTACACGTCGCCCCCGTCGGCACGCTCGACCGCCAGACGGCCGAGTGCGCCGGCCCGCACCGCCCCGGCCAGCGCGGCCGCCGCTGGCTCGAGCAGGGCCGGTTCGCTCGTCCAGGACAGCAGTGTCTTACCGCCGCGCTCGACGTACAGGACCAGCTCGCCGCCGGCGAGCACGACGAGTGCGCCTGCCTTCCGGCCGGGCCGGTGACCGCCTGGGGTGTCACCCGGCCGATCCGGCCACGGCAGCGCAGCGCCGTAGGCGTTCGCCGGGTCGGCTGCCGCGAGCACCGTCACGCGCAGACCCTGGCTGGTGCTGACGCTGCCGGTATCCCACGGGTCGGCCACGGCGGTCGTCCGGGCCTTGTCGGCCATCGCCCGCATGCGGTCGACCGCGCCCGGCAACGCGAACTGCGCGGCACCGAGACCCTCGACGAAGTAGCCGCGCCGGCACTGCCCGGCGTCCTCCAGCGCGCGCAAGACCGGGTACAGCGCCCCGAATCCGCCGGTTACCCGCTCTGCTGCGGCCGCGCCCCGGATCAGAATGCCGTGCCGGTCCAGCAGCGCGAGCGCCTGAGCGTGCAGACGCCGAGTGGGATCGGACTCAGGCACCGGCAGCAGCGACCAGCGGCCGCTGACCGTAGGCGGCCCGGTGTGCGATGGCATCGCGCCGCGCCCGAAGCCCGGCCGTCTCGATATCGTGACGCCCGGCCGCGCCGGGGCGTTTCGCTGTCCGGGGTCGTCGCCGGCCGCCACCGGCCGCCCGGAACCGAGGACGGTCCGCAGCGGGGCCAGGGTGTCGTTGGTCAGCCGACCAGCCCACACCAGGTCCCAGATCGCGCTGGCAACGTCGCGGTCGCGGGCAGTGAGTCCCCGCGCACCCGAATCAGACAGGCTTGCGCTCACCCGATCGGCGATGCCGCGGAAGAAGAGCGCCCCGCCACCGTCGAGCACTCGCAGCACCGCCTCGTGCACGGGCGTCATGGTGATTTCGCCGGGCTCGGGCAGTAGCAGGGGCGCGATCCCGGCCGGCGCCAGCATGATCCATCCGTCGCCGCCCGGCAGGCCGCCCGCGCCTGCCCAGACGACCTCGCCGGAAGCGGTTAGCTCATCGAGCAGCGACGGCGTGTAGGCCGGTATCCGACCGGGCAGCACCAGCGTCTCCAGCGCCGATGCGGGCACAGCGGCGCCAGCAAGCTGGGCAACAATTTCATACACCGCGTCGGACCTGGCTGGCCGGGTGGCGCGGCCAGCCGAGCCCGGTCCGGCCGCCCGGTCCGCGCGCTGCCATCCCGGCAGGAACGCCGCGAAGGCCGACGCTGGCGCAGGCTCGACCTCCTTGCGAAGTTTGGCCAGGCACCGCCGCCGCAACAGGCGAAGGACACCGGCCTCACACCACCCCGTTCCCTCGGAAGGGTCATAATCGCCCTCGGTCAGCACGCCGTCGGTGGCCAGCCGGCGCAGTGCACCCGTGACGACGGCGACACCAAGCCCGTAACGCCCGGCCACGGCCGCGGCGCCGAACGGGCCGTGCGTGCGCGCGTACCGGAGCACCAGATCGCGCAGCGGGTCGGGCACCGGCTCGGTGAACGCTTCTGGTACGCCGACAGGCAGCGCGACACCGAGCGCGTCGCGCAGCCGGCCCGCGTCCTCGATCGCGGCCCAGCGCTGCTCACCGGCGATCCGCAGGTCCAGCACGCGCCGCTGCGCGGCGAGCGAGGCCAGCCACGCCGGTGCCTGCAGGGGGTCGGCGGACCGGAGTGCGACGTCCTCCGTGCTCAGCGGGCCGAGGGCGCGCAGCATGTCAGCGACCGCCTCGGCGTCCTGGCAGGCGCGGCCGGGCGCGAGCCGCTGCATCTCCCGCTCGGCTTCCTCGACCACGAGCGGATCGAGCAGCTCGCGGAGTTCGGCCTGGCCGAGCAGCTCGGCCAGCAGCGCGGAATCCAGGGCCAGTGCCTGCGCGCGCCGCTCGGCCAGCGGCGCGTCGCCCTCGTACATGAACGCGCCGACATAGCGGAACAGCAGGGACCTCGCGAACGGCGACCCGGTCGGCGTCTCGACCTCGACGAGCCGGATCCGGCGCGCGGCGACGTCGCGCAGCAGCGCGGTCAGACCAGGCACGTCGAAGACGTCCTGCAGGCACTCGCGCATGGTCTCGAGCACGACGGGGAACGTGCCGTACTGGCTGGCCACCGCCAGAAGCTGCGCGGAGCGCTGGCGCTGCTGCCACAGCGGCGTTCGCCGGCCTGGCTGGCGGCGCGGGAGCAGCAGTGCGCGCGACGCGCACTCGCGGAACCGCGAGGCGAACAGGGCCGAGGCACCGAGCTCGGCCGTGATCAGCTGCTCGACCTCGTCAGGATCGAGCGCGGCGATGCCCGCGGGCGGCGGGTCATCGGCATCCGGTACCCGGATCACGATGCCGTCATCGGTATGAATCGCCTGGACGTCCATGCCGCCGTAGCGCTCCCGAAGCCGGGCCGCGATGGCCAGCGCCCAGGGCGCGTGCAGCTGCGACCCATAGGGGCTGTGCAGTACAAGCCGCCAGTCGCCCAGCTCGTCCCTGAACCGCTCGAATACGAGCGTGCGGTCGTCCGGCAGATAACCGGTGGCCTTACGCTGCTCGCCGAGGTAGGCGAGCAAGTTCGCGGCGGCCAGCTTGTCCAGGCCCTCGGCCCGCAGCCGTGCGGTGGCCTGCTCTTCACCTGCCTCGCCCAGCTCGCGGGTGAAGGCGCCGATGGCCGCGCCGAGCTCGGCGGGGCGGCCGGGCGCGTCGCCTTTCCAGAACGGCAGCCGGCCTGGCTGGCCCGGCGCTGGCGACACGAGGACCTGGTCTGCGGTGATGTCCTCAATGCGCCAGGACGTCGCGCCGAGCACGAACACGTCCCCGACCCGGGACTCGTACACCATTTCCTCGTCCAGCTCGCCGACCCGGCGGGAGTGGCGTCCGTCGCGCGTGGCTCCGGCCGCCCCGCCACCGCCTCCGCCGGCGAGGAACACGCCGAACAGGCCGCGGTCGGGGATGGTGCCGCCGTTGCTGACGGCGATGCGCTGGCTGCCTGGCCGCCCCGTCAGCGTGCCGGCCGTACGGTCCCAGATCAGCCGGGCCCGCAGCCCCGCGAAGTCCTCGCTCGGATACCTGCCCGCGAGCATGTCCAGGACCGCGTCAAGGACCGGGCGGGTCAGGCCGCTGAACGGCGCCGCGCGCCGCAGGAGCTGCTCAAGCTCGCTGACCTTCCAGTCATCCATCGCGGTCATCGCCACGATCTGCTGCGCGAGCACGTCGAGCGGGTTGCGCGGCATGCGCAGCTCCTCGATCTGCCCGGCCCGCATTCGCTGCGTCACCACGGCGGACTGCATGAGGTCGCCCTGGTACTTGGGGAAGAAGATGGCGCGCGACTCGTCACCCACGTGATGCCCAGCGCGGCCGGTCCGCTGCAGCCCGCTAGCTACCGACGGCGGCGATTCGACCTGGATGACCAGGTCCACCGCGCCCATGTCGATGCCGAGCTCGAGGCTCGAGGTGGCGACCACAGCCGGCAGCGTGCCCGCCTTGAGTGCTTCCTCGATCTGGCTGCGTTCGCGCCGGGATACCGACCCGTGGTGCGCGCGTGCTACCACGGGCGGCGCGCCTGCCGTGCCCCCGGCTTGGCCCATCAGCTCCGCCGGCGGCCGCGTGTAGTCGTCATTAAATCGAGGGGAACGGGGTGCTGACTCATCTCGGCCGTCGTCCAGGTCCGCGGCAGCTCGCTCGGCAGCCAGGTCGTTCAGCCGGGCACATAGTCGCTCGGCAAGCCGCCGCGAGTTGGCGAACACGATCGTCGACCGGTGAGCGCCAATCAGGTCGAGGATGCGCTCCTCGACGTGCGGCCAGATCGAGTGCTGACGGGCTGGGTCGCCGCCCGGTGGCTCAGGCCCGCGGCCCTGGGGCGCCTTCGCGACCCGGCCGTCGGCCATGGGCACCCGGACCGGGCGCGCCTGGTGCTGCGTGTCGCCCGGCATATCGGCCATGTCCTCCACCGGGACCACGATGCGCAGGTCCAGCCGCT
>Ga0126373_10001514_pt1 | contig 16586 bp, 16 predicted proteins | sample PanSoiMetPlot_11_FD_92545 | JGI IMG/M metagenome (GOLD analysis project Ga0126373, IMG submission 92545) | Tropical forest soil microbial communities from Panama - MetaG Plot_11 | ecosystem: Environmental > Terrestrial > Soil > Tropical forest > Bulk soil | place: Panama | collected 2016-02-17 | reverse complement strand
GGATGCCCGCGGTCACGCAGCTCGCGACCACCTCGGCCGCCGCGGCCCGCAGCATCGCCGCGGCCTCCCGTCCGCCGAGCGACCGGGCGGTCATCGGGTCAGGTCCGCGTGCACCGCCACTGACACGTCCGTGGCCTTCGTCGCGATGTGATTCGCGTGCTTGATGGCCTCGGTGAGCCGCGCCCGTTCCGCCTCGTCGGTGATGCCGCGCAGGTTCACTCCCACGTTTGTCCGCGCTATCGCTACGGCTGCCCGGATGACTTCGGCCGCCGCCGCGACGTCCGCTATCACGTTGCGATTCCCGATCGGCCGCAGGACCTCAGCGAGTTCGACCAGCCGGGCCCCGGCCTTGATGACCGCTACCTGGGGCTCGGCTGCTCCAGTCAGCGCGGCGGCGATAGCCGTCGACCGGGCGCCTGCTAGCTCGGCGGTGTCTTTCGGGAGCTTGTAGGCCTCGGCGACCGCTCCGAATGCTGCGGCGTCGGCGTCGATAAGCTCGGCACAGGACTCCCGCAGCCGCTCCGCCTCGGCGAGCACCCACCCGATCGCGTCGGCGTCGCCTGCGTATCTCGGCGTGTCGGAGTACCGGGCGACCATTGCCAGCAGGGCAGCCGCCTGCGCGGCCTCCAGGGCGGCCGCGGCTCCGCCGCCGGGGGCAGCAGTTCGCGCAGCCAGGGCAGCTAGGAATGCGTCGATCCTCTCCTCGCGCACGCTTGGCAGACTATCCGGCTGGCCATGTCAGCCGTCGATTCGGTCGCCCCATCTCAGACCTCTCGGAGATTGACCAGGCAGAATGCATCCAGGCCGACGATGAGCACCAGCACAGGTATCAGCGCGGGCGCTAGCGCGCCAAGCGCGTGGCCGAGGGACCCGACGTGCGACGACGCCAGCGAGCTCAGCCTCATCGCGTGCCCCAATGGCGGGTGATCCAGTCCGTGACGAGGCTCAAGACTTCCGGATTGACGGGCGCGCGGACGGCGCGCCGGTAACCGCGCGGGCCGACCGAATCGGGGTCAGGCCGAAGGATATGGCTAAGGTCGCCAGCGACATGACCTTCGAACCCCCCGCCGACCAACTGGCCGATCGCGGCCACATCGTCAGGCGGTACCTGAAGGTCGTGGCCGCCGGTGATCGCCAGGACAGGAACCGTCATCTCCCGAAGCGCTGGCGCCGGGTCGTAGCGAATGAAGTCGCGGAACCATCGGGCATTCACCCGCGTGCCCTGGATGCGGATGACGTCGTCTTCTGATGCCATGATCCGGCCCTGGTTCTTCCGCCGTGCCCGCACCAGGTCGGTTCGCATCAGCCGGAGGATTATCCGAGCAGAGCGAGGGAGCCGGGATGCGAGCTGTCCCGTCTGCCAGCACAGGATCTCCTCGCCGGTGTGGACGGTGCCGGAGAGCAGGACGACGCCCGCAACGCCGCCGTCGTCCGCCAGCTGCGCTGCGTGGAACGTCCCTTCGCTGTGGCCGATCACGAGAAGCGGCAAACCGGCCGCCTTCGCGGCTAGCCAGCCGAGCGCAGCGCGCGCGTCATCGAGCACCTGTTGCATACCTGTAGTCAGGTAGTCCCCGCCGCTCGCGCCGACGCCTCTCTTGTCGTAGCGGAGTGACGACACGTGCGCGCTCGACAGCGCCGCCGCCAACGTCCGGGTCACGTCCAGACGCAGCGTCCGGCCGAGTGGCAGTCGGGCATCGGAGTTGCGATCCACCCGGCCGGAGCCGACGATCAGAAGCGCCGCTGCGACTGGTCTGTCCGCCTCGGTGTAGGTGCCCGCGAGAGTGCACTCACCGCTCTCGAACGTCACGTCCTGCTCGTTCATTCGTGCGCCGTTTCCTTCTCGGGGGTGGTACGGACTTCGTCGGCTGGCATGAACACCGATGCCAGCAAGCGGCGGCGTCGGCCGTTCTTCGGGCCATTCACTCGCCGGGGCTGCAGCACGCGGTACAGGTCGACCGTCAAATCGCGCAGCTCCGCGTCGTCCAGCCAGAGACCCTCGATCCCGAACGCGACTCCGTCGCGCACTAGGTCCACGTTGCCCCTGGCCAGGTACCGATCGAAGTCGGCCAGGAGGCCCGCGACAAACGCCCGGAACATCTGCCGGTGGTCATCGGCGCTCATGGACTCGATCTCGTCAAGGCTGACCCGGGCGGCCGCGAGCCGCAGCACGTAGGTCCGCTCGATGGCCCCGCGTACTCGCCGCTCCGCGACCACTTGCAGGACTCCAGCCGCTACGAGGCGCGCCACGTGGCGGTACAGGCTGGCGGGCGGGATATCCGATAGCTCGGTGCTGAGCTGGGACGTCGTCAGCGCTCGGTCCCCCAGGAAGGCCTGGAGGATCCGCAGCCGCACTGGATGCAGCAGCAGGTCAGCCGAGCCGGTCACAGGTCGAGCGTAGCACGATTATTCTCATATTCGAGAACATTATTATTCCCGAGATCGTTCCAAGAGCTTTCCACGTCCATGTAGGAGTTGCGCGGCTTTTTCGATGCGATATAAGTAGTTTGTCCCACGCTAATCCCTACGGCGGTCCGATTTGGCCTCGCAATCCCTACAGCCTCGGCCCCGCGGCCTGGTAGGGCAGCCAGTCGACACCCCCGCACTACCGGCGTCGGCTCGGCGTCACGCCAGTTCCGGCCGGATGAGCCAGGACCGCCAGGTATCCTGGGGATTGAAGGGGAGTAGGCCCTCGCTGGCTGGCCGACATACCGGCGTCTGCACGCCCGGCCGCCAGGCCGCTGTCCACGAGTCAGGTGGCAGTGGTGGACGAGACCTTCGGCTGTTGAGTCATTCCGGCCGAAGATGCTCCCGTATCTGAGGCCGGACCCACAGGATGTCCTGGAGGCCCAGCGTGCTCGAACTCGGCGTCATCGGCATTGCGTTTGCCGTGACGTTCCTGGCGGAGCTGCCGGACAAGTCGATGTTCGCGTCGCTCGTCCTCGGCACGCGGCACCGCGCGGCTTGGGTCTGGGCCGGTTCTGCGACCGCGTTCACGGTTCATATGGCGATAGCCGTCTCTGCGGGCCAGTTGCTCACCCTGCTGCCGCACCGCGTTGTCGAGGCGGTCGTCGCGACTCTGTTCGTGGCCGGCGCCATCTACCTGTGGCTGACGAGCAATCGCCCGCACGGGTCGGACACCGTGGACGCGGCGCGCCAGGGCGGCAGGCCATCCTCGTTCTGGCGCGTCGCGGGGACCAGCTTCGCCGTCGTGTTCGTGGCCGAGTGGGGCGACATCACTCAGATCACTGCCGCCAACCTGGCGGCCAGGTACGACCCGTTGCTTGTCTTCATCGGCGCGACGCTCGGCCTGTGGGCCGTCGCGGCGATCGCCGTCAGCATCGGCGTCAAGAGCCTCAGCGTCATCCCGATGGCCTGGGTCAGTCGGATCACCGGCACCATCTTGCTCGTGCTCGGCATCTACTCCGCGGTAGCGGCGATCCGGGCCTAACGCGGTCCCGAACGAGCAGCTGCCTGGCGTGGCGAGTCGCCCTATTGCCGACCGGTATGGCCCGGCGTGAGCATTGACTCATGGCGCGACTTGGAATGCCGACGGCATGCATCAGATGGACAGTCTCGCTGGCGTTAGCGTGCGCCGCCGTAGCGGCTGCGTCGGCGTGTAGCGGCCCGGCCAAGCGGACACCCCCGTCACCTTGGTGGGCTAGCGTGCAGAAGCCTGGCGCGCTGCAGACCGATGCCTTTCGCCGCGTGCCGGGATCCTCGTCTTACCGGTGCGTGGACGTGGGCCACCTTCGGAACGTTCGCTCGGGCGGCTTCGTGGCGGGCAACTTCGGCGCGAATGAGCAGGACTTTGCCTCCTTCTATCAGCAAAGCAGGAAGCACACCGCGGTGAAGATCTACTGGGTTCCATTGCACGTCGATCACATGTCCGAGTTGACCGTGCAGGCGACGCTCCTCCCGAGCCGGACCGTCGTTCGCACAACCAGACATGACCTGGTCGGTGCCGGCGGCGGCGCGGTGTTCTATTCGTCAGGGATTCCGATCCCCATGCCGGGCACGTGGGAACTCGTCGCTACGGCAGGCTCCAACAAGGGTTGCTTCATCGCCAGCTTCCGATAGCGAGCACTTGACCAGGCCTAGCCCTCGCTTGACGAGCTGCGTACCGCTATGACTCACTTGTCGCGAGGCCAGGTGAATTGCAACAACTAGGGGTAATTCGGTGACTACCGTCGACGTCGAGGCCCTGCGCGCGCGGTACGCGCACGAGCGAGACAAAAGGCTCCGGCCTGATGGCAACGATCAGTACCTCCAGCTGAAGGGCCAGTTTGGCCACTACCTGGAGGACCCATATACCGAACGGGCCGAGCGGGAGCCCAGGCGAGACCACGTGACGGTGGCCTTCATCGGCGGTGGGTTTGCCGGACTGGTGACAGCGGCCAGGCTGAAGGACGCCGGGATCGACGACGTCCGCATCGTCGAGAAGGGCGGCGGCTTCGGCGGCACGTGGTACTGGAATCGCTACCCGGGCGCACAGTGCGACACCGCAGCGATGATCTACATGCCGCTGCTGGAGGAGACCGGCCACATGCCGACCGAACTCTACGCGCACGCGCCGGAGATCCTGGAGCACTGCGACCGGATCGGCAAGATATACGGCCTCCACGACTGTGCCCTCTTCCACACCGAGGTCACCGACCTGAAGTGGGACGGCGACGAGAGTCGGTGGATCGTGCGGACCAACCGGGGCGATGAGTTCACCGCTCAATTCATTGGCATGGGAACGGGCCCGCTGCACGTCCCCAAGCTCCCTGGCATCCCGGGCATTGAGTCGTTCACTGGCCACTCGTTTCATACGAGCCGATGGGACTACGCCTATACCGGGGGTGACCCGTCCGGCGCCCCGATGGATCGCCTCTCCGATAAGCGCGTCGCCGTCATCGGCACTGGAGCAACTGCCGTGCAGTGCGTCCCGCACCTCGCGAAGGCCAGCGCGGAACTGTTCGTCTTTCAGCGGACGCCCTCTTCCGTCGACGAGCGGGGCAACCGGCCGATGGATCCGACGTGGTTCGCGGACGTCGCCTCGCCGGGCTGGCAGCAGCGGTGGCTAGAAAACTTCTGCGCGAACATGGCGGCCGGTGAGCTGCCAGCGGAGGACTTGGTCAACGACGGCTGGACGGACCTCGCCAAGCGGATCCGCGGCAAGTTGTCGGCACCGCGCTCCCAGCCAGCTACCTTCGAGGACTTTCTGGCAGATTTTGAGCTGGCTGATCACGAGAAGATGAGTGAGATCAGGGCCAGGGTCGACGCGATCGTCGATGACCCTGCCACGGCCCGAGCGCTCAAGGCCTGGTACCGGCAGCTGTGCAAACGCCCCTGTTTCCACGACGAGTTCCTCAGCGCGTTCAACGTGCCGTCTGTCCACCTAGTCGATACGGACGGCAGGGGAGTGGAGCGGATCACGCCCACAGGCGTTGTCGTGGCGGGCGTCGAGTACCCCGTCGACTGCATCATTTACGCGTCGGGCTTCGAGGTGGGCACACCGCCGATCCGGCGGTACGGATTCGATGTGACCGGCCGTGATGGCGTCCGGCTGTCGGAGTACTGGTCGGCCGGGATGCGCAGCCTGCACGGCGTCCACGTGCATGGCTTCCCGAATGCGTTCCAGGTGCAGCTCTTTCAGGGCGGTAGCTTCGTGGCCAACGTGCCGCACAACCTCAGCGACGCCGCGATGTCGGTAGCCGCGGTCGTCAGGCACGCGACCGAGCACGGATACCTCGAGGTCGAGGTGAGCCGCGCGGCCGAGGACGCCTGGATGCAGCAACTGGTCCCGAACCCCGTTATGACCTCGTTCCTGGCAAATTGCACGCCCGGTTACTACAACAACGAAGGTCAGGCCTCAGGTCCGCTGTTCGGCGGATACCAGCACGGTGCGCCGGCCTATTTCAGGTACATCGAGGAGTGGCGTAACTCTGGCGCGTTCGCGGGCCTGGAGTTCCGCCGCTGAGCCCGGGCCAGCCTTGCGTTTAGTCGCCGCCTCGCCCGTGTCGTCATTCCGCCGAGACGACTTCACCCCAGTCGATGCGGAATCGGTGTACCGGCCCGAACATTTTCTCGGGCACCAGGATTGTCCGGCGGAGGATCGGCATCAGCAGCCCGAACACGAACGTCGCAGCCGCGCCGTTGGTCTTGCCGCTGTTGGTCTTGGCCGCCTGCGCCGAGATTTCCTCGACCCGCCGCCGTCTGCGCTTCTCGTATGCCGCGAACGCCTCCGTCACGTCGGTCACGTCGCGCAGGCAGTGAGCAAGCTCGATGGCGCTCTCGATGGCCAGGGAAGCGCCCTGACCCGAGCTTGACGATGGCGCGTGGACCGAGTCGCCGACCAGCACCATGCGACCTCGATACCAGTGCGGCACCTTCGGCATGCGCTCCATCGGGCCGGCTACCAGCATCTTGGCGGGCGAAGCGGCCGCGAACAGGCGCTCGCCAGGCTTATCGCCGACGTGTGAGGCACGCAGTTTGGCCAGCCACTCTTCTTTCGGAACGGCGCGGGCCTCGGCGAGCGTCATCGGACGCTCCTGCGGGAAGTTGCTGAAGAACGCGTCTGTGCCGTCAGGCTGCCGCCAGTAGCCGTAGAACGACTTCTTGCCAAAGGCGAAGTGCATGGCGTCGATCGCCCCGGGCTTGCTGTCGTTGAGCGTGCCGTCAGCAGCGAAGTCGCCGAAACCGAAGCTCATCAAGCCGGTGTACTGGGGCCCGGGCGCTGCCGGGTCAATCAGGGTGCGAACTGCAGAGTGGATGCCGTCCGCACCGACGAGGATGTCGCCCGTGGCGGACGTGCCATCAGAGAAGGTCGCCGTTACCGAGGTGGCGTCCTCGTCGACGCTGACAAGCCGCTTGCCGTACTGAACGTCGATGTCTTCCTTGGCAGCCCCTTCGCTGATGACGCGAAGCAGTTCCGAGCGGAGGATCGTGCAGCTCGGCGCCAGGCCCGGCAGGGCGGGAACGGACATCAGCTTCTTGCCGCTGCCCTTCTCCATCACCATCTCGTGCAGGGGGTGGCCGGCCGCCTGGACCGCTTCCTCGAGCCCGACGATCCCAAGCGCCGCGAGGCCGTTGGGTGCAACGGTCAGCATCGCGCCCGCGTCAACGGCCGCCTGGTCGTACGCCTCGAAAACCGTCGGCGTGATGCCCGCCTTGTGCAGCGCTAGCGCTGTCACAGGTCCGGCTATGCCGCCGCCAATTACCAGTGCCGTGGTAGTCCCAGCCAACCTCGTGTCCTCCGTCGTATGTCCTTGATCGCTAGCCGCAGTCCGCCCAGCGCGCCGCGAGCGTTCGCGAGTAACGCACCGACGACCCCGCATGGCGGACAAACACTGCCATAATGGCGAGGGAAACTGTACAGTCCAGGCCTTCGTCTGGTTTTGAGGGGGCGTCGGAAGTGCGGTTCGCGGGCTGGTTCTGCCTGGTGCTCGGGGTGGTCTGGCTCGGCCTGTCGGCCAGACGGAGCACGCGCCGGGGGCACAACGCTAGCCGCAGAGCATGCAGTCTGACGATCCCGGCGCGGTATCGGCCGGCGACACTCTCTTGGCGCCGACCGTCACCTGGCACCTGATCGAGGATTTCTGCCGCGGCCCCGCGCCAGGCTCAGATACCAGCATACGTACGCCATGTCAGGGGCCTAGCGCTTCCGGCAACGAGCAGAGCCTGATGCCAAGTTGATCGATGAGTCTGCCGATCTCTGGATCGGTGAGCACCTCAAGGTCGGACAGCCGATATTCGGCAGCCCAGCGATACGGCACCGAGTCAGGCCCGGTGAGCGACTCCAATTCGGAGCTAGGCACGGCGGGGTGGCTCACGAGCACGTGGACGCCAGGTCCCAGCCCGCGCAGGTAGCCGACTAGCCACGCCTTCTTTCCGCTGGCATCGCGCGGGCTGAGCTCGGAATAGCTGGCCAGCCGGCCGCTGATGTCGTCGGAGTACAAGTAGGGCACGCCGGTCTGCACCGATACCTCGGCGTATGCCGCAGGCAGCGTTGAGCCCATGTGACAGTCGAGATAGTCGAGGTTGAGCCCGGCCGAGCGGAACAGGCCGACCTGCGCGAGCAGTTCGGCCACCGCGTCGTCGAGCTGGACGTGCTGCTGAGCCAGCTCGACGGTCGGGCGGAAGGTACCGTCCGCGCCCGCGAGCGACGGCCCGCCGGTGATCGGCCGCCACCGGAAGTAATCCCATTCGCAGGTCAGTGTCTGATGCGCGCCAAGCGGTATGCGCAGGTCCAGGGCGATCTCGACCGCCTCACCGAACCACGGGCAAGGCGCCATCGTGGACGACGTCGTCACGATGCCCTCGCGAAAGGCCGCGGCAATGCCCTCGTTGACCGCGTGGCACATGCCGAAGTCGTCGCCGCGCACTATCAACCTGATCTCGTCCGGCGCATTCACGCATGCATTATCGGCGCGCCGACTCCAGCACGTAAGCCACGCGCGCTCGAAGACCAATCATCTCCCTGACGGACCTGAGCAGGAGGCACGCGACAATGCCTGCACCGAGGGCGACCCATTTCTCGGGAACGCCTGAATCTACGGGCACGATCCGTGCGCAGCCCGTCAGCCGTGATTCGCGAGCACGGCCTGAACCGCGGCGCTGGTCGCAGCCGCGCTGAGATCATCCGAGAAGACGCCGCCGGGATAGGGGACGACCCACACGTGGAGCATCTGGGCGGTGTACCTGTCCTGCCACGTGGCCGGGTCGCAGCGATTCCGGAGACGCACGCCGAAGCCGGCGATGATCTGGTCCCCATTGACGCAGGTCACGAGGTGGGAGTGCCAGCGGGTAAGGCCGCCGCCGATCTGCGGGCCGTTCTGTAGATCACCGCCCATGATGTACATCGCGCCGAGCAGAATCGGGGCGTGGTGCGGCACATTGATCGCGTACACCAGTGACGATGGGTCCTGTGGGTTGAGACCCTGATAGGCCGGGTTCATGCCGTTGTACAGCAAGTGCTCTTCGCCGTTGGTCTTGAGTATGTAGGTATAGCCCGCCGCGAACGCCGCTCGGACGTTCGCGTAACGCCTCAGGCTGGCGTCCGTCTGCTTGATCAGCTGAGCGGCCGCCAGCACTTGCGCCGATGTCGGCGGCGCCGTCGAGCCGTACATCCGCATGTCCGGCCGGCCGTCGGTGCTTCCCATGTCCCCCATGCCCGAGGTCAGCGTGCCGGGCGAGTTGACCGTGCCGACCGAGTTGGCCGCGCCAGACGATGAGTGGGCGGACATACCCGACGACGTTCCCGATGCGATGCCCTTAGGGCCTTCGGGTCCGGCCCAACCGGGTGTCATTACTGCGGCCGTCACCACGATCACTGCGCTCGGAACCGCGATGAGCGCAGCGGCGCGTTCGAGCGCACCGCGGCGCGCCACCGGCCGATCCAGGAGGGACGGTCGCCACAGGAGCGCGGCGCACCCGACGATGAGCCCAAACTCCAGGACGCAGCTCACCACGTCCAATGCGCCGACCGACTCGGCATGATGCAAGTCAGGACCGATGGGGAGGCCGACGGTGCGCGACGCCACGTACACCGCCATAACGATGGCGTTCCCGGCACTGCCCAGCCACAGCCAGAGGCGCGACGGCCACCAGAGCAGAACGACAGGCCAGATCAACTGGGCCCACGAGATCACCAGAAAGAAGACGCCGTACAGGGTGTATTCCGCGAAGTGCTCGAACACGACCGCGAAATGGATGGCAGCGGCGCCAACAGAGAACGCCGCCAGACCACCCAGGAGAAACGGCCGGACAGTGGCCGGCCGCGTCTCGACTTCGTTGCCCCCGAACTGAATGCTCATACCGCGGATGCTAGCTTCGCCGTGACCCGGCCGGCATCACCCGACAGACCGAACTCGACCTCCATCTTGAGGTGTACGCAGTGCGAGGAACGATTCGGCTGGCCTGATCATTCGACGAGGAACGGGCGCACCTCAATGGCGTAGTACCGGGCAATCGGATGCGCCGCTGCGTGCTGGATCGCCTGCTGCCGATCAGCACAGCTGACGACATCGATGCCAGCGACGAACTCCTTGGTCTCGGTGAACGGCCCGTCAGAGAGCAGTGTGTGCCCGTCCCGGACGCGCACCGTCGTCGCCGCTTCCGGGCCTTGCAAACGCGTTTCCCAGCACTTGCAGGCCACGTGCCTCCAGGTCCAGCCGCCAGGCCTCGCCCTCCTGCATAAGCGCTTCGTCATCCAACGGTGCGGCCGGCGTTCCGCCCATCCACATGCTCAGCAGGTACGGGCGGGCAGCGCCATCCTCGCCACGCCCGAACGCGAACGCCTCCTCACCTAGCCGTAGCCCGTCCATGAACGGCCGGATCTCGATCGCCTGGAACCAGGAGATCGGGCACTTGGCCGCCACCTCGATCGCCTCGTCGAGGTCGGTGCATTCGAGCAGGTCGAAACCCGCCACGAACTCCTTGGTCTCCGTGAACGGGCCGTCGCTCACCAGTGTCTCGCCACCGCGCACGCGCACCGTCACCGCCGTGTCCGGCAGCTCCAGTTCCCGGCCGAATAGCCGCGCACCGCTGCCATTCACCTCCTCGATCCAGTCGGGCAACTCCCGCTGTATGGCTGCCAAATCCTCCGGCGTCGGCATGCCCTCAGCCCAGATCAGAGACAGGTACTTCATCTCAGCCTCGCTTCCCTAGACGGAACCGATGATCGCGTTCTCGCTCGCCGCCTGGACAGACGGGTTGATTGTGTTTCATGTCGCCGCCCGTCAGCCAGGACGCGGTCCTTGCAACGACGACGAACCGAGAACCACCAGCAGGACAGTCAGGACGTCATTCGTGCGCATTAATCGCGCCGAGCATGGTGGTAAGGGCTGCCAGCCGCCAGAACCCGCGCCTGCTCGTCAGTCAGCGTGCCAGCTATGTGGAACCTCCTCCACGGCGCCGCCCAGGCCGGCGCACCCAGCCAGGACAGGGCTGGCCGGACGCCCATAACGGTGATCAGTTGTCACTCGGCGGCGGGGGAAGCGGCTTGCCGGTCTCGAGCACGGACTTGAGGCTGCTGATGTAGTAGGGCCAGCCGGTCACGCTGGCGGCGGTCTTGGGGGATGCGTCGAGCTTGTCGTGGGTGAGGGTCAGCCTGGAGTAGTCGCCGGCGAGTGCCTCGATTTCCCAGGTGACCCGGCTTTCGGGCTCGGCCGCCATCTCCGCGTCGTACAGGCTGCGCCAAGTGTGCACAAGCTTGCGCGGCGGGTCCGCTTCTAGCACAGTGTTGTCGCCCCACTCCTGGGAGCCGTCCGCGGACGCCGTGCGGACGCGGGTGCCAACCTCGTAGCTGCCTTCAACCTGGGCGCCGCGGAAATAGGTCGCGACGATCTCAGGGGTGGTGATCGCCTCCCACACTTTCTGCTGGGGAGCGTTGATGTACATCTGGTAGACCTGGGTGCCGGTGACGGCCGCGGTGCTGGTCATGTCGTTTCCTCCACACGATTTTTGAGGTCGAGCAGGGCTGCGGCGTGCCGCTCCCGGTATTTGCCCATCCATCGTTCGGCGATCTGCGCGACGGGCACCGGGTTGAGGTAATGCTTCTTATAGCGCCCCTGCTTCCGGGTGACGACAAGCCCGGCCTCTTCGAGCACCGCCAGGTGCCGCATCACCCCGAACCTAGTCAGGTCCGGGACTTCGGCTTCCAGCTCAATCAGCGTGCGGCCGTCACGCTCGAAGAGCCGGTCCAGCAATAGCCGCCGGGTTGGGTCGGCCAGTGCCTTGAAGACCAGGTCGTCGTCCTGCATGTCTCGATAATAGGTGAGTGAGATGTCACGTGTCAATTCAGTCACCTGTAAAGACGGCTGTAGGGTCCAGCTATGACCGCCCCGGGCATGACGGTTACGGACCTGCTCGCCGCCCTAGTGCGCATCGACTCGGTCAACCCCGGATTAGATCCAGTCGGCGCGGGGGAGGCGCAGATAGCCGACTACGTCGCGCGTTGGGGCCGAAGCGCCGGCCTGCGCGTCGAAATACTGCAGGGCACCGCCGGCCGACCCAGCGTGATTTTGCGCGGCGGCCGCGACCACGGCGGTCGCCAGTTGCTGCTGTGCGGGCACCTGGACACCGTCAGTCTGGCCGGCAACCCTGACGCCATTACCCCTCGAATCGAGGGCGACCGCCTCTACGCCCGCGGCGCCTACGACATGAAGGCCGGCCTTGCCGCCGCCCTCATCGCCTCCCGTGATGCCGCCCTGGCCGGCCTCGACGGTCAGGTCATCGTGGCCGCCGTCGCCGACGAGGAACTCGCCAGCCTCGGCATCCAGGAAGTGCTCGCGCACCTCGACCGGACCGGCATCGACGGCGCCGTGGTCACCGAGCCCACCGAGCGGCAGGTCGGCGCCGCCCACCGCGGGTTCGTGTGGACTGAGGTCACCGTCACCGGAGTCGCCGCCCACGGTTCACGACCCCACCTCGGCGCCGACGCCATCCTCGCGGCCAGCCACCACCTCGTGGCGTTCGATCACCTCGACCAGCAGCTCCGCGCTCGATCCCACCCTTTTCTCGGGCCGGGAAACCTGCACGCTTCGCTGATCAGCGGCGGTACTGGCGAGTCCACTATCCCGGACCGCTGCGTGTTCACCGTCGAACGGCGAACGCTTCCCGGCGAGACCGTCGAACGCGTCGAAGCCGACGTCACCAGGCTGATCGAACAATGCCGACCGGCCGACCCGAGACTCACCGTCAGTGCGCGGACTGTTCTGCACCGCCCGCCGATGGAGACATCTCCCACCGCCCCCGTCGCCGAAGCACTAGTCGCGGCAGCAGGGCCTGGCACGCACTTGGCTCCGATGTCGTACTGGGCCGACTCTGCCTTTATCGCCGCGGCAGGTATCCCTACCGTGCTCTACGGACCAGAAGGCGAAGGAGCTCATGCCGACGTCGAATGGGTCAGCCTCTCCGGCACCAGAACCGCCGCGGCTGTTCTCACCGTGCTGGCCCGAAACTTCTGCTGCTGAGGCGCCAGAACGTGATGCACGAGCGTCGCGCCCCTCTGCCCGGCGCGCGCGGACGGTATCGCGCCAGAACCGTCCATTCCCCGCCTACATATCCAGGACGATGTCGGATGCAGGCTGGGCGGAACAAATGAGCACCTGCCCGTCAGTCGGGGGTTCGAGCGGGTCCGGGTTGTAGGTGATGTCGCCCGACAGCAGGGGAGTGATGCAGGTATGGCAGACGCCGGTCCGGCAGGTCCACCTGGTCGGCACATCGCAGGCATCGGCGAGGTCCAGGACGCTGTGCAGGTCGGTGGCGAATGGCACGCTGATGCCGCTGCGAGCGAATGTGACCACCGGCCCCGTCCCAGGAAGACCGGGCGGTAGGTGCGGTGGGCGGCTTGCCCGCTGGGTAACGCCAGGGTTAGTCGATGGCTTGGCGCCGAACAGCTCGGTATGGATGCTCTCCGGGTCGACGCCGAGTGCGGTGAGTGCGTCTCGCATGTCAGCCATAAAAGACGCCGGACCGCAGATGTAAGCGCTCGCGCTGGCCGGGATGGCCAGCGCGGCCAGCGCCTCTCTGGTGACATGCCCGCGGGCGGCGTGGGCCCGGTGGCGCTCTGCCGGGGTAGCGGCGCTATAGAACACGTGCTCGTGAGCGCGCGACAAGGACGTCAGCAAGGCGTGTGCTTCGGTCGCGAATGGATGTTCGCGCGGTCCGCGCGCCCCGTACAGCCACCAGATGTCTCGCTCGCTTTTACCGTCGGCAAGCTGGTACAGCATGGACAGCACGGGCGTGACGCCGATCCCGGCCGAGACGAACAGGATCGGGCCAGCCTTGTCGTCGAGGACGAATTCGCCGCGAGGCGCTGCCACATCCAGGATCGCTCCCGCTCGCAAGTCGCGGTTCAGGTAACTGCTAGCGGCGCCGTGGGGCTCCTGCTTGACACTGATCCGGTAACTGCCCGCGTCAGGTGCCGAGGACAGCGAGTAGCTGCGCACCGCGGCAGCAGTGCCGACGCCAGTGACTCGCAGGGTCAGGTACTGGCCCGCCAGCGCCGCCGGTAGGGCCGAACCGTCGGTGGCGGCAAGGTAGATCGAGGAAACAGTCGTGGTTTCTCGGACGACCCTGGCGACGCGCAGTTCCCGGAAGGCTGGCCAGGCCGGCTCGGCGCCCTGGTGGGGGCCAGCGACGGTGCCTCCACCCTCGGCGGCGGCCACGAGGTCGCGAAACGAATCCCGCCAGCCCGGGCTCAGGGCTGCGATGTCCAGAGCGGCTCGTAGCTTGCCGAGGTCCCGGCCGGGGAGGTACAGCAGCGCGTCAGTCGCGGCCACACTCAGGGCATGTGGGCCGGTTCCGGTCTTGACGATCTGATCACCGGCCCGGATCCGCCCCTCGCTGAGCACGCGCATGTAGAAACCGGGGCGGTGGTGGCTGACCAGCAGCGCTGCCATCTGCGGTACGCCCAGGCGCAGGCCGACCCGGTAGCAGGTGACTCGCGGCTGGGTGACCTCGAACTCGGCTTCCCCGATGCTGTACCTGTCGCCGATGCACACCTCGTCGTCCGGCAGCCCGTCGACGGTGAGGTTCTCACCAAACTCGCCGTAGCTCAGATCGTCTCGGCCGAGGTACTGCGCCCAGTGCCGATAGGACTGTATCTGGTACACCAGCAGGGCACGCTGCTCGCCGCCATGCCCGGCCAGATCGCCCTGGCCGTCGCCATCGAGGTTCAGCCGGCGGACCATCACTGGCCCCTCGACCGGATGCTTCCAGACGCCCGTATAGACGGTCTTGCCTTGCCAGGGAACGTCGCGCGGCATGCCGACATTCACGGACAAGAGCACTGGCGGCCCGCGGTCACGCTGGTCGCCCGCTGCGGTTGGTGCAGTGGAATCGGGCATGTTTATCCCTTTGCTGCCTGGCTCGGGCGGTTGTACGCCGCGTTCTCTGAGCACGTATCCGGAAAGGTCCTGACCGAATCCTCCGGTGACGGAGCGTCACGGCTAGCGCTCCCGGGCGGCGCCGCCCGTGAGCGCTGGCCCGGCAGTCCGGTCCCTAACATGCTCAGGGTGAACCGTCGAGGAGTCATTCATTGACGGAGCGCTACGTGCTGAGTCTCGAGCCGCGCAAGCTACCGAGTGGTACTTCTACAGTGAGAGGAAGGGCGTGAAGAGCCCGACTTCGCTGTCTGCCAGATTCGCTCTGAGCTCGGCACTCGGCTCACCAAGGAGTTCACCCGAGACCGATCCTGTCGCAAGGATTGCCCCCATCAAGTCGCCCAGGTGCACGGTGTGCTCGATCAGCGCCTCGGAGTCCCGGTAGCGCTCGTGGACGATGGCCTCGGACTGATCGTCGTTGAAGTAGATGTCGTACTCCAGGGTCCCGGTGTCCTTGGTCCGCACGACCTCCATGCATTGAGCGGACAGGCGCTTGAACTCCTCAAGCTTGCCTTCGTGAATCTTGAACCGAGCGATGCCGTGAAGCTCACTCACTGGTTAGGCCTCCAGCCTTTGCGATCTCGTGTCGCGGCGCAGGCGACCGCGTCCGTTGCTCCGAAGGTAGTTCTCAGTTTCGGGACCCCGCGGGTAACGCTAGCTCGCTCCGGGCCTGCAGGCGTTGAGCGGCAGCTCGGACCGGATGCTGCTGCGCTCGCCAAGCCGGGTTCGGAACGGCCCGGGCGTGAGCGAGCTGCCTCGCGAGATTGATCCGGCTTGTGGGCGTGGAGGAACCTGCGGGCCTACTCCGCCGCGCGCGTCATGTTTGCGGATCTTGAAAAAGGTCACGTCGCCACGTCGGCCCGGAGGGCACTGCCCTCCGGGCCGACGGGACTATCTAGCAGTTAGGTGCGACCGCCACGCAGTTTCTACACTCCACCTGGCGGGCAAACCGCCGCGGGGATCTTGAACGTGCCCTGGTTGGAGTACCAGCCGTGCACGCCGGTACCCGGTGTCTTCATATAGAACCACGAGAAGAATGCCATCTCTTGTGGGTGGTAAGTGAAGCCGCCAACCGTGTCCGACAAGGTGCTGCCGGATAGCGGGTCTCCCACCTCCAGGTTGCTCTGGCAGCCGCTGACCTGGCCGACGTTCCCCCAAGGCGGCGTGGGGTTGTTGGTGTAGGGGTCGTTCTGCCACTCGCCTATCTCGTGCGACAGGGCTTCGATGTCCGACAGGCCGACAAAAGCGCGCGAGTTGTCGTACTCGCCGAGGCCGTAGGTCTGGACGCCCCCTGTGGTGGTGAAGGCGTTGTGGTAGCCGATGACGCAGCACTGGCTAGGTGTGCCGACGAATTCGACGAAGTTGTGCAGCACGAAGATCGGCACTGTCGTAGGGCTGACCTTCAGCGACGGAATCACGGTGGACTGGAGGTGCGGATCCAGCCAGTTGATGTTGGCGGCTCCGACGAGGCCGTTGCCGCAGCTGCCGGTCCCGGTGGCCTCGTCAGCCAGCGGCACATTGACGGTGACCGCGCTGTGCGTGGTCACGGACAGGTTGATGCCGAACGTGGGGTTGATGGCTCCTGGCCTGGCGTACCGCCAGAACTCGGCCCGCTGGAACGCGTCGGTGTACTGTCCAGTGCCAATCGCTGTACCACCCCAAGTCCAGGACTGGCTCTTGACGATCGGGGAGTTCTGCGTCCGGGTGAGCGCGCTC
>Ga0126373_10001512_pt1 | contig 16590 bp, 12 predicted proteins | sample PanSoiMetPlot_11_FD_92545 | JGI IMG/M metagenome (GOLD analysis project Ga0126373, IMG submission 92545) | Tropical forest soil microbial communities from Panama - MetaG Plot_11 | ecosystem: Environmental > Terrestrial > Soil > Tropical forest > Bulk soil | place: Panama | collected 2016-02-17 | reverse complement strand
GCGCCATGGGCGCCCACGAAATCAATCCTTTCCCCGGCCTCCGCTCCTACGATGCCACCCGTTACAACTCTACGCACATCCAAGGTGGCACCATCATGGGAGATTCACCCGCCCACTCCGTCGTCTCTCCCTATCTCCAGCACTGGCAACTGCCGAATCTGTTTATCCTTGGTGGGTCCACGTTTCCGCAAAACGCTTCCGCCAATCCGACGCCCACCATCCTTGCCTTCGTCTATCGCACTGCCGACGCCATCATCGACCGCTACCTCAGGCACCCCGGTCCCCTCGCGTAAGGCTCCTCACCAACCGACGGGATAGCCTTTCGCCTTGTTCTGCTCGTCCAGCCACGTTTTCAGCGGCGCAAAATAATCCGCTAGCGCGGTCGCATCCATTTGCTTCTGCCCTGTCAACGCCTCCAACGCTTCCTGCCACGGCCTGCTTTGCCCCATCGAAAGCATCTGGTTTAGTCTTTCTCCGGCGGCTTTGTTTCCATAAATGGAGCAGCGGTGCAACGGTCCGCTAATTCCAGCCTCTTTGCACAGCGCGCGGTGAAATTGAAACTGCAAAATCCGCGCAAGAAAATACCGCGCATATGGCGTGTTCGAAGGGATGTGATATTTGGCGCCCGGATCGAAATCCGCCTCAGTCCGCTCCCCTGGCGGTCGAACGCCCTGATATTTTCTGCGTAATTCCCACCAAGCCTGGTTGTAATCTGTTGGTTCCACCTGCCCCGAAAATACTTCCCAGCGCCACTTGTCCACCAGCAAACCAAATGGAAGGAACGCAACTTTCTCGAGCGCCTGCTGCAAGAGGTAATCAATATCTCCCGAAGCTGGCGGTACGGTTTCGATCAATCCAATCTTCTTCAGATATTCCGGTGTCACCGAAAGCGCAATCGTGTCGCCGACAGCCTCGTGAAATCCGTCATTCGCGCTGCTCTGAAACAGCGGTGCCTGATTCCTATACGCTCGCTGATAAAAGTTGTGCCCGAGTTCATGATGAATCGTGCGGAAGTCTTCTTCGCGGATTTGTATGCACATCTTAACCCGCAGATCTTCTTTGAAGTCTACGTCCCACGCGCTCGCGTGGCAGACCACGTCGCGGTCCTCAGGCTTCGTGAAGAGCGACCGCTCCCAGAATGTCGTCGGCAAGGGCGCAAATCCCAGCGAGGTAAAGAAATTCTCGCCGTATTTCACCATGCCCTTTGCGTTGGTCTTGCGCTCTTGCAGGATTTTCGTCAGGTCGTAACTTTGCCGAGGCTTCGGCGAATCCATCAGCGAATAAACGTTGTTCCATTCCTGCGCCCAAATGTTTCCAAGCAGGTGCGCCGGAATTGGCCCGTTCGCCGGAACCAGACCGTCTCCGTATTTCTTCCGCAATTGGCCGCGCACGTACGCGTGCAGGGACAAATAGAGCGGCTTCAGCTGCTCCCAGAGCCGGTCTTCTTCTTTGGCGAAGTCGTCCGGCGGCATGTCGTAATTCGAGCGCCACAACGTTCCGACGTCCGCGTAGCCCAACTCCTTCGCACCCGCATTTCCCAATTCAACCATCCGCGCATAACGTTGCCGCATCGGCGCGCCAATCGCGTGCCATCCCACCCAGGCGCGCTTTAGCTCGTCCGCATCGCGGCTCTCGGCCATCAGTTTTTCCACAGCCGTTACGTCAAGACACTTTCCTTTCTCCCCATCTGGACACCACTTCCCCTTGCCATAATCGCCGTCCAGAGACGCCAGGATTTCCGCTAGTTCTTTTTGCGCTTTCGGATCGTCGGGCGCAGGGAACCCCGTCGCTAATTCCAGTAGCAACCGCTTTCTCGCAAGTTCCGGCGCCAGCTTCAGCCCATCAAAACGGTGCGCCTCCTTTGCGTACTTCGCGCTAACGGTATTCAATACCTCGTTTGCGTCCGCTGCGATCTTCTCCGTGTCGTCAGTAATGAAATTCTCTTCCACCCACGAAGCGCGCGATGCTTTCAGCCCCAGGTCGTATAGCTCTTTCTCGCCGTTCTCGATATATTTCTTGGCTTCTTCGTCAGTAGGCGCAGGTTTGGCGGCATCACTCTTCGCTAGTGGTGCCTGGCCGTGGCTGGCCGCCAAGGCCACCAACAAACACGCCACCGCACTGCAAAGAATCGCTCCGCATCTAAACCTCATGCCCCCGCCTTTCTTTTCTTCGCCACCACTTCTTTCAATACCGCCAACGCCCGTTCGCATCCCGCACGGTCAACATCGCAATGCGTAACCACGCGCACGGAATAGAGCGCCGTATCCTGCGCCCACACACCATGAGCATGAACCGCGTCGCACAACTCGACAGCTGTCATTCCTGTGGCCGTGCAATCAAAGATCACGATGTTTGATCGCACTTTCTTCGGATCAATCTGCAATCCCGGAATTTGTGCGATTCCTTCTGCCAGCAGCTTTGCGTTTTCATGATCAATGTGCAGGCGCGCCGGAGACTTTTCGAGAGCAATCAATCCCGCCGCTGCAATCACGCCCGCCTGCCGCATCCCACCGCCAAACATCTTTCGATAAACCCGCGCTTTCTCAATGAACGTTTTCGTGCCCGCCACCATCGAGCCAACCGGGGCCCCCAGTCCTTTCGACAAGCAAAACATCACCGAATCCACTTTTTTCGTCATCACTGCGACGTGGTCTCCCAGCCCGGTGGCTGCATTAAAAATACGAGCACCATCCAGATGCACCTTCAGTCCGAGTTTGTGCGCCTCATCGCAAATCTCGTTAACACTCTCGGTCGGATACACGCTTCCGCCGGCCATGTTGCTCGTGTTTTCCAGGCAAATCAGCGCCGTCTGCGAATCGTAATAAATCTTTGGCCGGATCGCGGCTTTGATTTCTTCCCAGGTCAAAATTCCGTCGTCGCCACGCGCCACACGCGGCATGCATCCTGCAATCGCCGACATCGACGCCAGCTCATACAAATTCACATGGCTGCGCTCTTCGCAAATCACTTCGTTTCCGTGATGCGTCCAAATCTTTATCGAAATCAGGTTCCCCATGCAGCCTGTGGGTACAAAGAGCGCGGCCTCTTTTCCAAACATCTCGGCCGCCCGCTTTTCCAGTTTGTTTACCGTGGGATCTTCTCCATACACGTCATCGCCCACTTCGGCCACAGTCATCGCGCGCCGCATCTCGTCTGTTGGCCGAGTCACCGTGTCGCTGCGCAAATCCACCACGCCTTCCACCGCTTTCCCACTTACCTTCACCTCATCCGGGTCGACTCGCTGATTTCCCTTCGCAACCGTATAACTCATATCGCTTCCCCTTTGTCCGTTTCCACGCCCTAAGATCCTTTGCTCTTTTTCCACTTCCCTCTTTGCGTTTTCTGTACCTTGCGTTTGCGTTTTCGTTTCCTTACTTCATCAGCTCCACAAATACTTCATTCGAAACACTCAGCTTCTCCTCCGCAAGTCGTACAACAGCTCCTTCGCGTTGTATCAATCCTGCCGCAGCCAGCGGTTCAAACCGCCCTGCGAGAGCAACTCCGTATTCTTTCTCAATTCGCCCCACATCAATGCCATCCAGCTGCCGCAACCCCAAGAACAACTCTTCCTCCAAAGCCTGCTCCGCCGTCACGCTTTCCAGTTGCTCCACGGGCAATCTACCGCTCTCGATCGCGCTCACATAGGCCGCAGCATCATGTGCGTTTGCCCATCGTTGCCTGCCCGAAAACGAATGCGCTCCCGCTCCAAACCCCAAATAAGGCTCGCGCTTCCAATACTTCAAGTTGTGCTTCGATTCAAAACCCGGCTTTGCCCAATTCGAAATCTCGTAATGGTGGTATCCCGCCGCCCCCAAGTCCCTTTGCGCTAATTCGTAAAACTCCGCCATCTCATCGTCACTTGGCACTCTCCCGGCGCTGTATCGCGTTCCGCCTGTCAACAGTTCCTTCCCCAGTCGGCTTCCTTCGTCCACCTCCAGCAAATACACGGACACGTGCTCCGGCTCGAGCGCGATCAACTCATCCAGCGATTGCTTCCAACTCTCCTTCGTTTGGTGGGGCAATCCCGCAATCAAATCAAAGCTGATGTTCCGAATCCCCGCCCCGCGCAAGATCGGGACTGCCCGGCAAACGTCCGCGCGCCTGTGCATCCTCCCCGCAGCCGCCAACTCTTTGTCCGAAAACGACTGCACCCCAAAACTCGCGCGGTTCATGCCAGCCGCCACCCATGCCGCGGCTTTCGCCTCCTCCACCGTTTCCGGATCCGCCTCCAGCGTCGCCTCTTCGATTTCCGGCCCGAACGTCCCTCGAATCGTTTCTAGAATCTTCTGTAGCTGCCTCGGCTCCAGTAGACTCGGCGTCCCGCCACCAAAATAAACCGTATCCGCGCCGTCGCACAGGGACTCCGCGGTGTGCTTTTTTTCACCATCCGCTTCGTCCAACTCCACGCTTGCCGCCTTCAGCAACCGTCGATGTTCACGAATCTCCCTGCACACGGCCTCCACATACGGCGCAAACCGGTCCTTCGCCACCACTCCGGTGTGAAAATTGCAGTACGTACACTTCGTCTGGCAGAAGGGCACCTGCACGTAAATCCCGAGCCTTTTCATCGCCCAAAAACTCTAGCACACCTGTAGTCACGGAGGCTGGTCCGCTCCATTCTTTGGAACATCATTGCCGCTCGCAAAATATCGTCCCTTGGTCTGGAAGAAAGCCGTCCAAATTGCAGCTCTAGGGAACAAAGGCGAGTACAATCTCGTTTTCCATTTGAGGCAGCACAAATGAAGATTCAAGCCAACACTGCGGGTGTCGCGGCTGTGCTCCTGACAGCACTGGCCTTTCTCGCTTGGGCTTCAGCGCCAACTCCATCGGACACTGCCGCCGACTCCTGGCCTTACTACGGCCACGACGCCGGAGGCATGCGCTACTCCCCTCTCACGCAGATCAATCGCGACAACGTCTCCACACTCAAAGTCGCGTGGACTTTCCATACCGGCGACATTTCTGAGGCCAGCGGCCGCAGAAAGCGCAGCGGCTTCGAGACCACGCCCCTTCTTGTGGATGGCACCCTCTATCTCACTACCGCTTTCAATCGCATCATCGCTCTCGATCCCGAAACTGGAAAGCAGCGCTGGGTCTACGACCCAAAAATTGATCTCAATGGAGACTATGGCGACGGCCTCGTCAATCGCGGTGTTGCTATGTGGCTCGACTCCACTGGTGCCAAAGACAAGCCCTGCCATCGCCGCATCTTCGAATCCACGCAAGATGCACGCCTTGTCGCCGTAGATGCTGCGAACGGCGCGCCCTGCCCCGACTTCGGCAAGGATGGCGTCGTCAGCCTACGCGATGTCCTCCAATACGACCCCGGCTGGTATCACATGACTTCGCCGCCAGCCATTATTGATGACCTTGTGGTTGTCGGCTCCGCCATTGACGACAATCATCGTGCGGACATGGCTCGTGGTGTTGTGCGTGCATACGACACACGTTCAGGGGCTCTCCGCTGGAGCTGGGATCCGCTTCCAGCAAATCCCACAGCGGCGGTGGCCGAAGACAGGACTCCTTCCTGGCGCAGTGGCGCCGGAAACGCATGGTCCATCATGGTTGTAGACCGCGAGCGCGACCTGCTCTTTGTCCCCACCGGAAGCGCGAGTCCTGACTATTACGGCGGCCTCCGCCCGGGCGACGACAAATGGGCCAATTCGGTCGTCGCACTTCGTGGGAAGACCGGCGAATTTGTTTGGGGATTCCAGCTTGTTCATCACGACCTTTGGGATTTTGACAGCGCCGCGCCTCCGTTGCTCACCGCTTTGCATGTCGATGGCAAGGACGTCTCCGTCGTGATTCAAGGCAACAAGTCGGGATTCCTGTATGTCCTAAACCGTGACACGGGCAAGCCTGTTTTTCCAGTTGAAGAGCGCGCCGTTCCAAAGAGTGATGTTCCCGGTGAAATTCCGTCTCCCACGCAGCCTTTTCCTGTAAAACCACCACCGCTCGTTCCACATACTCTGTCCGCCGACCAAGCTTGGGGTCCTACACCGGAAGACCGCGACTGGTGCCGCAATTACTTTGCACACTTGCGCAACGAGGGCATCTTCACGCCACCCAGTTTGCAGGGGACCTTGATGGTGCCCGGAAACGTTGGTGGAATGACTTGGAGCGGTTACGCCTTCGACCCCAAGCGCAGCCTCTTGGTGACAAACGTCAACAATCTCCCAGCCATCGCGCGCCTGATTCCAAGAGAAAAATACAACGATCGCAGTTCGCGTACCGAAGACGGCGACTACGGCGATCAGTTCGGTGCCCCCTATGGTCTCTACCGTCGCTTCATTCAGTCGCCCTCGGATCTTCCGTGCAGCCCACCGCCCTGGGGCACGCTAACGGCTGTGGACATGACCGAAGGAACGATTCGTTGGCAGGTCCCGCTCGGGTCCATGGGCAATTTCGGCGGCGAACACCCGCAAATCCCGCCCGGCTCCATCAGCCTTGGAGGACCCATCCTGACCGCTGGAGGCCTCGCTTTCATCGCCGGAACTACCGATTGCCATCTCCGCGCGTTTGACACGGAAACCGGCAAGGAATTGTGGAAGGCCGCGCTTCCCGCTTGCGGCAACGCCACGCCCATGACCTATCGCATGAGCGCCGCCGGCAAGCAATACGTCGTCATCGCAGCCGGCGGCCACCCCAAAATCACCGAAGAAAAACTCGGTGATTCGCTAGTTGCTTTCACCTTGCCCTAACAAGCTGCTCCCCGGGCCGTTCCTCAACCCGGCCAGGTGGTATGAACATAGGATCGCATTGAGATTTCGCTTCTTTACAGCACTCGCAGGAACGCAACCAGGTCCGATTCTTCCTGAGGCGTCAGCGCCAGGCCAAAACGGGTTTCGTAGAAATGCCCGACGTCCAATAGCGTCTGAGCGGAGCCGTTATGGAAGTATGGCGCGCGGGCTGAAAGTCCACGCAGAATCGGTCCCTTGATCTTGCCCCCATGATCGAACTTGCCATCAATCAAAGCTTGCCCGAGGTCCGTCGTCGTCTTGCAATCATTCGTCAGCGACGGTGGTGTTGTGGATTGGTCCAATCGGCACACTGTGATGGTCGAATTACTCCTCGTCCGGAACTACTTTAACCACGAGGTTCCGCTCGCGTGGACCATCAAACTCGCAAAAGAAGATTCCTTGCCAGCGGCCCAGCGCCAGCCGTCCTTCTTCCACGAACACCACCTGGCTGCCGCCGACAAGCACTGCTTTAATGTGTGAGTCGGAATTGCCCTCGCGGTGCCGGAACGGCCCAGTCTTGGGTATTAGCCGATCCAGGGCTCCCTCGATGTCGCGGGCAACGTCCGGGTCTGCGCATTCATTGATGGCAATACCTGCAGTAGTGTGCGGGACATACAAATAGCAAATGCCTTTGGAGATTTTCGCTGCAGAAACGGCCTTTTGGACGGGCGCTGTCACGTCCAAAAGCTGTGTCCGACGGTCGGTCTTCACAATTAGTGTTTGCATCAAAGGTTGTAGCCAAGGCGTCAGTGTCGTCGGTAGGTTGAGGAAACTTCTAAGGAAATTCAACAAGGAAGTGATGGCCCAGTTGGTGGCCGCCACATAAGCTTTGCAGTTCGCCGAGTGCGCTGGCGCCCCAGCGTGCCAGAAACGGCAGGAGGCAAAGCTCCCTCTCCTGCAGCCCTTTGTGCGGATTCAAAACAGACTCGAGGTGCTCTTCGTGTGCTGCAAGAAGTCCCGCTTTCTGATCAAGCGCCGCGCCTGCTTTGCGTCGCAGCTTATCGAGATGAAATTCGATGCCCTCTTTCGTCTTTTCTACCGTCCCTTTCAACGTGGGATCGAGCGTTTCAATCTTCTCGCCCAGTTTCGCCAGCATCTTGCCGATTTGCGCCTGGTCGCGCTCAAAATCCTCTGCCAGCGAACCTGTCACGGACTGTTTTTCCATTTTGTGCCGCAAGTCCTGCGACCCCGCCCACACATCCTCAACCGACAGCTCATACTTCCGCAAAAGTTTGGTGGCCTTCGCATCAACCAGCGTGAAGCCCGCGCGGGGCAGCATGACCGGCATTCGCCCGAGAAGATGCTGGTAAACAACCTCCGACTGCGCAATGTAGGAAAGTTCCGCCGGTCCGCCGATAAATGCTACCGTCGGCAGCAAAAAGTCTTGCACCACGGGACGGAACAACGCATTGGGGCTGAAATTCTCCGGCTCCATGTGGGTCCGGTGCGTCAGTTCCTCCCGCGACCAGGTCTTCTCTTCTGTGTGAAATTTGTCGCTGCTCGCAGAAATCGCTTGCCGCGTGCCACCCTCAAAACGAAAAAGCAACGTACTCTTTGCCGTTACCTTGACCTGCGCATCAAACCCGCAGCTTTCCAGTTCCTTCCCGCGCTCGAGCAATTTTTCGTTTAGAACATCGCGCTCCGCGAGCACGTGCTGGTAGAGTGGCGCCGCAACCTTGTGCAGCCCCGCGTCCAGCGGATCCATGAGAATCAATCCCTGTTGCGCAAACAATTGCGCGAATAATTTTCCGAATGCGCTTCCGTAGGTTTCCGCGGCTTTGTAGCTTTGCCTCAGGTATTGCGCGAGCAGTTCGCCACCGTCTTTTTGCAGCAGGTCCGCGGCATCTCGCGCCAAGGTCTCGCCATGCGTTCCAAGCGGAATCCGTCCCACAGCCTTTTCCGCCGCATTCCCATCCGGCAGCTCGAAGCGAATCAGTTTCCCGGCGTCGAACCAACTGGTGTGGCGAACTTCCTCCAGGTCGTGGTCCTCCGTGGCCATCCAGAAAACTGGCACGGCGTCGAGCCCTTCTCGCGTCAATTCCTCTGCAATCTGGATCGCGGTGAGCGCCTTATAGGCCGCATAAGAAGGTCCACCGAACAATCCAACCTGCTGCCCTGATACAACCGCCACCGCCCCATTCGCCAGCCGCTCTAGATTGGCCTGTGCCTCCGGGCTTGCGCCCAACTCCGCGTTCTGCTTCGCGAGAATCCGAGCCACCTCGGCGCGGCGCCCCGCCGGGTAATCCAGCTTGCGGCTTGCCTCCGCCACCGCCCGCATCGTAGGCGGGTGGGCGTAGAATGCTTTCACCGTTTCAAATTTTTCCAAATACGCAAGAAACAGCTTGGGCTGGTGCGGGAGTTGGCTGAACGCGAGAGCGCGACAATCCATGAGCGGTTAGATGAACTCCGCGAGAAAACGTCTCATCAATTTCCGGGTTCGTTCCAGGTTCGAACAAGCAGGACGGGCCCAAATCAGGAGCCATTTTACACTGGAATTAAGCCCGCATTGCGGCTGGTTCGAGCGCCTCCAGGAGGGCGTTAACACGCTTCTTTTGTTCATCTTTGAGCGGGAGGAGCGGAAGCCGGGGCACGCCGCCGCGGTACCCACGCTGGTCCATGACGTATTTTACGCCTGCGATTCCGCACTCGGACACGACAAGCTTTGAAGCGCGCAGAATGACCTCCTGCAGTTCGCGCCCTTTTTCGTGCTGACTTTGTCGAATCAGGCTGTAAAGCTCTACGCACTTCTCCGGTAATGCAGAGCCCAGCGCCAAAATTGCGCCGCGCGCGCCCAGGACGATGGAGGGATAGATCGTTGCGGCCGAGCCGACGAGCACCTGGAAGCCGTCAGGGACACTCGCGATAATTTCAGCGACGCGTTGCACGTTTCCGGAGCTCTCCTTCATTCCAATAATGTTCGGATGCTCAGCCAGTTTGGCAACCTCAGGCGGCTCAAGCGCAACTCCTGTGAACTGCGGCACGGAATAGAGCAGCACGGGAATTGGCGACGCATCGGCGACGCGCTGGTAGTGCGTGATGTAATTCTCCGGCTTGTACGCCGGCTTGTAGTAGTACGGAGTCTTCACCAGGGCTGAGTCATAGCCAAGCTCCGCGGCGCGCTTGGTTCGCTCGATGGTTTCCGTCGTGGACTCGGCACCGGTTCCCGCAATCAGCTTCTTGTCGCGCGCGGCGTTCTCTTTCACGGTGATAAGCACGGTCTCGGCTTCCGCCCGGGAAAGTAGCACGGATTCTCCCGTGGAACCCATCGCCACGTAGCCGGCTAATCCAGTGCGGTTGTATTGCTGAATGTTGTGCTTTAAGTCCGCAATCGAGACGGAGCCGTCGCCCGAATACGGCGTAGTGAGTGCGGGAAAAACTCCGGACAAATCCATGACTAATCTCCTGAGGCCGGCGCGCCGGAAGCGGCAGCCTGACTTTTGTGCAGATCCTGCAGCGCGGAAACCTCAATGCCCTGTTCGTGGAGAGCATGAATACCCCGCGCCGCCGCATTAGCCGCAGCCAGCGTCGTGATACAAGGTATATTGTAACGAATCGCGGCGCGCCGAATCGACTTCTCGTCGTAAAAAGATTCTCGGCCGAGCGGTGTGTTTATGATCAGATCGATCTTCCCCGTTTTCACCAAGTCCACAATGTTGGGACGGCCTTCGTTCACTTTGAAGACCGCTTCCGCCTGAATTCCCGCGGCTTCCAGAGCTGCTGCGGTGCCGCGCGTAGCCAGCAAGTGAAATCCGAGCGCGGAAAGCTCTTTGCCGAGAGCGGCCAGGTGTTTTTTGTCGCGGTCGTTCACGCTGAGAAACACCGTGCCCTTGCGTGGCAAACGTTGCCCAGCGGCAAGTTGTGCTTTAGCGAACGCCTGCCCGTACGAGGTCGAAATACCCATCACTTCACCGGTCGAGCGCATCTCCGGCCCGAGAATTGTGTCGACGCCGCGAAATTTGTTAAACGGAAAGACCGGTGACTTCACGGAGTAAAACTCGCGAACGGCAATTTCAGCCACGCCGTTGTTCTTCACCACGGGCAATTGCATGCTCGCCAGCTTTTTCCCCGCCATCAAGCGCGCAGCAACTTTTGCCAGTGGCACGCCGGTCGCTTTGCTGACATACGGCACGGTGCGCGATGCGCGTGGATTCACTTCGAGCACGTAAACCATGTCGCGCTGAATGGCGTACTGCACGTTCATCAGGCCGACGACTTTGAGCGCCAGCGCGAGGCGTCGTGTGTATTCGCGAATCGTGTCCAGAACTGCGGGAGTCAAGCTAACAGGCGGAAGCACGCAGGAGGAATCGCCGGAGTGCACTCCCGCTTCCTCGATGTGCTCCATGATTCCGCCGATAACCACGTCAGTGCCGTCAGCCAGCGCGTCCACATCCACTTCAGTAGCTTCTTCAAGAAATTGGTCTATCAGCACGGGTCGCGCAGGTCCCATCAATGCGGCTTGCGCGACATAATCTTGGACCGTATTCACGTCGTAGGCGATGACCATCGCCCGGCCGCCCAGCACGTAACTCGGCCTCACCAGTACCGGCAATCCAATTTCGGCAGCCACACGTGCAGCCTCTTCCGGTATCAGCGCCGTGGAGTTGCGCGGCTGCGGGATCTTCAATTCTTCCAGCAAGCGGCCGAAGCGCCTGCGGTCCTCCGCCAGATCAATGGACTCCGGAGCCGTGCCGATGATGGGCACACCATTGCGCTTCAATTCGAGCGCCAGATTCAGGGGGGTCTGCCCGCCGAACTGCACGATCACGCCTTGTGGCTTTTCCCGTTCGACGATGGCAAGTACGTCTTCGAGTGTGAGCGGCTCGAAGTACAGGCGATCGGAAGTGTCGTAGTCGGTCGAAACCGTCTCCGGATTGCAATTCACCATGATGGTTTCGAAGCCGTCTTCGCGCAAAGCGTACGAGGCGTGGCAGCAGCAGTAATCGAATTCAATTCCCTGGCCGATGCGGTTGGGGCCGCTTCCCAGAATCATGAGTTTCGGACGCTGCTGCGCGTCGGACTCGTCCTCGTCTTCGTAAGTTGAGTAAAGATAAGGTGTGAAGGATTCGAATTCCGCGGCGCACGTGTCCACACGCTTGAAGACTGGTGACACGCTGTAGCGCGCGCGTTGCAAGCGAACCGAAGCAGGTGTGGTGCGCCAAATCTGCGCCAACTGCTCGTCGCTTGCGCCATGGCGCTTCACTTCGCGCAACAAATCCTTGGAAGCCGTCTCGACGGTAACGCCCGCTGCTCGGCGGTTCATCGCGGTCAATTCTTCAATCTGATGGATGAACCACGGATCGATTTTCGTGAGTTCGCAAATCTCCTCGGCGTGCAGGCCGCGTTCCATCGCGGTCAGCAGCCAGTAAATGCGGTCAGGTCGCGGCGTAGCCAGTTTTTCGCGCAATAGCGAATCGGGCGTTTCAGCGGGCGCGCGCCAGGGCGTGCTCGGTTCGAGCGAACGGATGCCCTTTTGCAACGCTTCTTTGAACGTGCGGCCTATGGCCATCACTTCGCCGACCGATTTCATCTGCGTGCCAAGAGTGCTGTCCGCGCCTGGAAATTTCTCGAACTGCCACTTCGGGATTTTCACCACAACATAGTCAATGGTGGGCTCGAAGCAAGCCGGCGTCTTCTCTGTAATGTCGTTGGGGATCTCATCGAGGCTCATGCCTACAGCAAGCCGCGCGGCGATTTTCGCGATCGGAAACCCGGTGGCCTTGCTTGCCAGCGCCGAGCTCCGCGACACGCGCGGATTCATTTCGATAATGACCATGCGCCCGTTTTCTGGATTGATCGCGAACTGCACATTGGATCCGCCGGTTTCAACACCCACTTCGCGGATGATGGCGGCCGCGGCATCGCGCATGCGCTGGTATTCCTTGTCGGTGAGTGTTTGCGCGGGAGCTACAGTGATCGAATCGCCGGTGTGCACGCCCATCGGGTCAAAGTTCTCGATGGTGCAGATGACCACGAAGTTGTCGCGAAAGTCGCGCATCACTTCGAGTTCATATTCTTTCCACCCGAGAACAGACTCTTCAACAAGCGCTTCGTGAACCGGGCTCAGGTCCAGTGCGGTTGAGATAGACTCTGCAAACTCCTCCTTATTGTATGCAATGGACCCGCCCGTACCGCCAAGCGTGAACGAAGGCCGAATCACAAGCGGAAAGCCCAGTTGATCGCACAGGCGCATCGCATCTTTCGCATTGTTCACCAGCGCCGACGCGGGTACTTCCAAGCCGATCTTGCGGCAAGCGTCCTTGAACCACAGCCGGTCTTCGGCGACTTTGATGGCGCGCAGCGAGGCGCCGATCATTTCCACTTTGTATTTTTCGAGGATACCGCTTTCAGAAAGCTCGACGGCCAGATTCAGGGCGGTCTGCCCGCCAACCGTCGGCAGCAGCGCTTGCGGCTTTTCCTTGGCGATGATTTCTTCCAGATACTCACGAGTCAGCGGCTCGATGTACGTGCGTCCCGCCAGCTCGGGATCCGTCATGATGGTCGCGGGATTCGAGTTGACCAAAACGACCTCGTAGCCCTCTGCCCGCAATGCCTTACACGCCTGCGCCCCCGAATAGTCAAATTCGCACGCCTGGCCAATGATGATGGGCCCCGAGCCGATGATCAGAATTTTCTTGATGTCTTTCCGTTTGGGCAATTCTTCCGTCCCTGGTACGCAGTCTCCTTGCAGACCCGAATTAGTTCCTCAGGCACGGCTTTACCCGCGCCGACGGCCATCCCCTCAGCGGCTAAAGCTGTACTCCTTGCTTACTTTCGGCACGGCTAAAGCCGGGCCCTGACGTTTTACTTTCGTGAGCTCCCCGGCTGGCGCCATTCTTTCATCATGTCCGTGAACTGCGTGAACAAATACTGCGAATCGTGCGGCCCCGGCGACGCCTCCGGATGATACTGCACGCTAAACAGAGGCGCCTTCTTGTGCCGCATGCCTTCGTTCGTGTGATCGTTCAAGTTGACATGCGTGATTTCCACGTCGCGCGAAGGAAGCGAGTCCGGATCAACGGCGAAACCGTGATTCTGCGCGGTAATTTCCACTTGTTCGGTCAGAAGATTCTTCACCGGATGATTCGAGCCATGGTGCCCAAATTTTAGCTTGAACGTTTTGCCGCCAAGAGCCAGCCCGCAAAGCTGATGTCCCAGGCAAATCCCAAACACCGGCACCTGCCCAATAAGCTTGCGAATTGTTTCGATAGCGTACCCTATCGGCTCAGGATCGCCGGGCCCGTTCGAGAGAAATATGCCGTCCGGCTTTACTCCAAGTGCGTCCGCAGCCGAAGTTTGTGCGGGCACCACCCACACGTCGCAATTGTGGTCCACGAGCAGCCGCAAAATGTTCTGCTTGATGCCGTAATCAAACGCCAGGACACGATGCTTGTAACTCTCCCCCTTCGCGTCCGACTCGCCCATCTGCTCGGCCCACGGCGAAACCGCCACTTCGACCGACCCTTTCTCCCATCCATACGGCTTCGCGCAAGTCACCCGGCTAGCTAGCTCGAGGCCCGCCATTTTAGGCAACTGTTTGGCTTCAAAAACCAATTGTTCCGCGGGAGTGCCGTCGGTAGAAACAATTCCCCGCAGCGCACCAACATTTCGAATGTGCCGCACCAGCGCCCGCGTATCAATGTCCCAAATGACGGGGATTTTATGGCGGTTCAAATAAAGCTGAGCGCTCTCACTGGAGCGCCAATTGGAAGTCATCTGCGAGAATTCCCGTACAATCAACGACTCAATGTACGGCCGCCCCGCCTCTTCATCCTCGAGGTTCGCCCCAACATTTCCAATGTGCGGATAAGTGAGGCAGACAATCTGCCCCGCGTAACTTGGGTCGGTGAAAACTTCCTGATATCCGGTGAGGCTAGTGTTGAAAACGACTTCGCCGCCGCGGCGCGTGATGGCGCCCGCGGCGCGCCCGTTAAAGAGGCGCCCGTCTTCGAGCGCGAGGGTCGCGGGTCGGTGCTGGACTTCTGTCAGTGGAGCCTCCCTTAATTTCTATGCACATCGCCATTTATTTGCTGCTCGCTTCGGTGGTCTCGAGCGAGCCGAAATGATCCACGGGCCAGTACGCAAACACCGCGCGCCCGTAAATGTACTGGCTCGAAACGGGCCCGAACACGCGCGAATCGTTCGAACTGATACGGTGGTCGCCCAGAACGAAAAAGCTGTCCTTGGGCACTCGCACCGGCCCGAAATCACTCGAGTCTTCGTACTGCGGCGGAACATATGGCTCCGGAATCACTTTTCCGTTGACGTACAAGGTACCCTGGCGGATTTCAACATTCTCGCCCGGCAAGCCAACGACGCGCTTGATGAAAGATTTCGTGTGGTCCAGCGGATACCAGAACACAACCACATCTCCGCGCTCGATCGGCTCAAAGCGGTAGACAAATTTATTGATGAAGATGCGTTCCTGGTCGGAAAGCAGCGGGGCCATGCTCGTGCCTTCGACTTTTACCGGCTGATAGAGAAACACGATAATGACCAGCGCAAGGCCGATAGCGATCAGCAGGTCCCGCGTCCAGACGCGAATTTCTTTGCGAAGAGAGTTTGCGGGGGACGCCACATCGCAGGCGGGAGCAGACGAGTTCCCGGAAACTGGAATCGAAGAAATAACTACTCCCGGATTTTCCGGTAGAGTCGAAGCGCCGCGTTGTTTCGGGTCCGAGCGGTCCATCTTGTGTGCTTTGTTATTTATAGCATGGGCGTCGCGGCCCGCGCCACTCGCCTTTTTGCATATTCGCCCAAGCCGTGAGGAGCCCGCTTTTCCTATGATTCCCGCGGCTTCGGCTGCGTTGCATAACCATCGAAGAAACGCTGCCTGGTCAACAGCGCCTATTGAGAGCTGCCCCCGCGCGCGCCGCGGTTACAACTCTTGTCGAGAATGCGCGTAATTCAAAGACGCCAGGGCGGCAATTACAGCTGTTTCGGCTCGCAGAATCAGTTTTCCGAGGGAACCTTCTCGAAAGCCGCATTTGCGGGCACATTGAAACTCCGCGTCGGTCCACCCGCCCTCGGGCCCAATCGCGAGAGCCACAAGGGCCGCAAGACCCGTGGCTGCGTTTCCCTCCAGGACATCCCGAAGAGGCGGCGCGTCAACCCGTTCCGAAAGAAGAACCTTTTGACTCCCTGATTGCGCCGAGAACGCAGCATCGGGTTTTGTAAGTGGAGCCAGCGCGGGGACGCGAACGCGGCGCGATTGCTGAGAAGCTTCGAGGACGATTTTCCTCCATCGCCCAGCTCGTTTCGGCGCAGCCGCAAGCAATGCTTTCTCACTGCGCGTCGCGGCCAACGGCACAATCGTGCCAACGCCAAGCTCCGTCGCTTTTTCCAGCGCGAATTCAAACGCGTCGAACTTCACGACGGAAAGAAGCAGAGTCGTCTGGAACGCCGGGAGATAGACCGGCAACTCTTCAACGAATGAAAATCCGACGCGGTCGCTTTTCACTTCTTCCACACGCGCCAGCCAAACGCGCTTCCCATCGCTCAGTTCGTACAGTTGACCGCGCTCGGCCCGCAGCACGCGGCCTAAATGATGCGCCGCGTCACCCTCCATGACCGCGCGATCCCCATCGAATTGTTCCACGAAAAATCGCCGCCGCACGCCGAGATTCTATCTCAATTGGCTGCTGGCCGGCGGCCACGCCGCGGCACCCTTATGTGTGGTTCTGGGTCAGTGGAACTAAGCCCTACGAGCGTTTTGAGGTGTACAATCGCGTCCAGGCACGGGTACCACCGTGCTTGGGGGGTGCGTTGGTTTGAGCGAAGTCTCCGCCAACGCGTCCCCGCTCCTAACAGACGTTTAGTAAGACGGCTACACCGTCATTCTGGTTTCCGGCGG
>Ga0126373_10001507_pt1 | contig 16597 bp, 16 predicted proteins | sample PanSoiMetPlot_11_FD_92545 | JGI IMG/M metagenome (GOLD analysis project Ga0126373, IMG submission 92545) | Tropical forest soil microbial communities from Panama - MetaG Plot_11 | ecosystem: Environmental > Terrestrial > Soil > Tropical forest > Bulk soil | place: Panama | collected 2016-02-17 | reverse complement strand
CTATGAAGTTAGCCGCCAGCAAGTCGTTGTTGCACGGCACCGTGCCTTCGCTGCGGACGGCAAGCGCCTTCTCGGCGGCCTGGAACGCAGGTAGCAGGTCGTCATAGCCGTCGGGGATCCGCATCTTGGCGGCACGTGCCGTCGTGTAATAGCTCGTCTGCACCGTGAACATGTCGAAGTCATTGGCGAATCTGCCAGCGCCATGCAGCGTGCGACACGCTTCGGCGATCCTGGCCAGCCGTGCAGGCTCTGCGACGTCTTCGTTGGTGAGAGTCTTGCCGTCGATGTACCCGAGCACCAGAACCCGGTCTGCTGGCTGGTACTCGATGACTGGTGCGCCCACTCCGGCGGCAGCTGCAATAACTGAATTGCAGTACTCGTGCTCCCGGTTGATCGCAAGCAGCTCGCCGCCGTCGGCGAAAACGCGAGCCACAAAGACGCCATCTGGCGTGGTCACCTTGAAGTTCTGATTAGTAAGACCGCCAGGTAGCGCGCTGACCACGCGCGGCGTGCGAGCCAGGCTGTGCAGCCTGCCAAGCACCGCCGTGGCGTCGCCCTGATTGGTCACGTTCGCAGGCTACGAGTGATAGGCGCAAAGGTCTAGACGTAAACCACGGCATTTCCGGACGTCCGCCCCGGCTAATTCATCGTCTTACGACTAAAATCGCTGGACCTTTTGCGAATGTCGGGTAAAAGGGTCTGGACAGTTAACTGATAAGGCCCTACGCTCCTGCCAACTGGGGTAGACCCGGTTGCTTTATAGCCATTTCCGGCTAGGAGGAGCACCTGTGAGCGCTAGCCAAGATGTCGCGGCAGGTCACGAACGCGATTCTGCTGACCTGGCGAAGTTCGGTTACAAGCAGGAACTCAAACGTTCGCTCGGCACCTTCAGCTCCTTCGCGGTGGCCTTCAGCTACATCTCACCGTCGACCGGGATCTTCACGCTGTTCTTCCTCGGGCTGACAACGCTCGGCGGCGTCTTCATCTGGTCATGGCCGCTGGTGGCGCTCGGCCAGTTCATCATCGCCATGAACTTCGCGGAGGTCTCCAGCCATTTCCCGATCGCCGGTTCGGTCTTCCAGTGGACCAAGTACATGGCGCACCGCGCCTACTCCTGGTTCACCGGCTGGATTTACTTGTTCGCTGGCATTCTGACCGTTGCGTCGGTCGTAGCGACGCTGCCGATAGCCCTGATCCCGGCGCTTAACGGCCTCGGCTGGAAGTCGCTGAACGCGGCGAGTCTGCATACGAATCTCGTCGTCGCGCTGATCACTCTTGTGGTGATCACTGTGCTCAACATCTACGGCGTCCGACTTGTCGCGATCATCAACAACACCGGCGTGCTGTTCGAGATCCTCGGCATGTTCGTGTTCGCGCTGATCCTAATGATCTTCCACAACCACCAAGGCGTCCACGTCATCACCAACAGCGCAGGCATCCACGTCAAGCCCAGTACTTTCCTGGCCGCGATGTTCATGAGCCTGTTCGTGATCTACGGCTTTGACACCGCGTCCACGCTTGCCGAGGAAACCCGCGACCCGCGCCGAGCCGCACCTAAGGCAGTCCTTTTCTCAGTCATCGGCGCCTTCATCATCGGCGGCGTGTTCCTGCTCGGCACGCTGATGGCCATCCCGAACCTCGGCACGTCCGTCAAGCAGGCATGGGGACCGGTGCAGGTCATTGAGGCCAACTTCTCGTCCCACTTCGCGACCCTCTACTTGTTTGTGGTTTCAGCGGCGATATTCGTCTGCTGCCTCTCGATCATGGCCGCGACGATTCGCCTTGCGTTCGGCATGGCTCGCGACAATCAGTTGCCGCTGTCCCGGCCGCTAGCGCGCGTGTCACCGAAGCTGCACACGCCCGTCTGGACGTGCGTTGCGATCGCGCTGATCACAGCGGTGCCATTCATCCAGTTCTCCGGCGCCGCCACGATAGCCATCGCGGCCACCGCGATGATCTACTTCAGCTACCTGCTGGCCAACCTCGCCATCCTGAGGCAGCGCCTAGGCGGCTGGCCGAAGTCCGATGCGCCGTTCAAGCTCGGCCGCTGGGGACTGGCAATCAATATCGTCGGCCTGCTCTACGGCGCTGCGATGCTTATCAACTTCGCCTGGCCGCGAATTGCGAGCAATCCGGAGCCTAACCAGACGGTCGTGGGCGGTGTGCAGCTCGTCGACTTCCACATCGGGTGGCTCAACAAGATCCCGCTCCTGTATAGCGTCTTCGGGTTCGTCATCTTGATCGGCGCGATCTACTACCTTGCCGTGGGCCGGCGCAAAGAAGTCGCAGCGGTCACCGCGCCTGGAGATGAACCGATTCCCGCCGTCGGGGCGGCGTAGGGAACCACAAGCCGGAGGGCGCGCCGCGTGCCGGGCTGGATCGCATGGTGATCGCTGAGTCGCCAGGTGAGACAGTCGAGGGCGGGGAGGGGCGGCGCGCCCTCCTTTATGCCATAGCTCACACGATCAAGGGACGCTAGGAAGCATGCAGCGACGGCCGCAACCCGAGGACGCGACGGCGGCCTCCGAGCCGACGTCGCTGCCACGGAAGCCGCTGATCCCGAGGCAGCCTGGCGTTACGGCGCACGCGCAAATTGAGGATTGGCTGGCTGACGCCATCGCCGCCGGTCAGCTACAGCCAGGCGATCGGCTGCCAACAGAGCACGATCTGGCTGCATGGCTCGGCGTCAGCCGGATGACCCTACGCCAGGCGCTCAGTGAACTTGCTCAACGCGGCCTGGTTACCCGCACGGTGGGCCGCGGCGGCGGCACGTTCGTCGCCGAGCCAAAGCTGGACCAAGACCTAACCACGCTGGCCGGCTTCTCCGAGCAACTGCGCAGGCACGGGAAAGTGGCTGGCGCTCGCGTACTTGCCGCGATGCAGATCCCGGCGAGCGCAGCCGCAGCGGCCGCGCTGGAGTTGGCCGAAGGTGACCCCGTGCACGATGTACGGCGGATCAGGCTAGCCGACGGCAACCCCATCGTGATCGAACACTCTCAGTTCCCGGCGGCACTATTTCCCGATTTGCTCGAGTGCAGGCTCGACGGATCGCTGTACGAACTGCTAGCCGACAGATACGGACTGCGGCCTCATCGGGCGCGCGAGCTACTCGAGCCGGTGGTGGCCGGAGTTCGCGAAGCCGAGGCGCTCGACGTCGACGAGGGTGCCCCGTTGATGCTGGTGGAGCGTACTGCGTACTCCCAAGCTGGCCAGCCGCTTGAGTTCGCGCGCGACCGGTTCCGCGGCGACCGAACCCGCGTCGTGATGTGGACGTCGGACCTCACCAGCGACCTGTAGCGCTCGCGCCCAGCGGCCGTCGTGACAGGACGGCGGTCGACCTGTAGCGTCCGTAGCCATGACAGTCAAACTGGTGGTGCTTTACACGCAGCCCGATGACAAAGCTGCATTCGACAAGGAATACGTCGACGTGCATGGACCCCTGGTAGCGAAGCTCCCAGGCCTGCAGCGCTTCGAGACCGGCACGTTTGTCGCAGCTCTGGACGGCGGCGAGCAGACCTACCATCGGATCGCCGAGTTGTACTTCGCTGATGACGCCGCCATGCAGGCCGCCTTCGGCTCCAGCGAGGGCGCAGAGACCGCCGGGCACTACGGCAAGATCGCGCCGCCAGGTTCGCGAATGTTCGTCGAAGTAATCCAGGACTGATTTCGCGCGCACAGCGACCTCCAAGGTCGGGCGTCAGCCCGAACGAGCCAATAAGGCAACACGCTGCCCGGTAGGGCGTCAGCCCGACCGGGCGGGTTCGCATTTAAAGCAAGCACTGAGCGGGCGGCTCGTCCGGCGTCAGCCGGAACGAGCCGGCCGCCCAATAGGCAAACACTGAGCGGCCTGCAAGTCGGGCTTCAGCCCGATCTTGCAGGCCGCGGTGTGCGGATGACCTCGATGCTGACCGGTTCCAGGCCGGTAATCTCCCATTGCCCTTCGCCGATGACCACGGCGAGCCTTGACTTGCCGACTCGCAGCCCGCTAACACGCAGCGGCAGGTACCTGGCTGGAACTTCCGGCGCACACCACAGCTGACCGGTGCTCACCTCCGGCGAGACGCGCAGCAGGCTATGAAGGAGCAGCAATGGCGCGGCGGCCGCCCACGCCTGCGGGGAGCATGAGGTCGGGTATGGAACTGGCGTCGCGAATTCCTCGCGCGCGAAACCGCAGTAGAGCTCCGGCAGCCGGTACCCAAACGCCTGCGCGGCGTCGATGATGCAGGCAGTGACCCGCTGCGCCTGCTCGATGTAGCCGTAACGCATTAGACCGGCAGCGCAGATCGCGTTGTCGTGCGGCCAGACCGAGCCGTTGTGGTAGCTCATCGGGTTGTAGGCGCCCATCGAGGTCGCCAGCGTGCGGATTCCCCATCCGCTGAACATCTGATCCGACATGAGGTGCCGGGCTATCGCCGCGGCTTTGTCCTTGTGTGCAATGCCGGTCCACAGGCAGTGCCCGATGTTGGAGGTCAGAGCGTCGATCGGCCGCTTGTCTTTGTCCAGCCCGATCGCGTACCAGCCTTTGTCCGGCAGCCAGAACCGCTCGTTGAAGTCGCGCTTCAACTGCTTGGCCCTCTTGCGCCAAACAGTTGCCAGCCGCTCATCGCCCGCCTGCTTAGCTAGCTGCGCTCGGGCCCGGAACGCCGCGTACACGTAGGCCTGGACTTCAGCCAGCGCGATCGGTGGCTCGGCGATTGTGCCATCGGCGAAGTTCACACCATCCCAGGAGTCTTTCCAGCCCTGGTTAGCCAGCCCGTGACCGGTCTTGCGGCAGTACTCAACGAAGCCGTCACCGTCGGCGTCGCCATAGGTCTCGATCCACTCCAGCGCGCGGTCGGCGTGCGGAAGCAATGCGGCGATCGCGCTGTCCTTGCCGCCCCACCGCTGCAGTTCTGCGAGCAGCATCACGAACAACGGGGTGGCGTCGACGCTGCCGAAGTACGCGCTACGGCCGCCCAGCGCGAAAGAGGCCGCCGGACCGAAGCGCACTTCGTGCAGGATCTTTCCTGGCTCCTCCTCGGATGCGGTGTCAAAGTCGGCGCCCTGCCAGGCAGCCAGCGTGCGCAGGGTACCGAGTGCGAGCCCCGGATCCCAGGGCAGCAGCATCCACGACGTCAGCAATGAGTCGCGGCCGAACAGTGCCATGAACCACGGCGCGCCCGCTGCGACCACGGGCCAGCGCGGATGATCTGGGTCGAAGATGCGCAGCGCGCCGAGGTCCTCGACGCTGCGGGACAGAACCTCGGAAAGGTTTCGATCTGGCGTGCGTACTTGCGGCCCGCGCTGACGCCACTTACGTAGTCGCTTGGCTGGCAGCGTGCGCTCGACCGCGTGCCCGCGCGGATGCCGCAGTTTCATGGCCACGCCGTCATCGACCGGAACAGCCTCGACGCTGACGGTGCGTTCAGCATGACCGGGCACGACGAGCCGCCATGTCAGCACCCCGTCGTCACCGACGTTTGGGTTCTGGTCCCCGCTGATTCTCAGCTCCTGCCGGCGCTCGCGACGGCCGCTGGTGATGACCAGACCCGAGTCAGCGGTTCCCGTGCTGGCCGTAGTCCTGGGCCTGGATCGCCCCTTGACTTCAAACAGGTCGGCGAAGTCTGCCTCTGCTATCAGCGCTACCTGAAATCGGCGCGACTTGCTCGAGGTGTTGCGCAGAGTGATGTCCTCGCGCATGCCGTCACCAACGTACCTGCGCCTCAACACCAGCAGCGTGCTGTCAGCTTTACCGGCCCGCGGCGGCATCCTGGCAAGGAACGTGGCGGCATAAGGCTCGGCGTTCTGCACTGACAAGGGTTGCGGCTCGATGCCGTCAACTCGTAGCTCCCACCGCGACAGCATTCGCGTGTCTCGAACGAACAGGCCGTGCGAGCGGTCAGGCAGGATATCGCCGCCTAGCTCGCTGATGCAGAACGTCGAGCCCTCGATCAGCGTTACTGGACTGCAGGTGCCGCCCTGACCCGGCGGGAGCTCGCCAGACGACCATGGCTCGGTCATCTGGCGACTCCCGGCCGAACAGGGCGTCGCGTGTTAGGCGTTGATGAGTCGTCGTCCTGCCGCCGGGATGCGACGAATGAGGCGGGACTCGCGGTCAAGCATCCGGCGGTAGAGCCGCTCGTGGTCGCGCGCCATCCGCTGCAGCGAGAAGCGCCGTTCGGCGGCCTCTCGGCAGTGGTTGCGGTCGATCTCGCCCACGCGCTCAACTGCGCTGATCATCTCCCCTTCGTCACGGCAGAGATACCCGGTTCTTCCTGAATCAATGATCTCCGGGGCCGAGCCGTTCGGGAAGGCGAGCACCGGCGTCGCCGACGCCAGACCCTCGGCCATGACCAGGCCGAAAGGCTCTCGCCACGTGATCGGATTGAGCAGCGCGTCGGCGCCACGCAGCAGCTCGAGCCTGCGGTCGAGCGGCATCTCGCTGGGCATGTCGTCGTCGGCATCCAGCAGCGGGCGGACCTCGTCCTCGAAGTAGTCGATCTCGGCTTGCTCGCGCATCTTGGTGGCGAGCACGAGCCGCCGGTCCGACTTCTTCGCGACCCGGACGGCGTGGTGCACACCCTTGTCAGCCGACATGCGGCCGATGAACATGAGGTAACCACCGCCGCCTTCGCCAGGTCCGTGCACCTTCAGGTCGATGCCGTGATGGATGACCTCCGATACCGGGATGCCATTAGCCGCCCGGGCTTGTGAGTGTGAGATGGCCACGATTGATGCGTGCTTGGCGATCTCGGCGTATACCGGCCTTGTCTCGTCGCTGAACGGCCCGTGGTTCGTTGTCACGACCGGTGGCCTGCGCATTCCCTTCATGCCCGAGATGAGCGGGCCGAGGAATGTGTGGTCGTGGATCACGTCCATGTCGGCTAGTGCCTCGTAGGCCGCGAGCACGTGCGCGGACTCCTGGATCGTCATGCCGATTGGAGCGACCGCCTTTGGGTAAAGGAAATCGGTCGGGACCGGGCACTGGGACTCACCAACAGTGAACAGCCGGACCTCGTGCCCGAGTTCTTTCAGACCGCGGGCGAGGTTGTCGAGTACGACCTCGGTCCCGCCATAGGCCGGTGGTGGCACCGGAACCCAGGGCGGGGCAATCAGGCCGATACGCATGGATAACTGCCTCCTCGTGTCGAGCCGCGTGACCATCACGCTCCGCCATGCCTTGACGACACGCGCCAAAGCGGCGGTGGGCGCGCTACCGGGTTCCGCGCCTAACGGGCTGGCCAACCGCGCTCGGTTTGTCCGCCCGGGCGACGCGGGCACACGGCGGCACGGGGATTCAGTCCGGTTGTGCCGGTCGTGAGACCAGTTCCGGCCCCCTTGCTCTGCGCACCCGCGGGGAAGTGCCAGGAGCAATTGGCTACGCACCATTTACGGAGCGTGCGGAGCCGATAACCGAATGTAATCTTCCCGTAAGAAAGAAGCGGCAAACGTCAGTTGACCCGACACCGGAAAATAGCCCCGAGTGCACGGGCTTCTCGCGCTGGCCGTCCGTCTTAAGTGCCCATGCCCGGTAAATTTGAGATGTGACCGATGCAGCCCACGCAGCCGTAGAAGAGCAACTCGCCGCACCGGGGACTTCTATCTCGGTTGGGCAGGCAACACTAACCGGACTCCGTCAGCCGATTGTCGCGATCCTGCTACTAATCGCGCTGTTTACCACCATCACCGGTAAGCCGCTCGACGGCTTTCTCATGCTGACAGTGGCTACTTTGCTGGCCTGGGATGCGGCGCGGTCGTGCCTGGAAGGTCCATCCACATCTGGTTCGCCCAGCTCCGCAGGGTCGCCCGCGTCCGCCGGCAAGCTCAAAGGACGTGGCCGGTCGATGCTCATTGGCCTGGGTTGGCTGAGCGTTGGCCTGGCCTATGCCGGATACGTAGGCGTGTTCAGGCGGTTTTCCTGGCCGGCGACGTTCTTCGTCGTCGCACTCGGCTGCTTGATGGTCGCTGTTGCCTGGCAGGGCCCGGTCCGCGGCCGCCCAGCCCTTACCGGCAAGCCGCTGCGCAGAGCATGGTTGTGGGGCGCGGTACTGATGACCGGCGGGTTGTGGGAGCTGAACTCGCTGCTGCGGCAGCCGCACCTGACCACTGACTCCTATGCTCATCCGACCATCAGTGCTTTGTCTGATCCGTTGCTGGCCAGCCATCAGGGCCGGTCGGTCGGGCTTGGCGTGTGGCTCGCACTCGGATGGTTCCTGGCGGGCAGATGAACAGTCACGACGGTACGATTCTCGGCTACCTCCTGGTACTGGCCGCAGGCGTGATCTTGCAGGTGCTGGCGGTACGGTTCCCCGAACGGCTGCCCAGTCTTGGGCGGGTGCTGACATATGTGATGCGCACCCGGACCGGCAGGGTTGGCGTCTCGGTTGCCTGGGCCTGGCTCGGGCTGCATTTCTTCGCCCGCTAAGGCGGCCCGAGCCCTGGGAGCACCGTGTCGAGGTCAGCCCCGTTCCCCTATTTGTGGCTCTTTAAGACGTTCTTCGTGCTAGGAGTGCCTGCATGACATCGCGAGATCGCCGAACTGTCCTGTTCATGCCCGAGAGTGCCTTCGGGCCGACGAACAACTGCATCGGCATTGCAGACCGGCTTGCACGCCGCGGCCACGAGATCGTTTTCGCTGCCGAAGCGTCCTGGAAAGGCCGGCTTGAGCCGCTCGGGTTCACCGAGGACTTGGTGAACCTGGCGGCGCCCGCCGAGGATCAGGATGCAGGTCAGTTCTGGAAGGAATTCATCGCGAACACCGCACCAGAGTTCCGCAAGCCGACGATCGAGCAGCTAGACACGTGGATTCGGCCGGTCTGGGAGGAACTGGTGGCCGGCGCGCAGTACTGCCATGATCAACTCTGCGAGATTATCGAGCGAGTCCGGCCCGATGTCATAGTCGAAGACAACGTCGTCGGCTTCCCGGCGCTATTGACGGCAGGCGTGCCATTCATTCGAATCGTTTCTTGCAATCCATTGGAGCTAAAGGATCCGGCACTGCCGCCGCCATTCTCTGGATACCGCACAGATTCGTCATTGGGCTGGACGGAATTTCGCGGAGAGTACGACCGAGTGCATCGGACACTGTGGGCTGAGTTCAACGAGTGGGTCGTAGCAAGCGGTGCGCCGCCGCTGCCAGACCTTGAGTTCATTCACACTGGCGATCTGAACATGTACGTCTATCCAGAGCTCGCCGACTACCAACGGTCGGTACCGCTTGCGTCATCGTGGCATCGGCTTGACTCATCAGTCCGGCAAACCGACGCACACTTCGAGCTACCCGACCACTTGGCTCGCGCTGATCCTGATAGCAAGCTCGTCTACTTCTCGCTCGGTTCGCTTGGCTCGGCCGACGTTGGCCTGATGCGCCGGATCATCGGTGTCCTGGCTGACACTCCGCACAGGTATATCGTGTCGACCGGGCCGTTGCATGCCGAGATTGAGCTGGCGGAGAACATGCACGGGGCTGAGTTCCTCCCGCAGACGACGATCCTGCCGCTCGTGGATTTGGTGATCACCCATGGCGGCAACAACACCACCACCGAGTGCCTGCATTTTGGCAAACCGATGGTGATGCTGCCGCTGTTCTGGGACCAGCACGACAACGCCCAGCGAATTGACCAGCTCGGGCTCGGTGTGCGGCTGAACACCTACGGATTCGAGTCGGGTGAACTGAGCTCAGCGATTGCCAAGTTGGTGGCAGATGAGGCGCTGGCCGAACGACTCAGGGCTGCTTCGGCGCAAATCCGGGCACATCGGGGCCTGGAGAAAGCGGCGGAGCTCATCGAGACGGCCGGGACCTGACGCACGAGGAGGGCGTGTCAGATTACGTCCGGAAAGCGATCACAATAGCGATCTTTGACCCGTACGATTCCCTCAGCCGCATCCGCTGTGTGCGGCGGAAGCGAGCGGGTGGAAGCGCATGGTGATGTCCTTTGGTGGCATGACAACGCGGTGGCGCGGCCTTCGTCCCATGCAGAACGTCTTGGCCCGGCTGACCGCAGTCACCTTAGGGTTGCTCGCGCTCGCTTGGCTTCCCCGGCCGCACACAGTTTGCCCGTTGCTGATGCTGACCGGGGTTCCGTGCCCGTTCTGCGGCGGGACACACGCCGGGGTCGATCTTGGGCAGGGCCACCCGGCTGCGGCGTTGCGTGCATCGCCGCTAGCTGTCTGCGGTGCCGTGGTGATGATCATCCTGCCCGTTCTTCGCACGACTAGCCTCGCTGAACGGTGGCGGCAGTTGCCTGCGAAAACACGCAGCACCGTGTCCATTATCGGTATTGTTGCGGCCCTTGCTGTCTCAGAAGTCTGGCAGCTCGGGCGTTTCGGTCTTCTATAGCGAAATTGGTATCCCAGGAGGAATCATGACAGACCAAACCCCGCCACCGGGCTACGGCGAGCAGCAACCGCCGGGCTACGGCGAGCAGCAGCCACCGCCGGGGTATCCGCCTGGCCCGCCGCCGGGATATCCCGGACAGCCCGGTGGCCCTGGCGGGTATGGGCCCCCGCCACCTGGCTACGGCCCTGGATACGGGGGTTACCCTCCGCAGCCGCAGCAGTCGAGCACACCGACGGTTCTGTCGGTGATTGGGATAGTTTGCTGGCTCTTCTGCTCGCCTGCCGCGATTGTCCTGGGACTCATCGCGCAGAGCCAGTTCCGCAACCAGGGGCGGCCGGACGGCCTGGCGAAGACCGCATGGATCGGCGGCATCGTCCTGCTAGCCGTCGGCATCATCGTTGCCATCGCCGTGAATGGGCATGGTGGGAGCACTGGATAGTCGCGCATGCGCCAAGGCTTCAGGCGCTTGAGCAGTTTGTGCTAGCCGAGGCTTGACCTGCTCGGTTTGCCCGGCGGGCCAGCGGGAACTTGTTCCGCCCGGCCCGCCGCGGATTTTGGGCAAGCTACCAGGCATGCGGATCGCGACATTGGCCCGGCGTTTTGTCTAGCTAGTCGGTCAGGGATTCAGGTGTCCACAGAAGACAGGCTCCGCAGCATCGAGGTGATCACCGATGCCGCCCTGTCGCACCTCGATGAGCAGGACTTCCTTGCCGAGTTGCTGGAGCGAACTAGGAGCATCCTGCTGGCGGACACCGCGGCGGTACTGCTCCTTGACTATTCCGCCGGCCAGCTGATCGCGACGGCGGCCGCGGGCCTGGAGGAAGAGGTTCGGCAGGGCGTTCGGATCCCAGTCGGGCGCGGGTTCGCGGGCAGGATTGCGGCTGAGCACAAGCCGGTCGTAATTGATCACGTCGACTCGGCGACCGTGCTGAACCCGATCTTGATTGCCAAAGGGATACGAACCATGATGGGTGTCCCGCTCCGGGCCGGAGGCCGGGTCATCGGAGTCATGCACGTTGGCTCGCTGACGCCGCGGAAGTTCACCGCCGACGACGTGGATATGCTGCAGCTCGCAGCCGATCGGGCTGCGGTCGCGGTGCAGTCCATCGTGAGCCACGATGAGCGGATCGCCGCAGGGGCCTTGCAGCGGAGCCTGGTGCCCTCAGCGTTGCCTGAGGTAGCCGGTGCCGAGATGGCGGCGCGTTATATTCCGGGCCACGGCATTCTCGGCGGCGACTGGTACGACGTCTTCACGCTGCCCACGGGCAGGTTGTGCGTTGTCATCGGCGACGTCGCTGGCTCAGGCCTGCCAGCTGCCGTGATCATGGGACGGATGCGCAGCGCGCTGCGCGCGTATGCACTGGAGACGCGTGACCCGGCCGAGGTTCTGCGGAGGCTTGACCACAAGATGCAGCATTTCGAAGCCGATGCCCTGGCCACTGTCCAGTACGCGATCATCGACCCGCTGCTGCAGCTAGTCGACGTCTCATCCGCAGGACACCTGCCGCCGATCGTAGCTAGGCCGGGGCAAAGCGCGGAGTTCGCTGATGTGGCGAACGATCTGATGATTGGCGTAGCCGAGGGGACCCACCGCCAGACGGTTACGCTGCACCTTGAGCCAGCCACCGTGATGTGCTTCTACACCGATGGCCTAGTCGAACGCCCGGACTGGTCGCTGGATGACGGACTGGGCAAGTTGGTGCAGCTGGTAACGCCGCGGTCGCCAGAGGTTGTGTGCTCAGACATCATGCGCGGGATGGTGGGCAACACGCCCGCTCGCGACGACATCGCCTTGCTCGTGCTCCGGCTGCAGCATTCCGGCGACGATACCGACCCCGGGATTCCCCGCACGTAATCCGAATCCGCTGCGCATACTGCTGGCTAGTCACTTGGCACTGTTACTAGCTGGAGCGCGCGATGACCCCCGTAACTGACTCGTTTCTGCTGACCGGCAAGGTCGCGCTGGTCACCGGCGGCAGCCGGGGGCTTGGCCGCGAGATGGTGCTCGGGTTCGCCCAAGCTGGCGCGGATGTGGTGATCGCCAGCCGAAATCTTGATTCGTGCGCAGCGCTAGCCGAGGAAGTAGAGGCAGAGACCGGCCGTGCCGCACTTGCTGTCGGCTGTCACGTCGGCCACTGGGACGAGCTGCCTGGACTTCTTGATGCGGTGTACCAACGGTTTGGGCGGCTCGACGTTCTGGTCAACAATGCGGGCAAGTCACCGCTGTACTCGACGCTGACCGAGGTGAACGAACGACTGTGGGACAGCGTGCTCGCGGTGAACCTTAAGGGCCCGTTCCGGCTAACCGCGCTGGCGGGAGAGCGGATGGCTGCGGGCGAAGGCGGTTCGATCATCAATATCAGCAGCACAGCCGCCGTTCACCCGCGGCCGGATGTTGTGCCGTATGCCGCGGCAAAGGCTGGGCTGAACGCGATGACCGCAGGGTTTGCGCTGGCTTACGGGCCGAAGGTGCGCGTCAACTGCATCATGGCTGGCCCCTTCCTCACCGACATCAGCAAGGCCTGGGACCTAGCGGCATTTGGCCGCGCAGCCAGGCAACATGCCCTGCAGCGCGGTGGCGTTCCCGACGAAATCGTTGGCGCTGCGCTGTACTTCGCCAGCGACGCTTCTAGCTATACAACCGGCGCCGTCCTAGCCGTGCACGGCGGGATACCGCAATAAGTCATACCCGGCATGTCCGGATAACAGGATCCCAATGTTACCGGGAAGTAGTGAGCTACGTCTCATCGCGAAACCGGCTGCCGTCACCCTGCGTCTCATCCGCGGTTACCCACAGTGATCCCGGCGTGCTGGCCCCCTCCGGCCGCGCCGGAACCGACAGGAAGGACGCCCCCCATGCCCCGCACTGCCCGACTGACCGACGCCCTGCGCGCCCGCGGCCGTGGCAAGGCCCAGGCTGTCGCCGACGCCCTGCGCGGCACCAGCCGTGGCAAGGTTCTGGCCGTAGCCGGAGCAGCCGCCGCGCTCGTCGGCACCGGCGCTGGTATTGCCGCTACCGCCGGCACCAGCACGGCTCCGGCTCCCGCCGCCGTCACCCGTCAAGCCCCCGTCAAGCACGCCGTGGTCAAGGACGCGGCGGCGAAGCACGCTGTCACCCACGCCACCGCCGCCGTTAAGCACGGCACCCCCGCCGTCAAGCACGCGGTCGCCGTTAAGCACGTTGCCAAGCCCGCGGCAAAGCAGGCCCCGGCCCGCCGCGTCGCCCCAGCGAAGGCGCACGCGCTGCCCGCCAAGCCAGTCAAGCCATACCTGATCTACGACTCGGTCACCCCGGCTCAGATCCCCGCCCACCACGAGATCGCTACTTACGCCACCGGCGGCTACGCCGTCCCGGCGGCCAACGTGGCAGGCAAGCACGTGATGTGGATTGACACCAATGGCTCCGACACGCACGCCCAGGCGCTCGACGTCGAACCCGGCGACGCCACCCCGGCGCTGGCCGCGAACTGGGCGCAGCACAAGCTCAACGACCAGCCGGGCTCTGTCGCCCACATCTACACCATGATCAGTGAGTGGCCAGCGGTACAGGCCGCAGTCAACCACCTGCCGGGCTGGATGCACTCGCACATCCGGTGGTGGATCGCCGACCCGACCGGTGTCCCGCACATCGTCCCCGGCGCCCAAGCCACTCAGTGGTACTGGGGCAAGAACTACGACATCACCACCGCCAAGCCCAACTTCTGATCCCACCCCCCACCCCCCGACGTGCCCCCGCCCAACCCCCCGGCGGGGGCACACCCATACCACCGCGCAGCCGGCCCGAGCCGCGGCGATCCGGCCAGTTCCGGTTATCGTGTCACCGTGGCACGTGAGCTATTGACCGAGCGGCTCGTACTGCGTCCGTGGCAAGAGAAGGATGCTAAGTCCGCGCTAGGCGCCTATGGCGACGGCGAGGTAGCTCGATGGCTCACGCCGGCAATGGACCAAGTTGATGATGAAGCTGCAATGCGCCTTGTTCTGCAGCAGTGGATCGCCGAAGACGCTCGCATGCTCACCCCAGCTGGCCGATGGGCGATCGAACTTCGCCAAGGCGGAAACATGATCGGCGGGGCGACGTTGCTGCCGCTTCCGCCAGACGAAGAGTACGAGATCGGCTGGCAACTGAACCAAGACGCCTGGGGTCAGGGCTATGCCACCGAAACCGGCATTGCGCTCGCACGATGGGCATTCGACCAAGGACTAGAACAGGTCATCGCGTTGGTACGCCCAGCCAACACTCGCGCCGAGGCGACAGTCCGCCGAATCGGCATGGAGTGGATCGGCGAAACCGAGAAGTACCATCACCTTCGCCTGCAGGAATACTGCCTGCGTCCCGGCGATCTTCCCGAAACTGGCCAATAATCACGGCGCGTGCTTCTGTACCAGTTCGCCAACGCGCGGAAGGGCAGACTCCACGTGTTTGGCAGCACTGTTCCGGACGCTGCCATAAGCCTTGATGATGACGGGCCGGCCTGAGGCTACCGCGCGTGCGTCCGTCACCGACAGCAGCGCCTGCGATACCTCGCCGGCTCGCTTAGCCAGATAGTCGCCGAACTCACCGCCGCCGGACTCATGAAAGTCGATCCAGAAGGGCTCGAGCTTGTCCACCATCTCTGGCAGCAGCGACTCCACCATGAAGCGAACGTGGCCGGGCATGAACGTGTTCACAGTCTTATAGGCGAGCTTGACCGCAGTACCGGAAACGCCTGACAGCTCGGCGACTTCCTGCTCGAGAAGCACATAGCAGTCGGCGATCACCTTGGGGCTGGATTCCGGCGTGAGCATGGACTGCTGAAGCGTGGCTGCCATCGGCATGTTCTCCAGTGAGGGGGACTTGGCCAAAGATCTGGCACTCGATGCAAACGTGCTCGGTGTCTAGACGGCGAGCGCCACCTGTTGGTTTACCGCGGCGACCGACCTGGCCTGTGCCTCATGTGCATGAGGGAAACATCCTCCTCGCCGAGCGCTTCCTCCTCTTCGCTGTCGACGATCGTCGGCTGAAAGAGCTGCTGTGCTATCAGCGTCGGCACGAAGGCCGACAGGATCACTACCGTCACCAGCTCGGTGTACTGGGTCTTGTCAATCAAGTGATGCGTAAGGCCGAAGAGAGCCGCTATCGATCCGAACGTGAGTCCGGTGGCCATCAGCAGGGTCGTGTAGGCGCGTTCCTTGCGTGGCAGCTTGAACGCCGAAGCGACCGGCCACACGCCAGCAAACTTCGCAACGAGCTTGACCAGCAGCAATACCGCGATTACACCTGCGCCTGCCACAAGGGCTGGCGCCGAGATCAGCGTCCCCGCGCGCAGGAAGAAAAACGGCGTCAAGAGCGCGAAGGCGATGGAGCGCAGTCGGTCCATGAGCACCCGGTCGTGCAGAAAAACGCCGGCCACGACAAGGCCCGCCACGTATGCGGGAAGAACTGCTTCACTTCCCGCCTGAGTCGCCAGCCCGCCAAGTCCGAAGAGCACGACGAGCAGGAGCTTGATCTCCGGTTCGGCGACTCGGTGCCCGAGGTGCTTGATCGCGAGCCGAAGCAGCCTTGGCAAAATCACGATGGTGACGACGCTGACCGCCATGAAGACGACCAGCAACCATCCGTAGCTGGCGAACAGCCCGCCGAGCGCAAGTACCGTGCCGAGGTCGGTAATGAAACACGCCGCGAGGATGACCTTGCCGAGGTCATGCCGGTTCAGCCCGGTCTCAACCATGACTGCGTACACCACCGCGACTGACGTCGTGCTCAGTGCGATGCCACCGATCTCAGCAGCATGCAGATGCCAGCCCAGAACGAGGCCACAAAACCCGAAGGCGGCCAGAAAGGGCAGGACGAACGAGATCACGCCAATGGACAGGCTCGCTTTCCAGTGCCCGCGCAAGGTAACGGGGTCGATTTCCGCACCGGCAAGGAACGTCAGCACGAGCGATCCCACGCTAGCCAGGAACACGACCACGCTGGTCTGCGTCACCTGTTCGCGGATACCTGGCACATTGCCCGCGAGCGCGCCGACCACGATCTCGACGAGCGCTGCGGGAACTGCGATCCGGATGCTGATAACCGAGGCGACCAGGGCCATGCCCAGCCAGATTGCCGCCACATAGTAAATGTTCATCTGCTGCTCCTGCCAGGTACGTCCTGGCAGCAGCCAGCGCACGCGGCGGCGACTACCAGGAAGGTCTGCTCCCGGTAGAAGCCATCAGCCACGGTGGCGGTTTGGGCACATGCCCGCCGGAGCTTCATCCGGCTTTCCGCGATGATAACCCGTTAGATCGCTGGCCGGG
>Ga0126373_10001506_pt1 | contig 16601 bp, 18 predicted proteins | sample PanSoiMetPlot_11_FD_92545 | JGI IMG/M metagenome (GOLD analysis project Ga0126373, IMG submission 92545) | Tropical forest soil microbial communities from Panama - MetaG Plot_11 | ecosystem: Environmental > Terrestrial > Soil > Tropical forest > Bulk soil | place: Panama | collected 2016-02-17 | reverse complement strand
GTCGCGCAATGTCGAATATCCTCGTTGTTCAGCCTTATGACCAATTACATAGGCCTTGCCGAGTCCTTGGGCACTGATGGCGATTTCGCTCATGCGGTCAGATCAGATCGACGAACGACTTCTCGTTACGCCGGAAATGCGCCAAACCGAGCCATAGCAGAACCAGAACCGCGGCAACGCTGATCAGGAAGCTTTGCCAGTCGAAAGGCGTCTGTCCATCGAGAATGCACCACCGGAAACCGTCGATGATGCCGACCATCGGATTGTCGCTGTAAAGCAGGCGCCACGATGCCGGCGCGACGGTGCTGCTGTACCCCACCGGCGAGACATAGACGCCCAACTGCAGGATGAACGGGACGACATAGCGGATATCGCGATATTTGACGACCAGTGAAGCGAACAACAGCCCCGGCCCGAGCGCAGCCAGCGCCGCTAAGCCGACGAAAGCCGGCAGCAGCAGAATCTGCCATCCCGGCACATAGCGGTACCAAACCATCATCGCCACGAGGATCACCAAAGTGACCAGGAAATCGGCGAGGCCGACGACGATCGACGCCGCGGGCACGATGATGCGTGGAAAATAGACCTTGCTGATGAGAGCAGAGTTCCCGACGACGCTGTTACTCGCGTCGCCCATCGATGTTGCGAACAGATTCCACGGCAGAAGCCCGGCAACAACGAGAAGCGTGTACGGCGCTCCGGCTTCGGTCGGCAATCCGGCGAGATGGCCGAAAATGACGGTGAAAACCATGATCGTCAGGAACGGCTTCAACAGCGCCCACAGTACACCGACGACCGTCTGCTTATAACGGACCGAGATGTCGCGCCATGCCAGCACCGCAAACAGCTCGCGGTAGGCCCAAAGATCGCGCCACACGCGGCGTCCGGATGAGCCGGGCTCGATGACGAGCAGCTCCCGCGTGCGTCCGGCCGCAGGCGGCAGCGATTTAAATTCGCGCAGCGTATCGGCTTCCGCGGCGTGAGAGTCGGTCATTGAACCAAGACCGGTGGCGCGATGAGCTGCGCATTGGGTGTCGACAGGCGCGCGATCACGCGCTCTGCAACGGCCGGCACCAATGGGACGAAGACCGTGGCGCCGGCGGGAATGTCGGCGGGCGCAACAATCGGGCGGCCATCGATGTTCCGTCCGATCCGTGTCCGATCTTCGTCGACGAAGAATGCGACCCGGCCTGGCCGTGCGCCGTAAAGCCACATTGCTGAAATCGAAGTGCCGAAAATGCCGAATGGAGCGCCGCGCGCCGCAGCGGCATCTGCCGCGTCGATGACCCGTTGCAGCCAGTCGACGCCCGCCCTCGCGATGTCGGCACCCTGGGATGCATCCGGCTTTTGAGCCGGTGACGCACCCAGCTGGGCAACGAATGTGATTTCCTTGGGCAGCACGTCGTTGCGCAGAATCCGGACGGAACACCCGACACGGCTGGCCAGATAGCGTAACGTCACTCGGGAAAAATGCATCAGATGATCCGCCACGATCAAATCGAAAGGCGAGGTCTCGACGTCGGGAACCTCCACGAACAACGTTCCGCCGGCCGCAAGCAGCCGCAACGCCTGCACCAGGGACTGCGTCGGCGCCGGCATGTGCTCGAGCGAGTGGATCATCGTCACGATGTCGAAGCGTTCCTTGATGTCATCGAGATCGCCGACGAACAGCTCGACAAAATTCGGCAGCGCCTTGAGAGCGGGCAATGCCGAAGCGGACAGCTCGCTGCCGTAGAGTGACCATCGCGACAGCGTGGGCGCCGACGAAAACGTCCCCAGTGCGGCGCCGTTGCCGCAGCCAATGTCGATCAGCTTTCCCATTGCCGGCGGCGATATCGCGCGCAAAAGAAAGTCGACGAGCGTCCGCGACCGTGGCGCAGCATTGCCCGCGCCATTGAAAATGACCTGTTCGGCGCCATTCGACAGGTCGTAAATCTGATAGTCGCGATAGATCCTGCCAATCTCGTCCAGCCAAACCGCGTCCGGCAGTTTCTGCACGGCGCCGCAGTCGCCGCACACCGCCATCTTGCCGCCGGCCGGCCAGGGCTTGCAGTCCGACGTCACTCGCGGAATGCGCGCGTACGAGTCGATAAGCTCGAGTCGGCCGGCGCTGCAGACCTGGCAAAGGAAAGCTTTATTCACCCTCGTATCTCACGGACGATCATAGCGAGCGGCCCCGACGCTGAGAGGCGTCCATCCAAATCGCAAACGCGTCATAGGGAACGACGCGCGGCTGAAGAAGAATGTCGTCGGCGGCAAAGGCGTGCATCGCGCTGCCCTCGCCGAGCACCATTTGTCTTACGACGCGATCATTGAGCTCGATCCGATAATACCGGCGCCATACGCGCGGCTGGCCGCAGTATCCGAAATCGAATGTGAACTCGGTAAAATAGGCCGCGTCGAAGCCTTCAATCGCTAGCTCTTCGCGCAATTCACGCTCGAGCGCGGCTTCGGCGGTCTCGCCGGGCTCGACCCCGCCGCCGAAGAGACCCCAATGGCCAGGATAGAAAATGCCGGGTAATTGGCTCCGTTGCTGCATCAGATAGCGCCCACCATCCAAAAGAATGAGGCCGACGACCGCATTGGACGGGACGAGGCTTGTATCGTTACGGAGAAAATGGTCAACCACAGTCATGCGCGCAGCCGCGTTCGTGCGCGAGCAATTGACGATTGAAACACTTCGTCGATGACGGCGAATGGCTGCGGCGGAGCGAAGCCGGTGAGTGCGGCGAGCCGGCTGGAGTCGAGTGACGTATAGGGTGTTACTTCTGATTCAGGAATGCCGCGATCGACCGCGTGCACGCTGGTGACCCGTGTAGTCGGGGCCCCAATGCATGCAGCAACGTGGCACGCGGCGTCGCCATAGCTGACATCCGCTGCGCCGGATACCTGGAAGATTCCGTCTTCGCCGGTTTCCAAAATTGCCGTTATCGCCTCGATCACCGCATGCAGCGGTAGTGGACAGAAGCGATGATCGTCAAACGCTTCCACTATTTGCCCCAAGCCTAAGGTTTCGACCCACGCCGCTAGGATTCCGGAATCGGGACGCAACACCTTGGTGAGCCGCAACACGGACGCTCCCACCCCACAATTCAGAAGCCGCGTTTCCGCTTCTGCCTTGAGTTTGCCGTAAACAGCCTGGGGCGAACGCGGGGCATCGGATTTGCGTAAGGGGCTGAGACAATCAAAGACGGCGCTCGTCGAGAGCAGAAGAACGCGGCCCCCGTTGGATAAAACACGGGCACCGTATTCCAACGGTTTGGTGACGTTGACACGGCGAGCCAGCTCCGGATTCATGCGGCATTCCGCAAATCCGGCAATCGCCGCGCAAATCACCATCGCATCAGTATCCGGCAACACCACGGATTCATCCGACGCGAGATCGACGAACACGGATTCCTTGGGGCTAATTGGCGTGCGGCGGCGAGTTGTGCCGATCGGTAAGTGTCCCCGACCACGTAAAGCCGGTATCAGCGCGTTACCGATCACGCTGTCTCCGCCGACGACCAGCACCCGCATCCGGCTGCGCCTTACAGCGGCCCCATCACGTCAATCCGAGACGGGCACAGATATGAGCCGTCGATAATCCATGTGCCGCCAACAAATCGTCGTGGCTGCCGTAACAATGGATGAAGGCATCTTGCAACGTAAACACATCCAGGCGACACCTCGCCTGAATCTCCCATGCCAGGTCTCTGACGCGCATGGCAAGACTGCCATTGGGCGCGCATTCCTCGATTACGACCACATGCGGGAATTTCCCGAGAATTTCTCCGATGCCCGCCCGATCGAGTGGCTTCAGCGTATGGACGCTGACGATCGAAACAGAGCGTCCGGCTGCAGCAAAGCGCTCCGCCACCTCGAACGCGCGTTTGACAATCGGACCATAGGACAGAATGCAAACGTCCCGTCCCTCGCGCAGCTCGCGGACTTTGCCGAATGTCCACGGCGTTTTCGCTTGGGAAGACAGGTCAGGTTCGCCGGCCTTTCCTAGGCGCAGGTAGACCGGCCCAATTTCCTGTTGCGCGCACCAGCGTGTTGCCGCTTCCGCTTCGGCCGGGTCGCAGGGAGCAATGACATTCAGATTGGGAATGGTCGAAGCGATCGCGACATCTTCCTGCGCGTGATGTGTGCCGCCGAGCGTCGAGTAGGTCACGCCGCCGCCGATACCGACAATGGTGACGGGCAAATTCTGGTAACACAGATCGTCACGAACGAACTCGAACGGACGATAGAGAGTGAATGTCGCGATGGTATAGGCGAACGGCCTGAGTCCACGTTGCACCATACCGGCGACCATGCCGATCATGATTTGCTCGGCAACCCCGGTGTTGATGAATCGGTCCGGAAATTCGCTGCGGAACTTGGCAATTGAGCCAGCGGGGGAGATGTCAGCGACAATCACGCAGAGCCGAGGATCGCGCTTGCCCAGCTCATAGAAGACATCGGCGAACCTGTTGCGCACTGTGTACGACCTATTCCTCGATGTGCCTTATTCGGAAATCTCGGTCAGCTCGGCGAGCGCCTGCTGATATTCCTCGCGGTTCGGCGAACGGTAGTGCCAGATCGGCACATTCTCCATATACGAGACGCCCTTGCCTTTCACCGTCCGGCAAATAACGGCCAGCGGACGATCACGATTGGCATCGATCGCTGCTGTAAATATCTCATCGGCGGCGTGACCATTGACCTCCACCGTATTCCAACCGAAAGCGGCAAATTTCTCGGCGAGCGGATAGAAGGCGCGGTGCCCCTCGCTCATCCGTTCAAGCCCACCAAAGTCGTTCAAATCGACGAAAGCCGTCAGGTTATCGAGCCTCAGATTGGCGGCCATCATGGCGCCTTCCCAAGTCGACCCTTCCTGGCACTCGCCATCGCTTAACAGCACAAATATTTTGCCGTCGCGCTTTTGGAGACGCTCAGCGTAGGCCATGCCCGTTGCCATCCCCATACCGTGCCCGAGCGACCCGGTCGACGCCCCAATACCCGGTGTCCCAAAATCGGGGTGCGCACCCAGGCGCCCTGCTGGTTTGCAATAAAGCTCAAGGTCTTTCCGGTCGAGCACGCCCATTTCCTCGAGAATTACATACTGTGTCAGACAGCCGTGGCCTTTCGACATCAGGAACACGTCCGGCGAGTGGACCGGCGATGTCCAGCGCATGAGACCCTTGAAGATGACGTCGACAATTTCCATGCAGGAAAAAGCCGGCGCCACATGCAGGGCCGTCACCTGCTGGGAAATGTCCAGTACGCGGCGACGATAGGCAAGGCAGCGCCGCCGCGCAGCGGCTGAATCGAAGGCGTTGCGGCGCAGCCGCGCCGGTGTTTGAGGCATGGGTGCGATCTCTTGCAAATCAGGCTCTCAGCACGTAGTCCGTCGGCCACTCGCGAATCTGGGCTGCATATTTCCGCCCCCACGCCACCATCTCACCCAGACCGGTGTCCCAATCGGTCTTCGGTTCCCAGCCGACCGCACGTTTGATCGCCGTCGAATCGAGCCAGTAACGCGAGTCCTGCCCCAAACGATCGGCGGATACCTCGGCAATCTTTTCGAATGGAATGCCCATCGCACGGGCGGTGCGTTCGACAACTTCGCGGATCGACGTCGGTTTGGCTGGTCCCGCATTGTAGATCGTACCCAGTGGCGCCTTCTCCGCCACGAGGTAAATGGCTTCACCCAGGTCGCGCGCGTGGATATACGACTTTTCAGCCCGACCGCCACCGTGCAGCGGCAGCTTGTTCCCGGTCAAGCCGCACCAAATGACCTTTGGAATTACACGATGGAGCAGCTGGCCCGGGCAATAAGCATTCGACGGCCGGATGATGTTCATCGGAAATTTCAGGAATCGGTGGACGGAGACCAGATACATGTCAAACGCCACTTTCGACGCGGCATAAGGACTGGACGGTTTGATCGGCTCGTCCTCGGTCGCCGCGTGCTCAACCGAGCCGTACATCTCCGATGTGCCAATCTGAATGAAGCGCTCAAGCCAATCACGTTTCATCAGCTCTTCCACGAGACGCGCGAGCGCCATCGAGTTGGTTTCGAAGAAGCGCCAGGAATGCTTCCATGACACCGCGCCCTCGCCTTGCGCCGCGAAGTTCACGATGACATTGGGTTTCTCTTTGTCGAGCAGTTCGAGCAGCAAGTCGAGTTCATGGGTGACATGGCGCGCGTGATATTGGTAGCCGTCGCGCTTATCTATGCCGAGCGAGAATGGCTCAGGCCGCAATGGATTGCGGCCGATTCCGATCACCTTCTTGGGATTGGCGTGATCCAGCAGATAAAGCGCCGTGTGGATTCCAAAAGATCCGCCGCCACCAAGTATTGCGTAGGTCTTACCGCTCATTCGCCGTCCTTCCCAATGATCTCGAGCGTTCCAATCTCTGACCGACATCGCCGCGTTTTAACGCTTGCCGCGCCAAAATTTGCGGCGAAACGCGCCAAGGCTATTCGATGATCGTCCAATAATAATCGCCGGTGTAACCCGCTTCATTGAAGAGCGCGACCCAGCCTTGCGGATAGTCGTGGAACTTCGCCGTCAATACCCAGCTCTCGAACACTTCTTTCTGCTGGGGTGTGCGATAGCTATCAACGCGCACAAAGGCACGGCCGCCCGATAGGCGCTGAATTTCCTGAAGCGCCAGCTTGGCGCGTGCGCGAGGCAGATTGTGAATCGTATCGAGCGAAATCACCGCAGCAAAACTGTTGTCAGGGAACGGCAGGTGATCTGCCGATCCGAGATGAAGGCGACCGACGACATCCGGATGGCAGTTCATGAGCGCGTATTCGGAAATATCGAGCCCAAACGCCTGAAGTCCAGGAACGGCGTCGAGCAGGTCTTTCACAAGAAAGCCCTTGGCGCAGCCGACATCGAGAATGCGGTCTCCGGGCTGCAAGCCGAAATGCGTAACGATGTTCCGCGCCACCGGAACCCAGCGCCCATCGTATTTGTAACCGCCATAGCCGTAGTCGCGGGGCCCGTCGAAATATTCTGCGCCGTACTCCCGGGAAATACGCACCACCTCCGGGTCCTTCGCTTCTTTGCGCGCCTGGATATTGCGCTTCGTCTTTGGCAAGGCGCTCAGCAGATTGATCTCCTGCCCCGTCATGCCGCCTCTACTGTCTGGGCGTGCACTTTGGCAAATCCGTCGTGCGGCAACGTATAATTGAAATCCGGAAATGCCATCCGGGTAGCTGCCGGATTGAACGGCCGATAGCCGTTATGAGGCATCGGTCCCTGGCGTGGCATGAATCTGATTTTCGGAGCAGCCGGGAAGTGAGAGGCAACGGCCTCAGCGGTTTCGCGGAATGATATGACGGTACCGGTCGCAGCGTTGAGCGATCCTTGGCTACGATGCAACAGAACCCTGACAGCGAGTTCGGCGACATCCTCGACCCAAACATGGTCACGGCGTTCCTCACCCTCTCCGAACAACTGAATTTCCCTGCCAGCGGCTGCCAACCGGCGGAACCGATTTGGACCGTATCCGTTATGCGGGTCGTCCGCGCCATAGATCAACGTCGGCCGCAAGGTTGCAAATGGCGCCGCACCGAATACGTCCGCCAGCATCACTTCGCGTGCGAGGTGCATAATTCCGTGAAGACTATTAGGTGCGCGGCTCGATTCTTCGGTCAGCGGCGTCGAACTATCGGCGAATACGGCATCGGAACCGATATTCAGAACGTGGGCGACCGGCTTCGAACGCAACGCCTCGGCTATCGCATCGATCATTGTGATGTTATCGCGCAGCATGGCCGCGGTTTTGACCGGCGCTAGCGCGGAAACCGCGACAAAAGCATCTCCGGGCCGCAACAAGCCAGCGAGCCGTACGGCGGCATCGTTTTGCAGAAGATCGACCTCGCGTCGGCCAAGTGGCAGTACCGGCAAATTCCGATTGCGCAAACGACGCACGATTGCCGCACCGACGAAGCCCCCTGCGCCCATCACAACTGTACGCTCGGGCGGCGTTGGGCATTTATGGTTGTGCTGGAGCACGTGTTTTCGGCGTGGAATTTTGGTTAGGCGCGATGCTCGACGGCCGGCATGCCGAGCGTGAAATAGTTGAGCCCGGCGGCGGAAGCCTGCGTTGGATCGAGTACACGATAGGGATCAATGACCAGCCTCCCGGGCAGAGCCGCCGCGATCTGGGTGGGCGGGACTTCCCGATACTCCGGCCAAGGCGTCAAAATCATCAGTGCATCCGCACCGGCGAGCGCCGCCACTGCATTTCCAGCGGTCTCGGCACGTGGAAATTCGGAATTCCCAAGATGAACCACAGGATCGTGCACGCGAAACCGGACCTCGGGAAGCTGTCGAAGCGTCGCCAGTGACGGAGAATTCTTTACCGAATGGGTATTCTCTTTGTACGCTAGCCCCCAGACCGCAACCAGCGGATCCTTCCGATCTACGAGCACCGTGCGCCGCAACGTCCGCAGTGCCCAATCGCGGCAATGACGGCTACTGGCAATCCAGGCCTTGACGATAGCGCTGTCGGTGTTGCGCTCGCCTGCGAGCCGAATCACGGTCGCAAGGTCGCGTTCAAGATTTCCGCCGGCAATGCCGAGGCCAGGTGCGAGGTAGCTGTATTGGCCGATGCGACGATCAAGCTTCAAGGCCGGCACAATCTCGCTCCAATCCCCTCCGAGCGCTTCGCACAATTCTGCCATGGTATTTGCAACGCCAATCGACGCCACAAGACACATGTTGATTGATATTTTTGCGAGCTCCGCGCTTTCGTATCGCATCGGCAAGATTGGACAGTTGAACGCCTTCAGAACCGCGCTGAATCTCGTATCCAATGGTCGTTTTGGGTCCGCGCATCCGACGATGTAGCGCTCTGGTTTGGTCGCGCGCTCAACCGCCCGGCCAAACACGAGGGTTTCGACTTGATAGTAGCGTCGGTCAAACGGCGGTGCCGTCAGAGCGCGCGTGAATCCGGGTTCGACCTGTGACAGGACCACAAGCACCGCGGTCTCTTGCATCGCTGGAACGATGGCGTCGATCAAATTGCGCAACGCTGAAGTGTCGCTACGTCCGGCATGGTCAGTTGCGATGTCAGGCGCGACGTACACCACGTCACAGCGGCCGATATCGTCGATCGACGAAGTAAACCTCTGCCGTCGCCCATTCGCGACGATCATTTCGGGCAAATTGGGCTCGAGTACCGGCAGCTCGCCGCGGGATAGACGGCGGATAAGCGCCTCGTCCGGATCAAAGCAGATTGTGTCAAAGCCCGCAGCCGCCACCGCCGACGCCGAAACCAGGCCAAGATGAGTCATGCCCGCAAACGCAACCACCAGTGAGGTCATGCGCTTGCACCCGCCATTGCAGTGGCTTCTTCGCCGAGCCGCGATAACACATCATGCAACCAGCGATCGTTGGACAGATCGTTCATGCCGGAACCCGTACACAGGTTTTTGAAATGCGCATATTCCGATGCCCAAGTGGGATCATCCTGAACCAATGTCACGCTTTCTTCCGGAGGACGGCCGCTTGGAAGAATACGCGATCGGTGAATGAACGTGGTTGGCCCCCATTTGCAGAGTGACGTAATGTGGGCGGTTCCATTTTCTGCGAGAATGTCGCAGGTAAAATGGTTGCGCCACATTAGCAACGTCATCTCAAGTTCGAGACGTGGCCACACCGATTGATTGGCGATAATGACGTGATCGGGTGCACGATTTTCGAATGTGTTCGCCGCGATAATCGAGAACTTCGGATTTATGTCGCCGAACCAGAACCGGCACGTATCGAGGAGATGAGATCCTAGATCAGGCAAAACTCCCGCACCGGAATCGCGCCATACCGAATCACGTACCAGCCGCGCCGTACCGTTGCCGTAGAACATCCGACAGCTGTATATGCGGCCCAATGCGCCGGACCGGATGAGGTCGCGCATTCGGATGTAATGCGGTTCGAAGCGGTGATTGTAGGCGGTATAAACCGTTACGCCCTTGCGCTGCGCTTTCTGCTCGATCTCGGTGAGATCGTCGCCGTTTTTCACCCAGAGCGGCTTTTCCACCAACACGTGCTTACCGTGCTCGACGCAATAGCGCAGTAAATCAAGTTTCGGCTCGTCCGGAATACAGGCGAGTACCGCGTCGTAAGTGCCGATCGGCACGTCTTCAAGTTTGCGAAAATCGGCCTCACCATTTGCTGGATCAACAGACGCGACAAAGTCCGCACCAGCGAACTTTCTGCGCTTATGGCCCTGCACACCAAGACCGGCAACAACAACGCGCATATCAACTAAAACTCATCTGGCGCTCGATGGCCGAGATTTTTTGGCCGACGTCATTCGGCGTGATCGGAACATTTCCGTCGCGTTGACATTCGCATGCAGCAGCGACAGTCCCAAGAATGGTGGCAATCGCATCATTGCCGCAGGCCAACATCGCCAGCGTCGCATAGGCCAGGAGTGCATCGCCCGCACCTACCGGATCCACCAAATTCTCCACGAAGCTGTCGATGACGAAGAAGCTATCGAGCGACTCGTGGTCCGAATTCCTGCACGCGAGAACCCCACGCTCACCGAGTTTCAACATGAGGAGCTTGCAGCGCGCGGCGTCGTAGAGGCGAGATGCCAGCGGGCGAATTCCTGAGTCCTGATCGGCGAGCACAAATCGTGCTTCACGTTCGTTCGGCGTGATGAGATCAAAATCGAGAAACTCAGTGATATTGCCCCACCGGCTTGCAACCTGGCTGTCGGCGACTCGATAAGCGCCCTTCGGTATTGCGGTGATCAATTCCGGAATGGTACGGCGATTGAATAATCCGTGCCGGAAATCGGAAAAGACGACTGCATCCGTCGCGGTCGAACGGATTGTATCTGTGATTGAGCCTAGGATGGTATCGGAGATTGAACGGTTATCGAGCGTATCGACTTTCAAGAGACGATAGCCGCCGACAACAATCGCATTTTTATTGATCGAAGGCCGGGACGGGTCGACGATTGCGCGTACATCGATACCCGACGAACGAAGATCTTCGAGCGTAAAATTCTTCAACGCATCGTCGCCAAGAACAGTCGAGAACGTGACCTCGGCACCGGCAGCCTTCAAATGCTTGGCAACGACACCAGCACCGCCGACATAATCGACGCGCCGCTCATAGAGAACGCTCATTGTCGGCGTCTTGGTTTGTCCGCCGACCATGGCGCAGTGCGTATAGCTGTCGATAATCGTATCGCCCACGACATGAACGCGCTTGCCTGCCATGTCGTCCAAGACTTTACGCAGTCCGTCAAACGTCAGCTCATAACGCTCCATCAGGATCTGCAATGTCTCGAGCTTGACCGACGGGGGCGCAAGGTTGATGAGAGCGCTTGATGAGTAGACCACATCACCAGGCGTAAAGATCATCTCGCCGCCGTAGGATTCGACTACTTCGGCCTCTTCGGCGGTTTTCGGTACGGGACTGGCCGCGTTGTACTCGAAACCCTTCGCGAAATAATCGGGCTGAATCAACGCGATATTTTCCAGCGGCTTATCGTTTCGGTCGATGATGACGTAATCGACCATTTCGAAGGCCGCGAGATTGACCGCGCGCAGATCCTGCGTGATGTGCGGCCTATGCGACCCCTTCGCGATGTGCTTGTCAGCAGTAATGCTCGCAACGAGGATCTCGGCCTTGCTTTTAGCGTAGAGTAAATGCCTGACGTGGCCCGGATGCACGACATCGAACACGCCGTGGCACATAATCACACGCTGCTTGCGCGGCCGCGGACCGACGATTGCGCGTAACTCTTCCGACGTTTTGATCTTATGCCGATAGCGATCCATCAACGGGACGATCATCGATTCCCCTGTCCAGCCGCTTCCTTGCCGAGATAGCGGAACCAAGTTTCGGTTGCCTGCGCGATCGACGCTGAATCCCACAGCGGCGCATCACGCCAACGTTCAATGTCGGCAAGCATGCGGTGCACGCCATCTTCAAAAGCCACTGTCGGTTTCCATCTGAGCTGCGATGTGATCTTTCCGATATCGGCGAACGTACAATCTGGTTCGCCGGGCCGTTTGGGAACGTAAGTCACGTCGCCGCCAAGTATGGACACGAGCCGATTGATGGATTGGGGGTTGCCCGCTCCAACATTGAACCTCTCGCCGACAACGCCAGTCTCGGCCGTCGCCAAAAACGCCGCAGCGACGTCGGTGACATAGATGAAGTCGCGTGTCTGAGTTCCATCGCCGACGACCGTGAACGGCTTCTTCGCAAGCTTCTGGCGCAGAAATACGCCGAAGACCGCGCCATATACACCCGTGGTGCGCACACGCGGGCCATAGGCATTGAAGATGCAAACCGAATTGACCGGCAGACCATAGACTTGGTGCCAATGGAAGGTTGCCTGCTCGCCCATATATTTTGAAAGCGCGTATGGATATTGCGGCCTGATCGGATGATCTTCACGCGTGGGTGTCGCTGCCAAGCCATAGCAGGAGGATGACGCGGCGTAGACGAACTTCGCCACACCGGCCGCACGGGCTCCTTCGAGGACATGCACCGTACCATGTACGTTCGCCGACATGTATTCGGTCGGCTGCTCGATCGACGGAACAATGTCGCCGATACCGGCAAAGTGGAATATGTGCAGCACATCTTTAAAGATGGCGGCACCAGGCGCCAAATCACGAACGTCCACCCATTCTGTGGCGAGTTCTGCGCAGCCCGCGTGGTGAGCGAGATTGCTCTCGTGTCCTCCCTTCAGATTGTCGACGACGCGCACGGCGTACCCTCGGTCAAGCAAGAGGTCGACCATGTGCGAACCGATGAAGCCAGCTCCACCGGTAACAAGCGCAATCGGCCGACGACTCATGCGGCTTTGGTCGCTTTCAGCGTGCGAACATTGTAGTAGCGATCATCGGTCATGCTGTTGGGCAGTTTGCCCTCGGCGAACGCGCGGCACAGATCGCGTATTGCATCCTCGATCGTATGCTGCGGCTTGAAGCCTAGAACACGCATCACCTTGTCGGAGTTGATGTGATAAGAGCGATTATCGTTAGTCGGCGTGGTGATAATGTCGATCGGCGCTTTTTCAGGAAACACCTCTTCGACGACCTTCTTCGCCAGCAACGCAAGATCGGCGATGCTCATATTCTGGAATCCGACGTTGAAAATCTGATTTGCGATCTTGTCCGCCGGTGCCGTCATCAACAATTCAACTGCGTCGCAATAATCCTGGATATGAAGGTTCGGGCGCATTTGCGCGCCACCGAACACCATAATCTTCCTGTTGGTGACCGCGTGATTCGTAAGAATGTTCACCGATAGATCGAGACGCTGGCGTGGGGCATAACCGCACACGGTCGCGGGGCGGAAAATTACTCCAACAAAATCGCGGCTTGTATGTTTAAGCAGCAGTGGCTCGCACAGACCCTTGTACTTGTTGTAGAGCGTCAACGGCACCAGAGGATGTTCCTCGGTCACGTTTTTCTGTTCGGAGACGCCATAGACCGAGCTCGACGACGCGTATACGAACCGGCCAACGCCCGCCGCCTTGGCGGCGAGTACCATGGGCTCGAACGCATCCAAATTGATCGTCGTGCTCAGCCTTTCGTCGAGTTCAAAGCTTGCATCGTTCGAGATGCACGCGAGGTTCACCACAATGTCGATACCATCGAGCACGCGCTTGACCGCATCTAGGTCGCGAATATCGCCGACCACGAGCCGAAAATTTGGGTTGCCGTGTGGCAGAAAGCTCGAGCCGAAAAAACAGGTATCGAACGCAGTAACCCTGTAGCCGCTGCGCAGCAACTGCGGACAGAGCAGACTGCCGATATAGCCTGCGCCGCCAGTGACAAGCACGTGCTTCATGTTAAATTCCTCGTTGATTGTCTTGGAAAAGGTTGTCAGCCGATGTCGTAGCCAGCGGACACGGCATCACGGCGAAACATTTCGACCGTTTCGCGCGAATAGGCGTCCAAGTCTTTGCCGACCAGATTGAGCTTTTTCAAGATGTCGTTGGTCGCAGTGATGATGTGACATCCGATGGCGTCGGCCTGAAAGACGTTGAGCAACTCGCGCGGGCTAGCCCAAAGGAGTTCGGCATTTGGTCTGTCGGAAAGAATGTGCAAACATTCCGTCATATGAGGCACAGGATCCACACCCGTGTCGGCGACCCGTCCGGCGAACACTGAGACGATTGCAGGAGCATCCGGCGCCAATGCTCCTCTAACCGCGCGCACCTGTTCGAGAGTCATCATCGCCGTAACGTTGACGGTCACGCCAGATTTCGACAAACGTTCAATCAGCGGGGCTGCGCTCGCGCCTTTGGTATCCGTAATCGGGATTTTGACGTTAACGTTGACGCCCCAGGACGCAATCTTGCGCGCCTGTCGCTCCATCTCAGCAAAGTCATCGGCAAACACTTCCAATGACACTGGCCGATCGCGCACTTTGGCCAAGAGCGCCTTGGCAAAGGCTTCGTAGTCGGTGACGCCGGCCTTCCGCATCAAGGTCGGATTCGTCGTGAACCCCTGGATAAGCGGATTGGCGTACATCTCAAGGATGCCGGCCAAGTCCGCCCCATCCGCGAAAATTTTGATTTTTAATTTTTCAGGTCTCGTCACGGTTACACCCCACGGCCGTCATCTCTTGCTGCCCCATTGGTGACATCGCAAATCCATGCCACGGCTTCTGCCAAATTGCGGACCATTGTGGTGTCCGATCCTTGCGGACCCGGCTCGTTGTATCCGCGATCGATGAATACCGTCGTGCATCCGGCACGCCGCCCCGCTTCGATGTCGCTCACGCGGTCACCGACCATAAAACTCCGACTGAGATCAATCATCCATTTTGCCGCTGCATCTCGCAGCATGCCGGCACCCGGCTTGCGGCGTTCGGTTGCCTGGTCGCGCGTCTCATAGCATACTTCGATATCATCCACGGCTACGGTTGCCCGGAGGAGATCGTGCATCGCCTCGACGGTCTCGCGGGAAACGAGACCGGCGCCAACGTCCGGCTGATTGGTCACGACAATCACGACGAATCCAGCTCGCTTTAGGCGATCCACCGCGGCAACGGCATCCTCGTAAATTGCGAATTTTTCGAGATCGAGCGGGGCATAAGAGCGACCGTTACGAAATTCAGGGATCGACAGCACCCCGTCTCGGTCAAGGAACACAGCCGTTTTCACGATCTCCTATCACCACTTGGTGGCGTTTTTCTTCAGCGCTGGGTGCGATACGAGACAGTGCCAGACAATTGCTTGGAACGCCTCGGCGTGGGGCGTTACAAGCGCCGGATCAACTGTCGGTACCACCACAGCACGATCAGCTGCTCGCGCGGTATAACCGCCATCGCGCCCTACAACGCCATAAACCGACAAGCCCCGCTCCTTGGCTTCCTTGACCGCATGCACCAGGTTCATACTCACGTTCGCCTCGGCGTTACCGCCTCCGACTGAGAACACCATGATTGCATCCTTCGCATTCGCACGGCTGGTCCTGAGCCACGCAGCAAAAACCGTTTCCCAGCCCTCGTCGTTCGTACGAGCGGTCAACTCAGATACGTTGTCGGTCGGCGCATAAGCTTCAACATCGCACAGTTTGCGAAAGTCATTGACCGCGTGGCTCGCGTTACCGGCACTTCCGCCGACGCCGAGTACGAACAACCGACCACCGCGATCGCGCACCGTAGCAATACCAGCAGCGATATCGTCAATCGCCGCGTAATCCAAGCGCCCGCAAATATCGCAAGCATGATCGAGAAACACTTTGGAAAAGCTCGTCATATCATCGATCCTCGAAATCCTGTGTCAGGTTCCCCATAAAAAAATCACGGCACGCTACCGCACTCCGGGTGACTCGCAGTCACCTGGCTGAATCCGTTTTTAGGACTTCCGGCCGCCAATTCGCGGCCGGCCATATCACGCCGCAGCGACCGCATTCGCGGGTACAATCACCCGCACGCTGCGACCGAGGAGCGTGAGTAGGAGCAGCACGCGTTTGCTGTCGTGCGCCTCCTCAAAAATTCCACAGACATCGGCCATCGGTCCATCAATCAGCCGGACCTCCTGGCCCTGTACAAGCGAGGGTCCGTTTAGCGTAACCGCCCCGGTCTCATCCTCACGCGCCACGATCTCCTCTATGGTCCGATCAGACACGCACCGGGGCCGCTCACCGTCGGTTAATACGTACCGGACGCCCACAGTGCCGTTGATCGACCGCCAGCGTGTCCTAGCAGGATCAAATCGCACGAAAAGATACGCGGGGAAAAGCGGCCGGAGCGCCATTCTGGCGCGGCGCGCATGCACCACGCGCCGACGATAACGCGGCAGATAGGGCACAAACCCTTGATTAACGAGATGGGACCGCGCTTTTTCCTCGGCGCAAGGTTGTGTCCGAACAACCAGCCAACCTGCATCACTCATCGCGTTTCTCCGCTGTATCTTGTCGCGTCGAAACACGCAGGAAATCCGGTGCCATAACACGATCCGGACCAAGAGCACCGCTCAACTCGTCGTAGATCTGCTGGGCATTGCGACTGTTCGTGAGCACAACCACGTCCGTGGTGCCAAGTGCGACGAGATCACGAATCACCGGTAATCCTAAAACTCGCGGTTGGTTTGTGGCCCGATCAAAAACGCCGATCAACTCGATG
>Ga0126373_10001504_pt1 | contig 16612 bp, 14 predicted proteins | sample PanSoiMetPlot_11_FD_92545 | JGI IMG/M metagenome (GOLD analysis project Ga0126373, IMG submission 92545) | Tropical forest soil microbial communities from Panama - MetaG Plot_11 | ecosystem: Environmental > Terrestrial > Soil > Tropical forest > Bulk soil | place: Panama | collected 2016-02-17 | reverse complement strand
TGCTGGCCGGACAGATCGCGGCCGCGGGCTGGTCAGGCGTCAGCTGGCGGAATCTGACACTGGGGATCGTCGCCCTGCACGAGGCGCGCCGCCTCGGCTAGTGGCCCGCCGTCCTATCTGCAGGCACGCCGCCAGGGTTAGGGCGCGCCTCATGAAGGGCAGAGCAGCGCGCCGCCCCGGCTAGTGGCCCGCCGTCCTATCTGCAGGCACGCCGCCAGGGTTAGGGCGCGCCTCACGAAGGGCAGCGCAGCACGGCCCCCGGCCAAGCTGCCCGCTGGACGCGGGGCGGGCGGCCGTCCGCATCACGGCAGGACTAGACTGCATGGCGAGGAACTCTTGTGAAGGTGTTCACAAGACAGATCAGGACGGGTCCGTGACCGAGCAAGCTCCCCCCGCCGGCACGCCGGACTTGGCCACTCACGATGCCGGTCATTCTCCCGGCAGCGCTGCTGGAGACGCCGAGATCCGCGCTGCCCGCCGGCGCATATCCGGCGGCGGGACAGGCGAGACAGCCGAGAAGGCCGACGTGATAGTGGTCGGCGCCGGGCCGGCCGGCTCGGCCGTTGCCTATTACCTGGCGACGGCCGGCCTCGATGTGCTGATGCTCGAGAAGACCCATTTCCCCAGAGAAAAGGTCTGCGGCGACGGGCTGACCCCTCGGGCGGTCAAGGCTCTTACCGCCATGGGTGTCTCGACGCCGGAGGGCGACGGCTGGCTGCGGAATAGGGGCCTGCGGATCATCGGCGGGGGCGGCCGGATCGAGCTCGACTGGCCCGAGCTGTCCAGTTATCCGGGCTACGGGCTCGTCCGGCAGCGTGCCGACTTCGACCAGATGCTTGCCCGGCACGCCGAGAAGGCCGGGGCCAGGCTGCTCGAGGGCACCGCTGTCACGGGGCCGCTGCTGGACGACAGGACCGGCCGTATCACCGGCGTGACGACCAAGGATGGCCAGAAGTTCAGCAGCCGGATGGTAGTCGCTGCCGATGGCAATTCCTCCCGGCTGTCCGTGGCGATGGGCCTGCACAAGCGCGAGGACCGGCCGCTCGGCGTGGCAGTGCGTACCTACTACACCTCGCCCAGGCACGACGACAACTATCTCGAGGCGTGGCTCGACCTCTGGGATGGCACCTCATTGCTCCCCGGTTACGGCTGGATTTTCGGCATGGGAGACGGGACGTCCAACGTCGGGGTTGGCCTCCTGAACACCTCGGCAGGCTTCGGCGAGATCGACTACCGCGATCTGCTACGGCGGTGGCTGGCGACCATGCCGCATGAGTGGGGATTCACCGAAGAGAACAGGACCGAGCCGATCCGCGGCGCCGCGCTGCCGATGGCCTTCAACCGGACCCCGCACTACACCAAGGGCCTGCTGCTCGTGGGGGACGCGGGTGGAATGGTCAACCCGTTCAACGGCGAGGGCATCGCTTATGCCTTGGAGTCCGGCGAGCTCGCGGCGCGGGTGATCACCCAGGCGCTGGCCCGGACCACGGCCGCGGGCCGCGAGCGGGTCCTGCAGACCTATCCGCGCCAGCTCAAGGACGCCTACGGCGGCTACTACACCCTCGGCCGGGTCTTCGTCGAGCTGATCGGTAAGCCGTCGTTCATGAAGTTCGCGACGAAGCACGGCATCAAGCGCCCGGCGGTCATGCGGTTCAGCATGAAGCTCCTGGGCAACTTGACCGAAACCCGCGGCGGAGACGCCGTGGACCGACTCCTCAACGCGGTGTCTAAGATGACGCCGGCGGCCTGATCCAGACAAAGGGGGTGACAGCGCGATGAGCCTGTACGTGCCGATCCTGGCGCTCGGCATCCTCTCGACGGTGTTCGCTGTGTTCTCACTGGTGGCTGGTTCGATAGCTGGCCCGAAGCGGTGGAACAGGGCCAAGCTGGAGACCTACGAGTGCGGCATCGAGCCGACCAGGCAGCAGGGCAGCCGATTCCCTGTCAAGTACTACCTGACAGCGATGCTGTTCATCATCTTCGATATCGAGATCATCTTCCTGTACCCGTGGGCCGTGTACTTCGACAAGCTCGGGGCCTTCGGCCTGGTGGAGATGGTCACCTTCATCGTGACTGTGCTCGTCGCTTACGCCTACGTCTGGCGCCGCGGCGGGCTGGAGTGGGACTAGTCGATGGGTCTAGAGGAGAAGCTGCCGAGCGGCCTGCTGTTGACAACGGTCGAGAAGCTGGCCGGCTACGCCCGCAAGAGCTCCGTATGGCCGGCCACCTTCGGGCTGGCTTGCTGTGCGATGGAGCTGATGGCGACCGGCGGCCCGCGGCACGACATGGCCCGGTTCGGCATGGAGAAGACAGGGTCCACCCCCCGGCAGGCCGACCTGATGGTGGTAGCCGGGCGGGTCAGCCAGAAGATGGCGCCGGTGCTGCGGCAGATCTATGACCAGATGCCCGATCCCAAATGGGTCATCTCGATGGGGGTCTGCGCCTCCAGCGGCGGCATGTTCAACAACTACGCGATCGTCCAGGGCGTGGATCACATCGTGCCGGTCGACATTTACCTGCCCGGCTGCCCGCCACGGCCGGAGATGCTGCTGGACTCGATCGTCAAGCTGCACGACAAGATCCAGAACATGAAGCTGGGTGTCAACAGAGAGCGCCAGATCACTGATCTCGAGGAGGCCGGGCTCCGGCGGCTGCCGCTCGTGACCGCTCCCGGCCATGCGCACCTCGATGAGCCGCCCGAGTATGAGCTCGAAGGCATTCCCAGGGCGGCAGAGCAGCAGCACGGGCGGCTGGCATGAGCGAGGCGGACAGCAGCCAGCAGCCAGCGGTGCCAGATCCGGCCGATCTGGCCGGCCGGGAGCGGCTGACTCAGCCGGTGGTGCGGACCGGCATGTTCGGCGCCAGCGGCACTGGTGACACCTCTGGCTACGGCGGCTTGCAGGTCCGCCGGCCCCCGCGGGTGGCCAGCCCGCGGCCATACGGGTCGTACTTCGACGACATCGCCGACCGGCTCGCGGACGCTCTGGGCGCCGCCGGGAGCTCGTTCGGAACAGCAGTCGAGCAGGTCCTCGTCGCCAACGGCGACCTCACCTTCTACGTCCGCCGCGAGCACCTGCCGATGGTGGCCGCCCGGCTGCGCGACGACCCAACGCTGCGGTTCGAGCTGTGCCTCGGGGTGTCGGGCGTGCACTACCCGGGTGAGCAAGGTGCGGAGCTGCACGCCGTCTACCACCTGCTGTCCATCACGCACAACCGCAGGCTGCGCGTGGAGGTCACCGCGCCGGACGCCGACCCGCATATCCCGTCGCTGACCAGCGTGTACCCGACATGCGACTTCCACGAGCGGGAGACCTGGGACTTCTTCGGCGTGATCTTTGACGGTCACCCCGCGCTGACCAGGATCGAGATGCCGGACGACTGGCGCGGGCACCCGCAGCGCAAGGACTACCCGCTCGGCGGCATCCCCGTCGAGTACCGCGGCGCCACCATCCCGCCGCCTGACGAGCGGAGGTCTTACGAGTGACCGCTCCTGCTGACCATCAGACGCACGGTGCCACCGCGACTGGCACCGCACGACCGACAGGCCCGGCTGGCCCAGCCAGCGACACCGGTCAGGACGACGCCCGTTCTCACGCCGATCCGTACGAGATGAGCTCGGGTGACGACTACGACGAGGGGCGCGTCTACCACGTCACGGGCCAGGACTGGGACGAGGTCGTTGCGGCCGCCGACGACCTACACAGCGACGAGAAGCTGGTCGTCAACATGGGTCCGCAGCACCCGTCGACGCACGGCGTGCTGCGCCTGGTGCTAACGCTCGACGGCGAGAGCGTCAACGAGGTCCGGCCGGTGATCGGCTATCTTCACACCGGCATCGAGAAGAACATGGAGTTCCGTACCTGGACGCAGGGCACGACGTTCTGCACCCGGATGGACTACCTGGCGCCGTTCTTCAACGAGGCGGTGTTCTGCCTCGCGGTGGAGAAGCTTCTCGGCATCGAGGCGGAAGTCCCCGATCGTGCCCAGGTCATCCGCGTCCTGATGATGGAGCTGAACCGGATCGCCTCGCACCTGATGGCGATCGGCACGTTCGGCATGGAACTCGGCGCCACCACCGTTTTCCTCTACGGCCTCCGCGAGCGCGAGAAGACGCTCGACCTTTTCGAGCTGATCACCGGCCTGCGGATGAATCATGCGTTCATCCGGCCCGGCGGGGTCGTGCAGGACCTGCCGGCCGGTGCGATCGAGCGGCTGGGCGAGTACCTGAAGGTGCTGCCAGGCCTGCTCGGCGAGATCCGGGCGCTGCTCGACTCGCAGCCGGCCTACCTCGCCCGGACCAAGAACGTCGCCACCCTGGACGTGACCGGCTGCATGGCGCTCGGCGTTACCGGCCCGATCCTGCGCTCCGCCGGGCTGCTCTGGGACCTGCGCAAGAGCCAGCCGTACTGCGGCTATGAGACGTACGACTTCGACGTGCCGACTCAGCAGACCGCCGACGTCTACGGCCGGTACATAGTCCGGATGGACGAGATCGACCAGTCGCTGCGCATCGTCCAGCAGTGCGTGGACCGGCTTACCGGACCCCGGCCGGCCGACGATCCGGTCATGATCCGCGACGCCAAGATCGGCTGGCCAGCCCGGCTGGCGCTTGGCCCGGACGGGATGGGCAACTCGCCCGATCACATCGCGCACATCATGAGCCAGTCGATGGAGGCCCTCATCCATCACTTCAAGCTGGTGACGGAAGGGTTCCGGGTTCCCGGCGGTCAGGCGTACGCGGCCGTCGAGTCGCCGAGGGGCGAGCTCGGCTGTCACGCGGTGAGCGAAGGCGGGACCAGGCCGTGGCGTGTCCACTTCCGGGATCCCTCGTTCACTAACCTGCAGGCGGTCTCTGCGATGTGTGAGGGCGGCATGATCGCCGACGTGATCGCCGCGGTCGCCAGCATCGACCCTGTTATGGGAGGCGTGGACAGGTAATGGCGCTGAGCGAGGAAGCGCGCGCCCGGCTTGCGCAGCAGGCCGCCGAGATCATCGGCCGGTATCCGAGATCGCGCTCGGCCCTGCTGCCGTTGCTGCACCTGGTGCAGTCGGAGGAGGGATACGTATCGGCGGACGGCATCGAGTTCTGCGCGCAGCAGCTCGGTCTGACCGAGGCTGACGTCACCGGCGTCCTGTCCTTCTACACCATGTACAAGCAGAAGCCCGTCGGGGAGTACCACGTCGGGGTGTGCACGAATACACTCTGCGCGGTCATGGGCGGCGACGTCATTCTCGCCGACCTTCGCGAGCATCTCGGCGTTGGCGTCGACGAGCCCACTGAGGACGGAAAGGTCAGCTACGAGCACGTGGAGTGCAACGCGGCCTGCGACTACGCGCCTGTCGTCATGGTGAACTGGGAGTTCTTCGACAACATGACCCCGGCAAAGACCAGGGATCTGGTGGACGGCCTGCGGACCGGCATGGCGAAGGCGCCGAGCCGGGGCGCGCCGAGGCTCTGCACATGGAAGCAAGCCAGTCAGATCCTGGCGGGCTTCCCCGACGACCAGGCCACCGGCGGGCACACGGCGGGCGAGCCCACGCTTGCCGGTCTGCGGATCGCAAAAGAGCAGGGCTGGACCCCCGGGAGTTCGGAGTGAGCACGATCCTGACTCCCGCGCTGACCGCGGACTGGGACGAGCCGACGTCGTTCGAGCTCGCCACCTACGAGCGGAACGGCGGTTACCGCGCCCTGCGCAGTGCCCTGGCGACCCCACCCGACCAGATCATCCAGATGGTCAAGGAGTCCGGCCTGCGCGGTCGCGGCGGCGCCGGCTTCCCGACCGGGAACAAGTGGGGCTTCATCCCTCAGGGTGACGGCAAGCCGCACTACCTGGTCGTGAACGCCGACGAGTCCGAGCCGGGCACCTGCAAGGACATCCCGCTCATGCTCGCCAACCCGCAGGCGCTCATCGAGGGTGCGATCATCGCCGCGTACGCGATCCGGGCGAGCCACGCCTTCATTTATGTGCGCGGCGAGGTGCTGCACGTGGTCCGCCGGCTGCACCACGCCGTGGCCGAGGCCTACCAGGCCGGCTACATCGGTAAGAACATCCTCGGCTCGGCCTTTGACCTTGAGGTAGTCGTGCACGCCGGCGCGGGAGCATATGAGTGCGGCGAGGAGACGGCGCTGCTGGAGTCGCTCGAAGGCAAGCGCGGCCAGCCGCGGCTCAAGCCGCCGTTCCCGGCGATCGCCGGGCTGTACGCCTCTCCGACCGTGGTCAACAACGTTGAGTCGATTGCAAGCGTCCCGTCCATAGTCGGGAACGGGGCCGCCGCGTTCGCAGCCCTCGGCACCGAGCGGTCGAAGGGCTTCGGCATCTTCTCGCTGTCCGGGCATGTGACGACTCCGGGGCAGTACGAGGCGCCACTCGGCGTCACGCTCCGCCAGCTGCTCGAGCTCGCGGGCGGCGTCCGAGCCGGGCACCGGCTGAAGTTCTGGACGCCGGGCGGTTCGTCGACACCGATCTTCACCGACGAGCACCTGGATGTGCCGCTGGACTTTGAGGGCGTCGGCGCGGCTGGCTCGATGCTGGGGACCAGGGCGCTGCAGATCTTCGACGAGACGACATGCATCGTGCGGGCCACGCTCCGGTGGATGGAGTTCTACCAGCATGAGTCGTGCGGCAAGTGCACGCCGTGCCGGGAGGGCACCTACTGGATCGTGCAGCTGCTCGAGGGACTCGAGAAGGGCCAGGGCAGCGACGCCGATCTCGACAAGCTGCTGGACATCTGCGACAACATCCTCGGCCGTGCCTTCTGCCCGTTCGGCGACGGCGCCGTGAGCCCGGTGCAGTCGGCCATCAAGTATTTCCGGGACGAGTTCATCGAGCACCGCAAGTACGGCGGATGTCCGTTCGACCCGGCCGCGTCCGTGCTATTCGCCGAGGAGAGCGTCCGATGACCGTGCAGACCGCCGGAGCGGCGGGCGGGGAGGTCGCCAAGCCTGCCGACGGCGTTCGGGTGACCATCGACGGGTTCGAGATCACCGTCCCCAAGGGCACCCTGATCATCCGCGCGGCCGAGCTGCTGGGCATTCAGATCCCGCGGTTCTGCGACCACCCGCTGCTTGATCCCGTCGGTGCCTGCCGACAGTGCCTTGTCCAGGTCGAAGGCCAGCCAAAGCCGCCCGCGTCCTGCACGACGACGGTGACGGACGGCATGGTCGTCCGCACCCAGCTCACCTCGCCGGTGGCGGAGAAGGCCCAGCGCGGCGTCATGGAGATGCTGCTGGTCAACCACCCGCTCGACTGCCCGATGTGCGACAAGGGCGGTGAGTGCCCGCTGCAGAATCAGGCCATGTCGACGGGACAGGGCGAGAGCAGGTTCACCGGAACGAAGCGGACCTGGGCGAAGCCGATCGCGCTGTCCGCACAGGTGCTGCTCGACAGGGAGCGCTGCGTCTCGTGCGCACGCTGCACCCGGTTCGCCGACCAGATCGCCGGCGACCCGCTCATCGACCTGCTCGAGCGCGGCCCTTATCAGGAAGTGGGCGTGGCGGAGGGCGTGCCGTTCGACTCCTACTTCTCTGGCAACACTGTCCAGATCTGCCCGGTCGGCGCGCTCACTGGCGCCTCGTACCGGTTCCGCGCCCGCCCCTATGACCTCGTGTCGACGCCGAGCGTCTGTGAGCACTGCGCGGCTGGCTGCCGCCAGCGGACGGACCATCGCCGTGGCGCGGTCACCCGGCGGCTCGCGGGCAACGATCCGGCGGTCAACGAAGAGTGGAACTGCGACAAGGGCCGGTGGGCGTTCACCTATGCGACGCTGCCGGACCGGCTGGATTCACCGCTGGTCAGGGATACGACCGGAGTGCTGCAGCCAGCTTCCTGGCCGGAGGCCATCGCCGCGGCCGCCCGCGGGCTGGCTGCTGCGCGCGGCCGCGCTGGCGTGCTGACAGGCGGTCGGCTGACCGTCGAAGATGCCTACGGCTACGCGAAATTCGCCCGGGTAGCGCTCGGCACGAACGACATTGACATGCGCGCCCGCCCCCACTCGGCCGAGGAACTGGAGTTTCTCGCCGATCACGTAGCGGGGAAGCCGGGGCTGAGCTACGCCGAGCTGCAGCAGGCGCCGACGGTGCTCCTCGCTGGGCTTGAGCCCGAGGACGAGTGCCCGATTGTGTTCCTGCGGCTGCGCAAGGCGGTCCGGACGGGCAAGATGCGGGTGTACTCGGTAGCGGCACTGGCCAGTCGTGGCGTGGCCAAGCTGTCGGGCACGCTCGTTCCGACTGTTCCCGGAGCAGAAACAGCCGCGCTCGCGGCCCTGGCGGACGAGACCGAGTCGGCCGCCGCCGCCGGTCTGCGGGAGCCGGGCGCGGTGATTCTGGTCGGCGAGCGTCTCGCCGAAGTTCCTGGCGCGCTGTCCGCGGCCGCGCGGCTGGCGAGCGCGACGGGCGCCAGGCTCGCGTGGATTCCCCGGCGGGCTGGTGAGCGCGGCGCCATTGAGGCGGGCGCGCTGCCGACCCTGCTGCCTGGCGGTCGGCGCATCGGCGCTGCCGGGGCGACCGGTGATGTTGCCAGGGTCTGGGGCACCAGCTCGCTGCCTGTCTCGGCGGGCCGCAGTACCAGCGAGATCCTCGCGTCGACGGCGGACGGGACTATCGCGGCGCTGCTGATCGGCGGTGTGGATCCTGACGACTTGCCGGATCCGGTGACCGCGCTGGCGGGCATCGAGGCGGCGGGCTTCGTCGTCAGCCTCGAGCTGCGCGTCAGTGCCGTGACCGACCGGGCCGACGTGGTCTTCCCGGTGGCCGCGGTGGCCGAGAAGCAGGGGACGTTCGTGAACTGGGAAGGCAGGCCTGGCTCGTTCGATGCTGCGCTTTCCGTGCCGACGGTCCGGACCGACCTGCACGTGCTGGCCGCGCTGGCCGATGAAATGGACGTGCATCTGGGCCTGCCCGATGTCGAGTCCGCTCGCCGCGAGCTCACGGAGCTGACGGAGTCACCCGTCGCGTCCGGCCAGGTCGGCGACACCGCCCCTGTGGGGCGCATCGACCAGCTGGCGCCGGAGCGTCCGGGTCCTGGCCGGGCGCTGCTGGCAACCTGGCATAATCTCCTCGACGCTGGGCGCCTGCAGGACGGCGAGCCGAATCTCGCTGCCACGGCGCCCGCTGCCGTAGCCCGGATGTCCGCCGCGACAGCGGCTGAGGCCGGCACTGCCGATGGCGCCAAGGTAACCGTGGCGACCCGCCGCGGTGCCATAACAGTTCCCGTGGAGATCACAGATATGCCTGACCGCGTCGTCTGGCTGCCGGCTAACTCGGCAGGCAGCGCCGTCCGGCGTCAGCTTGCCGCCGGACACGGCAGTGTGGTCTCGATTCGGAGCGCTGAATGACTGGCCTTGCGTCCGTCGCTCTGGCCGCCGGGCAGCCGGCCAGTAACGTGCCGACGCTGGCCAGCTTCGGGCACGACGCGTGGTGGATAGTCATCCTCAAGGTGCTCATCATCTTCGTGTTCTTGATGCTCGGCACCCTGTTCATGATCTGGGCCGAGCGGAAGGTCATCGGCCGGATGCAGCAGCGGCCAGGACCGAACCGAGCTGGCAAATTCGGCCTGCTCCAATCGCTGATGGATGGCATCAAGCTGCCGCTGAAGGAAGACATCATCCCGCGCGGCGTGGACAAAATACTGTTCATCCTGGCGCCGGCGATCGCGACCATACCGGCGTTCATCGGCTTCGCCGTCATTCCCTGGGGCCCGATCGTCTCGATCTTCGGGCACCGGACGCCGCTCCAGCTCACCGACCTGCCGGTCGCGGTGTTGCTGATCCTCGCGATGAGCTCGATGGGCGTCTACGGAATCGTGCTGGCCGGCTGGTCGTCCCGCTCGCCCTACCCGCTGCTCGGCGGGCTGCGCAGCTCGGCCCAGGTGATCAGCTACGAGATCGCGATGGGCCTGGCATTCGTCCCGGTCTTCCTGTACGCAGGCTCGCTGTCGACGTCCGACATCGTCGCGGCCCAGATCCATGGTGCGCAGTTTCACATTTTCGGCTTCATCTGGCACTGGCCGTCCTGGTACGCGATCCTGCTGCTTCCGTCGTTCGTGATCTACGTGCTCACCATGGTCGGGGAGACCAACCGGCTGCCGTTCGACCTGCCCGAGGGCGAAGGCGAGATCGTCGCCGGTCACATGACCGAGTACTCATCGCTGAAGTTCGCGCTGTTCTACCTCGCTGAGTACGTGAACATGTTCACCGTCTCCGCGCTGGCCACCACGCTGTTCCTCGGCGGCTGGCGGGCGCCCTGGCCGATTTCGGCGTGGGCGACCTTCGACAACGGCTGGTGGCCGGTGCTGTGGTTCCTTCTCAAGGTCGCCGCGTTCATGTTCTTCTTCATCTGGCTGCGCGGCTCGCTGCCGCGGATCCGCTACGACCAGCTGATGCGATTGGGCTGGAAGGTTCTGATCCCGTCGGCGCTCGCCTGGACGCTGATCGTGGCCACCGCCAGGGTGTACCGCCAGCAGGGCGCGAGCCCGGCTGTCTACATCATCGGCGGCGGGATCGTGGTGGTCCTGCTAGCGCTGCTATGGAGCTGGGAGTCGTCCGGCCAGCGGGAAGAGCGGCTGGCGGCCGAGGCCGAGGAAGAGCGACTTGCGGCCGGCGGCGAGCCCGAGCCGGAGCCAGCGTTCCCCACGCCGCCCATGGATCTCCCCCACTACCACGGCATCGGCGTGGCAACGAGCAAGCCCGTGCTGGCCGGGGTGGCCGACGACGAGGCACAGGAGGTGACCAGTGGCTGACTTCCTCGGCCCGGTCAAGGGCTTCGGTGTCACCTTCCGGCAGATGTTCAAGAAGGTTGACACCGTCCAGTACCCGGAGCAGATGCTTCCCACGGCGCCCCGCTTCCATGGGCGTCACCAGCTCAACCGCTGGCCGGACGGGCTGGAGAAGTGCATCGGCTGCGAACTGTGCGCGTGGGCCTGTCCGGCGGATGCGATCTACGTGGAGGGTGCTGATAACACCCCGGAGGAGCGGTACTCGCCTGGTGAGCGATACGGCCGCGTCTACCAGATCAACTACCTCCGCTGCATCCTGTGCGGGCTGTGTATCGAGGCGTGCCCCACCAGGGCGCTGACCATGACCAACGATTACGAACTCGCGGACGACAGCCGCGAGAACCTGATCTGGACGAAGGAGCAGCTGGTCGCTCCGCTGCAGCCGGGCATGGAAGCGCCGCCGCACCCCATGCGGCTCGGCGAGACCGAGAAGGACTACTACCAGCTCGGTGCCATGCTGGCCAGATCCCAGGCAGCACAGTCGCCGCACGGGGAGGAAGAGCAGTGACGGGCGGTCACGCGTTGATCCTGGCCGGACCGGCGGCCGAGACCACCCGACTGCTTACGTTCTGGGTCTTGGCGATCGCATCGGTGACGGCCGCCCTCGGCATGGTGCTCGCGCGCCGGGCTGTGCACTGCGCGCTGTTGCTGGCCGTGGTCATGCTCTCGCTGGCCGTCTTCTACGCGATGGAGGGCGCGCCGTTCCTGGCCTTCGTCCAGGTGATCGTCTACACCGGTGCCGTGCTGATGCTGTTCCTGTTCGTGCTGATGATCGTCGGCATCACCGCGGCCGACGCCATCATCGAGACGATCCGCGGCCAGTGGCTGTGGGCGTTCATCGGACTCGTCGCCAGCCTCGCGCTGCTGATCCTCACGATCGGGCACGCCGTCCTCCCGAGCCCGTCCGGCAAGGCCAGCGCGCAATTCGGCAACGCGAATGTGACCTCGCTGGCCCATCTCATCTTCACCAAGTACGTCTACCCATTCGAAATCACGAGCGCTCTGCTGATCACTGCCGCTGTCGGCGCGATGGTGCTGGCGCATCGCGAGCGGCTGAAGCCCAAGCCCACCCAGCGAGAGATGGCCGCCGCGCGGATAGCCGGCGGCCATCCGGCGCCGCTCCCCGGGCCGGGAACCTACGCCCAGCACAACGCCGTCGACATGCCGGCCCTGCTGCCCGACGGGAGCCAGTCCGAGCTGTCGGTCAGCCCGGTGCTGACGGGAGGCGGCCGCGCCGAGGGCAGGCCAGAACTCGGCGGTACGCCGCCGGATGGCCCGCCAGGCCTGACACGCGGGACAGACCCCGCGGCAGGCCAGGAAGCAGGTGAGCAGTAGTGGTCAGCCCTGCCCATTTCATCTTCCTCTCGGTACTGCTGTTCGTCATTGGCGCCGTCGGCGTGCTCGTCCGGCGGAACGCGATCGTCATCTTCATGTGCGTCGAGCTCATGCTGAACGCCGCGAACCTGGCTTTCGTGACCTTCGCCCGGATGCACGGCGGGCTGGATGGTCAGGTGATCGCCTTCTTCGTCATGGTGGTGGCGGCCGCCGAGGTGGTCGTCGGGCTCGCGATCCTGACCTCTATCTTCCGAGCCCGCAGGTCCGCGTCCGTCGACGACGCGAACCTGATGAAGAACTGACGAGAGGGAGCCATGCTCGCGACCCTGCACGCCACCGGCCTCCAGAATGCCGCCTGGCTGCTGCTCGCGCTCCCGTTGCTCGGCGCGGCCGTGCTGCTGCTCGGCGGCAAGCGGACCAACTCGTGGGGCCACGTGGTCGGCGTGGCCATGCCCGTGCTGTCCTTCGCGTACGCAGTGGCCGCCTACGCGCAGATGCTCGGTTATCCCGCCGCGCAGCGATCCCGCGACCTCGTGATCTACCAGTTCATCAACGTCGGCCGGTTCCAGGTGCCGATGGGTCTGCGGCTGGATCAGCTGTCGATCTGCTTCGTCTTGCTCATCACCGGCGTGGGATCGCTGATCCACATCTTCGCGGTCGGTTACATGTCGCATGACCCGGAGCGGCGCCGGTTCTTCGGCTATATGAATCTGTTCCTGGCCGCGATGCTGCTGCTGGTCCTCGCCAACAACTACCTCGGGCTATACGCAGGCTGGGAGGGCGTCGGACTGGCGTCGTACCTGCTCATCGGCTTCTGGCAGTACAAGGACTCGGCGGCGGTCGCGGCCAAGAAGGCGTTTATCGCCAACCGCGTCGGTGACGTCGGCCTGTCGCTCGCGATCATGCTGATGTTTTTCCAGTTCGGCAGCGTCACCTTCACCGGTGTGTTCGGCGCGGTCGGGCACGCCAGCCACAACATCGTGCTGGCCATCGGGCTACTTCTGCTGCTCGGCGCCTGCGGCAAGTCCGCCCAGGTGCCCTTGCAGTCCTGGCTGCTCGACGCGATGGAGGGTCCGACTCCGGTGTCCGCCCTCATCCACGCGGCGACCATGGTGACGGCCGGGGTCTATCTCATCGTCCGCTCCGCCCCGATCTTCGACCTGAGCCCCGGTGCCCGGCTGGCCGTCGCCATCGTCGGCGCTGTCACGCTCCTGTGGGGCGCGATTATCGGGTGCGCCAAGGACGACATCAAGAAAGCGCTGGCTGGCTCCACCATGAGCCAGATTGGCTACATGATGCTGGCTGCGGGCCTCGGCCCGGCGGGCTACGTGTTCGCCATCGCGCACCTGCTGGCGCACGGGTTCTTCAAGGCGGGCCTGTTCCTCGGCGCCGGCGCGGTCAAGCACGAGATGGACGACGAGGTCGACATGCGCCGCTTCGGCGGGCTGGCCGGGGTGATGCCGATCACCTGGGTCACCTTCGGCCTCGGCTACCTCGCCATCATCGGCGTCCCGCCGCTGTCCGGCTTCTACACCAAGGACCCGATCATCGACGCCGCGTTCGCCAAGGGCGGCACCTCGGGATGGTTGCTCGGGATGGCCGCCCTGATCGGTGCCGGCATCACCGCGTTCTACATGACCCGGGTGATGATCATGACATTCGCCGGCCAGCGGCGCTGGGCCGAGGGCGTGCACCCGCACGAGGCGCCGCCCGTGATGACCGCGCCAATGATCGTGCTGGCCGTCGGCTCGGTCGCCGCCGGAGGCTTCCTGATTCTCAGCAACCGGCTGCTGAACTTCCTCGGCCCGGTTACCGGTGTGCCGCCGACCTCGCACGGCGTCTGGACCGTGGCGGGCGGCGTCACACTGGCGCTCGTGGCGGTCGGCGGCACGATCGCCTACCTGATGTACGCGCGCCGTGAGGTGCCGGTGACCGCGCCGGCTGGCAGCCCCGTCACCATCGCCGCGCGCAAGGACCTGTACGGCGACGCGGTCAACGAATCGCTGCTCATGCGGCCTGGCCAGTGGCTGACCCGCCTGTCGGTCTACTTCGATAATCGCGGCATCGACGCCCTGGTCAACACCGTGGCAGCGACCTTCGGTGGGGGGTCGGGTCGGCTGCGCCGGGTCCAGACGGGCTTCGTCCGTTCGTATGCGCTGCTCATGTTCGTAGGAGGCGTCGGGCTCGTAGCCACGCTCCTGTGGGTTGGGCTGTAGAAGATAGAAGGCTGCGGAGACTGATGACCAACTTCCCCTGGCTGACCGTCGCGGGGGCGATCCCCCTCGTCGGTGCCATCGTGATCGCGCTGACGCCGGGCAGGTCAGCGCCCGGCGGCCCGGCCGACCAGCGCGCCCGCGACCTGCTGGTGAAGCGCGTTGCGCTGGTCTTCTCGCTGCTCACGCTGGCCGAGGTCATCGTGATGGCGGTCCGCTACAAGACCGGCGGCCCGCGCTTCCAGTTCCAGCAGGTCTATCAGTGGATCCCGCAGTTTGGCGTGCACTACGCCGTCGGCGTGGACGGGATCGCCCTGGTGCTGATCCTGATGACGGTCGTGCTGATGCCGGTCGTGGTGCTGGCCTCGTGGAACGACGTTGAGGACGTGACAGCGACGGGAGGCCGGGTCGGCGGCGCCGCGACCGCACCGGGCAGGCCGCCGCGGGTGCGCAGCGTGAAGTCCTACTTCGCCATGATGCTGGTTCTCGAGACGATGATGATCGGTGTCTTCGCGGCGACCGACGTCTTCCTGTTCTACGTTTTCTTTGAGGCCATGCTCGTGCCGATGTACTTCATGATCGGCAGCTATGGCGTCGGCCAGCGGCAGTATGCCGCGGTCAAGTTTCTGCTCTACAGCCTGCTGGGTGGCCTGCTGATGCTGGTCGCCGTCATCGCGCTGTACGTCTACTCCATCAACAGCAGCGGGCAGGGCACGTTCCTGTTCACCCAGCTGACTCACCTCGCGCTGAGCCCGACCGTCCAGAAGTGGCTGTTCCTCGGCTTCTTCATCGGGTTCGCCATCAAGGCGCCACTGTGGCCGTTCCACACCTGGCTGCCCGACGCGGCGACGTCGGCTCAACCCGGCGCGGCCGTGCTGCTGGTCGGCGTGCTGGACAAGGTCGGCACGTTCGGCATGATCCGCTACTGCCTGGACTTGTTCCCGACCGCCGCGCACTTCTTCACCCCGCTCATCGTCGTGCTGGCGGTCATCGGGGTGCTGTACGGCGCAGTCGTGGCGATCGGCCAGGCCGACATGAAGCGGCTGATCGCCTACACGTCGGTGTCCCACATGGGCCTCATCACGCTGGGCATCTTCGCGATGACCAGTCAGGGCCAGGCGGGCGCCACCCTGTACATGGTCAACCACGGCTTCGCGACCGGTGCGCTCTTCATCCTGGCCGGGTTCCTGGTTTCCCGCCGCGGGTCGCACCTGATCCGCGACTACGGCGGTGTGCAGAAGGTCGCGCCTGTGCTGGCCGGGCTGTTCCTGATAGCCGGGCTCGCCGGCCTCGCGATGCCCGGCCTCAACACATTCGTCAGCGAGTTCCTGGTCCTGGTCGGCACGTTCACCCGCTACCAGGCCGCCGCGGTCCTCGCCACCGTCGGCATCATCCTGGCTGCGATCTACATCCTGTGGATGTACCAGCGAACCATGACCGGACCAGTCCGCGAGGAAGTCGCGGCGATGCCCGACCTCAAGGCGCGGGAGCTGTGGGCGGTGGCCCCGCTGATTGCGCTGATCGTGGTCCTCGGCGTCTATCCCAAACCCGCCCTGGACATCATCAACCCGGCCGTGACCGCGACCCTCGACGGCACCCATAGCACCGACCCGGTGCCCGCCCACCCCGCGACCGCCGGCACCACATCGTCCGTGCACCACGGCAAACGGCCGGCCGGCAACACCGGGCTGATCTCGCACGTTCCCACCCATCTGGCCTCGCACAAGCAAGGGAGCTCGGCGTGACTGGGACCGCCGCGGCCGCGGCATCGACCATCGCGGCGCCCTCTTTCGAGTGGAGCCTGCTCTCCCCGATGCTGCTCGTTTTCGCCGCCGCGATGGTCGGCGTGCTCATCGAGGCGTTCGCACCCAGGGACCTGCGCCGGCCCATGCACGTCATGCTGACTCTGGGCAGCCTCGCAGGTGCGTTCGTGCTGACGGTCGTGCTGGCAGCGAGTAACTCGATCTTCGACGGCGGCAGGCCGGGGAGCGTCGTCGCGGTCGGCACCGTTGGCGTGGACCGGCCGACGCTGTTCATCCAGGGGACCATCCTCGTGCTGGCCTTCGTGAGCGTGCTCCTGATCGCAGAATCCTCTCGTGAAGTCAGCTCGTTCACGCCGCGGGCGGCGGCCGTCCCCGGCAGCGCCGAGGAGCGCGAAGGCGTGCTCGCTGGTGTGGCCCATACCGAGGTGTACCCGCTGACGCTGTTTGCGGTCCTCGGCATGCTGCTGTTCCCGGCGGCCAATGACCTGCTGACGATGTTCATCGCGCTCGAGGTGCTGTCCCTGCCGCT
>Ga0126373_10001503_pt1 | contig 16613 bp, 15 predicted proteins | sample PanSoiMetPlot_11_FD_92545 | JGI IMG/M metagenome (GOLD analysis project Ga0126373, IMG submission 92545) | Tropical forest soil microbial communities from Panama - MetaG Plot_11 | ecosystem: Environmental > Terrestrial > Soil > Tropical forest > Bulk soil | place: Panama | collected 2016-02-17 | reverse complement strand
TGATCAACCGTCGTCATGACGACCGTGCCTCCTGCCTTGCCCGGCAACGCCTGAAGCCATTGCTTCCAATGGAGCCACGAATTCACGCGCCTGCTACTTGGAAAGGCGGACATGAGAGTGGTCAAAATCTGACAGATGGAACCCCTTGAGCGCGTGTCAGTTGGGTGGGCAGCTGTCGTGCGTTTTCAGGCTTGAACAAGCCGCTGTCGTAGGGTGGTTTTTTTCGATGCTGCTGTGCCGTTGATCACCGCGCCGCGACCGCGGCGAATCTTGCATCGCGCGGCGCGCAGCCGTATCGGGCGCGGTAGGCACGACTGAAATGTGATCGGTCACTAAAGCCTGCAGCGAAGGCGATCTCGCCAACCTGCCGGCCGCGCATTGCCGGATCGGTCACGTCTTGGTGGCAGCGTGCAAGGCGCCGGTCCCAGACATAGCGCATCAGCGAGGTTCCCTCGCGCTCGAACAGGCGATTCAGATGCCGGGCCGAAAGCCGGCATGCGCCCGCGATACGCTCGGCGGACAGAGCCTCGCCGAGATGCGTCTCAATCCACAGCTTGGCACGAACCAGGGTCATGCCCGTCGAGAGCGGCGTACCCTCGGAGTCGGATAAGAGCGCCGTCGCGATCAGGTCGAGCAGATTATCGGCGACCCGCTCCCGCGCGGAATCGGGGATCGTATCCAAGTGCGAGGGCAGTTTGCGCACTAATGGGGACAGCATGCCACCGACGCCCACTGTCCCGTCGATGCTTCTGCCAATGAAACGCTCAGCGGCCCCGAGCCGACGCAGTAGGGCCGCTCGCGGAAATATCAGCGTGGTCCGCACGAAGCTGCCGGAGAACGTCAGCCGCAACGGACGCGTCATGTCGTAAAGCACGAGATCGCCGGGCCGGAGGGCCAGATCACGCCCGTCTTGACTGCCGAAGCCGTGCCCAACCAACTGCATCCCGAGCGTGAACATATCTGCCGGCCGGTGTGCGATCTTACGCGGCGAACGCGTGATAATCTGGGCCACCGACGAATACGTTGAGCCGTGAATCTCGCCTGCCGAATCAGCGCGAATCTTGCCGAAGAAGGGCTGATCGCTCCGCGGCTCGCAATCCACATTAACAATGGTGTCGCACAATCCACCGAGCCAGTAGGCGACGCGATCTCTGGGATGGACGTCGCCGGTCGACCAAATTCTGGGCACTGCCGCCTCCTGCCCGGTACGGCGCGAGCGCCCGAGTCCGACTCAGTCAAATGACGCGACCGCCACAGCCACGTCGTCCGCCCGCTGATCACATATCTTCTTAACAGACGGGTTATGGGCACGCTCGATATGCCGACGAGCGATGATCGTACGACCCTTTGGGCGACAGAGTGTGAACTAGCTCACACTCTGCGAAAAATCTTTTGCACCAAAAAAGCGCTCATCATCCGTTCAGACGATGCCAGTCAATCGGGGTTCCGCTCCAGCTCGCGTGTGACCCGCGACCACATTCCATCAAACGGGGAGACAAAGCGCGCAGTCACAAGAAAGCTTGCAGCGGCGGCTGCGGTTTGCGCCGCCGTGGTGGTTGCGGTGACCGGCGGCGCGGGATCGGCCGAGACCTTGGTCGAGCGCGGCGCCTATCTTGTCACCACCCTCGCTGCCTGCGGCAACTGCCATACGCCGCGGGATGCGGCGGGGAAGCCAATCGCGAACATGGCGTTGGCCGGCGGCTTCGAATTCGACGACGGTCCGATCGGACATGTGGTCGTCCGCAACATAACGCCCGATCCCGAGACCGGTATCGGCAAGTGGACAGAAGCGGAAATCGTCACGGTATTGCGCGACGGGAAGCGGCCGGATGGGACGGTGATCGGACCGCCGATGCCGATCCGGTTCTATCGGCAGCTGTCGGACAGAGACGCTGCCGCCATCGCCGCTTATTTGCACAGTCTAAAGCCGATCTCCCATGAGGTTGGGCGCACGCAGTTCAAGAGCCCGCCGCCGCCATCCTGGGGTCCTCCGGTCACGCATGTCGATGAGCCGCCGCAAGAGGATCTGATCGCCTATGGCGGCTACCTGGTGGGACCCGTCGGGCATTGCACGGGCTGCCATACTCCCCCAGGGGCCGGGGGACCGGATATGAACCGAACGTTCGCGGGCGGCCGCCAATTGCCGGATTTCGGGAACCTCGGGGCGGAGACCGTCAGCCGCAACATCACCCCCGATCCCGAGTACGGCCTTGGCAGATGGAGCGACGACGATATCAAGCGAACCATCAGCACCTGCGTTCGTCCTGACGGGACGCCATTGAGCCGCACAATGGCTTGCGATTGGTACGGCAAGATCGCCCCCAACGATCTCGATGCGATTGTCGCCTATCTGCGCTCGCTGAAGCCGCTGAAGACGGAATAGGGACACGGGGCGGGAGTGGGGTCTGCGTTGCTTCCCTCCATGAAAAAGGCGCGACGCTCATCGCCGGTGAGCCGTAGCCCTATGCTGGGTGCGATTTACGAGTGGGGCAATCGAGCCGCGTGGATCACCGTCGCGGTCACCGTGGTCTTGTTTTTCTACGCCCTCATCTACGCCTTTCCGAACGCCCGGCTCGCCGCCCTGCAACAGGCCCGGGATGCTGCAGAGCAGGAAAACCGAGCCTTCTGTGAGAGGCGCGGAATGCCGTTCGGCACTCGCGAGCACACGGCGTGCGCCGAGGATCTGATGGACATCAGGGCTAATGAGCGCCAACGCACTCTCGATGAGTTGGGAATTTTCTGAGGGGTTGTGGCACGCAACGCCGAGCTGCCTACGCAGAAAAGAAACGATGCTGAACAGAGGAGGAGATTCTCATGCTTAGACGAGATCTGCTCAAAGCGAGCGCTGCAAGTCTTGCGGCCAGCGCAGCGCCGCGGATCGGACGAGCGGAAAAACCCAATAAGCTGGTCTTTGTTCCCACCGAAGATCTCAACGTGCTCGACCCGGTGATCGGCGGCCCCCGCTCGATGCGCACCCACGCCTACCTCGTCTTCGACACGCTCTACGGCATCGATACGAGCTGGACGGCCCAGCCTCAGATGGTCGAGGGGCATCAGGTCGAGGAGGACGGGCTGATCTGGACCCTGAGACTGCGCGACGGGCTGCGCTTTCACGACAAGGAGCCGGTGCTGGCCCGCGACGTCGTGACCAGCATCCGCCGCTTTGCCCCGCGCATCGCCTTCGCCGATGCGCTGATGGCCGCAATCGAGGAATTGTCGGCGCCCGACGATCAAACCGTGCGGTTTCGTCTGAAGCGGCCGTTTCCGCATCTGCCGGAGGCTCTGGCCGGGCCGGGAGGCAACGTCCCTGTCATCACGCCGGAGCGACTGGCGGTGACCTCGCCGTTTAAGCCGGTTGCCGAGATTGTCGGCAGCGGCCCCTATCGTTTCCTGCCCCAAGAGCATGTCAGCGGTGCCCGCGCCGCCTACGAACGCTTCCCGCTTTACCAACCGCGCACAGACGGACCCGTGGGCTACACTTCCGGGCCGAAGATTGCACACTTCGATCGGGTCGAGTGGCTGACGTTGGATTCTTTCTCGGCGATGGCGGCGCTGCGTGGCGGGGAGATCGATTGGTGGGAGCTGCCGCCCAGCGATCTGTTGGAGCAACTGGCCCGCGACCGCGACCTTACGGTCATTTCCCAATATGCGACGGCCATGGGCGTCCTGCGCTTCAACCATCTGCATCCGCCGTTCAACGATGGAGCGGTGCGGCAGGCGCTGCTCGGCGCGGTAGATCAGGCCGAGGCAATGACTGCGGTCGCCGGCACCGATCGCAAGTTTTGGCAGGACGGCATCGGCCTCTTCGGCGCCGGGACCCCGATGGCGAACGATGCCGGGATCGAAGTCTTACGCGCACCGCGCGATTACGCGGCGGTTCGCCAAGCATTGGCGCGCGCCGGCTATAACGGCGAAACGATCGTTGTCCTTGCCCCGACCGACGTCCAACCAATTCGCGCGCTGTCTCTGGCGGGAGCCGAGCAGCTGCGTCGCGCCGGCATGAATGTTGACCTGCAGGAGATGACGTTCGGCACCGAGATTAGCAGGTGGCAGAACAAGGGGGCGCCGGACAAGGGCGGCTGGAACGCGCTATTCACTTTAATAGACAGATCGCGCCCCAACACCGACCCCTATGGCAATCCCTGGATCCGCGCGGACGGGCTCGCCGCTTTCGCTGGCTGGCCGACGAGCCCGCGCATCGAGGCCCTCGTGCGGCATGGCTCGACGCCGCCGGCCTCGACGAGCAGAGGCGGATCTGTGCCGAGCTGCAGATGCAGCTGTGGCAGGACGTGCCCTACATCCCGATGGGCGAATATTGGCAATCCACTGCCTATCGCAAAGATCTGCTCGATGTTCTTCCCGGCTGCTTCGCTGTCTTCTACGGGGTTCGCCGAGCGTGAGCTCAGATCTCGCAGCACGTCGCGCGGGAGGGGTAACTTCCAGCTGGCGTAATTCCGAAAAGCCGCGAACACATGCAGGCTCACTGCGTTCCGCGATGGTTGTTGTGAAGGAAGCTCAAGGACCCAATCATGGCCTCAACGGCCTCGGGAATCCGGGAGTGTCAATTGAGAAACGACTGTTAAATCTCGACGCAAGGAGGAGATCACGATGGACGCAAAGGGCTTAGTGGTGCTTCCAGGTCAAGGGCCGGTGTGGAACATGGCGCCCGGCCGGTCGGCCACGCTCAAGCTGCAAAGCAGCCAGACCGCAGAGAGCGTGATGATGTTCGAAGAAGCTGCACCGGCGGGTACGGTAACGAATTTCCACCTTCACCGCGATAGCGACGAGGTAGCCTATATCCTGAGCGGACAAGTCACCTTCAAGATCGGCGATCAGACCACCGTAGGCGGGCCCGGCACATGCGCCTTCATACCGCGCGGCATCGCGCACGCCTGGAAGAGCACCGGCGCCGAAACGGGGCGGGTGCTTTTCATATTCACGCCGGCTGAAGCCGGGAAGGCGTTCGAGGAGCTCCAACAACTGCAGTGCCCGGTTGGATCAATGGCTGCTCCAGTTTTTCAGCGCCACGGCGCCGAAGTTGTAGGACCTCCGCCCTTCTGAATTAGAGGTCGTTTCGCCTTTAGAGCCTGCCTCACAGCGCGGATGCCGGCGCTGCCGCGGCCCGGCTGTGAAGGCGAAAAAGTCGTCATGCTCGAGCGACAGAGTCCAACAGATCCGTTCGCTGTCCCTTGCGGGGATCGACCAGTTGCACCGCGCCCTGATGAATGTGGATGTGCCGTACATTCCAATGGGCGAATATTGGCAATCCACGGCCCACCGAGAGGATCTGCTGGGCGTGCAGCCGGTTGCTTCGCGGTCTTCTATGGCCTCCGCAGAGCTTAAAGCGATCGTCGCTAACGTACACTGAAGTAAACGTGCAAGAGCGGGTCCGTACCGCCACCCTATGGGAGGTTAATCGATGAAAACGAAGGTAAGACGCCGAGGTTTCATTCGATTAGCGGGAATGTCGAGTGTGTTAGGCGTCTTGGGAGGAGTTTTTGGAGTTGCCGGCAAATCTGGCGCCCAGCCGGCCGCTGGCTCGCCTGCACAGAGGGGGATTGAACTCAACACCATAAAACGCCGCGGTATCGGACTCCGCGGCTATGATCCGGACCGCGCCTCCCCAGGGTTCACATTGTTCGCGCCATTCGTAAACACCAACAAAACGGTCTACCTGATCGATTTGCAGGGAAATGTTGTCCATAGCTGGGATATGCCCTACCCGCCCGGCTATGGCTATCTCACGACCGCGGGACGCTCTTTTACAACGGCAAGATCCCAAACCCGAGCTTCATCGGCCGGGCGCCCTATATGTGTGGCGCCGCGCTGGAAGTGGATTGGAAGGGGCGGGTCTTGTGGGAAGTGCAGCATCCCGACCACACTCACGACGGCATCCGACTGCGAAACGGGAACATCCTGCTCATCTGCAAGAAGTCGCTCCCGGACGCGATCGTTCCGCAGGTCCGCGGCGGTCGCCCGGGGACCGAAATCGACAAAAGCAAGATGATGGGCGACTACCTCGTAGAGATGACGACAGACGGAAAAATCGTGTGGGAGTGGCAAAGCTGGGAGCATCTCGATCCCGCTGCAGACGGCATAACGGCTATCCAAGACAACCGTACAGCATGGCCTTTCGCCAACGGCTTTTGCGAATTGCCCGACGGGAATGTCATGCTCAGCTTCCGCAACATCTCGACCGTCGTGATGATCGATCGCCGGACAGGCAAGATCTACTGGAAGCTCGGTGCGCCGCCGCTCTCCGGCCAGCATGCGCCGACCATCCTACCCAATGGCCGCATCTTGCTGTTTGACAATGGGCCGCACCGCCTGGATGAGGCGACCCCCTTCTCACGCGTGCTCGAGATCGATCCGGCGACCAAAAACATCGTGTGGAAATATCAAGAGACCCCGGTGTCGAATTTCTTCAGCCCCTACATATCGAACGCTCAGCGTCTACCGAATGGCAACACGCTCATCAACGAGGGCTGGTTCGGCCGGTTCTTCGAGGTCACCCCCGAAGGCGCTGTGGTCTGGGAGTACATCAATCCCTACTTTGGCGGATCTGCACGGCCACAGGAACAAACTAACCAGGTGTTTCGTGCTTATCGCTACACAGCTGCGGAGATCGCCAGGGCAGAAGCAGCGACGTAGCGATGACTTCCGGCAGCGAATAGCGATAAAAGACCATCACTCCCGGGCGCGCGGTACGCGATCCACCGCAAAAAAGACCAAGTTTCGGGGTAACCTCGCGTCAGCTGAATTTCTTGCTTTATCGGATTTCGAAGGAACTGGTCGATGGGTCTGTTTTTAGTTCTTTTTTGGTGCGCGGCTGTCGCAGCGCCAGTCTTCGCGGCAATTCCCGGTTCGGCCCGATTGACGGGAATAAAATTCCCGTTTAGCCGGCAACGGGAATTGGCTTGCAAGACTTTGATCTGGCTCGCTTTTGTCTGTGCCGAAACGGCACTTTTGACGCAGAATCGAAAAAATTCGCGGTTCGACGGGAAAAGCCGGGAATCCGTGGAGCGCCCCCTCAGGACGCTGACACTCGCACGCGACTGATGAGGCGGGCGGCGGGGGCGGGCAGGCTCAGGCGAAAGACCGTGCCCGCGCCGGTGCTGGAGACGAGCGCTAATTCGCCGCCATGCGCCCGCATGAGCTCGCGGGCGATCGCGAGGCCAAGGCCGCTGCCGCCGGGACGGGCCGAACCGAAAAACGGACGGAACAGGTTCTCCCGCGCTTTGGGCGGCAGGCCGGGGCCGTCATCGGCGACTTCGACGATGATCGCGGCGCCCTCGCGAACGGCGGAAAACCGCAGCCGGTGCGCGCCCGCCTCGACCGCGTTGCGAGCCAGGTTCATGAAAACCCGGTAAAGCTGGTCGCGGTCGGCCTCGACGGCGAGATCGGCCGGGATCGCGCAATCGATGGCAAGATCCCGCTCGGAAACCGTAAGCCCCGGCCCGATCTCGTCGATCAGCGGCGCCAGCTTAAAGCGGCCCGGCGCGAGCGGCGGCGTGCCCTCCCGCGAAAAGTCGAGGGTTTTCGTGCACAGCGCGATGGCGCGGTCGATCGCGTCGATGAGCCGTGGCGCGACGCGGCGCACTTCCGGCGCGGCGCTGGCGGTCAAACCATCGGTCACGAGGCGCGCCGTCGCCAGGATGTTGCGCAGGTCGTGGTTGATTTTGGTCACCGCGGTGCCCAGCGCGGCAAGGCGCGCGCGCTGTCCGAGCGCGCGCTGGACCGTTCGCTGCAGGACGGCGAGCTCGCGTTCGGCGAGCCCGATCTCGTCTCGCCTGGCGCTGGCCGCGATGACCCGCGATGCGTCCTCGGGATCGTCGCGAAACTCGATCATGCTCGCGGTGATCCGCCGCATCGGCCGCACCAAGAGCCAGTGCAGGCTCAAATAAACGAGCGCCGCGGTGATCAGCGAAAGCACGAGCGAAAGCTCGAGGATGCGGATGCCGAAATCCCACAGCTCGGCGCGCAGCGGGGCTTCGTCGAGCAGCACCTCGACGGTGTCTGTCGCCACCCTTCCCTCCCCCGCCAGCGGGAGGGGGTCAGGGAGGGGGCCGACGGGCCCGAGCACGTGCAGGACGCGGTTGCCCTCGCTGAGCAAGGTGCGGAACGAGCCGCGAATTGCCAGCAGAATGTTGGGGTGCCTCAGATCGATCGTGAGATCGGGATGCGGAGGATTGGCGTGATCCAGCTTCAGCATAGCCCCGCCGCGGGAGAGCCCGAGGCCTTGTGCGCCGACGCGGGACAGAAGCTTGTCGATGAGGCGCTGATCGAGTTGTCCGCTCGGGCTCGCCTCGAGCGCCAGGGTCGCGAGATACCCGGCGGCGAGCCGATTTTCGAAATAGGTCATGCGGTAGCGCGCGACCGAGGGCACAAAGATCAGCACCTCGCCGACCATCACAAAAAAGACGGTGAGGATCAAAAGGCGCGCAGAGAGGCTTTTCAGCAGCACGATCGCGCCCGCCTCAGCCGAACCGCGCGAGCAAGCGCACCACGCTGCGGGTTCGTCGGGAGAACAAGGTCGGCGTATAATAGCATGCGGCGGCGCGCTTGCTCACTTCGCCGCGTGTCGGGTAAGGCACGATCAGATTGGCGAGCGTGCCGATCTTGAGTTTTTGCGAAATCGCGAGCGCCCAAGGCAGGATCAGGTCGCCCGCCCCGGCGCCGAGGATGGAGGCGCCAAGAACCCGGCCATTTCGGCGGAGCACGACCTTTACGAGGCCTTCGGTATCGCGCTCTGTCTGGGCGCGGTCGTTCTCCGCAAACGACCAGCGCAGCACGCGCACCTCTTCGCCGCCAGCGCGAGCGGATGCCTCGGTCGGCCCTACCTGCGCAAGCTCAGGATCGGTGTAGGTGACCCAGGGCAGCGCCCGATAGTCGACCCGGGCGGGCAGCCGGAACAGGACGTTCCGAATCACGATGCCGGCATGATAACTCGCGATGTGTGTGAATTGCGGTCCGCCCGCTACATCGCCGATCGCAAAGGCGCGGCGGTTGGTCGTGCGCAATCGACCGTCGACCTTGATGCCGCTGGCGATCGCCTCGATCCCGGCGGCAGGCAGATCGAGCGCCTCGACGTTCGGGCGGCGGCCGGCGGCGACCAGCACGTGGGATCCGCTGAGCCGCTGGCCGTCCGCGAGATGAACGGTAATCGTGTTTCCGTCACTTTCGATGCCGGCAATCGCGACCGCCGGGCGGGCGGCGACGCCCTCGCTCGCGAGGTGCCGCATGAGAAGATCGACGAGTTCGGGATCGTCGCGCGGCAGCAGCGGGCCGATGTCGAGCGCGGTCACCTTTGCGCCAAGGCGGCGATGCGCCTGCGCCATCTCGATGCCGATCGGCCCGCCGCCGATGACGATCAGATGTTCCGGTAGCACCCGGTTCGTGAAAATCGTTTCATTCGTGAGATACGGAACCCGGTCGAGCCCCGGTGTCGTTGGAATTGCCGGCCGCGAGCCGGTCGCGATGACAAATCGTCGAGGCCGGATCTCGATGCCGCCGGCAAGCAGCGTTCGCGGGCTCGTAAAGCGTGCCTCGGTGCGCAATACCTGGACGCCGAGCCGCTCGAAGCGCTCCACGGAATCATTGGGCGCCAGTGCCGCAATGACTTTGTGCACACTGTCGATTACCGCGGCGAAGTCGATCCGCGGGGGTGCGGAGCCGAGGCCGAGAGCCGCGCCCCGCCGCGTAACAGCCGCGCTGCGTGCGGCGGCGAGCAGCGATTTGGAAGGCACGCAGCCGAAATTCAGGCAGTCGCCGCCCATCAGCCCGCGCTCGATCAGCACGACTTCGGCCCCCATCTGGGCTGCGCCTGCCGCGACCGACAATCCGGCAGCGCCGGCGCCGATGACGCAGAGGTCGGGAGTGAGAGCCCATGTCATGCTGCTTTCTTGCCGCGCCAGCGCTTATAGCCGACCGGGATCAGCGCGAGGACGGCAAGGCCGATGATCGGGAGGAGCAGGCTCGGCTTGCACATGATCGCCAGATCGGGTTCCGCGACCACGTTACCGAGCCCGTTGCCGAGACTGGCATAAACGAAGGCGCCGGGAATAATGCCGAGGAAGGTCGCGAGCACATAGGTCGCCAACCTGACGCCGACCAGTGCCGGAACCAGGTTGATGAGCCAGAATGGGAAGATAGGCACCAGCCGCAAAACCAACAGATAATTGAACGCGTCGGCGCGAAAGCCGGTCTCCAGCCTTCCCACGAAGCGCCCGCCGCGTTGTGCAAGACCGGCCAGCCCCGCGCGGGCGGCAAGGAAAATCGCAGTCGCCCCGAGCGTCGCGCCGACGACCGCGCACAGCGTCCCGACCCAGGTGCCGAAGAGAAACCCCCCCGCGACCGTCAGTCCGGCACCGCCGGGGACGGAGAGCGCGACCAGCAGACCGTATAGGGCGGTGTACGTGAGCGCCGCGGCGAACCCCCAGCGCTCTACCAGGCTGCAGAGCCAATCCCGGTTCTCGGCAAGGGCGGCAAAGCTCAGGTATTTATGCCCGCCGGCAGCAATGAATGCGATCCCTGCAATGATGAGGAGGCCCAGCGGGACAAGCCGCCGCAAGGAAGTCGGCTGTTCGTGAGACATCGAGGCTAAGGTGAGCCACAAACGCTTGTGATGCCATGGAATCACCGCGGGCCGGCGGTCACCTTCGTGTGAGGTCAAACGAGACCCTGGCGCGACATTTCGATCCTCGGACGAAATCTGGTGCATCGGAGCTTCATGGTAGTATCAACGGCGCCGCATGCGACGGGAGCTGCCAATCTCGCCAGCGCCCGGGCTTTTGATGACGCGATCAACCACGTGCGGCGCGGGGTAGTCCGACTCTACACCGCCCTGATCGCAATCAATGTCGGCGCCTGGATCTGGGCATTCGTTTCGTTCCACAGCTATCTGTCAGTGCTGGCGACGGGCTACCAAAAGATCGGCTCTGCCCACGTCAGTGGCAAGACGGGCGCTGGACGGCGGTGAGCGCCCGTCCAGGGTCGGCAGGCCAGCGGACATCGTCAATGCGCGTGCCCGACATGGCTCTGCGGCGCGATAGCGAGGCCAGCAACACGTTCCGCATCGGCGGCGAGCGTGTTGGCGTCGGGAAGGCCACCTCGACCTCCGCGCGTCCAACGGGCCCGCACATTGCGCGCCCGATCGAGCAGCAGCTCGGTCTCTCCGCGATCCTCAGGCGGTCCGTACAAAGCGAGGGTCGATGTCACATCGGTCGACACCTCGACGAGAAAGGGCGGCGCCTCGCTCTCCGCACGGCTGTCCGCGGACGGGGTGATGTCGACGGCTAGCACGTCCAGGCCGATGGCGGCAAGTCGCTGCCGTGCCGCTGCGAGCTCAACGAGGCGCGCGACAGGGACGGGTGGTGCGAACAGCACGAGCAGAACCGGCCCGTGCGCGAGCACGGCGTCCAGCGTCCGCTGTTTGTCGCGCTGCTCGAATACGAAATCGGGGACCTGCAGCGCCGTGCTGGTTGTTACCTGGGGCCCGATCTCGCGGGCGAGCACCGCCGCGGCGCGAGCGCGGATGAAGTTGATCACATCCCACCGCGCGTTCACGCTCATCACGCCGGCAAATCCGGGCATTACCCCATCTTCTGTGCCATGGCTGACCCACCAGAACTGGTCGCCCTGGGTATGCGTGAAGATATGCGGCGCCGTCAGGTCGGCGGGGCGCACCGGCAGGGTAACGACCGCCGGGCCATCACCGTGACCCGTCGCGCCATGGCAAATTGCGCAATTCGCGGCATAGGCGGCCGCACCGCGGGCGACCGAAGCCGCGTCATAGGGCTTGGCAGGAGCATAAAAGCTCGTGGGATAGGCGCGCTCGATCGCGGGGCGCAGTAGCATCCATCCGAACCCCAGGCACAGCACGAGGCCGGCGGCAGGCGCGGCCATTCGCCGACAGCGTCCGGCCGGTGCGCCGACGACGGCGGCGATACCGCATACGGCAACCGCCGCGGCCAGGATCGCCAACAGAATTTGCGAACCGGCCGTCAGCGTACCGATTTCGAACCGGAACGGAAACGGCCATCCGGGTTCGCTATGGAGACCTGGCGGTAAGGTGCCTAGGGCGCCGACGATCGCAAGGACGCCAAACCCGAGCCCCGCCTCGATCCTTGCGTTGCGTTGCAGCCGTGCGACAGTCCGCCAGAACGGATTCCGGTTGCCGCTGGCGGGATCGCCGCGTCGCGGCGTGAGCCGGAGCAGATTGACCGCGGCAACCATCAGCATCGCGATGAAGAGCCCGATCTTGGCCAGCAGCAGGCGGCCGTACTCGGTCCCGACCAAAGCCGAGACGGTGCCCGCGAGAAACCACGTGTTGACCACCCCGGCCGCGAGCAGGACGGTCACACTCGCCACGGCCAATCCCGAATACCGCCTGATCGCGGTTCGCGCGACCAGCGCCCAATCGGCCTCGTGGGCTCGCCGCGCCTCGGCCAGGAGCAGCTCCAGCGGCGGCAGCGTACCGAGCCACAGGCCCGCCGCGAGCAGATGGAGGATATCCGCCGCAAGGTGCAGATCTCCGGGCGCGCCCGGCGTGGCCGCGCCATGGCCGGCCCAGGCGAGGCTCGCCAGCATTGCTGCGGCGAACACGAGCGCCGCCCAGCTCATTGCACCTCTAGCCAGCCATGGCCGCTGCAGCGCGAGCAGACAGCAGCCGAGGATCCCGGCCAAACCGAGCCGAAGCAGCCAATCCTCGCCGAACCGGGTGCGGGTCAGTACGACCGGTACGACTTGTTGGAAGAAGGCGATGCCGAACGGCCTTCCGCTCATACGCCCTGCCACGACACCGAGCCAAGCGATGCCCGAGCCGATCGCCAGCACCAGGCTGACCGAAGCCAACCAGACGAACTGGCGGCGCAGGCGGGCTATAGTCGCGGGAGTGGCGCTCGACGGCCGGAACGCCGGGCCAGCGACGAAGCATTCGAAGGCGAACACACCAGTCAGCGCTATGGCCGCGGTGAAATGAAGCGTGCGCGCCGTGATCAGAAAACCTTCCATCGCCTTGCCGGGATTTCGCGATTTGGCCTCATCCGTGTCCGACCTCAAAGGTGAAGGTACCCTCGGTCGGGTGGGTGTCGACCGAAACGACGTGCCAGCTGACCGTATAAGTCCCCGCCGGCAATGCTTTCAGCCCAATCTGTAATTCGGCCGGGTTGTCTTGCGGAATGTGGGCGTTCCCGAGGTCGACGGTCTGGCCCGCCTCGTCGGTTACTGTCACGTTGCTGAATGCCGGCTCGAGATCCTGCGTGAACCACAGGGTGATGACTGGCGGTGAAGTCGGCACCGAACTGCCGACCGCTGGGCTCGCATGATCGAGAAAGGCGTGCGCCCATCCCGCCGGCACGACGCCGATAACCGCCGCTAGCGCAGCAAACACCATCATGATCCGTCGCATCACCACCACTCCGAAATCGGTTTGCCAATGCTGCGCGGGAACAGATCGTCGAGGTAAAAATGGAGCTGGACCACCCCGCCGAAGCCATGCCCCGTCGCGTGGTTCGCCGGCAAGATCGCCTCCGCGCCGATCTGAAAATACGGCCCGGCCCAGATGATCCCAGGCTGGATCGTGCCGGTCGTCGTGACGCCGGGCGTGATCCGGTTGATCGGGGTCGTAAAGGCGACCTCGACGAGCGGAATCAGTTGACTGAACGGAGAGCGAAGCCCGATGTCCTTCACACAGCATACCAGATAGGAGAGGCTGTATTCGAAAGCGAAGCCGTAATTGAAGGTGGTCGGATTCGGCACGCCCGCACTCTCGGTTTTCGTCGGAAAACCGAAACCGAGATTGCCGGTGATCGCAATCGGCCGCAGATAGGGGAGCGACCGCGGTAAGTCGCCGAAGCCTTTGCCGAAATTGAAGGTCGGCGACAACGTCGTGAAATCGGGCGCGCCCAGCGCCTGGACCCGGCCGGTATGCGCCCAGGTCACATTGAGCCCCAAAAGGCCGAGTACTTCGTGCGGTCCATTGATGAAGAGCTGGTACTGTCCTTCCGTGTGTAGCGGACCGAGGCCCGTGACGGCCGGCAGACCGGACGGCTTTAAACGCTGCCCCTGATCACCGATTATCAAGCCCGTATCGGGCGTTATGCGCTTTGACAGATCGATTTGAATGTCGGTCGCTCGCGCGCCGTCGGGTCCAGGCGGGTTAACGCTAACCTGCGGCAGCGAAATTTCGTCGGCAACAAACGGGTCGTCCGTCAGGATCGTCGCCGGGAAAAACCGCTGCCCGGCAAACCCATGCGCGAGGGCGGTGGAGTTCGCGAAGAGAAGGATGATGGTCGTCGCGAGCGCACTTTGCACGCGAGCCTCGAGAATGGCAGCAGACATTGAATCGTTCCCATCAAGGGAGAGCCATTGATCGGTACCACCGCTCGCTTGGGCGCCACGCCGAGCGGCGGTGGCGGCGAGGATCAAGCTCTCACTGGTGGGGCGCGTGCACCGGCTGCACCGGTCAGTCGCGTTGACGAGACTTGCCCGGCCGGCAGCGGAGCAACGGTTGCCGGAACAAATGCTATCCGCGTCGGGGGCGTAGCGACGGCTGGACCGAGACCGGCGCTGGCGTGCCAGAAGCAACAGGCCGCATGCATCCGCTGGTTTGGGTCCGGGACTTGCTGTGGCGGCTGCTTAGCGCCGTCGTCATGCCCGCCGAGGCACAAAGCGTGGGCGGGGTCAGACGCAACGTCCGCAAGCCCAAGGCGCTGCGGGATAGAGGCTCCAGGCAGCGCTATCTGCAGCAGCAAGGCCAGCGCCGCAAGGAACCAGCCCAGGCCGCTGATTTTCGGTTCGCATCGAAGTGGGAGCGGTCCCATCGCGTTTGCGCGCATCGGAATGAAACTGACCAACGCTAAGCCTATTTTGCTGGATCGCGAGCTTATTAACCAGGGCGGTAGGGGAGTAAGAAAAAAATCCCCTCCGAGGAATATGGCCCGCGCCGATGCGGGCGCGTCATTGCAAATTGATAGTTAATTTACGGATATTTATTGCAACTTAAGCGCAGTGGCCACAGTATGGCCCGAGCATCGTCACGACGCGATTGCGAATCAGACGATGCGTATTGCCCTGACATCGCAGCCAGCTGTTAGGGCACGAGCCCCGGTCGTCTCGGCCGGGGCTTCGCTTTACCACGGATGGCCTTCGGCCGGCGCGCCTCGTCGCCACAGCCGGCTGCTTTCGAGGAGTTGCCACATCGCGAGGGCAGGTAAACCGATCATCAGGTCTCGCGCCCGCTTCAGCAAGGAAAGAGCCAGGGCCGTCTCTGGCGCCAGCCCAAAACCACCGCCGAGAAGGATATAGGCGCCCTCTTGCACGCCAACGGCATTCGGGACGGCGAACGCCGCACTTCGCGCGGCGTAGAGTAGGCCTTCGATCACCAATACGCTCGAGAAGCCGAGCAACACGCCGGCGATCCGCAAGGCAATCCAGGCTTCGAGCGTGCTGACGATCCAGCATGCCAGATGCAGGGCAAAACTGGCCCAAATCCGGGTTTGCCGCCGATAGATGTCGCGCAAGGCGGTATGCAACGCCGCGACGCCCGCAGCACTCTTCTTGGCCCAGCTGCTGCTGAGCATTCGGGCAAAGCGGTCGAGCGCATCGAAACCGCGACGCTGAACGACGAGAAAAGCCGTAGCCAAAAGCGCCGCGATGGCGAGCCCCGTGGCAATGGGGGTCACCGGCGCAACCTGCGGCCTGAGATAGACGAGGCAGAGAAGAGAAATCGCGGTATAGGCGAGCTGAGCGAACAGTTCGAGGGTGACGTCCACGATCGTGCTCGCCATCGCGGCGGTTCCGGAGACCCCGCCCAACACAACGGCACGCGCTCCCAAAACGTAACCGCCGACTTGTGAAAGTGGCAATACCTCGGATCCGGAATCCCGGATGAGGCGGCCCCAAATCGACACCCAGACCCTGGTGCTGGGCAACAGCACTGCCCAAGCCAGTCCCATTGCGGCAATCAGCGCGAGGTGGATGCCACACACGCTTGCAAATCCACCCCAACCGAACGCGGCCAGTGAATGGGTGACGGCGCCAAATCCGAAATGTGCGACCAGCGCCGCCAATAACGTTAGGCCGGCGATCGCGGCGAGCACCGAGAACAGCTTCACGCGCGCCTTTCCCGTAGCACGGCACGCACTCCGGTTCCAAGTCGAAGGCCGGCAAGCACAACGCGTGCTAGCGTCGGCAAAAACCGGGGTTGAAGCAGGTCGGGGCCGAACTCCCCCATGCGCCTGTCGTGTTCGGCGCAGCACTCTTCGGCTAAAGCGCGAAACGTGAAGGCGTCAAGAAAAACGCTTGCTTGTGTGGCTGAGAAATCCTTGCCGTCATTTGCCCGCCGACCCCGTCGGATTGTGCCGAGCAGCCGCCCGATGGCTCCGCCATAGTACCCAGCCGCAGCGATGGCCCGCAGCCACCGTGCGCTCCGTCCCCTCGTGGCCTGGTCCCAAGCCATCCAGTTAACGAAGAACACAATGTGGCGCGTCTCCTCGCGCATGAGCATATCGAAGATCTCGAAGAGCGGCTCCGGAAGAAATCCGGACCGGCGGGCGATCTTGAACACGCCAAAACCAAGAAATGAATCCAGACACTCGCCATAGCCGAAATCG
>Ga0126373_10001502_pt1 | contig 16616 bp, 10 predicted proteins | sample PanSoiMetPlot_11_FD_92545 | JGI IMG/M metagenome (GOLD analysis project Ga0126373, IMG submission 92545) | Tropical forest soil microbial communities from Panama - MetaG Plot_11 | ecosystem: Environmental > Terrestrial > Soil > Tropical forest > Bulk soil | place: Panama | collected 2016-02-17 | reverse complement strand
CGTTGCTGGTTTGTACTGGGAATGGATCGTCAGCAGGGGGCGGGAATACGGCCGGCGGTTGGGTGGTGATTATCAGGAAGTGCATTTTGAAGCATTAGTCACTCAGCCGCGCGAAACGCTGGCTCGCTTGAGCCAGTTTGTCGGCCAGGATTTGGACTACCAACGAATTCAGCAAGTTGGCATCGGTTCAGTAAGTGAGCCAAACTCTTCTTTTTCCGAGGAATCGCGTGAGGAGTTTAATCCAACTGAGCGTTGGAAAACCAGGATGTCAACCGAAGACATGGACGCCTTTGAGAGCTTATGCGGGGAATTTCTTCAGCAACTTGGTTATCCGCTAGCATCGGGGAAAGCGCGGCGTCGGAACCTACATGCCTGGCGGATGCGAGCTACTTATTTGCCAATGTTCGCCGCCAAGCATTGGTGCAAGACTCGCACTCCCATGGGTAGGCTGGTGCAAATCGGACGGCTACAGATCGAGGGTTAAACGGTCGATCCGAGGCTAGTTTCTGCGGCCATGTTGGCTTTGTACCGGTGTAATTCGCCCTCCAGGCATACGCGATGCCATAATTCTAGATTCAGCAGCCGCCAAATACGATCGTAGTGGTCGCGATAATTGGAGCGATGCTCACGGAACAGCTTCTCGATCGAATTCCGCTGGAACAGGCCGCGACCGAGGCTACGCGGTTCGAGAAGAGTACGTTCAATCAAGTCTAGCTGCGGGCCGCGCAACCATCCGCTCCATGGGGTGGGGAAGCCGAGTTTGGGTCGATACAGGATCGAGTGAGAGAGCAAGTCTTCCATAGCTTTCTTAAGAATCTGCTTGCCGGACGTGCCACGGATCTGGACGCCTGCTGGAACCCGTATTGCCCATTCTACGAGCACATGATCGAGGAACGGCACTCGACTCTCGATCGAGGCCGCCATGCTCATGTTGTCCTGTTTCATGAGCAGTTCGACCAGGTAGGTTTTGATATCGGTGTAGAGAAGACGCTGCAGCAAATCACCAGATGATCGCTCCCAATAGTCGAGTACGTTCTTGTACGCAGCACCCGGAAGAAATTCGCGCCTCACCTCATCGGCTAGCAGTTCATCCTGATCGTGTTGATTAAAGGCTGAAAAGAAATTATCGAAATAAAAAGCCGCCCAGGATTCGCCATCTGCGCCAAGGAAGGTGTGTGACAGCTTGCGCCGGATACTCGCATTGATCCAAGTTGACGTGCCTATGGTATGGCGCGTGCTTCGGCGGAGAGCTCTCGGAACCAGGGTACGGTATATGCGGTCTAACTTGGCATTCTTCAGAGTGAATGCATAACGCGAATATCCCGCCAGTGTCTCATCACTGCCCTCGCCGGTGAGGACTACCTTTACGCGTTCCCGAGCTAACTGAGCGACAAAGTAAAGCGCTACGCTCGAGGGCCAGACAATCGGTTCATCTTCGTGCCAGATGAGCTTGGGAAGGGCATCAAAGAAATCTTGCCGGCCAACGAAAACCTCATGATGGACAGAATTAAGCTGTTGGGCAACGCTTCGGGCATACGGGAGTTCGCTGTACTCGTTCTCTTTGTAGCCGACAGAAAACGTTTCAATCGGCTCACGCCGAATTTTGGTCATCAGTGCGGCTACGGCGCTGGAATCTACGCCACCGCTGAGAAAAACTCCTAAGGGCACATCGCTCATCAGATGACTCTTAACGGCGCCTTCGAGGAGGTCACGGTAGCTGTCGACATAATGGCGCTCGTCGTGAGTCGTGCTTTCGGGCACCATAGGAATGTCCCAGTACTGGTCGATGCGAACCTCGCCTTCAGCGTTGACTTCGGCGACGTGTCCGGGAAGCAACTTACGAATTCCGGAATAGAACGTATCGCTGGCAGACAGGTAGCCGAAGGCGAGATATTCCGGCAGGCACGCCCGGTTGAATTCGGCATTTACCCCCGGATAGGTTAGGAGCACTTTGATTTCCGAACCGAAGAGAAAGTTCGTTTTACCCAGACAGTAGTACAAAGGCTTGATGCCGAGCCGGTCACGTGCTACAAACAAAGTCTTCCGCCTTTTGTCCCAGATGGCAAAGGCGAACATCCCGCGGAGATGAGTTACGCAATCTTTTCCGTACTCTTCATAGAGATGAACAATGGTCTCGGTATCACTGTGACTGCGGTAAGAGTGACCGCGGGTGATCAGTTTCTCTCGTAGCTCTCGGTGGTTATAGATCTCACCATTGAAAACGATCCAGATGGACTCGTCTTCGTTCGAGATCGGCTGGTGACCGGTGGCGAGGTCGACGATGCTAAGGCGGCGCATGCCGATGCCGACCTGACCATCATGGTAGATGCCCTCGTCATCAGGACCGCGGTGCGCGATTACGTCGCACATCTTGCGAAGGATGGCGCAGTCGGCGCGAACCCCGTTGCGAAACTCATATATTCCTGCTATTCCACACATGAACTATTTGCACCTGTCCCCGGCGAAACTAAGCACGGAATCGAGGAGCTCCAAATTTGATTCTGTAACCTTATCTACGTCTCCACGGTTGGAACAACGGAATTTTCCGTTGAGCCATTCGCAATGTTCGACGTGATCATGCAAGTCGAACAGGTGCCTGTCTTGGCATTTTACGAACGAGCCGGAAACCATGACCACGTGGGACAGTCGGTCATCTTCGACAGCACAGTAGAGAAGGCCGGAATCGCTGCTCCAGGGACCGTAACTCCAGGGCCCTTTTCCCTCCGAGAAGATCATGTACCGCATGCTTCCCTGCAGATGGTAACGATAGGCGCGAACCCTAACGGCGCGATCTTCGAACTCAGAAAGGTCTCCTACAGTAGATGCAGACGTCAGCGGCAGGATGAGCACGGCACAGTCAGTGGGAACAGCAATCCGGGCGCTGATACAAACTGCCGGCGCTTGCTCTTTTTTGCCGTACACGGGCGAATCATAAGCGGACAAGAATTCTGTCTTCCAACTCGCGGTTGGCGTGACATGCATCACAATTCCACTCACATCACCGCCATTTTCGCTCGGGCGGATTTTGGCGATTATGGCGTCGTGCTCTTTCCCAACTTCCAATCCAGGAGCAAAGTGCCAGAAGGTCTCGAGCAGATGTGTTTCACGTCCTTCCATGACATCGCGTATGAACCAGAGTCCGCCTTTAGCATGAAACACACACCGACGATGTAAGACTGAATCAGATAGTCTGGCGTATCCATCGTGAGAGCCAACAAACACCTCAAAAGTCTCACCACTTAGCCATCGTTCCGTTCGGATGTGGGGAATTGAACTCCAGCCAAACGGGCCTGCGGGCACCGCCTGATCGACTCCATCGACTCGCAGCGTATTGTGAGCGGCGGTGCCACGGAAGAGGTCACGCTCGCTCTCTGACATGTACGCATATGTTCCTGGGTCAATGAGAACTCGCTGACCGTTCACGGACAAGCGAATGCTTAGAGCATCGGCATGCCCATGACCCGAGTGGCCGATACCCTGCGGACCCCCATCAATCATCACTTGCTGCGGGCAGGGCGTAGCGTCGCCGAGAAGATAAACACCGCCGGCTTCGAAGGCGTGCGATTGCGGCATCATCTTAGAGGCCCTCGCTGGCAGTCTGACCACCGCTGTGTCGCCGAACACCCAGACAGCCTCTTCAGTCAAAGCGTAGCTAGCACCGTATTGATCGTGATCATACGCAAGCGCACCGATGAGCAGGGGGTCGGTCATGTGCTCGAAACGATTACGACGCGGGTCAAAAAGCCGGCCACCGTCGTCGTCGCCAAATCCGGGAATGCTGCCGCCCTCCGCAAGAGCTCGAAGAAACGTAAGCATTTTCTGCAACACTCGATCGAATTCCTGGGGAATCGGAATGTCGTTTAGTGCGGCGAGAATTCTCGCGTACAAAAAGAAATCAAGAGCGTAGACGTGATAGTAGAGAGCTTGCTCGAAGTAGACGCCGTCGGATCGAACCTGGCGCTGGGCCTCGTCGAGAAGGATTCTCCAGCCCGTCTGTTGCCATCTACCAGCTTCGGGAATTTCTGAACATAGAGTGCCTACGTAGAACAGAGCCAGCGCTTCCCCCAGCAGGTGTGTGTTTGGGGAGAAATATGTGGAGAGGTAACGCTCAATGTAGTGTCCGTTTAGGCGCAGTGCACCCACAAGGTCGCTATCGAACGAGTTGGGCAGCGAATCGCATCCGGAAATCAAGTATCGGAGCCATAGCCAGGAGAGGGTGCGGAACGCGACCTCCAAGGTGCTTGCCCAATTGATGCCCAGAGGGTAGGGATTTGCTTTTCGCCATGAATACCATTGCTCCGACAACTCACGGGCGTATCGGGGATCTCGAGTCATGCACCATGTCTTGGCCAGCGTAACCAGGTGCTGATGGCGATTAAGTTCCCACGTGACTTTGTGGTCGCCGACCTCGGACAAATCGAGAAAATTGATCTTGAACCAGGGCTTTAGCGGCGCTCGCTTGCCGGATACCGCATCGCAATGCCAGTCAATATCGGACCCATAGGCAAGTTTTTCGTATCCAAGCAGATCGAATTCGTGTCGGCAAATGGCGTCTGCCTGGGCAACCGTTTTTTCGGCTTCGTGCGGAAGATACTCGCGAACCATCGCAACCCGGCGCGGCAATTCGGCAGCATTGAAGAAGAAGTTGGCTGATCGTTTGGCCGCTGGCAGTGGCAGCGAGTGGAGGCCGAAGCCTAGGCGATAGGAGGCAAGATCAAGCCGCTTGTGGCCCGCTTGTACAAGCCGCGTGCGAATCTCATCCCAGTTCATCTGGGTCAGGCGGGCCCATTTTTTTTGCCATCCCGAGCTCACAGAATTCTTCTCATGATATCGTGCTGCAGAGTTTGCGGGGACTAGAAGTTTAGAATCGGCCCAAACGCGTTTTCAGCACGAGGACTGCCACTGAATCACCGCGCAATCAGGGGAAGGTTGACAAATGTCGCTGTGCCATCTACTTAGGGTCGACCAGCATATAGCGCGGTAATTTCTCCAGTTCTTGCACGGTACTTTCCTTAACAGGAGAAAACTTTTCCCATTTTTACCCTCCCTCCGGGATTTCTCTAGCAATTGGGATTAACTGATATAAGTTATTGAAAACAAGCCTCATATTTAAGAGAATGATTTAGACCGCCAGTTCGTTATGGAAGGCGGGTTGCAAACAGTTGCTTCCGAGACGCTCGTGAAGCAGAACATTTCCCGAGATTGGCTCGTTTATCTTCCAACCGCAGATCTCTCGAGGAGGACAGCAGGGCGTGAGCTTGTCGATCAGCATATTCGGTCTCGGTTATGTCGGGTCAGTGTCAGCCGCGTGTCTTGCCTCGATGGGGTATAAGGTCATCGGGGTTGATATCAGCAGAGCCAAGGTGGAAATGTTGGACAGTGGGAGGAGTCCCATCATTGAAGCTCGAATGAGTGAACTAGTCGCCGAAGGGAACAAACAGTGCCGCCTGCATGCAACGACGGACTCGACGACCGCTGTTCTCGAGTCCGATATTTCGATCGTCTGCGTTGGAACGCCGAGCCTCAGAAACGGCAAATTGGACCTTTCCCACATCGAGAAAGTCGCGCAGGAAATCGGCACCGCCCTGGGGCAGAAGAAGTCGAGTCACACGTTTGTTTTACGCAGCACCGTGCTGCCGGGAACAACCGAGTCCCTGGTAATCCCTATTCTTGAGCGCGCCAGTGGACGCCGCGCCGGTAGCGATTTTGCTGTCTGTTATAACCCGGAATTCATGCGCGAGGGCAGCGCCGTGGCGGATTTTCTCGAGCCGCCGTATACGGTCCTTGGCTCTCAGGATAGTTCTCATCTGCTACCCTTACGGAAACTGTACAAGGACGTTCCAGGCCGGGTCTTTGAAACGACGATCTCCGTCGCCGAGATGGTTAAGTACCTGTCCAACGCTTTTCATGCGGTTAAAGTGGGTTTTGCCAATGAGGTAGGAACCCTGTGCAAGCATCTCGCAGTGGATGCGCAGGCCGTTACTGAAATCTTTACGGCCGACACTCGTTTGAATATTTCGCCCACTTACCTCTCGCCCGGATTCGCTTTCGGTGGCTCATGCCTGCCCAAAGATGTGCGCGCCCTGACTTACCGCGCTAAGGAACTAGACCTGAAACTGCCAATACTCGAGTCCCTCTTGCCCAGCAACGCAGAACACTTGGAACGCGCGGTAGAAGCGGTCATGCGAACCGGCAAGCGGAAAATTGCACATCTGGGCTTGAGTTTCAAGGCAGGTACGGACGACCTGCGCGAGAGCCCACAAGTGCAGCTCATTAAGCGTCTCCTGGGCGAGGGATTTGCGGTTCGCATTTGGGATCGCGAGGTCTCTGTGGGCCGACTCGCAGGTTCCAATCGGCAGTACATCGAAGAAGTTATCCCCCACATCGGATCGCTGCTCTCGGCCGACCTCGAAGAGGTTCTGCACGGCGCTGAGGTAGTGGTGATAGGTAATAAATCGGCTCGCAAAGATGAATTGCTGAAATACTTGCGTTCCGACCAGATCGTGATCGACCTGGTAAATCTGGACAAGTCAAGGCGCCCCGATACATCCGGCGCTTACGAGGGTATCTGCTGGTAAGCGCAGTCATGAAGGCCCCGGTCTTTATCGTGGGTTGTCCCCGCTCGGGCACGAGCTTCCTATATCACCTGTTGCTCTCCGCCGGCAATTTTGCCGAGTTCCACACCCAAATGAACGTCTACGACGTCCTGGAGCCGATCTACGGTGATCTGGGTGTAATGAAGAACAAGCAGGCTGCTATGAAAGAGTGGCTCTCTAGCAAAGCGTTTCGTGTTTCAGGATTGGATCGAGGCGAGATTGAATCCAGAGTATTGGCCGAATGCGAGGGAGCAGGGGGTTTTATTCGAATTGTGATGGAGGAAATCGCAAACAAACAAGGTGTGGACCGCTGGATTGATTCCACGCCAACCAATGTCCCCCACATGCTTCGGATCAAACGCGATTTTCCCGACGCTCTCTTCATTCACATCATTCGCGATGCTCGCGATGTAGCGTTGTCACTGGACAACCGCGGCTGGAGTCGACCATTGCCTTGGGACAAGAAGAACAGCCTGCTCGCAGGGGGCCTTTACTGGAAGTGGATTGTCCGCAAAGCCCGCACATATGGCTCGCTCCTCGGCCCGAGTTACATGGAGATTCGCTACGAAGAACTTGTGAGCGGGACTCGACCCTCGCTGAATCGCGTGGGAGCCTTTCTCCGGCACGATTTAGATTACGACCGGATTCAAGCGAGGAGCATTGGCTCGGTCAAAAAGCCGCTGACCGCGTTCCAACAAGAACTCGAGGAAGGAAGGTTCACGCCCGTGGGACGCTGGAAGGAGAAATTTCCGGCCGAACAGCTCGCACGATTCGAGAGCCTGGTGGGAGACTATCTCGAAGAGCTCGGTTATACGCTTTCGATGATGAAGCCTACATCGAACATGGTTGACAAAAACAAAAGGGCCATTTACGGCGCCTATTATGAGCTGAAACAATGGGCCAAGGTGAATACACCGTTGTCGCGTTGGATGGTGAATTATTCCGCGATTTTGATAGATAAATAAAAAATAGACCGTCCGAGCATCAATCTGAGACATTTGGATGAAATGCAATATCATCGATTTCGAATCGGCGAATTTCAAGCGGCTCGACGAGTTCTCAGACAGAACCGTCTTTCAAACTCGCGAGTGGATCAGGTTTGTGGCGGAAACGCAGAATGCGACGCCGATTCTGGCTGAACTAAACGACGACGGCAAAGTCGTGGGTTACTTTACCGGCCTTACCTTCAGTCGCTTCGGCGTGCGGGTGCTGGGTAGTTCATTTCCCGGTTGGACAACACCATACATGGGGTTCAACCTACTGCCGGGAATTTCGCGTGCAACGCCTTTGGCCGCGGTTGAGAACATGGCATGGAACACGCTTAGGTGTCTGCACATGGAAGTCTCTGATCCGTACTTGACGGACGAAGATGGGCAGGAGCTCGGCTTTACGGGTCATTACTTTGTCTCTTATCGGACAGATTTGAGGAAATCCGAAGAAGAGCTATTCGACGGCATGGACAGCGCTTGTCGACGCTGTATCCGTAAGGCCGAGAAGAGCGGCGTGGTCATCGAGGAAGCCCATGATGTGGGCTTCGCAGACGAGTACTACCAGCAGTTAAGAGATGTGTTTGCCAAGCAGGGCCTGGTTCCGAGCTATAGCCTCAGGCGTGTTCGCGCTTTGGTGAAACACCTTCAGCCAACCGGACGAATCTTGCTAGTACGGGCTCGTGATCGCGAAGGTAACTGCATTGCCACCGGCATTTTCCCAGGCTTCAACAAAATTGCGGAGTTTTGGGGTAACGCCAGCTTTCGCTCCAGTCAGATTCTTCGTCCAAACGAAGCCATTCAGTGGTACGTGATGCGTTACTGGAAACAACGTGGCGTAGAGGTGTACGACTGGGGCGGCGAAGGAACATATAAAGAAAAGTACGGATGCAAATTGCATCGGGTGCCGTGGTTCACCAAGTCGCGTTACCGGATTGTTTCCAGGCTCCGCGATGAGGCTAAGGAGATGTTCGCGCGTAAACAGAAATGGTTGGGCTGGTTACAGGGGGTGCGCCCGGGTTCGTAGCTGGCCGCCGAGCTGTTGTCAGAAGCTAGGTCCACAGGCGTACTTGTGGAACGTACCTGTCATTTGTTTACCCAAATAGTACCTTACCGGCACAGGTACCGAGCGCAATTCAAATCACGCCCCGGATAGCTTTGTCGACAGCCTCCACATCTGCCCCAATGTCCCTGCCATCACTGGCAGCGCCCAGCGCGGGAGAAGCCTTCTTGCAAGAGCTTTCCTTATCGGCGGCGCGACACAGCCGAAAACCCTCTGCGCCCTCCTCTGCAGTGATTAATCCAGCCGCCTTGGCATCGGAAACGTTGATATTTCCGTCCCACTTTACTCCGCTGCCGATGATGATGTTGTTCCTGACTTTTCCTTTAACAAAACAGCTCTCAAACACTGCAGCCGGTCCCATAGCCAGCGCTCCCACAGCACAGTTCCGCGGGCCTCCCCCCGCTGACACTATGGATGGTCTCTTTGCAGCAGTGAAAAGGATGCTGTCGGTCAGGCTGAAATTCTCGATACCTTCCCGGCCGGGATGCAGAATTGAGATGATGGGGCCGGGAACGAACGCGGTCACGTGTGAGATCTGAATATCGTGCAGTGGCGGCGCGATCGCAAGTATCATCAGAAATGAGCCGAAACCCCCATAATCCTTGTAGTGCACGTTATCGACGATTAGATCGTGAATGCTGTAACGTTCGCCCCCGGAGCTTTTCCCCCCGTTATCCGAGGGAACATTCGCAATCGATAGCGCCGCTGCCACATTGCTGATGCGGTTGCGGCGGATAGTCACATCACTGACGCGGCATATAGGGCAGATATTAGTGTTGCGTGTCCCCGCCTGGTTCTTTGGAGTCAACACGATGGAGAATCCGGCTTGGCTAAATCCTCCCCAGCTGCCTTCAAGAACATTATCCTCGAACAGCACGCGCTGGCCATTCTTCAGTTCAAAATTATTCTTCACAATGAAAGGATGACCATCTGGGCCACCGACAAAACCGGGTTCGCCTTTCTTCCAGATAATGGGCTTGAAGAGATAGTTGTGCCGAATCTCGATATCGGCAGGTATCTGGGTCGCGGCCCCGCCACCGAAAAGTATGTTTTCGCCCGACGCCTCCAGGAAATTGTTCACGATCTTGTACGCACCGCCGGGAGTGTTGCCTCCCCCACTGACGACGGTCTGCGCATCAGTACAGGCCCCAACTATCGCGGTGCAGTGAAAGTCGTTAAGGAACGAATCCACTAGTGCCACATAGGTCATATCGTGTAGCAGGATAGCGCGAGTAGTTTCGTCTTGGGCGGTGCCATGCATCCAGACGCGGTCGAATACGAGGTGATCCGCAGTCCCTCCAGGTTTTGTAAGAGCCAGAGCTGATATGGTTGCGCCCGGACTGCCGCGCGTGATCTCGAGTCCCATGAGGCGATAATGGGTAGCCCCTTTTTCAAAGTGTAGTGGGCCGGAACCGCCTTTAGCCTCGAATTCAATCTTTGCCATCACGTTCTGAACGCCATTACAGCGGAAATCAGGGCGACCGGGTAGGGATGCAACCCCTGCAAAACATGGAGTGATCCGTTCTCCCTCGGGAGGCAGGGCGTCGTCGGGCGCGGCAGTGCGAAGGAGAATCCAGTGGGAATCGTCGCATTCCTTATGCGGAAACACGAGCAAGCCGCGGAAGGTTGCGCCAGCCTCCAGTTTCAGGGTTTCGCCGCATTGCGCATTGTTGAGTGCTTGCTGTAGGTTATCCCCACTTTTTACTAATCGGACTCGGCCGGGAGCAGGAGTATCAGCGAGGGAAGATTTGACGTAAATTCGAGGAAGTTCTGCCGGTCCGTCAAAACTGGCGTCTGCACCAGGTTTCCCTTGCTCGTCAGCGGTACTCCCATCGCCCAACATAAAAGCTGTCATTAGCAACAAGAAGATCCAGAGCAAGAACCCAGATCGAGGCAAACTGAACCAACACATAATCCGCATTCCTATACTCCCAAACCGCATCAGCGGGGAAACCCTCGTATTACCAGCATTCCAGATGCCAAAATCATGATATATAGGTCAGGGCATCTACGCCACACTGCTGTTGACTATAACCCGGTTTGGACACGTTCGTTGTGACGCTCCTGAAACTTTTGGAGCTCAAGTCCGACTTTTTAGGCGGGAAAGCACTCATCCAGCTAAAAGAAGCTGTGCTATGAAGCTCGCGGTTTTCCCTCTACAGCCCCTAAAGCGTTCAGTAGACGCCAGAGATTGCCGCTTGCAGGGCGCTGATATCGGCTCCAATGTCCTTACCATCGCTGGCTGCATTCTTATATGGGCTGGAAGACAGCAATTGGTAATTACCGCCATGTGCATTGTTGTAGTTCACGAATTGCACCGCCCCTGGACTCGCTGCAAAATAGTTCCCCGACGGCCAGTCCGACGACTTGGAAGCAAACAAGCTACCGATGATGGCGTTGTAGCTGAAGGCGTATTTGCTAAAGCACAGGTTAAGAGTGGTGAGTGGGATAGGGGTGAATGCACAGTTGGGTGGACCGCCTCCGGCGGAAGCAAACGTGTACTCCCCCAATCCTAAAATGTTGTTACTTATGACAAATCCCCACATTGAAGGATGGGGTCGTGTGTCGAGCACGCTGATCACGCGAAGAAAAGTAGGATCGCCGAAGCCTGTGATGTGATTAATAGTTACACTGTTTAAAACATTTTGCCACCAGCTGTTCAGAAACGAGAAAAGTGCACCGGAGCCGATATAGGCTCGCGCATTAACGTCATCTATGGTGATGTCGTGAAGGCTGAAACGTGCACCGGCTGCTGCCATGCCGCCAGAGTCGGAAAGGGCCGTTGCGATGGTAACACCCGCGGCCACATGGCTGACGGTGCTATATCGAATGGTGACGTCAGTGACCTGACAAAGCGGGCAGACGTTAGTGTTGTGTGTCCCCGCCTGGTTTTTTGGCGTCAACATAAAAGCGAACCCATGCTGCCCGAACCCACCCCAGCTGTACTCGAGTATGTTCGCCTCAAGCAGCACACGCTGTGCATTCTTGAGTTCGAACAGATTCTTGACGATGAAAGGATGACCGCCCTGACCTCCCACAAAACCGGGTTGCCCGCTCTGCCAGATTGATGGCTTGAAGAAGTGATTCCGGCGAATCTCAATATCAGCAGGTGTGGTCGTCGCAGGTCCGCCGCCGAACAAGATGTTCTCACCGGATGCCTCGAGGAAGTTGTCCACTACCTTGTAGGGTCCACCAGGTAGTGATCCCACGCCGCCACCGATTGCCTTAGCATCGGTACAGGCTCCCACGATGGCAGTGCAGTGAAAGTCGGTTAGGAACGAATCAATGACCGCGGCATTAGTCATGCCGGTGAAGCTGATACCGGCGGAAGTGTCGTCCTGGGGCGTGCCATGCAGCCAACAACGATCAAGGATAAGATGATCGGCGGGGGATTTCTTAGTGAAAACCAGGGGGCCGACCAGGCCTGTCCGGGGCGTCCGCGTGAGCTCAAGCCCAAGCAGACGGTAATGACTAGCCCCTGGGGCTAGTAAAAACGGTCCAGCACCCATGTGTGGATTGATGACCCGCGCCAAGACTTTCCTCAGAGCGGAGCAATGGAACGAAGGTCGACCGGGAAGGGACCCTACTCCCGCATAACATGGCGAAATACGGGAACCCTCGGGCGGCAAGCTCGTATCCGGAGCGCTGGTGCGGATGATGATCCAATGCAGGTCATCGCAGGATTTGGCTGGCAAGGTGAACTTTCCGGTGAAAGTTGCTCCTGCTTGCAGAGCAACAGTGTCGCCGCAGTTTGCGCTGTTTAGAGCGGTTTGCAGATTTCCACCCGATGGGACCGGAATCGTGTTACCTGGGGCTGGCGTATTGGCCAGACTAGTCTGCATGAATACCCGAGGCAATTCTGCCGGGCCATCAAAACTTCCAGTGGATGACGATACCGAGAGGGTGAGACTCCGGGAATTTGTTTTGCCTTTGGCATCGGTCACTTTGGCGACGAACGTGAAATTTCCCGTCGAACTGATTGTGCCATTAATCAGACCAGTGGAACGATTCAGGTTAATTCCCCCAGGGAGCGAGCCCGAGGCGATACTCCAGGCATACGGCACGGCTCCCCCAGTTGCCGACAGATCAGCCGTGTAGGGACTTCCGATAATGACGCTCGGAATCGATGTTGTCGTGATTGTAGGTCCGGAAGACTTGGTAGTTAGCGTCACGTTTGCCGAGGCAGATGTGCTGGATTGCGCCACGCTGGTTGCGGTCACCACGACGGAGGTATTCGCGGTCGTGGCGGGCGCAGAAAACATCCCGGCGCTGGAGATGGTTCCAGCGGTCGTCGACCAGGTGACTGCTGTGTTGCTCGTTCCACTTACCGATGCGGTGAATTGTTGTGAGCCGCCCGATACCACAACAGCCGTCGTCGGCGAGATGGTTACAGAAATGGATTCCCCGTTGATGTTTATAGCCAGTCTTTTGTCGCCATGAATTCCGTTCTTGTCCCAAGCGGAAATCCCGAAGGAGAACAAGCCCGCGGCTTGCGGTACACCGGAAATTATGCCAGTTGCGGCATCGAGAGCCACGCCGCCGGGTAAAGTGCCGTGTGTGACCGCGTAATGATAAGGAGCAACACCACCGCTGGCCGAAGCCGCGCCGTTGTAAGCGACTCCGACGTGCCCTACCGGAAGCGAACCACTGACGATGAGGTGAACCGACTGCCCAGAGTCGGCAGCTGTTGCTCCCGTAAGAACGGCCAGCATGAAAAGGAACAGTGAACTGAGTTTGGTGATCTGCGCCAAACTAAAGCGAAAAACGGAAGACATCCTCCAAGAAGAGCTTGCCATTCAAGAATCCTTGTGCGAAGTTTGGGACCGCTTCGAGTAGCGACTTTAAAACTTAAAGATGTGGGGATAAAGATACCGTAGCTCATGGAACTAGTGGAACGCGAAAGTACATGGTTCATGAGCGCGCAGCTCTGATGGCGTGCTGATGCAGGCCTGCAGCACGACGGACTGAGGGAGATTTATATTGAACCGGAAATTCGCACTCCGCGTATCCTGGCCTGATCCAGGCCCTTTAGTGCGGTTGCCAGGCTTTTCGATAACTATGTACTGGAAACTTTATGTTGGCCCAAAAGTAACCCGCGAAGCGCGTCATAAGCGGAATTGCCAACTACTTTCTTAGTCCCGGCACGCATTGCCCACGCAGCCCGCATACGCCATAGTCCCTGATTCCGGCAAATCCGCTGGAAGGCGTGCAAATTTGTGTTTCGCATGATGGCGACGCGACCGAGTTTGAAAGGATCCGTGGCTGGCGCGTTAGCGCGGATCAGACTGGTGCATAAAGTTCGGTACCCACTACGGCGGGCAACCAGTTGAACGCGAGCATCGTAGCGGCCGCCAGGACAAGAAAAATGCTCTACAGCCTTGCCGATGATGTCCTCGAGCCGTTCTTTTGCGGTCACAACTTCCTCAACTATTTCCGCCTCCTGCAGGTCCGACAAATAAGCATGTGTCATCGAGTGACATCCGATTTCAAAGCCGGCACTGGAAAGTTCTCGCAATTGTTCGGAGGATAGATACCCACGCTTGTTCAAGAAACCTACTGTTATATAGAAGGTGGCACCAAACGCAAAATGCTCGAGAATCGGAGCTGCTGCCAGAAGATCGCTTTCGCTGCCATCGTCGAATGTCAACGCCACCGCGGGGCCCTTGGGAAAAACCAGAGCTTCTGAGACACTGACGCCACGCCAGCCATTAGTTTTCAGCCATTCGAGTTGTGCTTCAAAAGACGCCGCCGGAAGAACGTAGCGGACGTATCCAGGTTCGCTCTGACAGAGCGCACGCCCACGCAATTCAAGCTCGTGATACATGAGAAATACGACTGCGGTTGCCATCACCTGCACCTGCAAGAAACTGAACGGCCATTTCTAAGGGGACTTTCTGTGAAGCAGCATTTCATTGCTTGAAAGCAGCCTGAACATGGTTTTCCAGAAAGACCAGCAACTCTGCTTTAACTCGTGGACCACCCGCGATTAATCCTGAGAGCAGGGGATTACGCTGGTTGCACACCAGCGTGGTGTTTTCCAGTGTCTGAACGAAGCCTCCAGCGCTGAGCACGAGTGCGGCTCCGGCTGCCACATCCCACTCGTGTTTTGGAGTAAGCGTGAAAGTGACGTCTGCCAGACCCGCTGCGACCAGCCCGAGCTTGTACGCGACTGAGCCCATTGCGCGGACTCGAAAGGGCGCATCCTTGAACGGTTCCCACTCGCCGCGCTTGAACTCGCTGCGACTGGCCAGAACCAGCGCTCCTTGTAGATTCTCCTTTCGAGTTGAACGCACGGCTTCACCGTTCGAGGTCACACCGGTCTCAAGGGAGCCAATAATGGTTTGATTCGTGGCTGGGTTACAAATCCCACCTGCAACAGGACGACCGTTCTCGACCATAGCCACAGAAACACAAAACTCTGGAATGCCAGTCACAAATTCACGGGTACCATCGAGTGGATCGACCACCCACACCCGGCTTTTCTCCAAACGAGAAAAATCATCCGCACTTTCCTCCGAAAGCCAACCTTCGTTGGCGCGCAGCAAGTTCTTGCGGAGAACCGCGTCTACAGCGCGGTCTGCTTCGGTTACGGGGTCATGGCCGACTTTGTACTCCGCCGCGATTGCACCGGGGGTGAATTGGTTGAGCACTTCACGGGCTGCGTCAAGCGCGCCCTGTATGCGTTCGAGAGTCTCTGAAGACGAGTTTGCTGTCATGTACTCCCAATCAGGCCCACAGCATTCTTGCGCCAGTGGCCAAAAGAATTGCACACAGAATTCTCCTCAACCAGAGGACCGGAACGCGCGTGCTGAGGCTGGATCCCAGAAGGCCGCCAGGAATGGACCCGATCAACATATACGCGACCAGTTGCGAGTCTACATTGCCGAGCCGAAAGTGCAGGACGGTGGTCACCCCGGTAAGAATCACGGCATGGACGATGTCTGTGCCGACCATCACCTTGGGAGGATAGCTGTAGAAAAGCAGCAGGAGCATCATGATGATACTACCCGAGCCCACCGAGGTCATGCCCACTAGCACGCCAGCGAGCAGCCCGATGATGACCATGCCCGCAAAAGACTTCGCCGTCGGCGGGCGGTTGGCCACATGGTCCTCGATTCTCCGCTGCATGAGCAGGAGAATGGGAATGCAGATCAGCAGGAAGCCTACCGTGGACTTGATAAAATCATTGACGCCGCTGCCGTAAACATTGCGCAGATGGGCGAGGAATGTGACTCCGGCAATCGAACCCGGCGCACTTCCAGCGGCCAAGGCCAGCACGACCCTTCGCCGGACCGTGCCTTTGCGCAAGTGTACCCAGCTTGAACCGAACTTGGTGATGAAGTTGAATGCGGCGTCGGAGCCAACCGCTATTATGGCGGGCACATGCAGGCCAAAGATCAGAATGGGCAGCAGCAACACGCCACCGCCCAACCCAGTCATGCCAATCAGGGTGCCGACAACGAACCCGATCAGGATCTTGAGGCTGACTAAGCCCATCGCTCCTTCGATGACTCTCCCGGTGGCTCAAGCGCGCGCTGCGGTTACATTGGCAAGATCGCCGTTGACACCAATAAAACCCTGTTGTTCAAGATGAAGAGTGATTTCCTGTGCAGATTCCTCCGGGCTCAACTCGGCGGTATCAATGACCACTTCGGCGTCAACAGGCGCTTCGTACGGATCTGAGATGCCAGTGAATTCCTTAATGATGCCAGCGCGCGCTTTCGCATACAAACCTTTGCGATCACGCTGTTCGCAGGTTTCTACCGGCGTCGCCACGTGCACCAGAATGAATCCGCCGTAGGGTTCGATCATCTTCCGTACCTGCTTGCGGACGGCATCGTACGGCGCAATCGGTGCGCAGATGGCGATACCGCCGTTTTTGGTTATTTCCGAAGCGACGTAGCCAATGCGCCTGATGTTGATGTCCCGATGCTCCTTGGAAAATCCCAATTCCGAGGAGAGGTGCTTGCG
>Ga0126373_10001500_pt1 | contig 16623 bp, 21 predicted proteins | sample PanSoiMetPlot_11_FD_92545 | JGI IMG/M metagenome (GOLD analysis project Ga0126373, IMG submission 92545) | Tropical forest soil microbial communities from Panama - MetaG Plot_11 | ecosystem: Environmental > Terrestrial > Soil > Tropical forest > Bulk soil | place: Panama | collected 2016-02-17 | reverse complement strand
GCTGCTCATCCATTTGAGTCCTCCAGCGGAAACGGGGAGAGCAGGATAACACACCATCTGTTCAGGGATTCACCCGAAGGAGAAACGCAGGTGTTCACCTGATTGACCGATTGACCCGTACTGCCAAACTGACTTAAACCAGCCTCACCGTGCCGCCCTCAGAAAACAGGCCCACCTCATGGACACTGGTCGGAGAGAAAAGCGGAGTCTCCAGAGATTTGTGGTTCTGCTTTCTAACGGGACGCAGCCAGTGGTCGCAGAGTGCGCATCGACGGAAAACGTCAGCGCTAACGGTGCGCGGGTCCTAACGGTCGGGCGCTGGGAGCCGGATACTCACGTGCTTGTCAGATCTCCCGTGGGCGCACTTCGGAGTCAAGCACGAGTCGTCTACTGTGAGACCCTTCGAGACGCTACCTTTGCGGTGGGAGTGGAATTTCTGGGTCACACGGATGCATGGGCCGCGTTCGTTCGCTGCTAGGATACGGCGGCGCGTCCCGCTTACTTCTCAAACTCGATTACGCTGGCCTTGTAGTCGATTCGCACAACGGAAAATTCCCGCAGAATGTCTTGGCCTACGAATCCGTCTATGCGCGTGCCAAGTCTCTTGTTGGCTTCGCTCAGGTCCATTACCAGCACCGTGCGGTCAATCCAGTGCCGTTCCGCAAGGTGCAGATCCACGCGGCCCTTGACGTATTGGCCGTTTGCTCCCGTTGTTTTTGTGGCTTTGAGTGCGTCGAGCTTAGCAGTTAGGCCGGATGCTTCCTGGCTAATGAGAGTGAAGTCTGCGCCGGTATCGAGCAGGAGAATCGCCGGCTTGCCGTTCACCTGGCCGTCCAGCAAGATCATGCTGTTGACGGTGTGGAACGGAACGCGGAAAGTTTGCGCGTGACTTAGTGGTGCGAGAAAAAAGCACAAAAGGAAAACGAGAACACGGACAAAACACGGACAATCGGCTTTTTTGCTGGCAGCGAACTTACTGGAAGTTGTTGAAAGATTTGGCTCCCCGGGCAAGATTCGAACTTGCAACCCTTCGGTTAACAGCCATTGGGGCTAAATTCCTAAATGCTTTATTCGGTGTCGCTTACGCCAGATGCCAGCTAATTTTCGGTCCCTCAGTTGGGCTACCTTGGGCTACCGGCACCTCCGAGCCTCGCTTCCCATGGTCGACCTATCCTTTAATCCGCAAGTTATAGACAAATCCGCGCGATTCGATTGTCTTATTGATGATGAGCTACGAGGCACTGACGAACGTGTTTTCTTGGAAATCGGAAGGAGGCCAACCTTATGAAATCGTATGCTACTTTCCGACGCCATCCGTTGGGCGAGGTCGTGGCCCGCACCAATGAGGACCGCCATCCGTTGGAGGTGGTTCCGTACGGCAAGTTTGGCGCAGGCGTATGGACGGGCCATCCTATTGAATTTGTGGTGGTGCTGGGAATCCTGCTCGTTGGTCTGATCGGCATCCCTGCATGGCGATGGTTCTTTGGAGCCATGCTTCTGTTCGGCGGTTTTGTAGGCTATGGTCTCCGGCGTCGCGATCGGGCGGCATAGGCCTGAAGAATTACAGACAAATTTGCCCGGCTCGATTGTCTTATTCTTGAGAGCCAAAATGCAGGCCACGAACAGAGGTGTTTCGGAGATCGAGGATTCCTACCGCCAGTATGGCTCGGCGCTCCTACTTTTTGCGGCGGCTCTCACTGGAGAGCGAAGTCGCGCCCAGGATGTGGTCCATCAGGTTTTTTTGAAGCTCCTCGAAACCGGAAGGCTGCACGATACCCTGGACGCAAAAGCGTATCTGTTCAAGTGCGTCCGCAACGCTGTCCTAAACGATCGAAAGGCTCGTCGGCGTGACCTTGCTCTCGACCCAGAACGCGCCTGGTTCGAGCCGCCTAATCGAGACTACGCCGCAGAACTGAACCTGCGACGCGCTCTGTGGGGACTTCCCGGAGACCAACGAGAAGTCACTATCCTTCATATCTGGGGTGAGCTGACGTTCGCGCAAATTGCTGAAGTTCTGAGTATCAGTGCAAATACTGTGGCTTCGCGCTACCGCTACGCGCTGGCCAAGTTGCGGGAGGCCATGTGTGCCAAGGAGGACTGCCGTGCCAATTCTTGATGAGGAGCAATTCGAGCGGTATCTGAAGGAATTTCGCCCTGTTCCTCCAGAGTCATTGCAGGTAGAGAGGCGGCCAAGTACAGCGCGGCGTCCTTTTGCACTCATGGCATGGGCAGCGGCCTGCGCGGCGTCCATAGTTCTGGTGTTTCTGCTGTTGTCTCATAGCGCTAAGCCAAATCAGCCCGCAGGTGCAAGCGGCGGCTTGGCAGTTGCTCCGCAGCTACCAAGCACCCAGTCGTTAACGATTGGCCGGGCTAATGCGCTGTTGTCCCATGCGGCCTCCTTTAAGGAGGCAGTCGACCAACTTTCGTTCCCTCCCCAAGCCGCGCCGCCATCGCAAGGCAAACAGAGCGCGCTTTCAGTGCTCAGTAAGGAGAACATCAAGTTATGAAGACTCTGCGTCTGATTTCACTAACAATTCTGTGCGCTGTCGGGCCATCCGGCTCCTTGTTTGCGCAGCAAAATTCTCAGTTGGGTGAGAATGCCGCCTTGCGTTACTGGTCGGCCTTCGCCGAAATGCAGGATTCCGCGATCAGTGATCAGCAAGCAAAAGAGCTAAATGCCATCCTCGACGGCACCGCTCCCTACGAGGATTTGAAGTACAAGGACCTTGTCGCCGCGAACAGGTCCGCTGTCGAGACAATGGCCCGGGGAACCACCATTCCAAACTGCGACTGGGGCGTCGACTACGCGCTCGGCCCAGACGCCCCGGTGGAATACGTCCGGAAGGCCCTAACCTTGGGACGACTCAACGTGCTCTACGCCTTTCATCTGTTGAAAAATGGCGATAAGGACGGTGGGGTGCACGCGCTCGCTGTGGGGATGCATTTCTCTCATGATGTTGCCAACGGCGGAACCCTTTTCGCCACTCTTGTAGCCAAGAATCTCCTGGTCACTCATCTGAGGGGCATGGAGTTTGCACTACACGTGGAACAACTATCTGCCTCGCAAAAGTCGGTCCTGCTAAGAGCACTCAGCCAACTCCATCCGGACGGTCTTGGTTGGCAGTCCGCTGTGAAGCGTGAATTTGAAGTTCCTATATCCGGATTGGACGCAAAGGCATCTGCGGCTCTGGCGCAAATCGCATCTGCTTACGAGAGCACGTTGAACGATCCGTCCGAGCTGCCAAGGTTGCAACGGATGATCGCCAGCGCACCGCAAACTCTTACCATCCCGAACCCTCAACGTGTCTTGGCAGAAAAGCAGGATTTGGCCGACAGACTTTCGCAAGTCCGTTCGCTTCTACGATGATTCTTGGTCAGAGGAGGGGTAGGCTGCCCGTTTAGAAGGGGAAAACTTCGACGATATCTCATTGAAATGACAGTTGTTGCGGGACTTGAACCCGCGACCCCCCGCTTGCAAAGCAGGTTGGGAAAAACGCTAAATGCTTTCGCTGGTGTCGCTCACACGGAAAACTGACAAAATTCCCGTTCCTCAATTGTCCCGAAGTTGTACCGACGGTTTCGTCGGGAAGCACAGTAGTCATCGTCATTCACCGAAGAGCCGCTCGTGCCCGACAAAAGCCGGATCGTGCCTGAGCATGTGACGCTTGTCTGACGGGAACGAAGCGCGAACGTCTTGCCCCCTCGATCGCTGACGCCACTACCTCGTCGATCTTGAACCGTTGCAAGTGAGCCGAGTAGGGCGCTGAGCCTACAGCATTAACCTAGGAGAACGAGAGCGGCGCTCGTGCTTGCAGTTTCTGTATAATGCCTAGGAAAGAGGGCATAATGCCCCACTCATTCTTCCAAAGGATATTTGGGCAAAAGAAAAGCGGCAGCCATGAGGAGTCGCAGAGCCTTGGGAAAGGGACTGTGAATAGCCCTGGCGCGGCTGAGGCTCCAACCCCTGAGTCGACTGGTCTAGAAGACCCAGAGCGTCAGACGCTTCAGGAACTAGTTCGGCGACGAAAGACGAATTTCGTGCGCGAGTTTGTTCAGTCCCAGCCTGTGAAAAAGGTCAATTCCCTCTTCGCTTTCGTGGATCTAATGGACCCTTTTACACCTAGCGAAGTCGCAGGCGAGGAACTTCCCGGTCCGATCCTTTCGATCCTGAGCGCCAAGGAGTTCAACTCTGCCTTCCTCTTTCATACCGCTCATACGCGTGAGAACGCGTTGGCGACCAAGGACGAAATATCCCGCAAGTATCCGGAATGTCGCGTCCAGTTGCAGTCACTGCCAGTTTCAGATCCGAAGGATTATTCGTCTTTAATGGGTAGCCTGTGGCGATATGGCCGCGACTTACTGTGGCGGTCCGACGCTGACGAAAACTACGTGTGTGCTTCGAGCGGTACAGCCGAAATGAGGGCAGTGTGGTTTCTCCTCACGACATTAGGCATTGTCAAAGCGAAACTTCTTCAAGTTGGAACGCCGGCACAGCCGCTCTTCGGAAAGCTCAACGTTAAGGAATTACGCCTGGACACGTCGGGCTGGCAAACATTCCGAAATCTTGCCCTACGCGACGTTATTCTCACGCGACGCGTGTCAGGAGCCAAGGATCCACTACGCGCGTTCGACACGAAGCTTACGCCAGATCAGTTAGAGGGTCTCCGGCAGGGTCGCGTGCTGGGCAGATTGGAAAGCGCGGACGAAGAGATAGAAGAACGCGTTTCGAGTCATAGGAGGCTGGAGACGCCTGAATCTGAGAGCAAAGTAGTAGATGGAGCTGCAGCAAAGGAACCGCCAAGAGAAGAGGCGCCTGAAGAAGCGAAAATATGCAGCGAATTGTTCGGCGGCTTAGACTTTGGGGGCGGGGAACGCGCGAAGTCTCAGACGGAGAGCACTGGGATTGAGCAAGAGAGGCTGCCAGTTCCGGGTCTCGACGACGCGCTGCAAGAGCTGGGAATTTACGTGGGATCTGCAGTTCTTCGGCACGCCGCAGAATGGGCACGAATCGCAGCGGAAAGCGATCTACCGGTGCTTCTCCTGGGAGAAACAGGTACGGGCAAGGAACGATTCGCTCATCTAATCCACAGGATGAGTCCCCTGGGTTTGCGGGACTTGGTGGCGGTGAATTGTGCAGCAATTCCGGAGTCGCTCGCGGAAAGTTACTTGTTCGGCCACATGAAAGGCGCCTTTTCCGGCGCGAGCAGCGACAAGAAAGGGATATTCGAGAGCGCCGATAAAGGCACCCTGTTCCTCGACGAAGTAGCGGAGCTGAGTCTTGAAGTGCAAGCCAAGCTACTGCGGGTTATCCAGGATGCCGTGGTTCAGCGGCTAGGCAGCACGGCCACTCGAAAAGTCAACGTACGAGTTATCGCGGCAAGCAATCGCGACCTAAAAGATCAAGTGCGCGCGGGAAAATTTCGTGAGGATCTGTATTTCCGACTTGAAGTTGTGCAGATCAAGCTTCCCCCTTTGCGGGAGCGCCGGTGTGAAATTCCCGATTTGGCGCTGGCGCTACTCCGACAGATCAATCTACGAAGACGCAAACCGCGCCAGCTCACCCAGGCGGCTTTGATGCGCCTTGAGAGATACGACTGGCCTGGAAATGTGCGCCAACTATCCAACGTCCTGGAAAGGTCCGTGCTCTACGCACGTAATGATAGTATCGACGCGGACGACTTACTCATAACGGACGATAAGCCCGGCAAAGATCCTTTTGCAGCGCTGCCCGAACCGTTCCCGGGCTTCAAGCTTGACACGTTTCTAACGCAGGTGCGTGAGCAGCTTTTTCTGAAGGCGCTGGCAGCGTCCAAAGGCAATCAGACAGAAGCGGCCGAGCGGTTGGGTGTTTCCAAACAGGCGGTCAACAAGTTCGTCGCCGGTCAAAACGACAACCAGGATTGACAGGCAGTAAACCCTGGTTGTCACCATCCAATTGGTTTTCCTCGTAAGTGCTTGATTCTGCGCAATTGTAATTTGGTTCATCGCGTGCCTTTCCTCACAGGGGACGGGACAAAAAAATCGAAGCGAGGTGCAGCTAAAATGTGGACTCTGCAGGAAGAATTTTCACGCGTAGAAACCGGCCGATCTACACAGTTCCGAAATCTCACTCTGTTTCCATTAATGCGCCAAAACACGCCTGTCCGACCGCTGGACTACTTGCTCCTGGAGGATGGGATCACACAGGGGAAAGTGCGGGTGACTGAGGTTCACGCAGGCGGATCTGTTCCCGAACTGCGTCTTGAAAACAACGCGGACCTCCCGGTTCTTCTGGTTGACGGAGAAGAACTTGTCGGAGCGAAACAGAACCGGGTGCTGAACCTGACGATCCTCGCACCCGCGAAGCAGGTCACGGTGATTCCGGTCTCTTGTGTAGAGGCTGGCCGCTGGGGCATGTCGTGGGCGGACCTGAAAACAGCCGATTACTTGATGTATTCGGTGGGACGCGGAGCACGGCTGGCCCAAGTCACGGAGTCCATGCGATCGAATGGCACACGCAAATCGGACCAGCAAGCAGTGTGGAGAAACATCGCTGCGAAAGCGACGCGCCTTAAGGCATCGTCCCCAACCGGCGCCATGTCCGCCATCTTCGAGAGCCAAGCAAGTTCCCTGGAAGAGTTCACGCGAGCCTTCACCTGGCAGGAAGGCCAGCGTGGAGTAGCTTTCGGAATTGGCGGCCGGATTCTTGGGTCGGAATTATTCGATCATCCGGAAGTAATGCGACGGTTTTTCCAAAAATTGGTGCGAAGCTACGCTCTCGATGCCCTGGATGCAGATCCGTCGGCGCACGAGCCGGCAAGTGTAGAAGCGGCGTGCGCGCTGGTAACGCAAATCGGGGCGGCCCAGAGTTTCACAGAGCAAGCCTTGGGGCTCGGCAAGGATGTGCGGTTCAACGGGCCAGAGATTTGCGGTGCGGCCCTGTGGGCCCAAGAGCGATACGTGCACATTTGTTCTTTTGCGAAGAATGGCAGGAGCTCAGACGCTTCAGGATTCTGGACCCGCATGAGCCGTGCGAGCCAGCGCCGCACGTTTTGAGCAACTTAAAAAGAGGGTGAAATGGATTTGAGGAAGGCAGCTATCGCGGAAGGTCATGGTCCGCAAACAGGCGAGTTGCAAAGGACAGTCGTCCCATCGACGCTGGAGGGGAACGGAGAGCGTCTCGACACGTGGAAACAAATTGCGGTTTACCTGGACCGGGAAGTGCGTACCGTCCAACGCTGGGGGAAGCATGAAGACTTGCCGGTCCATCGGCAATTTCATAGGAAGTGCTGTACGGTTTACGCTTTCAAGAGTGAGATTGATGGTTGGCTCAGGAGTCGGACCCAAACCCCGGAGGAAGCTCGCACCAGGCAGAAACACTCGAAGTGCACACCCAATCGCAGGAATCCACTGCCGGACGCGAAGCGGATGCTTGCCGCCTTTCGCCTGTGGCTGGCCTTCGTCGAGCAGGACTCGTATCAAGACTTTGGGGACATGGAGGTCACTGACGCCGGAACGGCGCTGCATGGCCATCATCTCTTCACCTCAAAGCTGAAATCGGGGCGCAAGGCTCGCCCGCGACAACTCACGACGCATTGAGGATGTCGCACCTTGTCGCTTGCACCGTTGCCGATGTCTGCTAAGTTCGCGGGCAGTCCGAGTTCCAAGGACAAATCAGGAGACCACACACAAGACCAGGTCTCAAGAATAAGGAGAAACTATGGCCATTCTTCGTATCGTAGCGTTAGGCTTACTGGCCGTCGTGGTTGCGACGGGCACCGCTTCGTCTGCGCAAACACTGACATTCACCACGCTCGTGAACTTCAACGGCCCGAATGGGGCCGCCCCGCAGCCGGAGGGCCTCGTACAAGGCACAGACGGGAATCTTTATGGAACGACACGACTGGGCGGAGCAAACAATGCTGGCACGGTGTTCAAAATGACGCCAGCCGGAGCGCTAACCACGCTTTACAGCTTTTGCTCCCAACCTGGCTGCACGGATGGCAATGGTCCCACAGCCGCCCTTGTGCAAGCCGCTGACGGGAACTTTTACGGAACCACCGGCTTCGGTGGAGCCTTTGGCGATGGAACAGTGTTCAGGATTACGGCCAGCGGTAATCTGACCACTTTGCATCCCTTCGACGGTGCGGACGGCAGTAACGCGAACTCCCGCCTGACCCAGGCAAGCGATGGGAACTTCTACGGGACAACCGCTTTGGGTGGCAACCTCAGCGAGTGTTTCGTCGGCAATGGCTGCGGGACAGTCTTCAAGATCACTCCCAGCGGAGCGCTAACTACGCTTTACAAGTTCTGTCCCCAAACTGGCTGCTCTGACGGAGCGGTACCTTTCTTGGGCCTTGCGCAGGGCGGGGACGGGAACTTTTACGGTGCAACTTTTGGAGGGGGCGACGGCAACGGCGGCACGATATTCAAGATCAGCCCCCAGGGAACCCTAACTACTCTTGACAGTTTTTGCGCCGTCTACTATCCCTTTTGCGGAGGTCATGCTCTCGGGGTCGTACAGGGCACGGACGGAAATTTTTACGGGATGACGATCGAAGGCCAAGCGGGCACCGTCTTTAAAGTCACACCCGATGGTGCACTAACCACGATTTACACGTTTTGTTCCAAGATTGCGTGTGAGGATGGCGATAACCCTCGGGGCGCACTGAACCTGGGAAGCGACGGGAACTTTTATGGGACAACGCAATATGGCGGGACAAGTAACCAGGGCACGGTCTTCAAGATCACACCATCTGGCGTGCTAACCACACTACACAGCTTCCACGGGTGGGACGGCAGGGCTCCCTTCGGTGGGGTGTCTCAAGCGAGCAACGGCGCTTTCTACGGGACAACGACTAGCGGCGGGTCCGGTGGCGGTGGCACGATTTTCAGGCTGTCTGTTGAAGACTGAGCCTTGAACCTTCGGAAACACAATAAGCAGTGCTGCTTGAGGGATGTTGAAAAATCGTCTGGGTGTCATGGTCCTTTCACGTCCGATGTAGGGGCCGGAGTTTGGTTCGCAGCCAACCCCGGTCCCCGCCTAGTGCATCTTTGTCGCACGAGTAAGCATCTCGTGCCTTCCCTCGGCCTGCGAATACGTTCTGTCTTTGATCTTTAACCAATCGGGGCGGTCTTCCCGATACATCCCCATCTTTCGCTTCGCCACGATTCCTTCCAGATCACAACGGCAGATTTCGTTGAACAACTCCTTTCCCCCACCCTCGACGTGCTGCGCGTACAGCAGCCGTGGACAGGCGCTTCTGCGTACCAGTTCACAGAGCCGCGCCTTACGCTTGATGAGAGGCTTGCCTCGCAGGTCTACGCCGTTTATCCAAAGCAAATCGAAAACGTACAAAATGGCTTGATTGGCCTGTCGTCCGCTCAACAGCCAGTTGAACCGATTACTCCATTTTGTATGAGGCTTTCGGCCAAGGAAATGAGTGAAAGAACTATAAACCGTCATTGACAGGTTCTGGTTCAGATTGATGTTGAGTCAGTTTTGGTTCTTGGCTTGTATCCAACCGCCGACCAGGAACAGCACGGTGACGACAGCGAGCAGGTAGAACCCAATAAAGGGGCCGAGGAAACGCAGCAGGAGCAGGGCGGTCACTCCAGTGGTTGCTCCGCACGAGAGAACAACCCAGCCGCCGCGCCCCATCCCGCGGGCCAGCAGAGCAATCGCGGCCAGGCCAAGAAGCAGAACTGAAAACGTCAGCCACAGAGCTTTCAAAACACCGTCGAGCGGCGGCCGAATGGCGGCCGCTTCGATCAAAAGCACCGAAGTGTATCCCGTCAAATGGAAGATAGCGGAGCCGATCAACACGAGGCTTCCGAGTAGCGTGAGCCAGCGAGCGATTTTCATGCGTCATTCCTTCCGCCACCGAACTTGCTTGAGGGCGGTTGTTGCGCACAATTGTATTGAATTGGCTGACGCCATTCTTAAATTATTTCGCCGTCGATGATCGCGTTCTTCACGGGCAGTTTGCTGAGAGCCACCCGTAGAGACTCGAACCGTAGGCTCCTAAGGTTGCGTGAGACCAGACGACACTCACCGTTCTCGATATAAGCCAACGCCCGGAACCCGTCGTGCTTCAACTCGAAGATGTAGTCTGGATTGTCGAAAGGCTCCTTAACGAGCCGTAAACGCATCGGGCGGACTCGCGGAAGCGCACTCACTCAGGGCAATGTACCACGGCCCTCGGCTTAGCGGTTCGTGTGGTCGCGATTTCATTCCTTCTTCGTTGGCATATCTCCAATTCGTTCGGTTATATCCACGAAAGCCTGACCCGTGATAGTGCCTTTGCCAATCAATACGGAACGCTGCCCACATGATACGAAGACTCGATCAGCCGAGAGGTTTGGCGTTGAAACTGGGGAATGGATGACAGAGCATGGTTCGTTCTTAGTCTTTTCGGCTAATTCTCCGAGTGCTCCGATAACGGCATCGACTTGGTCAGCCTTGTAGGCCGTGTTCCACTCGCGCTCAGCAAACGCCAGCCGACCAGCCTTGAACCAGAGCACGTGGGCCTCGCTAACGCTCTTCACAAGAAGTTGTTCGCCAGCTAAGTTAGCCTCGTAACCCCCGTCCCGAAACTTTTTCGCTGCCTCTTCCTGCGTCATTCCAAGCCACACGGTTACAGTTCCGACTTCTAGAGAAATGCGCTCGCGTACCTGCGCTGTATCAGCAGCCAAGACAAAGGGCAGGAGCAAAAGAACTATAGCTAGCCTCAACATGTCATCTCCTCTGTGAACCAGATGAAATCCTCAGCCTGCCGTTTGGCCTTGCCGCTCTGACGCCCAAGCACTGTCGTAGTCCTTTTTCAAGTCGAGGATGGAAGGGGATGAGTCTGCCTCGTTCATCTGAATAAGTGTGTGTACAGCCTTGAAGGCACAATAATGGGCAACGTTGAGCGCAATTTCGCAGCCTTCCAGAGATGGTTGTATCGCTGGTTCCCAATAGTTGTCGCCAAGGCTCTCCGCGTGTTGTGCTAGACCGCCGAATGAAGCGTGGGACAGCTCGCTAGAGATCGCGTAAAACACCCGAGAGCAACTTACCCAAGACATTTTGGAGATGCTACCAAACCTTTCCGATTGGGAGCGCAAGGACTTGAAGGCCAGAATCGGAACGTGGTCGCTACTCCAAATTCGCACGAAGATTCGCGAACTGCGTTTCCGCGCCCAGGTGAAGACGAAGGAGGACGCTAAGGCGTTCTTGAAGGAAGCGCGCGGGCCGGAGGTGCCGAAGTTCAGCGGGTACCCGCAACTTCTTCCTAAGATATTCGTTAAGGAAACCTTCAAATACGTGCCAACGCAGGAACTCCTTTATTCCATCGCGATGGCCGCGAAGATGGGAGATGCACACGCCCTCTTTGACTTGAAGCGTTACACCAGACTCTACGGTGCGGAGCAGGTCAACTTCTGGGTTGCCCGAGGCGCAGAGCAAATGCAGGCAGGGCAACTTCAATGAGTGACACGTTCAAACCTGGGCAGTTCGTCAACACAGATGAAGGCCAGTGCGTTCAAGTGACCTACGTCAAGAACCAGAACGGCGTCGTCTACGTTTTTCTAAGCAATGGTCAGATGAAGCGACCGGAGCAGTTGAAGCAATCTTCGTAGTTTCAAATTCGGGCGCGCGTGTCCGCCCCAACGACACGCATGGAGCAAACAATGAGCACTACCCCAGTTACACCACAGCAATCGCAAGATGAAATTCTTCGCTGCTTGACGTCTTGGACGCCGCCCGTGGGATTCAAAGATATTCCCGAGAACGGCGCGACGATGGTGAAGGCCATCAAGCAGTACAAGGGCGGAGTCTTCTCTCACGCCAATTTGACCGCAGTGTGTGGCATCAAGGCAGTTCAGGATGCCATTCAATGGCATACAGGTCACAGCCCGAGTCAGCGCAGCGATGTGTGGAACGCGTGGTGGGCGAAGCAACCCGCTGAACTCCTGCGAACGCCCGAGAACGGCCAGAAGATTATTGCCGCGCTTGCAAAGTTCTACGGTTCCGAAGTCACGTTCCCGAATTTGGACCGCGCGTTCGAGGACGTGAAGTCCACGTTGGAGTTCCAGGCACCTCCGACTGCGAAGGAACTCGCAGAGGCTCGCATCAAGAAGGCTCAGGATTTGGAGGCCGCAGATTTGGTCCGCCGCTTGAAGGAAGCAGCCGAGAACGATGAGAAAGCATCCCTCGACCGTCACAACGCCGCCGTCAAGAAGGACAAGGAACAGACTGAGTGGGAGAAGCAGAACGAGATTTACCGACAGAATGTCATCAACCTCATCTCCACCGTGCAGGTCTACTCCGGCGCGAATCGCATCAACTATTCCAAGACGGAAGAACTCCAAAAGGAGATGGGCAAGGTTCGTGTCTACACCGACGCCACTCGAAAAGTCGTGGATTGGAAGGCGACCCTCAAAGTTGTTCGCGACATTTGGAGCAACATCGACAGCGATGGCAGTTCGCTTCTAAACCGCCGAGGCATCTAATGTCTTTCAAATACGTGAACCGAGAGCCGCAGGCGGAGTCAGCACCAGCGCCGGAGCCATCGTCCACCGTGTTCTCAGACGACGACCCGCAAGTGACGATGGCGGAGATTGAGGCTCAAAACCGCGAGGACATTCGCCAGCGCAATGCCGCGCTTTACGCGAAGCAGGACGCGGAGCAGCGCGCAGCCGCGCAAGCGGCAGAGCAGGCTCGCATCGCTGCGGAGCAAAAGGCTGCGGTAGATGCAGAAGCCGCTCGACTCGCCGCGATTCCGCGCCTTCCAAACGGCGAGGAACAGTTGCCGCTCGACACCGTGCTGTCTCACAAGCACAGCGTGACGCAGTTGCGCGACCTAGCACAACGCCAGAGAGAAGCAGCCCGCAGCGGACCTCGCGCTCACGGTTGGCGCGGCACTAAGTTCTGACGATTCCTCAGCGGTTACTCGGCTGCGCGGGACCACGATCTCCTTCGCGAGTAGGTCGTGGCTCATTCTCCTGGCCCTAGAATGAATTCCTTTGGAAAGTTCGTAGCTGGACAAACGCGATTCCTAGGTATACTCTCTCGCCAACGTCCCCACGGATTTCCATATATGTACTTTCCCAGAAAAGAAACGGACGTGCTGATCCAACCCTTGCGACATTGCAATAAGCAACGAGTGCTAGACAGAATTCGCAATCGTTGAAAGGTCCAAGATTCGAGAAGGAGATCCTATGAAAAACAAGGCCATGCTCTCATTTACGTTTTGCTTTTTTGCTCTCGTTCCAGCGCTTGCTCAGGCTCCCAAGCCAGGGAGCGTAGGAGCGAACCAACTTGCCTTGGAGCGGGCGCTCGATCGCAAGACTCCTTGGGGCGAGCCTGGAGCACCAAAAAATATCCCGCCCGTGAACATTTCCGTCAACTGTAACTCCACTATAGGCCCCAACACCACCATCAGCGGCACGATTGCGCACCTCGACCCCACACGCGTCTGGGCTCTAAACGTCTCCGGCGCTTGCAAGGAAAATGTGCTCATCCAGAGCTTTGAAAACATTTCGCTCATCGCTCAGCCCGGTGCCTCGATCACCGACCCATCGGGAGGGAACTTGGACGTCATCGATGTGTTTGATACGCACGAATTCAGCCTCCAAGGCTTTACTATCAACGGCGGAGCCTCCGGCGTCACCTGTAATGACTATAGCTTGTGCCGGTTTAGCGGAAATACCATCGAAGCAGCAGTTGCCGCAGGCGTGGTCGTCAGGCGGTCCAGGGCCGTCTTTACTGGTGATGTAATGCAGAACAACAGCGGGCGCGGTCTCACTATCATCAACGCCGGTGCCGCCGCTCTCCGCTTCGTTACGCTCCAGAACAACGCAGCCGCAGGCGTCGCCGCTTTGATTGGCAGCAGCTTGGTCGTACAAAATCTCGTTGCTCGAAACAATGGTGGCTTCGGTGGCATCCGCCTCAGCGACCATTCCACCTTGCGCCTCGCCGACAGTACGCTGACCGCCAATCTGAACGCTGGTGTGTGGCTGGACAGCAGTTCCGAAGCAGAGTTTGATGATTTATCCACATTCAACCAGATCTCGGGGAACGGAGGTTCCGGAGTATTTCTGGGCGATCTCAGTTTGGGGAACTTCAACGGCGCTGACCAGATTACAGGCAATAACCTCACCAACCCCGGCGGCTTCGATGTCTTCTGCGGGCCGCAGTTCTCCGCCACTCGCGGCGCTCTTACGAGCATCGGTGGTGGCACGACAAATTGCACCGAGCCATAGGGCGACGACGACACTGAATCGACAGCACCGGGAGCCCGATTATCGAGCGCAAGAGCGATTCGGGTGGTGAGCGAACGTTAATGCAGCGGTATGGTGGCGGCATCTTCGGGTGTCGCCGCCTTTTCCTGCGTCTAGCTGATAAGAAAGGGCTTGACAAGGTACTAGAACTATGGTAGCCTAGTAGAGTTGTAAAAGCATTCGCCTGCATTGGAATGCAGCAGGCGGCCGAGACAGAGCGCCGGACCCGACCCGCCTGGGGGCATGAGTCAACCAGGGCAGTAACACGGGATGCTCAATCAGAACTCCGGCAACCCACTTAGCAGCGCAATTCCTTCCTAAGTCAGGGCCATCCACCGTAAGCGGACGTGTGTCCGCCGACATACTTGGATGGCCTAATGGCCCAATCTGAAAAGTCACACGGCGGCTCGGCGAGCAGTTCCGAGTACTGTGCTGAACGTACTTCGACTCCCCAGCAAACCAATGGTATCGTTCCATCAGCGACACCGATAAGGCGAAGAGGCAAATGCATGAGCCGTCGTATCGGTCAGAACGGAAATGTATTCGTGAAATCAAAATGCAAACTTAGGAGGTGCGACCACCAAAAGGGACTATGTCCGAAGTATGGCCGGCTATTGGAAAGACCAGCCCGGCCAGCAGGAACGCTTGCGTGTTGTAGTCTCGCTCGGGAGCGTTACGCAGACGGTTGCGGAACGAAACCTTCGAGACCACATACGCAAGACGCAAGTTGACTCCCCGGAAACATTCCTGGACGTCACATCGCCAACTACGACATTCAAAAACCAAGCGGAGTGGTGGTTGGATGAAATGCGAGGCGGACGAATTGTCAGCCAAAAGAAACGTAAACCAATCAAGCCAGCCACACTGGCAGGCTACCAAGCCGCTGTGAATTGGCTGAATGAAGCGATTGGCAGCACGGCTCTAGCTGATATCAAGAATGAAGTTGCCAAGCAGCTTGTCATCAAGATGAAAGCTGCGAAGCTTTCCGACAAGACTGTCGTCAACTACTTCCAAGTCGTCAAGGCAGTAGTTGCGTCAGCCGTCTCAAGCGAAGGCGAACAACTTCATCCCCGTAACTGGAACTTCCATTTCATCGGCCTGCCGGTCATAGACGAAAAGAAACAACGCAAGCCATCTTTCACCGCAACGGAAGTTGAGCAAATTCTGGCAAGGGCGAAGGGCCGTTATAAGGTCCTGTTCGCACTGCTCGCCGGAACCGGGCTCCGCATCGGCGAGGCCCTCGGGCTCAAAGTCGGTGAACATTTGTCCGGCGACTTCTCCACGATCAAGGTCCGCCAGAGCGTTTGGCGTGGCTCTGTTCAGGCTCCGAAAACCGATAACGCTGTTCGAGAGATCGATCTTCCAACTCCACTGGCTGTTTTCTTGAAGGTCAGCGTAGGCGGTAGAACATCAGGTTTCTTGTTTCAGTCGGAATCGGGCAGACCGTTGACACAGCGCAACGTTCTTCGAGATGGTCTCGGAAAAATTCGCAAGGACATGCAGTTGGAGGAAGGCAAGGCGTTTCATGCCTTCAGGCGTTTCCGTACTGCACACCTGCGAAAGAACCGAGTGCCGTGGGACCTTCAAAAGTTGTGGCTCGGCCACGCCAATAAAGACGTCACCGATAGGTACGCAGAGCAGTTGAAGGAAGACGTTGAGTGGCGCAAGCAGGAAGCAGAAAAAGCTGGATTGGGGTTCAAGTTGCCGAGCATAGAAAGTTCAGTTGGGCTACTTGGGCTACCAAAGCAGCAAAAATCGAAGTTCAAGAAAGTCGCGTAACTGATTGAGGGATTGAAAATTAAGTTGGCTCCCCGGGCTAGATTCGAACTAGCAACCCTTCGGTTAACAGCCGAATGCTCTACCGTTGAGCTACCGGGGAACCGCGCAACACATTTATTTTCATTCTAATACAGCCATTGAAATGACGCTACCTCAACGTGGAGCTGGATCTGGAGGAAGTTGCGTTCGCTCAAGACGCAGCGCTGAGTGTTGCCTCAGGCAGCCGCGTTTCCCTGTTCGCAACTCCTTCGCGCAGGATTCTGCGGACGGGAGCCGCCGCGAGGAACGTTGCGCGCAGCGGTTCGTCGGAGGCGAAAGAATCAGCAATCCTGATGATGCAACCTTCGGCGCACTCGCGATGAGTCTCGGCTTTCTTGTGTTCCTTTGTGCGCTGGAACAATCGCCACGCGGTAGCATGAGCCTGCCAAGCCGGCACCAGCATCTCACATCGATCAACAATCGTCAGGGTTTCTTGAAGATGTTCACGAGCGCCGCTCAAGTCGCTCTCCGCTATAGCAACTCGTGTCTTCAAGTCCCAAGCCAGCGCTTGTAGATAGGGGTCGACGGTTGATAGCGCGGACTTCAACGAATCGTCGGCAGCCG
>Ga0126373_10001499_pt1 | contig 16626 bp, 16 predicted proteins | sample PanSoiMetPlot_11_FD_92545 | JGI IMG/M metagenome (GOLD analysis project Ga0126373, IMG submission 92545) | Tropical forest soil microbial communities from Panama - MetaG Plot_11 | ecosystem: Environmental > Terrestrial > Soil > Tropical forest > Bulk soil | place: Panama | collected 2016-02-17 | reverse complement strand
TTCTTCCGGAGATCCCCGAAAAAACTGGCCAGTAACGCCGCGCATTCTTGGCTCAGCACTCCGCCGGCCACAGCGAGCTGGTGGTTCAGCCGGGAATCCTCACATAAGCGATACAGTGATTTCACAGCACCGGCTTTAGGATCTAAACAACCGAAAACTAGCCTCTGAATCCGCGCCTGCAAGATCGCGCCGACACACCTGATGCAAGGCTCGAGAGTGACGTATAGCTTACACTCGCTCAAACGCCAGCTTCCGAGCACATGGGCAGCAGCTTCTATCGCGAGAATTTCGGCATGCGCAGTGGGGGTTTGTAACTGTTCTCGCCGGTTGTATCCCTTACCAATTATTTGTCCCTGCCAGACGACGATGGCGCCTACCGGCACTTCCCCTGCATCGATCGCAAGCCGGGCTTGTGCCAGAGCTTGGTGCATACAGGAAGCGTCCTTTGGATCAAATTCTGCGGAGTCGCCATCAATCATCGTTGCAACATAACACAAAAATCATGTCAGACAAATTCACGTACCGGAACGGTCAGGGTTCTTGACGGCGGAAGCGAAACGTGACGCTGGAGCACTTTTTCAGGGGGATCCGCTGTAATCAGGGATGCATGTATTCAATGGGTGGCGGCTCGATGTCGGTAACGACGTCTGTGACTCCAGCCACGCTTTTCGCTATCCGAATGATCTCCGTTTCGAGATCCGGGTCGGCGAGGATACCAGAAATGTACACCCGGCCACCGTCACTTCGCACATTGAGGATTATATTGCGAGTCTTCGGCGACGTGACCAGCGCAGCCTGGACTCTCGATGCAATCGTAAGATCATGAAAAGCTCTTTCGGATTCCGCCGTCGCTTGATACTCGGGACGCCGCGTCGCTTCGGTAATGAGGAACGTCGCCATCTCCGGATTGATGCGGGCGGTATTAATAACCAAATCGTAGCCCACGGCATCCTGCCAATCGATATTAAAGAGGGCTCGAAGTCGGCGGCCGCGTACCCGATCCAGATCTTTCAAGAACTGCCGAGCATTTTCGCCATCGAGCCCTCGGCGCATCTTCACCTGTTCAATGCGAAAGTCCATTGAAGCCACGATCAGAACTTTCAACACATGGCGAATGCCAGGAAATAGTTCCTGGCCAGCCCGTCCGTGATAGACCAAGTTTCCCCCCTGCGCCATTTCACACATAGCAGCCTGCAGCGTGATGCGGTAAAGGCGCAGACTTTCCAGCCAGCGTTCCCACCAGTGCCCCTGGGTCTCCAGTACTTCGGTAAATTTCGCCTCCGGAATTCCATACCGCTGACTTGCTTCCATCAAAACTTCACGATTCAGGCAACGGTAGTTCAGGTTTGAAGCAACTTTTTCGGCGATCTCAGTGCCACACGTGAATGCCCCATGAGACACCGTAATCATAGGCATGAGAGTCTTGCCTCCTCGCAAAAAAAATCAGGACTTTATCCCGACAAACCTCTTTCGTGACGCATCACTCCGCCACTGCCACTATGGCATATGAATAGCGGAGTCTATTGTCCCACTGTCAAGTCAGGCACGTCAAGACTGATTGTAGCCCCGTGTAGCCCCGACGGGACGTCCGTTCCACTCTCTGACTATTTCACAGTCTGTCCTTTTAGAACGATCCCCGACGGATCGGTACAGTCGCACGGTTCGCCTGCCGGGCCGAGACCATATGGGCAAGTGAATTTGCCCACGTTACATTCTCGCTCTGTCACCTCATCCATAAATTTCTGAAAGAAACCACGCGGTTGGTCCGGTTGCTGACGGGGCATGGTGGTGGTTTCTGTTGTGGTTGTGCATGCGCTAAAGAACAACGCGAGCGAAAAACTCACGAACCCACGCAAAACATATTTCCAGCTTAAAAACACCGATGGACTTTTAGGGATCCGGTCCGAAGCTGGCTTGGCCATAATAATCCAACTGCTCACTACAAAAAGCTTAGTACCGATGCGGTTGCTGCCGCGGACGCTGCACCAGCGCGCCCTTCAGAGCGGCTGGTTTTTCACGAGCGAAACTCAGCGCGCGTAGAGCCCATCAATAAATCCCGTACGTTCCAATTCGTTCAATACGCTCAAATCGAAAAGCTGCCTGGCCTTAAGCTGTTTAACTCCCGGTGTATCGGAAGCCATCATATCGAGAGTAACTTGAACGCCTTCCCAGTTGGGAAATGGCTTGCGGCCGATCTGATGTTGTTGATGAGTGCGATAAAAATGCTCTAACCATCCGCGATCTTGACTGCGATAGGCCCGCGAAATGATGTTAAGACTTTCCTCATTGCGAGTCAGAAAGAAATGGATCGCCTCGATGTAAGCTCGCAGAAATCGAGTCAGCGTAGGCCGTTCAGTTTTGGCGAAAGCCTCGCGAGTCACTAGAACGCCGGAAAGAAAGGGCACGTAAGGAATATCCATCGTTTTCAATCCGGCTTTTATGGCGGTGTACGCTTGCGAGGGCGGCAGCATGGTTGCATCGATAGCGCCGCTTTGGATGGCGCCGATCCGGGCGGTGGGCGGGCCGATCTGTAGCACGGCGAAGTCTCGCGCGGGTTCTAAACCTGCCGAGCGAAAAAGATAACGGACCAAGAGATCGGTTTTGCCGCCGAACCTAACAATGCCGAATTTTTTTCCCTTGAGATCTTGAACATTCGTAATATCCGGCCTCGTGATTATCGTATAGTCTAAATAATTCAGCGCCGCGGCGACAAAAGTAAAATCGAGCCCTTTCAACTTGGCTTGAATTGCATTCACAGGCGCGCGAGCATCGATATCAGTTTCTCCACGGCTAAGAGCACCGCTGGACGGCGCCGCGCCCGTTATGGCGATCAATTCGATTTTTAACCCGTGTTTTTCGAAAAGCTGCGCTTCCTGACCGATCACCAACAACAATTCACTCGAGCCATCGAAACCTGCTACGGAAATTCTCAGTTTATCCTTCGCGGCACCGGGGGACGCCAACAAAAAGATTACAAAACTGGAGGTCAGTAGCCGACCGAACCTGTTAATGGCTTGCTGCAAGTTGATGATTTTAACCTTCTCGATCACTCGATAACTTTTGAGACGTGCAAATCGGAGTTGAAAAGATGCGTTTCCCTTCCGTTGCCTCAATGTGACGTATGAAACGACATTATTTTTTTCTCCGTCAGCGCCCTGATTTCTTGATCTCAGGCTTTGCGACTAGAAAATAACTAATGCGGTTAACGTAGCCCGCAATCATTACCAATCTCCCCGTGAGAGATCCGATCGTACCACTACCGATCCGGCTATCTGGGCAAACTGCAGGCTGTCGTCAACAGCAGCCTGGGCGACCTGGACGCCGCCGCGAAGGGCAATGAACTCCACTTCAATCCGTTGCTTAGCAAAAAACCTTGTCTTTGCGCGATGAGCAAGAGCGCATAGTCGTCGGTCCTGAGTGTAACATAACCGGCGCAGACTCTTAGCAGATTCGTTTCCGCGGCGTGAGTTAACGCTGTGCCATATTCGGCAGCTACAACCACCAGGAAGAGCAGCTAGAAGCGACATGCTGCAACTCTTACACGTGACTCGAACGAGCGTCTTACGTGGAATAATGATCTTGCCGCAACTATTTTCCCTGCTCCTTCTTCAAACGATCTGTGAACCGGTTGTCGATAAGTTTTTCCACGTCTAGTTTGGCGACATCGGGCTCAGTCTGCCCAAGAAAATCCCTCGCAACGGTAATCCCCGCAAACGAGGGTGTGGGAATGTCCCTATAAACTTCTCCGACTACCCGCCACGTTTCCTCCAGTGCCTCGCGATCTTGCAACCGCATAAACACCGACAACGCCCGCACCGCCGTTTCCTTATCCGTTTTATAGATACGCAATGCTTTTGTAATAGCTCGCAAGGCACCATAAACTTCTTGCCCGCGCCGGTCGCCCGTCGCTTTCATCACTACAATGGATGCGGTTGCCGAAGGAAACGCCAGCTGGGATAACTTTACGAGTTCACGAAAACCCGCCTTGCGCGCCACCAAGGTTAGGGGAGGATCCACGATCATGGACTGCACCTGCCCGCTCTTAAGCGCGGCAAATCGCGCGCCTTGACCGCCGATCTGAAGTAGAAATACGTCTTTCTGGGGCTGAATGCCTATGGCTTCGAGTACCTTGCGCGCTCTAAAATCGCTCGTGTCTCCAAGCCTATCGATGGCGAGCCGCGTCCCCTTCAAACCGGCAATGCTAGTGATTTTCGAATCAACAACCAGAGAGGCTCCCTCATGCTCGGTTACTCCTCCAACGAATCTAACCTCTGCTCCTTTTGCGGCGGCACGGAGAGGGGTCACCGGACCCAGAAGCGCCATCTGAATATCACCCGCAACTAACGCCTGCGAAATTTGCGGTCCGCCGATGTAAACGAGAGTGGGTTTGATGCCCTGTTCTTCCAATAGGCGCTCTTGCTCGATCAAACTGACGAAGGCGGAGGGCCCACCGCGAGAAGAATAGCCGATTGGAAAATCTGTTAACGCCGCTGCGCGATTAGCGAAGATCAGATAAACAACGAAGGTAAAAACGTTCGCAAAAGGTTTTTTTGTCACGTGCCGAAGTCGTTTTGAAATAAGCGCCATCGTCACTTTAGTTCTTGAGGCACAATCTCCCCGTTTTCCACCACAATCTTACCGTCCAGTTCAAGCTTCTGATTCAGACTTTGAACAAATTTTTTTGAGTCCATATTATCCCTTATTAAATTACTGAAGGCAGGCGCCGCACCTCGTTCGGGCGACCAAAAGGTCGCCTACTTATCCCCCATTTCCTTCTTTAGTTGGATGACAAATCGCAGGTCGACCAACTCGTCAACGTTAAGTTTTGCGACATTGGCGTTGGTTTGACCCAAGAAATCCTTGACCATTCTGATCCCCTCGACCGAACCTGTGGGTATGTGTTGGTATATTTTTCTATGACTTTGCCATGCCTCTTCAAGTGCCTCGACATCTTTTACCTTCATAAAATTCGATAGTGCTTGTATGGTGGGCTCTTTGTGGGTCTGGTAGAAACGCAGTGCTTCGGCGACCGCCCGAATTACGCCGTAAACCTCTTTCCCTCGTTTGGCGATAGTCGACTGCAAGACCACCAGCGCTCCGGAAGTAGAGGGAAAACCAAGATCCGCCAGCTCCACGAGTATGCGGAATCCCGCCCGTTTGGCCACCAGGGTTAGCGGTGGTGCAACGAAAACGGATTGGACCTGTCCGCTTCGCAGCGACGCAAAACGCGCAGTCTGCCCGCCGATCTGCAGCAAGAATACATCTTTTTGCGGTTCGAGATTCAAAATTTTCAAAACTTTACGTGCTCGGAAATCGGTATAATCTCCAAGACGATCAATGGCCATTCGTGTGCCTTTGAGCTCCGCCGGCTTGGTTATTTTTGCATCTGCAACTATGGCGCCCACTTCCCGATCCGTAACTCCGCCCACTATCCGGATGTCAGCGCCCTGAGCAGCAGCGATGATCGGACTCGCCGCGGCGACAATAGCCATTTGAATGTCACCCGCAATCAACGCCTGCGAAATTTGGGGACCGCCGATATAAACAAACTTAGGCTGAATGCCCTCCTTCTCAAGCAGCTTTTGACTTTGGATCAACGCGATAAACCCATAGGTTCCACCAAGCGACGCATATCCTATCGGAAAATCCACAAGCGCTGCCGCTCGAGAGACCAACAACAGCGCCACCACAATCACTGCCGCCGGTAAAATCCCGCCCCTAGGTTTTAATCCTTGCGTCTTCATAACCGCGATCTTTCGCCTGCAAAAATAAGACAAACTATAGTTACGCTTTGCGCTCCAAAGCATCGAGGACCTTTTCCGGCGTCATCGGCAGGTCGGTTATTCTAATCCCCACAGCATTGTCCACTGCGTTGGCAATCGCTGGGGCGATGCCAAAATTACCTAGCTCTCCGATTCCTTTGGCGCCAAAGGGTCCGTTCAAAAGCGGCGATTCCATCATGAACAGCTGAATGGGAGGGATTCCTTGGGCGAAAGGGATGCGATAGTCGGAGAAAGTGGAATTGATGGTTTTGCCTTCGTCGAGGAGAATCTCTTCGCCCAGGGCGTAGCCTAAACCCATCACTACGCCGCCTTCGAGCTGACCTTCAACTAATGGCGGATTGACTGCTTTCCCGACATCCTGAGCCGAAACTACCCTAAGCACGTGGATCATCCCGGTCTCTCGGTCTACTCTGACCTTTACCGCCTGAGCGCCGAACCTCCATCCTTTCTTGCCATCTTCGTTTGCAAAACCGGTGGCTGTCAGGGACTTTTGAGAGGAGCGCGGGCTTTTGAGAATATCCGTTATCGGGATACCACCGCCTTCCGCAATTCGGAAAACTTTCTTCCCGCGAACCATGAGCCGCGCCGGTTCTTCCTCTAAAACTTTTCCGGCGATTTCCAGAAAACGATTTTTGACTTCCTCCGCGGCCTGGAGCGCAGCGAGGCCGCTTGAAACGGTTGCTCGACTGGAGTAGGTGCCATGATCAAATGGCACCAATGCCGTATCGCCGCTCACTACATTGACATCAGAAATTTCTACCCCAAAAACTTCTGCCACCATCTGTGCCAGAATTGTCTCCATCCCTCCGCCCACGTCCGATGAGCCGACAAAAAGCTGGACGCTTCCGTCTCTATGCAACGAAACATTGGCACTGGAAACTGCTCCACCGGCGGAGGTGGGAGACTTGTAAATCATCGCGATCCCGATGGCTTCACCGTCGTCCAGAGACTTGCGATTATGGTAGCCGATTTCTTTCACAACGCGTTCCAGGCATTCCTTTGCCAAGACCCCTTCGAGAATTTCGCCTCCCGGCGTTGCCGCTCTATCCCCATCCGTCACAAGATTCTTCATCCTGACCTCGACCGGATCGAGGCCGAGACGGCGCGCAATCATGTCGATCTGCGATTCTCCGGCCCATGTGGACTCCGGGCAACCGAGGCCGCGAAACGGACAACCGCGCATCGTATTGGTATAGACCAACAAAGATGTAACCTTGAAATGCGGAATTTTATATGGGCCCGCCCCGTCGTGTATGGCTCTGTTGCTTGCGGGGAGGCCTTCACTATAGGCACCGCAATCCCAAAAAAATTTGACCTGTCGGGCAGTGATGGTTCCGTCGCGCTTCACACCGGTTTTCATAATGATCGTCGCTGGCACCGAACCCGCGCTCGCGGCGAATTCCTCGTCGCGCCGCATGACCATCTTGACCGGCCTACCGGTCTTAAGCGCCAAAGCGACAGCGTAGTGCTCCAAGCGCACGCCATTTTTCCCGCCGAACCCGCCCCCGACCTTGGTGCAGATCACCCTGATCGAACTCTCGGGAATGCTAAAAATCTCCGCCAGAGCGGAGCGCACGATGAAAGCTTTCTGCGTCGATGTCCAAACCGTGATAGTGTCGGCTTCGGCTTTTGCGACGCAGGCGTGGGGCTCTAAGTAGCAATGCTGCACCCTACGGGTTTTGAAAGTATCCTCGAACACGCGATCCGCTTCGGCGAAGCCCTTCTCCAGATCTCCCCTACCCGATTCTACTTCATGGAGAATGTTAGTCCCGAAGCGAGGCTTCCAGGATGAAGGGACGGTGCTGTTAGATTCATAGGTTTCCATTTCCTCATGCACCAACGGCGCCCCTGGTTTGACAGCTTCTAAAACGTCGAAGACCCCCGGGGTTTCTTCATACTGAACTTCGACGAGCCGAATTGCTTCATTCGCCGTTTCTTCGTCCACAGCCGCCACCGCGCCGATGACTTCACCCATGTAGCGAATGCGGTTAACAAAGATTCTTTCATCCTTGATCCCGTAGCCGAACCGTGTTGCAGGAGCCTCTTCCGCAGTTATCACCGCCTTGACTCCCGGAAACTCCTTTGCCTTGGAAGTGTCCAACTTCACAATTCTTCCGCTGGCGATGGAGCTGCGAATTACCCGTCCGTACAATATCCCGGGAAAACTGACGTCGGCGCCATAAACAACATTGCCGGTGACAATGTCGCTGCCATCTTTTCTAGGTAGAGGTTCACCTACGATGCGCAGGATTTCCACGAATCGATCCAACAAAATGAAATGAATCTTCAGGCCTTCCTGTGGCAACCTGGCACTGTTACATTGATTTCGTTCACGCGAACATCACCAAGGCCGGGAAGGTTTCAGATATTCGAATCAAAACTTCGGTAACGCGCACGATCTTCCTTCGTGCTCTTCGTGTCCTCTGTGGCGAATAGTTCTTCACAGGAAAGCCGGAATAACCCAAAAACAGAGCCGGCTCGACTTCGTCGAACCGTAACCCTATGCCGCTTAGCTCGTCTGCGGCGGTTTCACCGGAGCCGAAGCGCCTTTTGGCGGAGCATAAAGCTGGAGCAGATTGCCATCCGGATCAAAGAAGTAAAATCCACTGCCCGACGGACGATCGACGGAAGGAACGCTGTGGATCTTGACGCCCCATTCCTTCATCTTTTCTTTGGCCAGCTCAAAGTCTTCACGGTCGACAACGAACGCGTGATGCGTCGCTCCATCCTCGGCCAAAGCGTCCTTCTCGATATTTTTCGGCCGCTGAAACAGCACGACCATGTCATTTCCCGATCTTAAATCCGCGCGGTTCAAACCATCGCCCATGTCGTCCCGGTTGAGCAGAGCGACTTTCATTCCCAGGACCTCGGTATAGAATTTCACCGCTCGCTCGACGTTGTTTACCGGAATTCCGATATGGTAAACGCCTTTCGTTTTAATCATCTGCCACCTTCCCTTCTTTCGTTGCAAACGACTCTGTTTCGAAAGTCACTGACTAACTAGCTTATTGTCTTTTTAGCAAGCCCTTCCACTTTTCACGCATTTTGGCTTTGAGCTCATCACTGGACTCTGCCACGGGCGGATATTCCCCTCTTCTCTCATAAGGTATACACGCATCGATGAGCGCGCGCGAGCTGTGGCCCTTGCGTTCGCGGGGAATCACAACATCCAGCATGCCGCTCCCACACCTGCGAATAATCTCGATGGCGTATTCCGGATCACAGCGGGTTCCTATGGCCCAAAGAACATCAGACATGCTGGTGGGATCAATGTCATCATCCACGACAATCACGAATCGTCCAAGATAGGCGGCGCCAAGAACCTGGGATGCAAGGAATAACGCCTGGCGCGAATGACCGGGGTAGGCTTGCTTAATAGAAATGACATGGAAGAGTCTTCCCACTCCCGGCTCTAAGGACCACACCGCTGTGACATTAGGTAGCCCGGCTTTTTCGACATTGTTCCATATATGAGCGGCGCTGATGGTGCAATTAACCAACGAATAATCCGTGGGAGTTCGCCCCGGCCGGGCAACGCAGAGAATCGGGTCGTTACGATAATACATCTTCTCCACGTGCACCACGGGCGTATCATCGGTCTTGGCGCCATAGTAACCCATCCATTCGCCGAATGGTCCTTCGGCCTTGACATCCCCGGGATACATGAATCCTTCGAGAACTATCTCAGCATGGGCAGGGAAAGGCAGACCTGTCACTTCTCCTGACACCACATCGATAGGCCGACCTCTCAGGCCACCGCAGTAATCGTACTCAGAGGACGAAAAATCAACTGGACTTCCGCCCCCGAGCAAGAGAAGCGGATCCTGTCCCACACACAAAGCTACCGGACAAGATTTACCCTGGCGGAAATATTTCTCCATGTGCACACGCGCATGTTTGGTGACAGAGGAGGTAAAAAGGCCCATTGAATTCCGATCGTGGACCATGGCCCGGTAGGTTCCTAAATTGGCCCAACCTTCGTCGGGATCTTTGGTGATGGCGATGCAAGCGGTTCCGATAAAACGCCCGCCGTCGAGCTCATGAACTACCGGAACGGGAAATTTCAACAGATCGACGTCCTTTCCCGACGCCTGATTCTCAAAAATCGGTCCGTCTTTCACCACTCTGGGAGGAATAGGCATTAGGGTGCTGAGTTTCTTCCTGAATCGATCCACCAGCGCGATGCCATCGCCGTCGGCAAGCAGATTTAAGGTCAGCGCCAGACGCCGCAATGATGAGTTCTGCCCGACCAGAATCCGAAATCCTTTAGGCTAATCCTTAATATGGTCGAACAGTAAAGCTGGATTGACGCCTGTTCGCTCCCGGTAAATCAATTCCGCCAACGTTCCAACCTCCAGGTTCCAGTCAGCATTGTCGATTCTTTCCAGTTCCCCGAATCCATCCACGACGTTCAGCCACTGGCGCAAATCTTGATAGGTTTCGGCGGTGAAATTTTCTGGAATCATCTCCGTTTTCTTTTCGGGTAGTGACATTAATTAACCTCCCTGGTTAATTACCGCTCGGTCGTCGGCCCGCGCCCTCATGGCTTCCAACGTTCCGCTTCTAATTCTTGTTCCGTTTCTTTTGCCAGGCTGAAATCAAACACGGCTTCGGGCCGTATCTCGCCGGAGCGCTTCATCCCTTCCATGGCAATGGCGATAATTTCCTGCTGAACCTCGAGACTCAGAATGCCATTCCTAGTGTGGGCATTGGCGTTGGAATCGTAAGTTGCAGCCACCATCTCCCGATCGTTTGTCTTCATAAATGGAAGCATGATCTCGACGGTCTCAGCCTTGTGAGCGTGCATGAACTTGAGACCCTTCAAGCTTGCTTTGACGAAACCCTTTACCAGCCGGCGCTTGTTCTGGAATGTATCGAGGTGGACACCTAGGCTGGCATAATAGGAGGGAAATATATCGCCAAAGTATCCCAAGACTTTGAGGCCAGCTTTTTTGCCCATATAGTCGTAAGGTGGAGAAAGAGGTGTAGCAGCAACAGCTCCACTTATTACCGCCCCTAACCGTCCGGCACTCTGTCCGCCGCCGACAACGATGAAAGTCACCGCTTTCGGGTCGATGCGGTGGGAGCGAAGAAATCTTATGGTCCCTACCTGTCCCAAATCGCCAAACCCGCCGACGCCGATTCGTTTACCCTTCAAGTCCTCGAGCGAGCCGATCTCTTTGGAACCGACTAAATACATGTTAGTCCGATTGCCGTTGGCGAATATTCCGCGAACCGGCAAACCGACGATCGCTGAATTGATCGTGGGCGAACCCAGCGTGTTGAACTCGATGTCCTTCGTTATGATCGCCTTTGAAGCCACGGAGCTCTGCATCAGTATGAATTGCGGTAAAATTCCCTCTTGGTGAAAATAACCATTTTGCTTAGCGATTACGTAGGGGGCGAGTCCCACGACCAGAGAACCGATGGAGACGTTGACGGGAACCAGCTTTTCCTGAGCCCAGAGCGACGGCTCAAAACAAGCGTTCGCGAAAGCGATCATTAAAAACATTGGTGCGAGCCACTTTTTGCATCTCATGCGACTGGTTTATCCTTATTAGCCACGTCCATTGTGTCCTCTGTTTCCCGTATATCCCCTCTTACATCTCCCCCGTCGCCGGGGAGTGAAGAGAGGGGGGCCGCATACTTGCGTGCGCCATCCATGATCGCTGCAACAATTTTTTGATAACCGGTACAGCGACATAGGTTCCCATCGATGGCCCGCCGCACGTCCGCTTCCGTTACATCTAGATTTTTCATTAGCAGCGCCTTGCCAGCCAGAATCATTCCCGGAGTGCAATAACCGCATTGAAAGCCATTGTGCTCGATGAACGACTCCTGCAGCGGATCGAGCTTGCCATCCTGCGCCAGCCCTTCAACCGTCGTGATTTTTTGCTTTCCGACGAGAACCGCAAGGATGGCGCAGGAATGAGCGACGCGCCCGTCGATCAAGACGGTGCAAGCACCGCAATAACTCGTCTCGCATCCCCGTCGGGCTCCTGTTAACCCCAACGAATCTCTGAGAACATCCAGAAGCAGCGTCGACGGTTCGACCGCGACTTCAACTTCGTCTCCGTTTACTTGCAACCGAATGATACGTTTCATGCCTGTTCCGAGGCACGCGCGAGCTCTTGCAATGCCCGCCTGACAAAGACTCGCGCCATTTTTCTGCGATAATCAGCCGACGCGTGGGCATCGCCCATAGGATCACTTGCGTCAGCCGCGGCAGCCGCAATTTCTTCGATGGCGCTATTATCAAGCTTTCTTTGGCGCCCCAATCTTTCCGCGGCTATAGCTCTAAAAGGCACCGGGCCTACACCTCCCAACGCAAGCCTCATTTCCTCGCATGTCTCGGCGCGCATCGACACCATGGCGGCTACGCCCACCAGGGCGAGATCTCCGGAACGAAATGTATGCTTGAGATAAACACGCTTAAAACTTGACGATATTGAAGGAATTTCAATGCCTGTGAGAATCTCGTCCGGTTTAAGACTGGTCTCGAAGTAGTCGGTTAGAAAGTCACGGAGGGGCAATTTTCGTTTACCCTTGGCACTTACGCATTCCACGGAAGCATTCAAGGCAAGCAGCGCGGGCGGAGGGTCGCTGCCCATCTCGTTGTGGCAAAGGTTTCCACCCAGGGTGCCGAAATTTCGTACTGGAGTCGAGCCAATCCGAAATACAGCTTGCAACAAAATAGCGGCTTGCTGCGAAAGCAATTGAGAATTCAAGACCTTTCGATGGGTTACGGTGGCACCGATGTAAACATTTTTTTCTGGCGTTAATCTTATTTCACTGAGTTCTTTCACATTGCTCAAAGACAACAGAAAACGCGGCATGACTAAGCCAGCGCGGATCATCAGCAAGAGAGATTGCCCGCCCGCAATCACTCGGGTCTCTTCCGGGCATTTACTCAAAAGAAATACCGCTTCATCCAATGTCCGCGGCTCGAGCACTTCAAATTTCATGACAAACTTGCTTCTTCTGACGAAGAGACGTAAGGATCTCTATCTCCGAAGGTGGAGCTAGTATCTACCTACGGTCGGTTCCCTATTATAACCGGCGGTTATTCTGCTCCAAACCACCTAACTAATGTGTTGGATAATGATTTGTCAACCGAAGAATAACCCGCGCAATTCGAAAAGCAAATTCTTGACACAAAAGATGGCATTTAGTACTTAATGATAACCACCGGTTAGGATTCAAAACGCCGCCCCAATCTACCCTGCGAGCGTCCCGGAAGAAACTGTGCACAAGCTCTTGGCCGGCGCTGGATCGTGCAAAATTTAGGCGAAGGGAGATATTCTAATATGTTTGCAAAACTCAAACACATGGCCATCGTGAGTGATCAATATACGCTCCTGGGGAGATTTTATGAGGGGATGTTCGGCATGAAACCCTCCCAGAATGCGAGACCCTTTGGCGCTGTGGTGGTGAGAGACGGTTATGTCGGATTGAACATCAATCCAAGAAAGGGCAAGGCGGGACGCCAAGCCGGACTCGATCATTTTGGTTTTGAGGTCGAAGACGTGGAAACGGTTTACGCTCGTTTGAGAAAAGACTATCCCTCCATCAAAGTCTTGAAACGGCTGAGCAACCGGCCCTTTGCAGGCATCAGCTCCCATGACCCGGCAGGCAATGTCTTCGATATCTCACAGGAGGGCATGGAAAACAGAACCGATGCTTACGTAGAAGGCGACCGGGAACAAAACCGCCACGTCAAACATCTCGCCCTGCGGGCCGTTGAACCGGAGAAGCTCGCCAAGTTTTACCGTGATGTCTTTGAACTCGTAGAGACAGAAAAGCCCGCCGACGATCCTAATTTTTATCTTTCCGATGGCAAAGTGACGTTCGTCATCATGCCGTGGGACATTACGGATTTTGACGGCACCGGAATTGAGCGGCCCGCGTTGGACCACATCGGCTTCAAGGTAGAGAGCGTCGAGAAGCTCAAGAAAGAACTCGAAAACGTGAAGCGGGAAAGAGCTGCTTTGGCACCCAATCCCATCGGGGCCGAGGCCGGAAAGGAGGGCGAGGCGAGGCTGAAACTCTTCGCCAAGTGTCCGCTCGGGCAATTTCACATGTCCGATCCCGACGGCGTATTAATCGACGTGACCGACAAGTAGATTGCATACAGCAGCTGTTAACCACCCGATTGCCGTACCCGCCCCCACGCGCGCTAGCATGGCGCCCGTTTTCTTAACGAGTCATTTGCCGGCGTCCGGAGAGCGTCATACCTCATGTTTGCAACTGCGTCAGAATCTTGGTGTAGAAATCCAGCGATTCAGGATTGATCAAAGCATCCCGGTTGGTTACCTGTCTGCCATTAACGATGGCGCTGACCGCGCTTTCAACTTTTTTCATGTTGAACGTATAGGGAATATCCGGCGCTTCTAAAATCAACGCCGGTACGTGCCGCGGTGATACGTTTTCTTTTATTTCGCGCTTGATCTCCGTTATCAACTTCTCTGTCAGAGGCACGCCCAAATTCAACTTGACGAATAATAGGATGCGCTGATCCCCTTTCCATTCCTGCCCGATGGCAAGCGAATCGCTGATTCCGTTTATATTATCCATCACTGCGTAGATTTCGGCCGTACCGATGCGAACCCCGGACGGTTTTAATGTCGAGTCCGAGCGTCCAAAAAAGGTTATGCCGCCGGTATCGCTGTGGATTTCAATGTAATCGCCGTGGCGCCAGACTTTGGGGCTGGAAAAAAAGTCGAAGTAAGCGCTCTGATACTGTTGGCCGTCGCGATCGTTCCAGAAATAAAGCGGCATAGACGGCGCCGGCGCCTCACACACCAATTCCCCTTTCCGATCCCGGACCGGATGGCCCCGTTCATCGTAGGCGTTGATCTTCATCGCCAGCCCCGGCCCCTGCAGCTCCCCCGCAAATACCGGCGAAATAGGATTTCCTATCGCAAAGCAGCCGTTGATGTCCGTGCCCCCGGAAATCGAATTGAAATGTACATCGTCTTTGATGGCCCGATAAACGTACTCAAATCCTTCCACGGAAAGCGGAGAGCCGGTCTGTGAAATTTGCTTGAGCGAAGACAAATCGTGGGTTTCGCCCGGTTTCAGACTTTCGCTCTTGAGAAAATTTATATATGTGGCGCTGCAGCCGAAGATGGAGATTTTTTCATCTTGCACGAGCTTCCACATCGCCCCGGCGTCAGGATAATTGGGGTTGCCGTCATAAAGCACTATCGTTGCGCCCGTTGCCAAGCCGCTAATCAGCCAGTTCCACATCATCCAACTGCATGTCGTGATGTACATCATACGATCGCCGCGTTTGAGATCGGTGTGCAGCCGATGCTCTTTGATGTGATTGATGAGCACGCCGGCTCCTTGCACCATGCATTTGGGTTTGCCCGTGGTTCCCGAAGAAAACATGATGTAGACCGGATGCTCGAACGGCAGTCGCTCGAATGCAATCGCCGCTTTGGATGACGACATGAAATCGTCGTAACCTACTGCCTTAGGAATCGTTCCCGTGTCGACGTCGTCCATTGCGTAACGAACCACGACAACTTTCTTCAACGACGGCAAGCCGCGGGCGATTTGCGCCGCGTTGGCCCGCGCGTCAAACCGTTTGCCTTTGTAGAAATATCCGTCCACGGTAAACATCACCGCGGGCTCGATTTGTCCCAAACGGTCGAGGACCGCCTGCGGCCCGATATCGGTGGCGCACGACGCCCACACCGCGCCCACGGCGGTTGTCGCCAACATGGCGACAACGGTCTCGATCAGATTCGGCATATACGCGACGATCCGGTCGCCGGGCGCGACCCCCGAATCACGCAGCGCCTTCGCCAAACGCGCGACCTGTCGGTAAAGCTCCGCGTAAGTCATGATACGGGATCGGATGTTTTCACCTTTAAAAATAAACGCAATGTGGTCATCGCGATGGCGCAAGAGATTTTCCGCGAAATTGAGCCGTGCCCCCGTAAACCATTTTGCTCCAGGAAATTTCCTTAGATCGTCCACGACTACGTCATAGTGGCGCGATGATTGAATTTCCGCATAGTCCCAAAACAATCCCCAGAACGCAGCGATGTTCTCTACCGACCAACGATAGAGGTCGCTATAGTTGTCGATCTCCAGGGAAAATTTCTTGTTGACGTGATCAATGAAACGGCAGATGTTGGCGTCGCTTTTGCGTTCTGCCGAAGGAATCCATAGCGGGGTTTTCATGATGGGTGGAAGGCCCGATGGCACAAGCAACCAAGCCGCGTCAGATTATCGCAAGGCCCGTCGACCGAAGGAACGCGGGTCAGCTAGCGAATTTCACGTTCGTATCTACTTCTTCAAAGCCGATCTTCTCGATTTCGGTGGCGCCGGCAAGCAATCTCTCCAACAAATCATTTTGTTCCTTTTTGTTGAGGGACCCGGCAAGGTAGGAACCTGACAGAGCAGCAACACACCAGCCCTTTGGGTTTTTAATGGGAACCGCTATCCCGCAAAGCCCCCTGGTGCTCTCTTCATTGTTGGTCGCGAAACCTCGCTCTCGAACCATCGATAGCTCGGCCAAAAGTTTTGACAGCGAAGTTATGGTATTTTTAGTGAGAGCCACCGGCTTTTCGTTTCTAAACTTCCTTCTGATCTCCTCGTCACTGTACCTCGCCAATAGAACCTTTCCCGACCCGCTCGCGTGCGCGGGCACCTGCTCGCCCACTTCTACCGCAACCGTCACCCTTCCGACGCTGTCCAGTCTCTCGATAAACAAGACCGATGTTCCACTGAGAACCCCCAGGGTTACGGCGTGACCGCGTTCCGAAGCGACTTTGCGCATCACCTCGAGAACTTTTGCCCTTTTGGTTCCGCTGAGATAACCACTACCCAC
>Ga0126373_10001498_pt1 | contig 16630 bp, 10 predicted proteins | sample PanSoiMetPlot_11_FD_92545 | JGI IMG/M metagenome (GOLD analysis project Ga0126373, IMG submission 92545) | Tropical forest soil microbial communities from Panama - MetaG Plot_11 | ecosystem: Environmental > Terrestrial > Soil > Tropical forest > Bulk soil | place: Panama | collected 2016-02-17 | reverse complement strand
CGCGGGGTCCCATACGAACTTATGTAATTGGAGACCGAGTCGCGCCGGAACGTTGTCGGCGATCATCCATTCCGCAAGTTCTTGAGGATCGAGCAGGCAGTGTGAGCTGTTGCGCGCCCCGCTCGCCTCCTTTCGGAACGCTGGAGAAAACAAGACCGCATTCACTTTCTGGGAAAGCCTATGTCTCAGCACAAAATCGCGGGCGAATTCGTAATCGCCGCGGCTGCTCAATACAAACTTGATCTCGTCCCGCGAGGTTAGAGTTTCGAGGTTCTCCAGGCGGAAGGTATCGCCTTCGCCGGAATCCGGGCACTTCACATCGACTATTTTCACGACCGGAGCCGGAACCCGCTCCAGTGGCCGTTCTCCGCTGGTCTCAAGCAGCACTGTAAGGCCCTGCTCGATAAACTCCTGCATCAAAGGCACCAACTCGCGCTCCTGCAGCATGGGCTCGCCGCCGGTGACCTCCACCAATCCACCGCCTGGACTTAGCCGTAGCACTTCTTCCAGCACTTCCTCTGGAGACAGCTTACGGCCTCCATAGAACGTATATTCACTGTCGCACCAACTGCAGCGAAGGTTACATCCGGTCAAGCGGACGAATACGCAGGGGAGACCGGCATACGTCGACTCGCCCTGCAGCGATTTGTAGATTTCCGTGATTTGCATCGTAGCGCCGCCGTGTAGTGCGGGCGCCTCGCCCGCATCTTAGGGCAGTACTATTCCGAATACTTTGCGGTGGTAGTATCCGTCTCGAAGACGGTCACGTCCTTCACTCGAACGCGCCCGTTGGTCACGCATTGCAGCCGTGTATTCGACTCATCGTAAAAATATTTCGCCAGATTCTCGGCCGAAGGATTGATCACCGTAAACGGCTCGATGTCATTGATCATCTGATGATCCAGCCGGTCGATGACATGCTTCATGACCTCACGCAAGTCCTTGAAATCCAGCAAAAGACCGGCCTTGTCCAGCTCCGCGCCGGCGAGCGTCACCCGGATCTTATAGTTATGCCCGTGGGGATTCTCGCACTTGCCTTTGTAATTGCGCAGGTAGTGTCCGGCGGCAAACGAATCTTCGACGGTAACTTCGAACATGAACCCCTCAGAGACGGTACGGCGGATCCGCCCAGCTTGGTCTAGAGCGGGTTAGGAAATTGTCTGGCCCCTCTCCCCTGCCAACTGAAGCACTGTCATGCTGAGCGTAGCCGGAGCTCAACGGAGCGAAACTCCAGCGCAGTCGAAGCATTCCTACCCGAAAGCTGCCATGGCAGGGATTAGTCGCTCCGCTCGAAATGACACTTGCAAAGAATGGGCCTGAGACTCGATAAATTCCCAAACCGTCTCACCTTCTATTCTACAGCCGCGGAAGCTCCCGACCAGGTATCGGACTCAAAGCGCCATCGCGTACAATAGCTCCACTCTCTGACTCGACCCGCTCGCCCTGCCGAATTTCAACAGAGACGAGGACAAACTCTGTGAACATTCTGCTGCTTTCCATGCCGGATTCTTTCGAGCATATGCCCTCGCAAGCCGTTCGAATGCCCAACGGGGGATTAACTTCCCTTGCTGGGAACCTCGATCCGCACCACAAGGTCGCGGTTGCGGATCTCATCCTCGTTCAAGGACGCGTCCGCGAAACCGTTATCCGACTCGTGCAGGAGTTGCAACCGGAAATCGTCGGCCTGTCCATCATGACTTTTCAGCGGCGGACTGCCGGACGGATCATCGAACTGGTTCGCGCCCTGAAACCGGATGTGAAAATTGTTGTTGGCGGGTACGATCCAAGCCTTGCCCCGGATGCCTACGAACCATGGGGAGTCGACTACCTTGTACGCGGTGAGGGGGAGGTCACTTTCTGCGAACTGCTCCGCGCGATTGAACAGCATGGAGAGGTCAAGGCAATTCAAGGCCTTTCCGTTCGCGGCGGCAATGGCTGGATTCACAACCAATCGCGTCCACCGCACAGTCTTGAGAACGGAGAAATTCGCTTACCCAAGCGCGATGCTCGGGTTCTGACCGGCTACACCCTGATTGGCCGACAAGTCGATGTCGTCGAGACCTCCAGAGGCTGCACCTACGATTGCAGCTTCTGCTCCATCATCGAAATGCGCGGACGCAACTTCTTCACTTACTCGTTCGACCGTGTGCTGGACGACATCCGCGATGCCCGGGATCACGGAGCCCGCACCATATTCCTGGTGGACGACAACATCATGCTGAATGTCAGGCGTTTCGAGGCGCTGTGCCAAGCCCTCATCGCCGCCGAACTCAATCGGATCGACTACTTTGTACAAGCCATGACTTCATCAATTGCCAATCATGGCGAGACCCTGGCTCCCCTGATGAAGCGCGCCGGATTCCGCTACGTCTTTCTGGGAATCGAGAACATTCTTGAAGGCGACCTCGAGTTTCTGCGCGCGTCGGCCAAGAACATGGAACGCAAGAACGGTCAAACCACGGGTAATGCGACCCTCAAGGCGATTGACTATCTCCATCGCCATGACATGTTAGTCGTTGGAGGCCTCATTGTGGGCAACCCGGGCGACACACGGGAGTCCATCGAGGCGAATCTCGAATTCGCCCGCCGATACGTGGATTGGCCGTACATCCAGCATCCCACGCCCTACCCGGGCACGCCGATGACGAAAGATTTTCGCAATCAGGGGCTAATCCAGATCGAGCGCCTGGAAGAATATGACGGCACCACGGCGGTGGTTCGCACCGAGCACCTCGAGGCCGAAGAAATCGAGTTCATGCGCTGGAAGGCCGAGCGCTGGATAAAGATCCGACACGTCCCGGCTATATTGCGGCATGATCCCTGGTTTGTCCTGACCCAGACCCCCAAAATATTCGCCCATACTTTCCGCGGGAGTTCGATCCGCTCGGTACTGGGGCTCGAGAACGAACGCAAAGCCTTTCAGCGCTACAAAGCCATACGGAGAGCAGAGCGGGAGTATGTGTAAATCTGGTATGCCCTACGCGCTAACGGCAGCCTGAAGAAAGCGGATTCGGCGTGAATCGGCCGCGGCACTGCTTCCTGAATCGGTTTGGGGAAGGGCACGGCTTCCGTGCCCTCGAGACGCAGCAGGGATGCGGCTTCAGCCCCTGAGGTTGGCCCTTTTCCATCGATCGACGACATGCCTGCTGCGATCCGCCGGCACGCCGGATCCCCCACCTCAAGATCTGACCCCGAAGAACTCTTCCACCACCTTCATATCTGTCGTCCGCCGGTAGTGCGGCAAACTTTCCACGAAGACTCGCCCGTACTGTTTCTTCAGAATGCGATTGTCAAGCAGCACCAGCAGCCCTCGATCGTGCAGCGAACGAATCAGTCGCCCGAAACCCTGCTTTAACGTGATCACCGCCGCGGGCACCTGGTATTGGAAAAAGGCGTTGCCTCCACCCGCATCGATCGCTTTCATGCGGGCCGAGACGACCGGATCGCTGGGCACCGCAAACGGCAGACGGTCAATCATGACGCAGCTGAGCTGTTCCCCTTGCACATCCACGCCCTGCCAGAAGGAAGACGTCGCGAACAGCACAGAATTCGCTGTCAGCCGAAATTCTTCCAGCAGCGCGCTTTTCGGGGCGTCGCCCTGGCGCAGCATAGGAAATTCGACCTCCCCCAAAAGCCGCTGGTAGATGTCGTTCATCTGCGCATAACTGGTAAAAAGCACGAATGCGCGCCCACGCGTGATCTCCAGCAGCTTGCGAACGCGCTCTGCGGCCTTGGCCGTGAATTGCGGAGTCCGCGGATCAGGCAGGTCAGGGGGAACATACAAAACCGCCTGGCTTGCATAGTCGAAATGCGACGGCAGGATTAACTCACGCGCATTTTCGAAACCCAGACGCTTGCGGATGTATTCGAATCCTCCTCCCACGGCGAGCGTTGCCGAAGTCAGCACCGAGCATTCGAGTTTCGACCACAACCATTCCCGCAGGATCGGACCGACATCGATCGGCGTAGCTTGCAGAAATACCTGCTGACGCCCCTGCCCCCACTCTTTCTTCTCCATGTCGGAGCCTGGCCTGACCGAAGTCGAAGCGTGACCCCGTGGTGGAGAGGATCTGCCTCGGCGCTCGATCCAGAAGACCGTGTTGTGATCTCCCGACTCGAGCACGAACCGCAGCTGCACCTGGAGTTCCTGAGCACGCCGCACAAAGTTGAAGACCTCTTCCGGCTTTTGCGCCAAGCCTTCGAGTTCCCCGGCCAGACGCGTGAACGCCTGGTCTAACGCCACGAATTCGTCGCCATTCTCCTCCAGAAACTCAGGACGAGTATCGAACGCAAACCGTCCGTCACCAGAGGGTAGCGTCGAAAAGAAAAGCTGCGAGCGGTCCCGCAAATTCCCCAGCGCTCCCGACACCGAGGCCGAGAACATCCCATGGTTCTGCATCGAACGCTCCACGTCCCGAGCGAGTTCTTCCACCCGTAGATTGCTCACCGAAATTCCGAAGTAGTTGCCCGCCACATCTTCCAACTCGTGCGCCTCATCGAAAATCACGGCAGCCGCGTCCGGCAAAATGCCCGCGTCTTCAGCCTGCATCTTGATCGCTAGATCAGCAAAAAAAAGGTGATGGTTGACGACGATGATGTCGCTCTCCATCGCCTTCCGCCGCATTTCCGTGATGAAACATCGCTCCCACTGGCTGCATTTCTGCCCGGTGCAGGCATCGGCCCGCGCGTCGAGTTTGTGCCACAGGGCACTAGCCTCAGGCAATTCCGCCAACTCGGCCCGATCCCCGGTTGCCGTGTTCTTCTCCCATGCCGCTATGGCGCGATACTGCTCAATCTCTTCGAGCCCACTAAGCACCGGCTGATCAGTAAGGTCGTAGAGCTTCTTGCGGCAAAGATAATTGTTGCGCCCCTTCATATAACAAACCGAAAGCCGATAGCCGGAAGCCGAATGCCCGGAAGACAATGCCTGCTCGAGAAAAGGAACGTCTTTATAGAAAAGCTGCTCTTGAAGGTTCTTGGTCCCGGTCGAGATAATCACGCGCTTGCCGGAGCGGATCACGGGCACGAGATAGGCGAGCGTCTTTCCGGTCCCCGTGCCGGCTTCCACGATGAGGTGCCGCTTCTCCGAAAGCGCCTGCTCCACAGCCTGCGCCATCTGCAGTTGTCCACGCCGGAATTCATAGGCCGGATGCGTCTTCGACAGTATCCCGCCCGGTCCAAAGAATTGGTGCAAAGACGCCTCCCTGGCGCTAGGCGAAGCGCGACCGGAAGAAGCCGAGGCGGGATGGGAGGGAGCAGCCACAGAGAACTCTATAATAACGACTTCGGACCTCCCGCATGAGCAAGCCTGACCAACCGCCCAACGCCGCCGTTCCGATCATGGCGATCGTAGGCCGCCCGAATGTAGGAAAGTCCACGCTCTTTAACCGCATCGTCGGATCTCGCCGCGCCATCGTAGGCGATGAACCCGGCATCACGCGCGACCGCCTCTACGGAGACGCCGAATGGAACGGACACCGTTTCCGCGTGGTCGACACGGGCGGAATCGTGCCCGAAGAGAAAGACCTCATCCCGTCCGAGATTTTCCGCCAGGCCCGCGTGGCCTTGGAAGAATCGGCAGCCATTGTCATGGTCGTCGACGGGCGGTCCGAGCTTGCAGGCCCCGATCTTGAACTCGTGCGGCTACTCCGGAAAGCGAATCGTCCTCTTTTCCTTGCGGTCAACAAATTCGATAGCGAGAAACAGTCAGCCCTCATGAGTGATTTCCACCGCCTCGGTGTCAAGGAAATGTTCCCTATTTCCGCCGAGCACGGACGCGGCGTCGACGAGTTGCTCGATGCGGTAATCGCACATTTTCCCCAAGCAAGCACTGCAGAGAGCGCAGCAGAACAGCCAACCACCAGCGACCAACGACAACCGGGCGAGACAGAAGAGCTGACGCCTGACGCCCGACGCCGGACGCCTGAAGTGAGAATTGCAATCATCGGCCATCCCAACGTCGGCAAGTCGACGCTCCTGAACCGCCTCACCGAATCGGATCGAGCCATCGTCTCCCCTATCCCCGGCACGACACGCGATGCCGTCGACGAGGTGATCGAGCGGGATGGCCAACGCTTTCGCTTCATCGACACGGCTGGAATCCGGCGCAAGGGCAAAACGCATCTGATGGCCGAGAAGCTTTCCGTGGTCATGGCACGCAAGCATCTGGAAGCCGCCGACATCGCGCTAATGGTCATCGATGCCACCGAAGGTGTCAGCCAGCTCGATGCCGCGATCGCCGGCTATGCCCACGAAAGCGGACGGTCTGTGATGATCGTCGTAAACAAGTGGGACCTGATGATCGCCGGCCATCAGAAAAAGGGAAGACCCACAAAGTCGGAACGCATGCGCGAGACGAGAAAGCCGGGCGACCGCGACGCCTTTGAGCAGCGCCTGCGCTACGATCTCAAATTCCTGAGCTATGCCCCCGTCGTTTTTGTTTCCGCGCAAACCGGAAATGGTACGGGGAAGATATTCCCCTTGCTCGAGGAGGTTGCAGCAGAACGGCGGAAACGAATCTCCACTTCAGAGATGAACCGCTTCCTCGAGCAGGTCGATTTCGAGCGCGCATCGGTGCCCATGCGCCAGCGCGTAAAGATCCTATACATGACGCAAGCCTCGGTTGCGCCACCCACATTTGTTCTCTTCACCAACCGAGGCGTGAAGCTGCACTTCGCCTATCAGCGATTCCTGGAAAATCAAATCCGCCACTCCTTCGGATTTGTGGGCACTCCAATTTGGATCAAGAACCGAGCGCGGGAGTAAAGACCGGACCGCTAGACTGGATGTTTGTGGCTTTCATTCACCACGAGAGTGCAGTCCAACGGGTTACGCACGGTGTGTAAGAAGTCACTCTCCGGCAACCGTTCGGTCCCGCGTCATCAAACCCACGCGCTGCACGCCCGCATGGTGCGCCCGGTCGATTACCTCCGCCACATATTGAAAATCCACATCCGCATCGCCGCGCACGAAGGCCACTCTCTCGACTCGGGTCGGGTAAATCCGCGTCCGGCTTGACTCCAATTCAGACCAGGGGACTTCCTCGCCATTGATTTTGATGACCGGGGCTGATCCTTTGTCCACACAACCTCAACTACGACGGTACGCGGTTGTGAAGCAGAGCGCGGTTGTGACGGATTCGGCTGTGGAGTCTGCGCCTTCTCTCCCTATTCCGGATCCATCGATACCACCAGCATGAACATGATGATCCGCGTCAGCAACACATCGATCAGGAGGGGGGACATGAATCTGTGGTCCAGACGGACCTCCGCCTGCCCTTGAGAAAGCCATCGGGAATCGCTCCTTCTCGGCACGCGTGTCTGCAACATCAGACACCGGTTGCGCACAGAAGGTTCCTTTGCGCTCTCCCCCCAGGGAGCGAAATAGCCGTCATCAGGCTGTGCGTTACCAGTCGTCTACTACGTGGCAGGTAACGGAGGTGGAGTAAACGGCGGCGAGACTCCCTGCGGAACCGCCGCTGATGTGGCTGCCGCGTACAACGCCGCATGCAGAGGCCGATAACGGCCGGCGAAGAAGTAGATGGAATACGCCGGGAAAAACACCATCACCGGAACCGTAATGAGCGAGATCAAGAAGAAGAAAATTAGAAACACCACGCAACCGGCGAGGGCAGCAGCCGTGATGGTGAAAACGTTCCAGGCCAGCCCCGCACTCTTGCCCGCGATCACAACTGCCGCCACCATGGCAATCACTGGAACCGCAAGGAGGAGTCCGAGGATCACGCCAACGATCCCGATCGCGATCCCCGCAACAATCGTCAGAATGATCTTCATGCCGATGTAAAGCGCGTATCCCTTGATCTCGCTCTCGATCATCAGCCACAACCGACGCCATCCTTCCAGCGCGCTGATTCCTTCGCATGCCATTTGCGGCACCACGAAGTCTTTTGTCAATACGTGAATGAGCGCCAATACAATCATGAATGCAACAAACAGCATCATGAAAGCGAGACCGGTCAGCACCAACTGCACCAGATGCGCGCGCCAGGGATGAAACCATCCCATGCCAAGGGCAAAAGCCGCCGGCCCGCCAATCAGTACGACCGCTGCGGCGAACGTCGCCAGAATCAGTCCCATCTGCCACAGAAAGTACCTCCACCCGTTGTCCTGCCGGCGGCTCCAGCCTGCTCGGATGTGGCATTCGCGCGTGAGCACGCCGTCAAACAGCACGAATCGCATGACACTGCTGACAAAGGCGATGAGGAGGAACAGAACCAGACCGGTGATGACAAGTACCGTGATCACACTTGCCAGGATGGCGGGATCAATTTTGTGGAAGATGTCGGCAAGCGCAGGGATCTGGGGCCCGGGGTGCGGAGCCGGGGAGGGCGATTGCAAGTTCAGGTTCCCGCCCGAGCCAAGTTCTCCGGCCAGAAGACCCACAACGGCGAGGCGCACCCACTGCCCAAAGCGGAATGGTTTGAACAGCTGGCGCTTCGTATGCTCAAAGGCAAGCGTAATGCAATCCATTGCAGAGATCGGCACAGTGCACCCCCGCGCGGTTCGTCAGAAGAAACTTACTGCCAACCATAGACGCTCAGCAAACCAATTCTCATGGGAAGTGTCGATAATTTCGATCAATGGGGGAAGGATTATTCGTATCGCAGGGCTTCGACCGGATCGAGCCTCGAAGCTCTCACCGCCGGTACCAGCCCGCTGATCACGCCCACGAAAAGCAGCGCTGCCGTCGACAGCAAAACTGTAATGACAGAGATCCGCAGATGGATATCGCCCTGTCCGGATTCATCCTCAAAGAGCGGCCCCATCATGGGCAGCGTTCCCACGGCCCACGCGATGAGATACGAAAGCAGCACGCCAATGGTTCCCCCCAGTAGCATGATCAGCAGGGTCTCAGCGAGGAACTGCAGCTTTATGTGCCGCTTACGGGCCCCCAGCGCCCGCCGCAGGCCGATTTCGCGAATCCGCTCATCGACGGAAACAAGCATGATGTTCATCACCCCGACGCCGCCAATCCCAAGTGTGAGCGTCCCGATGAACGTCAGCAAAACCTGCAAGCCAATCGTCAGCGCATCGATGACAGGCCGGAACTCATCCCGCCCGAACATCTGGAAGGCCTTCGGATCGGTTGGCGAGAAATTTTGCCGTGTGGCTACAGCCGCCAGCACCTGCGCCATCGCTTTCTTCTCAAACTGCGGGGCAATCGGCTCGAACACCATCACCGCCGCATAACGCGTATTCCATAAATCTCCCGCCGCCGAGTACGGAATCCAAGACGAATCATCATCGCTGGAGAAGTAATTGCTCAACTGTATCTTTCGAGCCATCACGCCAATCACCATGAAGCGTACACCCGAGACCTGCACGGTCTCGCCGACGGCTGGTCTTCCGCTGAAGAGTTTCTCCTTCAATTTTCCGCCCAAGAAAATTACGCGCCGTCGCTCCATCTCATCCTCGGCATTGATCCAGCGTCCCTCGGATGGCACCTCGTTCCGCATTTCGCCATATTCCGGACAAACCCCGCGCACCGGCGCTGTTCCCACCATCCGGTCGCCATACGCAATTCCCGGGCGCCGCACGGTTTCAAGGCAAACATGTTTCACCAGCGGAGCCGTGGCTTTGACCATGTCAAGGTCCGCCTGCTCGAGCACAACTTTTTTCCCGGCGCGCTGCCCACCGGGTTGCTCGCTCGTCTGCTGCGGCCAGCAGATCACCACGCTCTTCCCGAAGGCGTCAAAGCCATGTACCAGAATGCTGCGGAAACTGCTCCCATAAGCGATCAGCAATGTCACGGTTGCAATCCCCCACACAATGCCCAGCATCGTCAGGAGGCTACGCGTGACGTTGCGCTTCAGCGCAATCCAAGCCTCGGCAATAATTTCAATCAGCATGGAAAATGTTTCAGGGTTTCAGGCTTTCGGAGTTTCAAGGACCTGATATCCAGCGTCCTCATTCGGAACTTTGCGACCGTGAAACCTTCTTTTCTTATCCCCCAGCCTCATACCGCAGCGCCTCAATCGGATCCACAGAAGCCGCTCTCTTGGCAGGATAAAGCGCAGCGCACACCGCGATCGCCCCCAGCAATCCTGCCGCAGTCAAACCCGCATTCCAGCTTGGAATCAAACCGGCGAAGAAGTCTGGCATCGGCAGCATGTTGACCAGCGCACAAAAACCGAACGCGATCCCCAAGCCGACCCCGCCGCTCAACAACGCGATGATCAAGGCTTCCATAAAGAATTGCCGCAAAATGGTCCCAGCCGGAGCCCCCATCGCCTTCCTCACCCCAATCTCCCGAGTGCGCTCCCGCACGGCCACCAGCATCACATTCATCACTCCGATCCCCCCCAGCAGCAGCGTCACAATCCCGACCGCCCCCAAAAAGATCTTCATCCCGTCAGTCATCGTCTTGAAGGCCTGCGCTTCCTGCACGGTATCCCAGATTGGGCACGCTTCCTTGTCATTCGGATCGTAGTGATGCATGCGGGCGAGCGCGACCCGCACTTCGTGTTTACAAGCCTCATGCTGCCCCACCGATTTCGGAGTCACCAAGAGTTGATCAAAGGTCGTAGACGTACCTGGAGGCTTATCTGGAAAATCGCGCCGCATCGCCGTGAACGGCAGGAAAACTTTGTTGACATCCCACCCGTCATAGCTCGAGTCCTGTTTTTTCTTCGCCATCACCCCGATTACGGTGTACGGGAAGTCATTCAGATAGATCGTGTCATTCACTGGACTGCGTCCGGGAAACAACTGCTTCGCCGCATCGGACCCCAGAAACGCAACCCGCCGCGCTTCGCGCATATCGTCCCAGTCGTAAAAGCGTCCGGCACCAACGTCGAGCGTGCGTATGTACCCGAACGGCGGATAAGATCCCGTCACCGTGAACGCGCCATTGTTGTAATTCGAATGCGTGCGCACCGTATCCTGCTCCAGTTCCGGAATCGCGTACTCGCAGTCCGGCGATTCGTCTTGCACCACACCCACATCGGCGGCTTCCCAACGCACCACTCGCCCCGCGTGCAAACCGCCGGCCTGCAAGCTGGTGCGCCCGTGGAACACGATCATGATGTCTTTCCCAAGATTCCGGGCCTGCTCCTCCTGCCCTTTCCGCAAACCCTCGCCCGCTGCCACCATGAGCACGATGGACACAATTCCCCACGCAATGCCAAACATCGTCAGGAAGGCGCGCAGCTTATGGGACCACAGCGTCCGAAGCACATCCACGAATAAGTCGCGTAAAGTCATGCCGGTTGGTTGGACGCAGGCAATAGCGGAACGTAACCGCTTCTGCCGCCTTGTTATGAGATACGGAATCGGCAGCCTTTTTGTTGCAGGAATTTTAAGGGAAATAAGCGGCTACAGCGGTGCAGGTATGCACGATCAGGCTCTGACCGCGGCGGGAGCAGCATGTGCCAGCCACTGCTCGAACTCTCTCAGGGCTAGTTCACACTGCAGACGATGCCGTTCTTTACGGTCGCGGATCTTCTTCTCAAGCGGAGGAAGCAGATCGAACGTAATGTTCGCCGGCTGAAAATTCTTCGAACTGGCGTGCGTCACGTAATGCACAAGCGATCCAAAAGCCGAGGCCCGCGGAGCCGGACTCATTGCAAAACCCGAAATAAGTGCCGAGCCGTGCATCCCCGCAATCAGGCCAGTAGCAATGGATTCGACATACCCTTCCACTCCGCAAATCTGTCCCGCAAAGAATACCCGCGGATGCTTCTTCATCTGCAGCGTCTCGCAAAGCAAGGAGGGTGCATTGAGGTAGGTATTCCGGTGAATCTGCCCGTACCGGAGAAAGCGAGCATGCTCGAGCCCCGGAATCAGCCGCAACACGCGCGCCTGCTCGCCGAAGTTCAAATGATTCTGGAATCCGACGAGGTTGTAAGAATCCGCTCGCAGATTCTCCTGCCGCAACTGCACCACCGCATAAGGCATCTTGCCTGTCCGCGGATCCTTCAATCCCACCGGCTTCATCGGCCCGAATCGCAGCGTATCGCGTCCGCGCCGCGCAATCTCTTCAATGGGCAGGCAGCCCTCGAAGTAATACAGCTTCTCCCAATCTCGCTCCTCCACGGATTGCGCCGCTACCAGACCATCGTAGAAGACATCGTACTCCTGCTTCGTCATCGGGCAGTTGATGTAGTCCGCGGACCCCCTGTCATAACGCGCCGCCATGTAAACCCGCCCCATATCGATCGAGTCCGCCTCCACGATCGGGCTGATCGAGTCATAAAAATAAAGATGCGGATTCTCCGTATGCGCCGCGCCGTTATCGGTCAAAGGCGGCAAACTCAGCCGCCCAATCTCGTTGGCCAATGCGTCCGAAGTCAGCGGCCCGGTGGCGATGATGAAAATGTCTCTATCCTCATCAACGCGAGTGACCTCTTCGCGCCGAATCGTGATGCGAGGCTGGCGAGAGATCGCCTCGGTAACGCGTGCCGCAAAGGTCACGCGATCGACCGCCAAAGCATGCCCGGCAGGAACGGCACACTCACGCGCAATCTGCATCAACAGCGAACCCGCGCGCCTCATCTCTTCTTTCAGCAGCCAAGGAGCCGTATTCTCCGAATCCGACTTCAGCGAGTTGGAACACACCAACTCCGCAAAATCCCCAGTCTGATGCGCCGGCGTAGAGCGCACAGGACGCATCTCGAACAGTTCAACATCGAGTCCCCGCCGGGCGCACTGCCAAGCCGCTTCCGAACCGGCAAGCCCCGCCCCAATAATCTTCAGAGCAGACATATCCACCATCTTAACTTCCACGCCGACGTCGTGGTCAAAGCTATAATCCTTGGGCCATGAATCTGGAACAAAAGGCGGAAGAGCTCAAACGCCGCAATCAACTAGCCGAGGATGGCGGCGGGTCCAAACGCCGCGAACGCCAGCATAAGGAAGGCAAGATGTCCGCCCGCGAGCGCATCGAGTTCCTCCTTGATGAAGGCACTTTTGAAGAGACCGACAAACTGGTCACGCACCGCTCCACCGATTTCGGCATGGCGGAGCAGAAAGTCTACGGCGACGGATTCGTCACCGGCTACGGCAGAATCGAAGGCCGCCTGGTGTACGTGTTTGCGCAGGACTTCACCGTCTTCGGCGGATCGCTTTCCGAGGCGAACGCCGCCAAGATCGTCAAGATTATGGATCTCGCCGCGAAGATGGGAGCGCCTGTCATCGGATTAAACGACTCCGGCGGCGCCCGCATCCAGGAAGGTGTCATGTCGCTCGCCGGCTACGCGGATATCTTCCTTCGCAACACGCTCTACAGCGGCGTTGTACCGCAGATCTCCGCCATCATGGGTCCCTGCGCTGGCGGCGCCGTCTACTCTCCCGCCATTACTGACTTCGTGCTGATGGTCGACAAGACCTCCTACATGTTCATCACCGGGCCCGATGTCATCCGAACCGTCACGCACGAAGAAGTCACCAAAGAACAACTCGGTGGAGCGATCACGCACAACGAGACCTCCGGCGTGGCTCATTTCCTTGCTCATGACGATGCTGAATGCTTATCGATGGTGCGAGAGCTACTAAGCTTCGTCCCCTCGAATAACCTCGACGACCCGCCGCGCAAGACCTGTACCGACCCCATCGATCGCGCGGACGCAGCCCTCGACAAGATGGTTCCTGCCGAGTCAAACAAACCCTACGACATCAAAGATGTCATCCATTCCGTCGTTGACGACGCCTACTTCTTCGAGGTGCAAGAGCACTACGCGAGAAACATCGTCGTCGGATTCGCCCGTCTCGACGGCCGTTCCGTAGGAATCGTCGCCAACCAGCCTGCCATGTTAGCAGGCACGCTCGACATCAACGCGTCGGTAAAAGGCGCGCGCTTCGTCCGTTTCTGCGATTGCTTCAACCTCCCGCTGGTGACATTCGAAGACGTCCCGGGATTTCTCCCCGGAACCGCACAAGAATACGGAGGCATCATCAAGCACGGAGCCAAGCTGCTGTATGCGTTCGCAGAAGCCACGGTGCCGAAGTTGACAGTCATTACCCGCAAAGCATACGGCGGAGCCTACTGCGTCATGGCATCAAAGCACATTCGCACGGATGTCAATTATGCGTGGCCAACAGCCGAGATTGCCGTCATGGGACCGGAAGGGGCGGTTGATATCGTCCACAAGCGCGAACTCGATGCAGCAGGATCGGACCGCGAGAACGTGCGCCAACAAAAGATCGAAGAATTCCGCGACCGCTTCGCAAATCCGTATGCGGTCGCGGAGCGGGGCTTCGTGGATGCGGTGATCCAACCCCGCGACACGCGGAAGAAGTTGATTCAGGCGCTGGCTATGCTCGAGACCAAACGCGACAAGAATCCGCCCAAGAAGCACGGAAACATTCCGCTGTGAGCCGTCTGAAAACGGAGGTTCGAATGAAGCAGCTACTCACAGGTGTTGGCTTTCTCTTTCTTTCTATTTCGGTTTTCGCACAAGATTCTGCAACTTGGCTTTCTTCACTTCCCGAGAGCAAAGACTACGTCCAGCACCGCTCCTCCAGTTACGACCGCAGCGGCGGCAACGCCGATGCCCGCCCCGTCGCGCCGGGCGAAACGCTCACGCTCCTGGACGATAACGGTCCCGGGCTCATTACACACCTGTGGGTCACCATTGCCAGCGATGATCCTCAACATCTCAAGGCGCTCGTGCTCCGCATGTACTGGGACGGCGAAACAACTCCCAGCGTCGAGGCTCCCATCGGCGACTTCTTCGGTCTGAATCTTGGCGATTATCACTTGTACCAATCGATCCCGTTGCAGGTCAGTTCCGACAAAGCCCTGAACTGTTTCTTCCCCATGCCGTTTCAAAAACACGCCCGCATCACGGTAAGCAACGAGGGCGCGATCAAAACTGACGCCTTCTACTTCAACATTGACTATCGTGGCTACACCAAGCCCCTGCCCGCAGACGAACTCTATTTCCACGCACAGTATCACCAGGCATCCCCGGCACAAGGCACGACCACTCCATGGAAGTCGAACGGTGACATGGACCACCTGAAGAATCCCAACGGTGAAGGCAACTACGTCTGGATGGAAGCGACCGGCCGCGGCCATTTCGTCGGCGTCACGATGTCGGTGTTGCAGAATCAGGACAAGTGGTTTGGCGAAGGCGACGACATGTTCTTTGTCGACGGCGAGAAGCTGCCCTCAATCAACGGCACTGGTTCCGAGGATTACTTTCTCGGTGCATGGGACTTCGGCGGCCATCCGTTCTCGTACGCACTCTACGGCGCTCCAGTCGTGGGTCAGGAAGTGGCGGGCGGCCGTTCCTCGCTCTATCGCTTCCACCTGGATTCGCCGATCCCGTTCACGAAGTCTCTAAAAGCAACGATCGAGCACGGCCACGCCAATCACCGTTCCGATAACTTCTTCTCGGTCGCTTACTGGTATCAGAGCGAACCGCATGCGCCATTTCCTTCGCTGCCGAATTTAGAGCAGAGAATTCCGAGGGTCTATCCTGTTGGCGGGCCGGGCAATACTGCAAAATAAGAGGTCAGCGTTGGGGAGCTGACTGGGGCGTTCGAGAAGGGCTCTTTGGCGGCGCGGTTCCTTGTGCAAACTGGGCCTGAGCCGGCTCTTCCCAACTTCTTCACAAGGTCCTTCAAACCTGACCTTTGGGAAGCAGAGAATCCGTCGACGAACCTCTGGTGATCCGCTCGTAGGTTCTGCAGTAGTTGATCAATCTGTACCGCGCTAGCAGCCGATCCAGCTGTGCGGACCTGTGCCGGCTGTTGCAGAAAAGCAGTCAAACTGGCTTGTGCAGAATCGGAGATTTTCACCAGCGTCTGAAACTGGGCGATCTGTTCGGTCGTTGCCTGCACCGCCAAGGCGCGATGAAAGTCCTTCAGCGTGTCTTTCTCATCCACTCCAGTGGGACGGTTACTCCCTCCGGGAATGCCGCATTCCGTGTCCTCCGTGATGTTGTGCCACCACGATGCTTGGCAGCAAAAGGAGGACGGACACCAGCAGAGATTTCGCAGAAAAGAAAACTGGCTCCGAACACATGGAAATCGCAACCGCAGACTGAGATAGATCCGTATCCCGGCGTCGACCTTAGCTTGGCTTCGGAAGAAGTAAAAAGCCACAAACTTTACCCCACATTACCGAGTTTTACAGTTCTTTGCATAGACAAATGCCTCCGTGACCATTTCGGAATTGCGACGACGTTCGAATCACCACGGGGGCAGAAAAGCGATGGATTTGCTGGATGGGGAAGAAATCATCCGCGCTTAGCAGTAGCCCACTGGCGCACCAGGGGTACAGCGGATAGGGGTGGACAGCTTGCAACTCGGGACTAAAACAAAGAGAGTTCCGAGGTGGTGTAGGATCCATTCGTCTCGGCCAGTAGCTCGCGTTTGACCCTCGCCGACCTGCTCTCGCTGCTTCCCTTGCGGGGCCGCTAGGTGCGATCTAAGCTCGGGCTCCGGGCTCACCGCCAACCGGATAAACCTATCCTACGCCTCGGAACTCTATCCTGCCTCTGACTGGGTCTCCTTTGTTCTCCTCGACCGGCGCTTTGCTATAGACCCTCACCTGCCCTCCACCTCTGCCTTTCGGCCTAAGTAGTGACTCGGCTTGAGCCCCGGACGCCGCACCAACCGGAAAAACTTAAGAAGCTGTCAAAGAACGATTCTGTTGTACTCCTTCT
>Ga0126373_10001497_pt1 | contig 16638 bp, 17 predicted proteins | sample PanSoiMetPlot_11_FD_92545 | JGI IMG/M metagenome (GOLD analysis project Ga0126373, IMG submission 92545) | Tropical forest soil microbial communities from Panama - MetaG Plot_11 | ecosystem: Environmental > Terrestrial > Soil > Tropical forest > Bulk soil | place: Panama | collected 2016-02-17 | reverse complement strand
GCCACGCGGTCTGATACGCCAACCCGTTCGCCTTTGCCCATGCTGAAAGCTTCATTCCGTCGGTATAGATGCCTATATTCGAATAGGCAATACCACGATTAAGGTAAACTGCTATGACCCCCTCAAATAATCCAACATGTAGAAGGTTCCAGCGGCTACTCGGTCCATAGCGGGGACGCGGCGTCTGGCTTACAAAGCTTTCGAAGCATGAGGCGAATTGATGCGAGGGGCGAGAAACCAGCACCCCATTTAAACGATAGAGCATAACCATTACGGCGCCCAACGGGGCCAAGCCCAGAGAATTTTAGTCTCCCCACCATTTCGGGAGGTGACGTGCTCAGCTGCACTGTCCGACAAATGTGCGCTAGAGTCGCCCTTCGATAGTTGATCGAGCCTCCCTGCAGTGGCCGACAATACCCAACCGATGCTCGCGCCTGCTGCCGCCTGTCGCTTGAGTTTGCCACCGCCATGAAGCGGTACGAAATCGGCCGTCTGCTCGAAGCCGACCGCGGTGGCTGTCAACTTCTACGTGCGTTCGCTGTGGCAAGTTCCCGGACGGTTCCACAAACGGACGCTGGCACGGTTGCCGGCCGAACGCACCCGCCTGCAGTCGATGCAGAAAGACCAGGCGCTGCACCAAGTTCTGACGATTGTGTCCTCCACGCGCCGATCGGTGAAGGTGCTACTGCGCAATGATTGGCGATTGGCTACCAATGTTCGATTCCCCTACTCTGAGATGTGAAAGTTATAGACGGAGGTGAAGTATTCGGTAGACCCGTGTGGCAAACACGAATTTCGTAGATGCCCGCGTTGTTATCAACTCCGATGTGGGTAAACGGGGCCGGTGGCGTTCGAAGGCGAGCCGGCTCAGGGCTGGCGGCGAAGATCGCCTAACAGCCGCTTGTATTCGGCAGATCCCAGGGATCTAAACCATGTGCAGCTGTGCGGATCGGCAGCGAGGCTCCTCTGAGGCAGCCCATTTCTTTAGCGCTGCATCGAGGCCATGAATAGCTAACGGCTCACTGCCACCTCGAATATGATACACTATGAACGACGATAGCCCGTACCTTGCGTTCTACAGACGGATATTGTGGGATCTGGTACCCACGGCCGATGGCCCCTTGGCCATCGATAGTCAGATCGCCTCGTGGATTTTCTCAATAAGGCGATTACGCCAAATTGATCCCGCTTTGTAAGAATTCCTGGACGTATACAATTAATTTGCCATGATGGTTTAGGTCTTGCAGGACAAATTGGTGGCGAACGGCTTGACTGGAACGAACTTCCTTAGTATGCCCCTGGTCGAAATCCGCTTTCGAATTGCCCTTCTCTCCTTTGCTGGCGTCGCGGCAATCTTGGCCTTGTGGATTTTGGCTGCCCAGCTTTTCCGTACTGACGTCCGGAGTCTGCCGACCGACCCCGAGACAGCTGCCGTCGCAAAGCTCCGCCGCGAGGGTGCCGCATTGGCGGCCTCCATGGGCGTTATTCGCGGTGACCTATGGGCTCAAAGCGCATTTACGTACGCCGACCTATACTGGGCCTTAGACGGCCCGCTGAAGGACACTAGATCGGCCGACGCTGCTCGCCGCACGATCGAAAAAGCGTTGGACTATGCGCCACATCGGACAGATGTCTGGCTCCTGCTCGCCGCGCTCAGTTCGCGGTTTAATTGGCTACACTTGGATCCAACCTCTGCCCTGAAAATGTCGTTTTATACTGGCCCCAATGAAATATCGTTCATTCCAATGCGACTACTGGTGGCGACCCGAGCATCGTTGCTAAACGATCCAGAGCTACAACATTTTGTGGTGCGAGATATACGCCTGATTCTTCTTCGTTTGCCTAAATTGAGGCCGGCAATTCAAACGGCCTACCGTGCGGCCAATTCCACAAGCAGACAGATTATTGAAACTGCAGTCAGGGAAGTAGATCCCTCGTTCGTCGATCGACTCCGTTCGGCGCCGTCGGGATAATGATGAGCCGGGGCGCGCTAAATCAGAAACGAGAGGAACCGATCATCCGATGATAAGTTTAATTCGTGTGGCTGGTTGGCTTGCCGTTCTAACCATCGTTGCTCTGTCCGTGATGCCGGGACAGATGCGACCTGATGTCTTGGGCGAAAAACATGTTGAACATGTCGCGGCTTATTTCGGAACCGCAATGCTGCTTGCGATCGGATACCCACGACGATCGCAATTGGTCTTGATTGGCGCTCTTCTCCCGGCCTGCGCGGGACTGCTCGAAATCATTCAACTTGGAATCAACGGACGCACTGCCAGCATTGCCGATTTCGCGACCAGCGTGTTAGGCGCTTGGATCGGTGTTATGGTCGGTTGTTTCTTCGGTATGACTCGGAGAGCAATCATGTTTGTGAATTTTGCCGCTCAAATCGAGTCTAGAGGTAACGTTACGCGGATTTAGGTTGCCACGGCGACGCCTCAGAGCAAATGTCGCTCTCCGCAGCGCGATAGAACGCAATCAGCAGCCCGTGTGTCCAACTAACAATCTAAATCGGCGCGTCGGCCAACCCAACAATCCAAAGGATTCGCTAGCCATCTATTGATATTTGTTTTCGATTTTCGAGGGCGTGATCTTAGCGGGAGGAACCCAGTGTTTCCAGACGACCACGTTCAGACAGGTCGCGCAGCCCAAACTCTTCCGACAGTTCCTCCGCTCGACAAGTGCTGAAGCGGCTTACTGGTGGTCTCCACCGACCAGTCGCTCAAGCTGATCAACGCCGCTCCACGACGATAAATGTCCTCGACTGCACACCGTCCACCCCCAACTTAGGAACCCTAAGAGGACCAACAGAACTACACTGATCGCTGTGAGGCTGGTTTGGGCCGGTTACACTACACCCGCGAACTTTGACTTTGGCTGGTGGCGAGGCCGACCGTAGCCGCGGCGAGCGAGGCGCTTGCCGCACTCAATAGGCCAGGATTACCAAGCAAGAGGAAGTAACTGGCAATCAAACAGGCAGTGCCGGCCGCTGGGTAGTAGGAGTCGCGCCCGCGCCGCAAGGCACCCTGGAAAAGCACCAGCGATCCGATTGCCAGACCGACAAAAGTATACCAAAGCATTGGTCGCCCGAGTTCAACACTGATCGCAGCTGCCGCAGTCGGCACGATCGACTCCTGTTGGTTTTCATCGGAAGTGCGGTAGATGGGCACAAGTGCCGCGTAGGTTCCTGCCCCCGTTCCGAGCAAGGGAGCGTCAGAGAGAATCTGCCTAGCGGTGAGCGTCGATTCTCGACTTTGTGATCCTAGGACAAGCGTCAAATCAGAATCTGGATTTCCCGAGCTTGTCGCGAAAATGGCGACGGCGCCCAGAATCGCAATCGCGACAAAACCCATCAATCCCCACCCCCCTAAATTGAGACGTCGGATCAAAGTGATAGCGAGTATTGCGCCAAGTCCGTAAAGGGCGGCATATCCGATCACTTTGCTTCGCCCCAGAATCAATGCTGTTAAGCAAAAGACAAATGCTGCGGCGCACAGAGCGAGATTCCGCCTAAAGCCAACGTGCGGCCTTTGCGTGAGCCGCATCTCCTCGCGCTCATAAATCCGAGTGCCTGTCGATGTGGACAAGATCAATCCAAAGGCCGCGGCATCAAGGGCATCAGCGCGTTTGGCCGAATTGTCCAGCAAATGGAAATATTTCAAATCAAAAAGATCGAAACACAAGAAGAAAACCGAGATCAACGTGGTCGTCGCTGTCAGCGTATAGAGGCTCCACTTTGCCGAGCGGCGGTCAGCGCCTGTCATCGCAGCGAGCAGGAAAATACCCACCGAGGAAATGTACTTCGAGAAAGAGAGGGTGGAGGCCCCTGGGTCGATGCTAATAGCGGCGCGAGTTGACCCTCCTAGAGCTGTTGCGGCACTTTGCCAGATGGGGTGCGTTAGTTGACTAAAAGGAAACGGAGCAATTTGAACCAACATCCATAACGCAGGAACCGCTGTAAGGATGGTAGCGGGTAGGATCAGCTTTTGCAGACGGCGCGCTTCGTCCGACGGCATATACAGTGCAGCAAACGCGACACCGACGGCAGCAAGCGCCAGCAAGAGGGCATAGACTGCTGTCCCATCGAAGATGAGAACTACGGGTGTAAGGACTATGATCACAATCAGTAGCAATGAAGGAATATGCACGTTGTCCGTTTGCACAGTCGAAAGAAGCCGCAATATTGTGACTCCAGGGCGGATCTCCGATGAGCGTTAACGGCTGGCGTGCGCAATGTCTAGAGCGTAGGTGGAGCTACCGTGTCGCCCTGTGATAAGCCGTTATGCGAGATGGCGTCCATTTGGCCGCCGCTTCCAATCTGCCGCGCCGCCGAGCCGATTAAGTAGCCCAGCTGAAGCCCGATCGCTTGCGCGAGGATAAGGCTCCGAATCCCACTAATAGAATTGACCGTTGCTATGACAAGAATTGCCGCCAAACCAAGAATCATGCAGGGAAGAAGAATCCATACGCGGAATTTTGTCCCAAGTAGGGCGCCGATCGAGAAATTAAGTGCAGTAAGGAGCAACATGAATTCTGTCCCTCACCGCATGATGTTGCTTCAACAACCAATAAGAATTGCTTAAGAGCGCAGCGCTAACGCGAAACTAGACTGAAGGAATACAAATCGATTTTGCATAAATTTTGAGTCGATTTACCGGAAGCGCGCGTACGCCCTCGCCAACGGCGTCGGGCGCGCGTGCCATTCGCTAGCCATTCGATATCAAGAGGAGCCAACGAGATGGAACGCTGCGTGTCTTATGTGGCGTCCAGTTCCCGCAGCAAACCTCCAGTGTGGCAAACAGGATTCTTCGAGCCCCTCAGGTCGGGGCGGGTGGACCGGAGTGCCGCAATCCGGCCTCGAAAATCGTGTCAAAATATTTGGAGAGATCCGCTTCGACGACGTCGGCGTAACCTCGGCAAATAAGCCGGCGTCTTCCTTGATCGCGTGAACCGCACTGCGATCGAATCGATGACCAAAGGCGCGGGCTTCGAAGTCCTGCTCAAAGATTGCTGTCGTCTGGGGCGCCCCACCACGTATCGGAGGAATACCAAGCGGCCCTCACCGACGCCTCCGGTTGCGGTACCGATACCCGCGGCATAAGTGAAGGTTCGTATGTCTTTGGGTAAGTTCATTGCTCAGCCAACCACTGATCCAAATCCAACACCTCAATGTCCGCGAAGCTTATGCCATCCATTGCGCACGCACACGCATCGGCACATGCTAACGCAAAGGCATTCCGAACAACGTCTGCACTACATATCTTATCGTAGAACAGTAGAAACGGTAGGTTGGCTCTGCCCTCGCCTTACAACACAGGTCTGAAAGGTCCGAGCTCTTTCCGGCGCCCGTCGAGGCGAGTGCGCATTACAATGTAGCGGCATGAAAAATTCATGGCATTAAACTGCCGATTTGCAGTCGATCGCGCTTCGCCCGCAGGGAGCGAAATCCGCGCCATCGAAGCCGAATCCTATCGCCGTGAGGAAGTCCGCGAACGATCCGGACCACGCGCTCAATATTGCCGCAGGACCTCGAACGGGTGGTGGCCGGCGAAGTGGGGCGCGGACGGGGCAACGCTCGCGATGTCCATAGTTAGAGGCGGGCTGTGATCGCTTTGCTCCCTCGCGATGGCTTACCGTCAGAAAGAAGAGCTTTGCTCTGTCGCCCAATAGACATTTCCGTTGTGCGCTTCGACATGGACCGCTTCTTCTAGGGTTGTCTTCGGCCGTCAGGACTAGCCCGCCGTCATCGAAGATCATGAGCCAGTACTGGACGCCGCCCGGCTAACGCTGGGATGCGCGACCACGTTCCATATGGGAATCTTCGGCCGTTTACTTTGCGGTTAGCGTAATCAAGGAATTAACGGGCCAAACTGTACTTTTCACGTTGGATTAAGTGTCGAAGAACATATTCATTGTTCCCAACGGATCGCTCTGCATCCGCGTCGGAAGATGAAGCCAAGGGGCACCCGATCTGGACTCCGTGCGGTGTTGCTTTCGTGCAACATCGATGATGAATCAATGGCCTGCACAGAAGCGAACCGGGTTTGGTCTATAGTCGTTGATCGCGGCATGGTATGGGACACATACGGGGCAACGGAGTGCGATCCATGTGGGGGCGCCTGGTTTTCGTCGGACTCTTATTTGCGGCTACCTTGGGTTGCGTGGGTTGCGGAATCATGCCGGGCAGCGGACCGGAAAGCTTTGATATTCGGGCCGGCCAAATCAATGATCCGAACCATCTGCCCTATGCGTTGGTCAAGCTGACGCCCAGTGTGGTCGACATTCTTGCCCAAAATGCCTCTAGGCTTTCATCTGCTTTCACGGACAGGCGCGTGCCCGGCGAAATCCGTTTTGGCATTGGCGACATCGTGGGCGTAACAATCTTTGAGGCTGCCGCTGGCGGACTTTTTATTCCTGCCGAGGCCGGCGTGAGGCCTGGTAATTTCATAGCACTCCCCAATCAACAAGTGGATGCTAGCGGTAATATTTCGGTGCCGTACGCCGGTACGATTCGCGCAAAGGGACGTACTCCCGTCGAGGTGCAGCAAGAGATCGTCGAGGTGATTAAGAATCGCGCGATCGAGCCGCAGGTCGTCGTTTCGTTGGTTGACCAGCGGACATCGCTGATCAGCGTGCTGGGCGACGTGAGAACCGCTTCGCGGTTCCCCGCAAGTGCTGCAGGTGAACATATCTTGGACGCGATCACTCGCGCGGGCGGCCCTAGTTCAGCTGGTTATGATACCTGGGTCATGCTTGAACGCGATGGGCGTCGGGCGACAGTTCCGTTTGGCGCTCTCGTTTATGAGCCCTCGAATAACATTTATGTCCACCCGAACGACACCATCTACCTCTACCGCGAGCCGCAGACTTTCGTTGTCTTCGGAGCGAGCAATGGGGCAACCACGGGGACGGCCGCGTCCGGCGCGACGTTGACTAGTACAACGACGACGACGACGACCACGGGGTCCCAGGGACTGTTTACTTTCGACGCGTGGCGGATATCTCTGGCGGAAGCGATCGCGAAAGCCGGGGGGTTGAGTGACGCCGTGGCGGACCCGGCCTCGGTATTTCTCTACCGAGGTGAAACGCGCCCACTTGCGAGCCGGCTCGGTGTCGATGTTACAAGATTTGAAGGGCCTATCATCCCGATCATCTACGAGGTCAATCTCCGCGACCCAGCCGCATATTTCCTCGCAACCAAGTTCCAGATCCGGAACAAAGATGTCATTTATATTTCCAATGCGATTGCAATCGAGACAGCTAAGGCGTTTGAGTACTTCAGACTAATCGTCGGTACGGTCAACGATCCGATCTTGGCCGCCACGAATGCCTATATTCTGAAGGCGGCGATTAATGGAACCTTCCCGGTTGGCGCAGCAGCAGTCACAACAGCGCCTTAGAAGCACAGCGAGGATTGGGGGTGCTTGGTTCCGCCTTCATCGTCGAGCATTGTTTTGATCTAGGTGAAGGGACTCCTTCGTTCTGGGCGTGATCCAGCGAGTAAATGAGCCCAGGATCCCTATTCGTCGGGTCGATCGGCAACGCGCTGGTGCGAGTGTATCTGTTCGTCGGCGCGCTCGGCTATTCGCGGTGGCTGTTCGTGATCCCGTTCCGGCACGAGCGGCAATCAGCGTGGTTCGATGGCCTGGAAACTGCGTTCCACCATTTGGCGGCATACCCGAGCAGGTGTTGTTCGACAATGCTCGCGCGCTTGTCGATCACCACGATGCGGCAACGCGGACGGCGGGGTTCACGCCCCCGCCTGCGGGCGTTTGCCCTTTGTGCGACCGTGCCTATGCGTCATACCGGGCGCGGACCAGGGACACGGACGGACGCGGTAGCTATGTCAAATCAAACACAATGCCGTAGCACGGTATCGCTTTGGCAGCTGGAACCTGGGGGCGCATCCTGTCTGGTGGATGCGCGAGATCGCCGATTCGCGTGCGCGGCATGAAGGGCGAAGCACCGCTGGCGCGCTTCGAGCGTGAAGAAGCGGGCGGCCCGGCGCTCGATCAACGAGCCGCCGTTCCGACGGCTGCGCGAGCTGATGCGCCGGGTGAAGAGCGATTGTAGCATCGATGTCAACGGCAGTGTTCCCTGGCGGCTGATCGGCGAGAGTGTTGAGGTCGTGATCAGCCATGGCTGCGTGAGGATAGAGCATGCGGCGACGAATTGGCGGTTCACGCCGAACAGCGTGGGTCGGCAGTGCGTCGTCGACCCGGCGCATTTCTACGGCATTGCGGTCACAGCGCCAGCGGAGACAGCGCTGCCGGCGCCGCCGCTGCGGCCACTCTCCGACTATGAGCAGCCGCGCGGGGAAGGCTGGCAATGAACGTCGATCACGCAACTCTTTCTGAGCCGGTTCACGCGTTTCAAGCTCACGGCGACCCGCGATCAGGCTCGATAATCTGCTCGATGAGGCCAGCCGAGGCGAGGTTAGCCTGCGCGAGGCGCTGGCGTTCCTGCGCGAGCGCGAGATCGCCCGCAAGGACGAGTGCCAAACGATCGATTGAAGATCGCCCATTTCCATGCGCGCGCGATCTCAAGTGCTTCCACTTCGCTGCCCAGCGTTCACTTGATCGTCGCCAGATTCGCGAGCTGGCATGCTGCTGCTGGGTGGCCGCATAGCGAGGCGCCGCTGCTCTGGCCGACCGGTGTGGCGCTTGCTCTCGATGATGAAGGCGCCTTGCAGCCCGGGCCGTTCATGCCGGCCAAGTGGCGAACGGCGCCAGCTCGCACCGCAAGCAGACGAACAGCAGGATGTGCTCGAGTCAATAAAGCGCCGCCGGACAAATCGGTGAAATGATTCAGAAAATCCGCTCCGCCAAGTGCCCACGTTTCATCGAGGAACCTCGATCGCGATCCCCGCGCACCGAAGCTGAGCATCATGACAGATTCAGCACTTTACGTCTTGTCAACTCCAATCGCCGGCGTAGTAGAGACCAAAGAGCCGAGTTAAATCACTGAACTGTCAATAACATAGAAGGAAGTCGCTCAACTTGGGATCTTAGCGCAATCATCTAACCTCCGTCGAGCACCGCATCGTAGAGACCGTCCCGAGCGATCGTTACCAACAGTTCTGCAGCCAGGGTTGACCCGGAGATTCCTCGCAAAGCCCCTCGCTGTCGAAGTTGCTCGGTCGTGATCTGTGGCAAGAGGACTCTAAGTTCGATGCGGACTTCGGCTGATGGTTCGCGCACAATTCCTCTGGTTTGTCCGACCACGTAGCCGTGGTCAGCCGATTGGCAGGGCGGGACCGCTTGAGGCTGGCCAGAAGGGCCAAGATCCATCGCCACGGCAAGGTTCTTGTGGCTAGCTGCCGCTCGCCGTCGAAGACTTATCCCAAGTTGTGAACACCGCACTCTCAGGGTCCCTAAAGTACACCCTATCTCGCCGGCGATTTCCGCGGCGGTCCGACCTTGCTCGACTAAGCTTGTCACACGTGCAAGCGCGGCTTGCGTTAAAATTGTTGGTCTCGGCACGACGCGAACTCCCCTTGGAACTTTCCGACTGAGACACCCTCGTCACGCTGGCTATCCGACCCACTTCCCCCACCTTTCCTCTAAAGCATCGCACGCTCATTATGGATTGGTTCGGAGTATTTGGCTGTGAACTACGTCACATCCATTTGGGGTAATCGGTGACACGCTACGCAAGAGAAGCAAGACTCAATGCCTCCATTTCCGCGCCAAATTTGATGCCATCAATCCAAGCGGCGATCACCTTTGGTTCCGCGTATACCGCATTTAAAGGAAAGTTTTGCGAAGCACGCGAGCCCAGTCGTACCTCGCAGCCGTTTTGCGGTTCATAGTGGCCGCATTTGCTACAAATTTGCAAGGCGTTAGCGGATCCCAGCATCCCGGGGAATCGTAAGTGTATTCTCTTACGCGCTTTTACTGATACGCTGAATGCAACGAAACTGAGAAGCGAGCTGTGCCGATCCGGCACAGTAAAATGGCAGCGGCGCCATCTCTGAAGACATCGAAGACCAATGCCAAGTCGGCTTTATGCGAGACCGCCGCGCAGTCCACAGTCATTTTGCCTGGCGACTCCGATCACTGTGCGATCCACCCCCGGTATTCCCACGTGAAGCCAGCCATGGTAGCGAGACGAAGCGGGCCAACATTCCGATTTCAAGCCGGCCTAGCCGGACGAGAAGAGCGATTCCCAACGGGTCAGCCGGTGCGGCATCAACCGTCTCCTCGGTCATGGCGAGAGCGGGGTGCGAACCATGAGATCTGACGATGCGACAATCGCAGCAGACGCTACCGATTCACATCACGGTGTGAGCGACAGCTGGGTGTGAACCTAATGCTACTATAGGAGGAATACCGGGCAGACTCATCCGGAGGGGTCTGAGTAAGGTCGGTTTCGTGATCTGTGCGGTAAATTCGATTCGAGTGGGGCGGTCTCTTATGATACGCCCGCATCATGTAGCGGGAGTCGGAAAAGGGTCGCGATCATCGATCCTGCGACCGGCGAGGTTCCACGATGCAGAAATCTTTGTCGTCGTGCTCGTGGCTTCCAACTACACCCACACCGAGGCCACGTGGACACAGACATTATCGGACTGGATCGGCCGCACTTGCCGGATGCTGCGGTTCCTCGGTGGTGGCTCACATGCAGCGCGGCGTTCCGCGTGACAAAGCGGTTCTCGCCTTGATTGCCGCGGCGTACCCTCGACCTTTTGTTACACAATTTTGACAAGCGTAGTTCATAAGCAATTGTTCTTAAGCCCGAAGATCAATCGCGGATACAGAATGATGACATCTTATAGCGATGTCTGGATAGGAAGCCACGCGATGAGGCGAAGTTGGAGTGGAAATTCGCTTTGCACAACGTGCATTCTTGGTCGTTTATGCCACAAACGCACTTCTCGCTTGACGAGGCCAATGACCGCATCACGGTCTCGCTCGCGCGCATGAACGGCCACATCATGCGCCGTCTCGGGCTGAGCCGGCGATTTTGTTCGTGAAGCATTGAACAGCCGGCGCCGCGGCCTTTGAAGGCGACCGACGATCAGTTCGCCAAGTGGCGCCTCACCCACGTCGGTTCGACTAACCCTGACCACGACGTGGCTATTCTGTGGGCCGGCGATGATCATTGGGGAGCAGCCGTCACAGTGGCAGTGATTGGTGCAAGAAAAGGCCGGCGGCCGTTTGATCGGCTCCTCAGCCTGCGAAGCGCTCAAGGAGCGAGGGACAAATGTTGGTTAGCGCGTCACCGGGAGTCTGCCCTACCCACCCAACCAGCCTCCTGCAGGCCGCAAGCGACCCTACCGCCGCATCTCCGGCAAAATTCGAGCAGGGACTCCCATTGCCGTTGCGCCCGCGGGGACGTCGGTAATTACCAGAGTGCTCGCAGCAATCGTGGCACCATCCCCTACGGTCACTGCGCCAATGATGCTCGAGTGGCATCCGATAAAGACGTGATCGCCTATGGTAGCTCCCCCTGGTCGAGGCCCTGCTCCGATAGTGCACACGTGGTGGATAGCGCAGTCGGCCCCGATCTTGGTGCTAGGATGCACCCGCACAGGGCCAACGTGAGGAATGAGCAGACCCGGGCCGATCTGAGCATCGGGGTGAATATCAATGTGTGTCACCATGGTAAACAGCTTGTTTACCACGCTAAGTGCCACCCGTGCGGGTACCCAAAGCCATCGGGGTCGACGCCGCTTAACTGCTTTTCGAGATCGATAAAGCACAAGCGCCCAAAAGCCCTCCGTCCCCCAGCCGCTGTATCCATGTTCTCTGAAGCGTGCAAAATCTGCCCGACACGCCCTCCACTGGCTATCGCCAGCCCAACCCTTAACTGTATTTCGATCGTAATTCATTAGTTTTGCAACTAAGGTCCGCTCGAGTGAGATTCGCGCCCTTTAGCTGGTAACGTAGCAAGTGGCAACCGTTTGTAACGTGAAGCACCTACGGCCTCCTTTGTCAATCACAAGGTGGTCGTCAGACACAGGTTAAGGTGAGTTTCCTCAGAGACTTGTATCGCCCGATCTGCTCCCCGTTCTTGCACGAGTTAGTACTACTGCCTCATTAATGATTCTGTCTCGAATGCCGTGAGGTCGGAGCACGACAGTATGGGCGTCCGAGGCAGGAGGCGGACGATGGCATCAATCAGCCGTATGGTCGCGATCTAGCTTGGAACGTGCCGTTCGGGCCGCGACAGAGGATCTTGTGGTTCGGTAACCGTTGGGTACGGTAAGGAACAGCCCACCGAGGCCCGCAATATACGGGCCCGTTAAACTCGGCTCGCTGGTTCGGTTTCGCGACAGTGCGATCGGCGTCGGCCTCCCGACGTCCCTATCGCCGTTCGACAGCCTCACCCGCTGCCGTGCCGTTATGACCTTCGACCCCCGTTCGAATCAAAGGTCAGGGTACAAGGCAGCGGAATCGGAGTAAATCCCACGCCAACGACCCGTTTCATGGAATCGATGAACTAGTCCTACAAGACCACGCAGGATTCACAAGCGCGGCTGGCAATGATGGTTTCGATAAGGGGTGTGATTCTCACTCGTATTCGCCCTCGATGTCCTTGCCTGTATAATCCGTCATCAGCGCCGTCGCGCCGAGGCTTAAAATTGCACACAAGAGTATGTACAAGGCGATAGCCGTGGATGTTTGGTATTTACCTAACAGCCAAGTGGCAATCAGCGGCGCGGGGCCGCCGGCAATCACCGACGCCAATTGATAGCCCAGCGAGGCACCACTGTAGCGTAGCCGCCCGGTGAACGATTCGGCAATCAGAGCAGCCTGTGGTCCGTACATCATATCGTGGGGGATCAAGGACAGAACGATTGCAACGAAGATCACGGCCAGCACGCCGGTGTTCAACATCCCGAAATAAATGAAACCGAAGACGCCGGTCGTGGCCGCTCCAATCATATACATCTTCTTTCGCCCGATCCGGTCGGAGATGTGACCAAACAACGGAATCGACACGAATGAGAGGACCGCGGCAGCCAGTACAGCGACCAACAGGAAGTCGCGCGAGACTTTCAGCACTCCGATTCCATATGAAAATATGAAGGCGGTAAAGATATAGAATGGCGCCTGCTCCGCCATTCTCACGAACGCGCTCAGGAGAATCTCTCTTGGTTGTCGCCTGATAACCTCTAGCATTGGGGTTCGCTCGATGCGATTCTCAGCGACGAGTTTGGAAAAGATCGGGGTTTCCATAATGCCCAAGCGGATCCACAAGCCGATGGCAACGAGAATCAAACTCAGAAAAAACGGTACTCGCCACCCCCAAGTCAGGAATTGATCACCTGACATTCGACTGAGGGCCAAAACCGCAAGATTGGCGAGGAAAAGCCCACAGGGGACCCCGAATTGCGGCCAGGATGCGATGAAGCCCCGGGAGGTGTTTGATCGCGCCCATTCCATTGACAAGAGAACCGACCCGCCCCATTCGCCGCCGACACCCACCCCCTGGACGAAACGCAAGAGGGTGAGGATGATAGCCCCCCAAATCCCGATGCTCTCGTAAGTGGGAACCAGTGACACCAAAAAGGTGGCAAACCCCATCAGCATCAGCGTGGCGATCAACGTTGATTTGCGACCGATCCGATCCCCGAAGTGCCCGAAAATGGCCGCCCCGACTGGACGGGCCACAAACCCCACGGCATAGATGGCGAACGCTTCGAGCGTACCAACCAGCGGATCGGACTTCGGGAAAAACAGTTTCGCGAACACCAGACCGGTGACCGTACTGTACAGAAAGAAGTCGTACCACTCGATCGCAGTGCCGACGGTGCTTGCTATTACCGCGCGCCGAAGTTGGGTGCGGTGCTCTTGATCCGAGAGCAACCCGGCGGAAAATTCTGTTGTGGTTGCCATGATGTCTGTCCTCCCTTCATGGTCCCCGCCGAGAAACCAGCAGGCTTTCTGAACAACGTCGGAGGCTACACTATAGCTAAACTTAGCTGGTGCCCGCACCCCAAAATACGGCAGCTTGCGATCTTTGCCGCAATGCGTCTCAAGTCCCGGCTAAACGCGACCAAGCCTTAACCAACAGTACCGTAAATGTTGAAAAACCTCGCCACCTAGCCGCGATGCCAACGTCGTCGTACTTGGCAGGTGGTGGCCATAGGCAGTAAAAACGCGTGCTTTGCAAATTAGTTCCAGGTCGTGACCCGCCCCTCAAGGCACTTATGGGTTGCGCGGTCACAGCGTTGGCCGGGTGCTCGTCGACCGCTTCGCTCGATGGCGACCGCGCCTCCCGATTCGTCGCCGATCATATTCCGCGCTGGGCCGGCGGCGAGCCGAACTCAGTCCCCTCGCCGCAAACGCCGCCGCAGCCGCTTGACATTTTTGCCACCCCTCCGGCCCGGCCGGTGCCGAAATTGGACGCGTCCGAGCAGAAACAGTTGCAAGCCGATCTTGTTGCACTGCGCAATCGGAACCGCGATCGGGGCAAGGCAGCACAGGCCGTCGATCCGGCCGTCGGCCCATGCTATCGGCCGATGGTCAAAAGCCGGCCGCGCAGGCTGCCGGATCCACCCCGGAGGCTGCGAGCCGCCGTGGCCCTGATGGGCCCAGCTGACTTACTGGACTCTCATAACCCAACCAATGACGTCGGAAAATTCGATCTCGATTTTGACCTGGCCGACGGTGATCGTCTGCTTTTTGTGGGTCTTGTCGGCGATCTTGAAGGACTGGACGATTGTGTCATCAGCCGTGCGCAGGGATGGACCCTGCAATGCCAGGCTTGCCAAATATTTAGCCAGCAGCACAAGATCATCGACCTTTCCGGGCTGGGTGCAGGCCGTCGCCGTGACTAACAGCGTGTCAATGACTTGGTTAGTCTCCTTGGACAATCCGGTCACTGTCGCGCAGCCACGCAGGTCGTAGACGAACTTTCCCATTTTGCTGGTATCAGTGACCCGCAGCGTCAGTCGCAGGGGTTTCCCGTTCGCCTGCGCAAAGTTGTTGAACCCGCGCACGAACGCATCCTGCTGCATCGAGAAATCGGCCGCTGCGGGTGCGACGCCTACGGCTACGGCGAGCAGCACCACCCAAACCCTAGCTGCTCTTCCTGTCATTGCGGCCTCACTGAGAATCGAGCGATTACATCGGCCGGGGACGCGGAGCCGCGGAACCCCATAGAACACCCGCCAGTTGATTGATACAGCGCCGGCAAACGGCCGTCCACCACCAGCGGATGTAGGAGCCTGAACACCGGCACCTTTTTCGAAATCTCACCCGGGAGCGTTGCCATGGCAGATCTTTGGGCCAAGAAACCGATGGCCTTATTGCTGGCCGAGGCCGAGGAATCCGATGTCCAGGCTCTCACAACGCATGGCGGGGTTCCTCTCAGGCGAACGCTGTCGGCGGCCAGTCTGGTCGCGCTCGGAATCGGGGACATCATCGGCGCCGGCATCTTCGTCCTCACCGGCCATGCCGCGGCGGCTAATGCCGGACCCGCCATCGTGCTCTCATTCGTCCTGGGCGGCATCGCCTGCGCATTCGCTGGCTTGTGTTACGCGGAGATGGCCTCGACCGTGCCGATTGCGGGCAGCGCTTACACGTACGCGTATGCAACCCTGGGTGAGCTAGTTGCCTGGATCATCGGATGGGATCTTATCCTTGAATATGCCCTCGGCGCTGCGACAGTCGCGATTGGCTGGTCGGGGTACGTCGTCAGCTTCCTGCAGGGCTTGGGGGTGACGGTGCCGGGCCAATACGCTCACGCTCCGTTTGCCTATGATCCGGCGAGCGGTACCTGGCAGGCGACCGGCGCCGTGCTCAATATTCCAGCAATGGCCATCATCGTGGTGATCTCGGCCCTGCTGGTGGTCGGCATCCGCGAATCAGCTCGAGTCAACAATCTGATTGTGATCATCAAGGTATCAATCGTCTTAATCTTCATCGCGACCTCGATTTGGTTTATCAGCCGCGCCAATTGGGTCACCGCCACCAACCCGACTGGGGCCTTCATTCCCCCCAATGCCGGGCCCGGGCAATACGGTTGGAGTGGAATTGTCCGTGGCGCCGCGGTGGTGTTCTTCGCTTATATCGGCTTCGATGCGGTTTCCACCACGGCCCAGGAGGCGAAGAATCCTCAGCGTGACATGCCCATTGGGATCTTAGGTTCGCTCGCGATCTGCACCGTCCTTTATGTGCTCGTCGCCTTCGCCATTACGGGCATCGTTCCCTACGACAAGCTCAACGTTCCAGACCCCATAGCGGTCGGCGTCGACGCTATCGGCATGAGCTGGCTCTCTCCGATCGTCAAATTGGGCGCGATCCTCGGGCTGAGTTCAGTCATTTTGGTCAATCTCTTGGGGCAGGCCCGCATTCTCTACACAATGGGACGCGACGGATTGCTGCCTCCAATCGTTGCCGTCGTCCACCAACGATTTAGGACTCCGTACGTTACTACTATTGGTACCGGGATCGTTGTCACCGCCCTTTCGGGACTCGTACCGATCGGTCTCGTTGGCGAACTGGTTAGCATTGGCACCCTGTTTGCGTTTGCTATCATGTGCATTGGGGTGTTGGTGTTGCGCCTCACGCAGCCCGATCTTCCCGTCCCTTCGCCCGTTCGGCCGTCTATTTCGTGGCCCCCGCCGGAGCTGCCTCGGCGATATTCCTGATGTTCGGCTTGCCCACTGATACCTGGACACGCTTG